>JAABUI010000057.1_pt1 | contig 177156 bp, 169 predicted proteins | sample 5559111 | NCBI WGS metagenome assembly JAABUI01 (sample SAMN10711870, study PRJNA513365) | rock metagenome | isolation source: Antarctica rocks | place: Antarctica: Victoria Land, Buttleship Promontory | reverse complement strand
ATACTACTAAATAACTAGCCCAAATATTGAAGTTCCCCAGCTGAATTTGATGGTTCAATGGTTGATGCAGGTGAGGGGTGTATTGGTTGGGGAGCGCGCGACCGTGACTTAATGCGGGGTACTGTACATATACAGCTTTGGTCCCTCACCTCGAATTCTATGAGAGACGTTCCCGGCTTTCTGATATTACCCCCCTCCTCTCGCCAAACCCCCAACCTGGCCGTCTCCAATCTCAGCTATGACCTAGTCTCCCAGACCTGGACTTATCACTTGTAAATTTCTCCGAACCAAAAGTCGCACCTCTTCGCTCCGGCCGGATCGACTTCCTGTCCCTCTCCCGTCAGGGCCAAAGTCTGCACCTTTCCATTCCTCCCGTACATGCCAAACGTCTCCTTTCCTGCTGCCGCCGGTCGTTCCTCAACTGCAAACGAGCTCACCTAGCGCTGTACCTCCACCGCGGCCTTGCTGGTCGGATCTGATGGCTGCGTAGGTCCGGTGTAGAAGGTATAGGCCAGATCTATGGTATGGGTTGTAGGCGGGACCGCGAAGATAGAGCGGATCGTAGACAGTTTGTGGTACTTGTGCGTTTATCCTGCGTAACACCTGTAAGACTCATGTTTGTTTGATCGCTATTCTGAGTCCATAAGCGGCGCGGACTCGATGCCCCGATTGTGGAATAGGAAGTGGATGCTGGATTCAGATGTTAGTCATGATCTTCATGAAGCTCGGTTAATCTGACCTGAAGTTAGACGCCCCTCATTTCTTTGGAAGGAACTTGGTGTTAAGATCTCGAAATTAACGTCATCTGGAGTGACGGGCGTGCTCTCGGAAGCAGCATGAACTTTGTATATGCTCTCGATTGACTTTGGCACCCGATCCGAGGGATAACCAAGGGCGGCGCATATTTCATTCATCCTAGCTCGTCAGTATTGTCTTTGCGAACGGACGGGAATCCATACGAGGGTTTGTTGGCCGTTATGTTGCATGCGTCAAGCAGAGATACAATAAGACCAGGAATGATGTACTGAGGTCTAAGACAATCGCTGTAATCATCTTTTACGAACTCGTCTGTTTAAAGATGCTCGAGAGTTGATTTTGAGTTTTCATTGTTGTGAATGTGGGTAAGATACGTAAGAGACAGCGCGTCTGAGAAAGACAGTGAGTTCAACTTCGCAAGTAGGGAGCTTAGAGTAGACACCAGTGAAGAAAAGTCCTGTGGCTCGATAAATCGTTCAACCATAGCTGACCAGGTCAACAATAACGCGATTTATCCAGAGGGCGCTCTCTAGTAGTCTTCTGCGGGAACGCTCCTGCGTGGCGAATTGTTTAATTATTCCATCAATAGTTACGTAAGGAATATCCCTTTCCTGAGGACTCCGCAGTATGAGAGCAAGATGAGAGCTTGAAAATTGTCGAATGATCTCTGGAGTTTGGTGTTCCTTCGGAAATCTCTTGTGAGTAAGGCAAATCTTTTCGCCAAGTCGATAAGTTCGTCCTCTAAATGTCCGTCTCCTTCGGTGTTGACTATCACATTGGTGGAGCCAGTCAAAGCTCGAATGATCTCCTCGTACTGCTCCACAGTATTTAATTCAAGTTTGGTCTGTATCTGACGCCATTCATTGGCCTTGGGAGCATTTCGTATAAACCAATCCACGGCCTCACTCTTTCGTGGTTTCTGTCGTAGTCTCTTTTGGTGTACCTTTGGACGTGCTCCTTCAGATATTTTGTACTGAGAAGTGTTTGATGATTGGGACGCGAGTTCTGATCCAGCCTGTTGTAATGATTGCAATGGCAGTTGTTGCTCTGGCTGATGTGATGAGCACGATGGTTCTTGAGCTCCTACTTCATGCGGACTCTTTCGTTTCTTAGAAGGTTCACCAGATGGACGTTTTTGGTGAACGAAAACCACACGCCCGTCCGATAAGTCTTGCACTTGCTCATCGAAGTCAGGGCAATGTTTGCAGTGCTGGCGTAGACAGTCAAACAGTCTTTTCTGAACTGTCACAAATTCATCATCTGCCGCCATATAATGGGTGGTGGGTGGGCAGCACGCGAAGATCTCTCCAGAGGTCGGAGGCTGGGATCCCTGTGAGCGTTATTCAATTTCAGTGACATCCGTGGGAGTCACGAAAATGGATTAGCGCGTAACGAGCCAGACACAACCGAAACCAAGACTGCCACCCCACCCCACCCCACCCCTTGCGCAGCGTAGATATGCCATCGATATATTTCACTAGGGTCTTTTCTTGCTGGTCGTCGGGTATTGGGCGTCGCGTGATCCCCGAACATTCCGATATCGCCTCGACAGTGTATCTCGACCACAATCGAATTCCCTAGCCGTTCGAGCAGTTTTGGCTTTTCGCCCGGCTTTAAGGATTCTAATGAGGCCAAAGCGGCCTCGATTGGGCTCATTATGATGAAGATATAGGTGGTTGAAGACGACGGAGGATTTAGGGCAAACGATCGTCAGCTGATGTAAATAGGTAGGCCAGACGGATAGTATAGCGGTTGAATCAACAATATCATTACAGATGTTGGTCTGTCCGTGAATCCGATTCCTGGCTACAGAGGTCTTCTTCCACAAAAGTTTTCCTATTTTGCCCTTATCGACCCTGTCTTGCCGGGTAGCCACAGTGAGGCCTTTCCGTCCAGTTAGTGGGGCCGTAAGTCCCGAAATTCCAAGTATCTGGGGGGTTTGACAAAGCAAGCCAATCTAGGCTCCCTATACTGCGTCTTTTCCTACATGAGTCCCAACTCTTTGCTCACTTTCCTGCTCGAAAACGACCAACCCTAATCCCAAGTCCAGGGTGTATATAATTTGCATGTTATTGTATTTCGTCCATTGCGCACCTTTGACAACTCTTGATGGAAACGAAAGAGCTGAGAAAGCTCGGCTTTCCGGAATACTGGAACGAGCGATATGAAGACGAGAATGTTCGTATTTCTTCCTTCTTAACATACTGAGTGTTTGATTTCAAGCAAATCTTGGGCAAAAGGAATATGACTGGCGGCTAAAGACTCTATTCTATGTTGATCTGAGCGGATTCTCTGGCTACATGTCTTTTCGCAAGTAATCTTGGTATGGAAATGATAGCTTTTGGAAGGAGTTCTTTGCCATTGAATTGCTCTTGGGATGGCATAGAAGGAAAGGAGAAGCCTACTAAAAGTATATAGAAGTCACATGAGTGGTTTCGGTCCTTCGAAAAGCTGCAGCCTTTCCTGCAAAAAGAGCTTCCAGATCCTTCAACAAAGCCAAGAATTCTCCATCTTGGATGCGGGGATAGTGTACGAAAGAACACCAAAGTTATTTACAGAGAGCAATGCTAAAAGGAGGATCAGACTCTAACATCTGACCTGGCCAAGCTAAATTACACAAATCAGACATCTGTCGACTTCTCAGATATCGTTATAAGGCAAATGCAGTCGAAATACCCTGATCTCGATTGGCGCGTTGACGACATACGCCACTTGCAGCTAGAGAATTTATCGTTTGATGTTGCTATTGACAAGAGCACTATGGACTCGATGTTCTACGGATCGCCATGGGACCCTCCAGAGAAGGTACGGGATAATGTTGAGAAGTATGTGAGCGAAGTTGCTCGTATACTTTTGCCTGGAGGTATGTAAAGGGTCATAGTATGAAACCCGTACGGATCTTTCGAAAGAGCAGTTGCGCATCGCTGCAAGGCGTTCGAACTGGAGCATAGCGCTCGTGCGAACGCTTTACCTTGATGGTTTGCGGAGCTACAATTCCCCTCGATTTGATGAAAGACCAGGTTCAACGACAGGCTAATTGCTACTTCAGGGAAATGGATATACATAACTTATCGGCAGCCTCACTTCGTCAAGCCCCAACTGACTCGAGATGGCATCTGGAAATTGCAAGTCGATGAGCTAGATGACGGCCCCGGAACATTCGAGTATTTTATATACATCATGACAAAACATGAGTTGTAGGACTAAAAAGTAGCATTAGATAAGTGAGAAGGGATCTTCTTGATTGATGCTGCCTATTGCCCATCTAGTAATCTCATAGCTACCATTGGCATTTCTGTAACAATCTAACGAAATCCTCCGTCTTATGAATTGGCGCATTATACGTTCGGTCTCCAATCGATAGATTCCTGGCTCTCGATCCGATCTCCCATGGCTTTAGAAACCAGTACAAGTAACCTACTATAGCGATGGAGCGAGGTTCAGGGAGATTCCATCACCAATTTGACACTTCAAGAACATAAATTTGTCTAGACTCTTTGCAAACCGGGCACCGTGGTCATTGATGGAACAGATTATCGAGGGAATGAGATTGAAATCAAAATTGCATTGATGTTTTCAAGCTGCAGCCTTACATTTCTTACGTAGTACGGCACATCATTTTGTTCCGAATCCACTAAATCATACCAAGGATATATGCATCTACAGTCAAACCTTCATAACGCTATACATCAAGGTGAACTCTCCATTATCAGGTTATCGAGATATTCAGTATCTATGTAAAATATGATGATATTACCGCCTGCTTTCGACTGTTCTGGCTCTGGTAGAGTAGCAGCTGATCTTGATGATTAAGTATACTGATAATCGACTGATCACTGACCGACTGTTTACCTTCCTGCTGTTCATAGAACAGCCTCAATGTACTTAACGTCTGCAGTGCCTGTGATGTAGCTATCTTAGGTAGTACCTCAAGCTCCTCATCACTCTCCTCATCGATTGGTAAGTCGTATTGAGCTGCAATCTGTTCCATCAAATCTCCAGATGTATCTTCAACTATCTTATCTTAGGGATTAAGGAAAGTATCGATTGACATTAATAGTTGAATTCGCTTCTGTTCGTACAAGCGCTCCATTAATGCTGTAACTTCACGAGTCTCTTCTTGAGGAGTGTTTATTGCTGTACTAGCTGGCTTAGTAATAATTGTTGAGTGATACCAGCAATTAGCAAGACTAACGAATTGCCTTTAATACATTTATTCCCTTACATTAGAAACACATGTCATTTTTCAGTAATATGACCATCTAGCAACCATCCTCTCTGCCACAGCGAGCTAAAATGGAACAGCCAACAACAGCACAGAGCTGGGTACAGGTACCGCAACACCGTCAATGGGGCTTCGAGGAACCCAGATCAGAACTACTCAAGATCATAATCGATCTGCGCGCAAAGGAGCATCAGCCAACGCACCGCCCACCTCCAGAAATAGGGTATGGCCCGAGCCTATCCTCTTTACTTTCCCATCACCAACAAGCTAAGGCCAGTGACTCCAGTTGTCCAGGATCTCTAAGACTGCTAATTCTCAGCAGAATTTGCAGATCGGATGGCGACAGTCCAGCGGGTCTTGTGTCCCAGAGCTCTTTGTATTTTGCTGCCCTAGGACCCTTTTGTTTTTATAGAATACTGATAGTTGAATCAGCGAAAAGAGAATCAGCGACCTGGCTCATTCCAGGACGAGAACTTTCATCCATTTGGAATCGAAGATGTCGAAGGAGCCAGAGACAAATACTTTGGTGGTCCTATAATGGATAAGTCCGTGCTCAAATGGCGGGAAACGCACTACACCAGGGCATGTGGAGATGTAATCGGAACGCCAGAATCCAATATACCGTTGCCCTTTAACATGAGCCAAATCGTGAAGTCAGTTGCTGTTATGTCAAGCGCACACATGACCCAGACAGCAATTTGGATAGGACCCCGCCTTCTCCTCTCAACATTACATTTCCATCACTGGGTCCAAGGTCTTCCATCGAATGAGGAATGCGATCTAGTTCGTAAAACAGGCCAGACTTTCGACGTCGAGACCGAAATTTGCTCGCAGTTCCTGTCAGTGCACTCGCCAAAAGTGCAGCTTCTAGAATTCAGCGCTGAAGACGACATCGGAATTTTTAAGCTCCAAGACCGCTATCCTCCAAGATCGGACTGGGTGAACCCTGATTGGCTGATGGAACGTGACGATGCATACAGACAGGATCTGAATGCGGGACGGAAGGTTGCCTGTGTGGTTTACAATGGAAAAATAAGCGAAGGAGACACGAGGAAAATCAAGGATGAAGCTGCGATTCAGTTGCAGAAAAACCTGCAACAATTCGCTTTCTCGGTGAGCCTTTATTGAACTTCGTGAGACTTACAGGCACTAACAATCAAACAGGCTGAGCCAATAGATCTGAACATAGTCACAAAACCACAGATGAAAAGTTTCGCCCCAGGAACCCTAGACAAAGCAGACGCCAATGACAAACGCACTGTTTTTGGAGTAAGCACTTCCTTGTGGAAAGGCTCCAGTGGGGGACCATGTGTTTTATTAGACGGATCCGAAGGTGGTGCAATCATCGGACTGGGTAAGAATTTTTCCTCGTTTTCAAGTCGAAAGCTTGCATGAAGCGATCTGACTAACTCCTATTCTTGTATACAGTACGGGGCTACGAGCTTCTTTCAGATCCATACAACTTAATTAATGGGTTTCCCGTTGGCCTGAAAGCAGCGTTGAAACAATTTTAGGGCTTCTGGGTTTACCTGGGTTTCGTGATAGTTTTACGCCCCGTATGGTAAAGAGAAGGGAGGTCCTTGACGTCAAGAAGGGATTAAAGTCGACCAAAAATCCGCTTGTTAAACAATCTTACACTTAGAAGAAGTATTCGACGGCGAAATAGGCAACAGGAATATTGTCATAAATACTGTGAGCAGCAGTAGCCGGTTACGAGGCAGCCAATTCCGGCTCCTCTGTGCTGCGCCACTCCTAGTACGAGGAGCCAGAACAGACCTCTCCCTTCACGTCCCCCCTGCTCCTCCTTGCCTCGCGCTTGCTCCCTCTTTGCTCCCGTGCTCCCCAGTACTCCCTCGATGCTCCCCCAATACTCCCTCGGTGCTCCCTCTCAAGCGGCCTTGCTCCCTTTCCCGAACCGAAACGGCAATCCCCAACCCTAAGTTCGGGGTGTATATTATTGGTATATGAGGGTCGGAAGGAGTATGTGCATGTAGGAACTACGGAGGGAGAAGGTGAAAACTCTGAACCCCCTAGCGCCAGCCCTATAGGGCTCGGAGCGGAGATTACTAACCTCAGGGGTAGCAGTACAGTCAAAGCCATATTGAGATTTTCCGTTAGCCCCACCTGGAATCCGGGCCGTGTCTCCGTTATGGCCAGGTTTCCGTTATTCGCAGCGTGCGGTTGGCCCCATTGTGGGCGTCAGCGCTACAGTTTATCGCTTGCTGCACGCGGTACAGTCAGATTGCCCAGTTCTTGCCTTGGCGAGCGCCACAACATGGAATCAATTGTTAATTTCTTTTGTATATCATCAACTGATGTTCGCTTTGGTCTTCTATGGTTGGTGGTCAGTCCTGCCAACTACTCAGTCGATTATATGAACCGGGGCTTCGAAGGCTTGACGTTCTCTTCCAATTCTGGAGCCGCTGTTGTCCTTTCCATCTCCAGTCCATCTTTCATTTCTCCTTGCCAGCATAACAAAGATCAGAATGGCGAATTTCAACCCTCTCCCACCCCAACTACCTGGCACTTTCCAATTCGTTCCTTCGTTTTCGGGCACGCCAGCGCCTACAACGTTGGCTTCAGCTTACCTATGGACTCTCCCTCAGGTATGGGTTTGAGTATTATCCTCGTTTCCGTCGTAGGACCCTCGAGAGCCGACTGAACCCGGTGCAGGTAAAACTGTTTATCGACCATGTTGGGAGTAATGCTACACGGTTCGTTGATGCCAATGGAGGCGCGGGAGACCCGGTCGACCTCGCAAGAGCTGCACAGGATTTGTCATTAGCTATAGCGTAAGATAATGCCCCTTGCACTCCGAATTGCCCAACATATCATCATTGGATGTCAGTCAACTTTCCCTTTTTGAGAGGCTTTACTGATATAACCATCAGTCCAAACCGGCCTGCGAACAACCCGATAAGATCTGTAATATACCCGAATGATCTGACAGATCCACGCCTTGCTTTCAAGTATTGCGGTGTGGAGATTCGATCCGCCACGCTCTATGACACACTTGCGTATTTACTGTCATGCATCAGCACCCTACCCCCAAATAGGACCCCACAACCGGAAAAAGAATACTTTTTCCCGCTTGTCACTATCTACGCAAAATGGTGCAATATGCTCGCCACCCACGCTCGGGACGCTAACGGGGTTTTCATGTACCACATCGCCTATTTCGGTACTCCAGGTACCCCAGGGACAAAGGTGTTCCTCGGCTCAACGATCGGTTCCAACCCAGCCTTCAGAAATCCGATAAAAGATGCCAGAGCCACGCAGATGTCGAGGGGTCCTGACCTGACCGCTATCCCTCCTATTCGATCACAACCTTTGGTGAGCACTGGAGATCGTTTTGGAGGGTGCGCCGAGTCTAATTTCTTCCTTTTCGCACTACGGTATGTTCATTGCCTTTGATCTTCAGCTCTTAACGGCTTCAAACGTTGGCACACCGCTGAGCAACGTGGTTCGTGCCCCAGGTTCAATTTGCCTCCCAATGGAGCAAGCGGCTTCGCATTCAACGTCAATCGCAACGAAGCCTTTCCGCCGCAATATGACCCGCAACCCCTGCTGGGCTGGTTGGCAAATCCCTGCGCGCAATCGTGCCAAGGACTGTTCACCCAGTTGGGGTTTGCCGGGAACCAAACCTTCCGCATCGGAAGGATCCAGAACGCCCTGAACGCAGGCCCTACCCCACCCCAAAACCAGCCCCCGCTTCCCCCAGGGCCACCTCCACCGTTGCCGGCTGGTCAATCGCCTCCTCAGGGCCCACCCCCTGCCCAGACGCTTCCACCACCGGGGGTACCCGGCCCGGTTCCTCCACCGCCTGGCTCACAGCCTGGTCAAGGAGCACCGCCTCCCCAGACGGCCCCGCCACCGCAGGCTGCAGGCCAGGGACGTGGCCAAGGGCCTCCTTTGCCGCAGGGCGCGGGACGAGGCGGTCCACCCCCGCCAAACACATTTCCCCCAACGCAGGGGCAAGGGAAGACCCAAAGCCCTGGATCCGCGCAAGGCCTGGCGGGAAGACGCACAAGGCCAACTCGGTTCGGTCCGCCGCTTCCCCAGCCGCAAGCACGCGCTCCGTTGGCGCCGGTGCAGAACCCGATGACGAGCGCGCTGGGCACGGTATTCTGGTCGGCGTTCGGGTCGGCTTTCAAGCCTGGTGGATAGAAGGCGTCGGGGTCGAGGTGATTGGTTTTGGGCATGTTGATTGTTTGGGTGTGAGTGGATGATAAAGTAATGGGTTGGGTTGGGTTGTCTTGGGATGTTAAAATGTAACGATTGTCATAATTGTTTCGCTCTATATATTGTTTAGATCAACTTAAGTATCTTCCTATAATACTTTTTTTTATCTGTCATTACGATAATTATATTCGACCTACAACTTATTTTGATTTTGTTATCACAATTAATCATAACACCAAATCAATAACTGATCCTTTTCTTTAGAACGTATTAATCTGTTCACTGTTATCTTGGTTTACTGCTATGGAACAAGCTAGAAAGTGGCAAAGATGTATATATGTACACAGGGAAGCGGAAAGAGAGAGGAAAGAGAATGCCTACGAAGCCAAAGCGGACAAAAAGAACGCAGAAGGAACTGGAAAATCCAATAGAGAACAAGAGAATAGGCTTTTTGTCCGCCACAATATTTTCCAGACTCACTTCTTTCTCACCAGCGTCTCCATCACCCTACCACCCCTCGAAACGTGCACTCACCCACCCATCGAATAGTAAAACCCCAGCCCCGCCGAACCCACCTATCCGTCCAACATCGAGAACCCCCCCAGAAGGGAAACGGGGAATCTGACATCAGAAGGAGGAATGGAGTGGGGAATCATCCGGAATGGAAGAAAGGGGGTAAGTATGGAAAGCAGAGGGTAGGTTTGATTGGATTGGACTGGACTGAGTTGAAAGGAGGAGACGGGGAGGATCCAAGTGGAAATGATAGCATATTCGTTCGGTGTCTGATGAGTTTACGTATCGGCTGTTCTATGAAGGGCTAAGTTCATTGCTTCATGGAGGCTAACGATTCCCTCCACGCGCTGCACCCATTGATCGTAGTGATCGGATATTTCATCCCACGGCCGCGTGCCTACAATCTCTGCCTCTGTGATAACCCAAGGGCATAGTAGTTCGTGCTCGTAATAACCGTAACCACCCATGTATGGGTCTGGCACACCATATGTCGTCATTTCGTCTATGGCATTCAGGAGAGGCAGTCCTGCCCGCAAACAGGCTCTTGGGTTGATCACAGTGAGATACACCCGGCCTCTGTTTTTCGAACTCTGGCGGCGGGCTCGTATAGCGGCATCGTCGAAAGAGGAGGTGGCCGATACAACTGGTGTTGGGTAACCCCAGTTCCCCCAATTTGAATGGTTGGTCAGAGCCTCAACACGGCTTGCTCTGGTTCGAAGAGGCATTTCTCCCGCTTCTGCAAGGAAACGCCCATTACTCTGAAGCTGACTTCTCGACATGCTATCCCAGACTCGCACTGCCGCACCAGGGTAAGATCTATAGTTGTCGATAAAAGGATCTGCGCCTTCTAATAAGTGAAAGTCCGTGGAAATTGGACTCCGGCTTACTTATAGCAGGCTGAGGTTGCCAGTGTTGAATGTCCTCCTCGGGTTGAAATACATCTCTATCCTCGAGCAGCAATGTGTGTACCTGATCATGCCAAGTCTGCATTGAATCCACTTAAAAAAGAAGACGCAGTTTAGAGTGCTCAGGCTCCTTGTATCGCTGAATGGTACAGAGAAACATCTAAATCTAATAAGTGGATGGACGAGTAGAAGTGCTGAGAGTGTGACTCAATGTTCTTCAAAAGGCGCTGATTGGCTGAGTGTGAAACAAGGCGAAAAGAAGCGATTATTCAGAGGCGAGCCTCGTGATAAGCTGAGATCGATGCCCTCTTAACTAAATCGTCGAGAAAAATACTCAAATCTAGATTATATGTCAACACTTACTTGCACGGTTTAGAACTACACAACCTGATGCTTTCCACCATGGATCCAATGCCACAAAGGTCGGCACCCTTCTTAATCAATAGTCTCCCGGACGGTTCACCACTAGATGTGCGATTCGAACGCGCAATCAGAAAAGAACCGTAAGCAAAGCAAAGAGACCTTGAGAACGGAAAGGCATCTGCCCGACAGCAGCGGAAAGCCGAAGCGAGCCAGGCACTGAATACCACACGGTAACCCTGGGTGTCTATAAGGTGCCCAAATCCGTTCAATACTAAGTGAACCATCCTTCCCCACGTCCTGCCTGTCCCTATGAGCTCTCCGTTGCGCATGAGAATATACGGGCGGATGACCTTGAACGCCGGCGCGACCTCCTCGGTCCAGAGCGCCACGCCCTTGTAATTGCATTGGAAGTCGTTTGCGCCGGAAAGGATGGTGATAGCTGTTGATGCACGTGATGCTCAGAGCCTATTCTAATCGGGTTAGTCAGAGGTATCTGTTGGTTTAGTTAGCTGAACCTTCACCTCCACAGAATCTACACACATAGGAGATCGAGAGAAGCTGGGGTAAGGAGCTTCTTTTACTATTGTCGCGCCGAGTTCATACCAACCGATGCCGGGGCTTTGAAAGACCGTGGCTTTCAATCTCAAAGGTCTAGCACCTTGGAGACGGCCATTGGCTATGGCGTCATTCTGGATTATCGTGTAGGTGGTTAGGTGTATATTCCAATGAGCGGCGTAAGATGGAGCGTACAAGATAAGTTCTCGATCCGCTAGTACTAAGTTGGGGTGGTCTTAGATCCCACACGTGTATTGAAACGATTCTGTCCTTGTTGAATGGGTCACCACCGAACGAAAGGCCCGCTCCAATCATCTGGTCGACATATATGACATATATAACATACGCATAGTCATTCAGAGCTGGACTCGAAATCGTCGGTTTTCCGGCAGCATTCAACGAACACGGGCTAAACGGCATGACAACATTCCCCATCGTGCCAGTGGCAGGACCACCTCGTTGAAAGACCGCCCACGGGGCGTTTCCCTTGTCCGTACGAGATTCGAACAGCCAATAGCGTAGATTGTTGCCATTTTCTGCCGTGAGATAGCCACCAAGCACGGGGATCATGGCAGATTGGGCCATTCTCCAAGGAACCCGGAAGCTCCAGGGCACGTCCAGAGGCCAATAAAACGAAGATGGTTAAGGCTTTTGAGAGGTACTGCAATAGATAACCCCTGCCGGAGAAGGGCTGCCGAATATTGAAGTTTGGGTTCACGCAAGGCCGATGTAGTCTTGAATCAGCTTGAATGAGTCAGTACTGAATCAATTTAACTCAAGATATTTAAAGCTTTTAAAAGAAAGAACTTCAAAAATCTTTTTAAGAGAACATGATGACAGTCAGTGAACTTTCTTTCTTTACACCAGAATAAAAATTTAAGAAGTCTTGCAGCTCGTCGACTTGGGACCGTGCCTAGAATCCAACCAGTGGGACCGTGGGTAGAATGTTTGAGTCAATAGAGGTAGTTGTAACTAGGATACTAAGAATACAGAAGAAAGAGCCCAAGGGGAATCCGAGCTGTATTTTTAGGTAACCACTATGGACACCACCCGCCTTTGGATACACACCACCTGAACTTTGCATTATGCATACACACCATCCACCCCCACTAAGCCTAATCAGGTAATTATTTTACCCCTGAAAGAGATTTGGCAATTATGTATTCCGTACCTGCCTGCAAATGCAATTCTGTCGGCGCGTCTGAGGTGTGTTCGGATCGGATTTTCATTCCTCCGCCACAACGATGATAACAAACACAACACCAGCCCACCACTCAGAGTCACTCACCACAACGGCTCATGGCGTTGCAAGCTTCAATCAAGAAAATTACACCGCCAGGAAGTATCATCAACGGCCCGCCAACTCCACCACTTACCGATACAAAACCCGCTGCGCGTGTCGCAAGGATCCTTCGAGCGTTCAGGGACTACCAGGAAGGTGCCCCTCCAAGGACTCCTTGGACAGTCTATAAGCTCAGCAGCGAAGAGTACGATGGACTGCTGGATCGGCTACAGCACGACGAGCTACTTCGGGAATTCGTTGCAGACAAAATTCGGTAGGCCGTGAACGGACTGGTGTTGTTGGCAGCCTACTAATTTAGTATCCAGATACGACTACGATCCTATTCAGAGCAAACTCATTCTTCGAATGCCCACGACAATACACGATACCTTCATTGCTAGGTTCGTGACGGAGATAGAGAAGAAGTTAGAGCGTCTTGCCGATACAGAAATCGAAGCACGGCCTTTCATTGAAGGTATCAAGCCTGTATGCGGTGTACTGAATTTTCTTATAGGCGACGAAGATCAGCAGCAAAATATCAGACATGAACCTGATATTAGGTTTCAGCATAAGGATGCCGCGTGGCCAGGTGTTGTGATCGAAGTGGCACACTCACAGACAAGGAAATCCTTAGTCGACCTTGCAGACAACTACATACTTGGATCATACGGTGGCATTACTGTTGTGGTTGGTCTGGATTTGGAATACAAGAAGTCCAAAGAAGCTTCCATTTCTGTCTGGCGATTGAAGAACTTTACAAACGAGGACGGAGAGGTTGAAGGGGAAGTCGAGCAAGTAATTGACAACCAGGTAACTTGCACCTTACCATTTGGCGAGGTGTCTATTGACATGGACCAGCTTTTCAGAAATGCTGAAGGCAACCCTGTCCTTTCCCCATCCTCCAGCCTCGAGCTATCTCTCAAAGACTTCGCCATCAAGGAAGTAACACATGGCGTTCCTGAATCATCTATCGTGATCGATTCCGAAACTTTGTGTAAGTTGCTGGATGAAGCAGAGAAATTGGACAACAAAACAATAACGATGCAAGGCGCTAAACCTCCACGATTCAAGAGAAAGTGGCGTCTGCAGACGCCGCCTGAGCAGCTAACATTTTCGGACGAGAAGAATTTTGTGGAAGAGGAACGGCGGGTGAGGAGGAAGTCGGAGAAGTTGGACAGACCCTATGGTGAGGAGGGTGTATCTGCGGAGAATACTAGCCAAGGAGCTTTAAGTAACAGCATCACTCCATAATCCCTTCATGACCATCGCCATCATTGTCAGTTGTTTCTGTAGGACGCATCAAAGCTAGATATCTAATTGTACTTAACAGCCGTAAAATTCAAACGAATTTTTGGAAGGAAGTATTTTTCGCTTTCTGAGTTCCTACCCCTCCTCCTCCTCCTCTTCTTCCTGCTCCTTCTCATCCTCCTAATTATTCACCTTTCTTTTCGCCTTTTCCTCGTCCCTATGGCCCATCAACCTTGTATGTTCGCTACCGCTTTCTCCCTCATGAGATGTTTCGTCGTTTGATTACCCTTATCATCTTCACAAACGACAGTGAAATGATCTCGCTTATCTGTACTTTGATGAATAGATTCCCTATTTAGATATTTACTGACGTGGTCCTTCCACTAGTCTCATGGTTCAATGCCATACCTCATGCTAACTTTCACCGTGTTGGCAGGTAGCTTTGATAAGTTCCCTTCAACTACCCTCGCGAATTCTGCCTGAACACCTTGATACCCCACGGCGGGTCTTTTCCAATTTTCTGTTTCAGTCACGGCATGGACTGTTATAGTCATGCCGCTGGAGCTCTGGATATTCTTCAGGAGTTGAGTTGCGACGATTCGAGTTAAAGCTGTCATTCCCGGAACAAAGGCTGCTTAGGTACGGACGTCGAAAGCACAGATACTGGGTTCGCATGAAGGCTTAGAATGTCGATGTAAAAGTAGAATCTGGTCATGACGAGGTGCGCTTGTGGTAAAGGTCTGAGGCCGGTTTTGTAGGAGTCAAAAAGCAGAATTAACCCGTAGTGCGGAGTAAACAAACAAAACCGCACAGGATATCGGGTAGATAAATTCCTGCAGGGCTATCCGTACCCCGCACTAAGCTCATTCTTCGCTTATGAGCTTACCTTACCTTAGTGCGGGGTACGGATAGTGGCAGGGTGTATTCCGTACTGTCACTTTAACCGGGATTTTACTCAGGGCGAAATTAGGCGAGGAAGGGAATTTTCTGTGAACCCGCGTCGTATGTTTTCCAAGGTCACCCGGGCAAGCCATGTTGATCACACCCTTCCATCCATCTTCATTTGTGTCTTGCTTTCTGCGAATACGACCGTTTTCAAGAATGGCATCTACAGTACAGATAGGCCAGCTGATCCAAGGTCGGTCTGGTAGCTATCACATTAACCAACTGTTGGAGGACAAGGGCACTCCAAACAAAGTCTGGCTTGCTATGTAAGAAGCTTTACCTCTTCGGTGTCTCCCAGTTTCCAGTTGGCTAATAGAAGGTAGTGGTGACAAGAACAACCAGAATTATGTGGTAAAAACTCTGTCTAACCCCCTTACCAGAAAGCAACGCGCGGCAATCGAAGCTTTTCGGGGGACACAACTCATTCGTCAGCTGGTCGATGAGGCCGTGAATCCGCCAGCTGTTGTGCTGGAATATCTCGACGAGGATCTTTTGAGCTTCTCGAGCAAAAGAAAACTGGAAAGATCGGAGGTGAAAGCAATCGGGAAAAAGGTTCTGCAGGCAATATACTTCATGCATGAGGCCGGCTATGTGCATACGGGTACGTTTAACGACAATTAGGAGGAATGATCCGCCTCTAGCCTGCTAGATTTCGAATAGCTTACTATAGGCCGACTTACAGATATCAAACTTAACAATGTCTTAGTCAATCACAAAAACGGAGCATCTCGGATCACAGAAGTCAAACTGGCGGACTGTGAGTCGGCTGTCTTAATGGATGCGAACAAGTCCATCGCCGTGGGGCTGATTGGAACGGCTATTTTCCGTAGTCCAGAGGCTTTTTTTCTAAGGGGGGTAGGCCCAGCAACAGACATCTGGTCCTTTGGAACTATGGTGAGTTTTGCATATAGCCTCTGCTTGTATCAAGTTGCAGAGCGCTCTCTTTATTAAACGTTTGCGCATAGCTTATAAGCCTCCTTCTGGGTCCGAGCTGTCATATCTTCAGGCCGCCACTCGGTACGCCAGATGCCGAATGGGATGTGGTGGTGCTACAGAGACACGATATGTTTTTTGGACCGTTTTCACCGAATCTTGCGAATCGTATGGGTGACGATGTGACGCACTTGCTCTTGACTATCAAGGTCCCGTTGCACGAGAGACGACCTTTCAGAAACTGGAATCCTGATGAAATCGCGCCAGCTGAAGTGGAATTTATTTGCAAGTTGATGCAGCTTGACCCGGAGAAAAGGCCATCTGCAAGAGACCTTTTGCAAGACAAGTGGTTTTCGAGTTAAGATAATCACAGCTTAGTGTTTTCTCAGTTCTATTGAGTACCCTACTACTATATTGATCGGTCCACCTGCAACAAGAGATCGAGTCATGGAGGTGTATTCTACTATCGCTATTGCAGCCCTCTTGTTCGGACTCTTTCAAAGAGCAGCCCTTTTCGAATACTTTCCTAATCTGGGCGTCTTGTTCGAAGTATTTTTTATGCCACCTTCCGGTCCGACTCCAGTACTTGATCGGGTCAGTGCTGTTCTCGCTAATATCGCTCGCCGCTCCCTGACTTAGTCTGTCCTCACCAGCGTAGCTTGAAGACGACCTTCGTGGTCGCTTTCGGATGGGCTGGTCTTGAGTTCGAGGAGAAGAATGTTCAGCTTCTTGCGATTGCTTCCGTTTTCGATGAGGACCGGCGCTTTTCTGAAGGACCGATGGATCTCGTAGGACCTAAATCAGGTCAGCGGTATGACACGGCACGAGGGACAATTGAAGAACATGCTTTTCTGTCAGCAGGAATGCTGCTTGTTGAAGGAGAGGGAAATGCCTGTATTCCCCGGATATGGTTGTGTTTGGACACAGATTGCTCGCGAAGATGATGTGTTGCTCGTAGGCGTGCGCTCTTGCGAACAAGTTTTTGTTTCTCAATACCTCGAGGCCGCTTCCCTATTGATAGTCAATTAGAGAAGCCTGAGTATGAGGTATGAAAACCATCTTGGTCATTTAGCACTGAAGGTTGTAACCCATTTCTCCTGGTGTCTCATCTTGATTGACTGCGGGCCATGTCGATTGGAAGGCGAGGGCAGGAGAGGTGTTTAGATCACACCTCAAAGTTGGATTTACTCTCATAGTACGAAAAATGACTAGTGAACCAAACCAACCGCGCGTTTAATCACCATCCATCAAACTGCAGGACCAATCTAGCGTCACGTGGCAGAAAAATCAATAGCTGTGCCGCCATTACACCAAACAACGGCTCTAGGCAGCCATAAGGAGATGGACTGTATAATACGTACACTCGCTGGGAAACAGGTTTCCTAGAAGGACGATCGTGACAAGGCGTTGGGCGCTCTGGAAGAAGATGGATGTCCAGTGATTGAAAACGCAACAAATCTTGTCACCGTTCAACAGACCCTGGCGGCCCTGGTTTGCGCAGAAGGCGATTAGTGATTATGGAGCTTTAATTCACCAGCAGGGCAATCTCGACATCCTGCAAACGATGGATTCTACCTAAAAAGAAGATTATGTTATTGGATTCAGGAGGATGCCCGAGTCTCTTGTGTTGGAAGCGGAAATGTCATGTATGAGCCTGTATAGATTTCCGACATGGGATTCATCAGCATCGATCGCTTAGCCACATTATACCAACGGCGGCGGCAAATATTATAAATAACATCTTCCAGAATGTTGGGTCATTGTGAACTACTAGTACAAATTGTGCCATCCCATCTCTTCATCATTAGCGAAGAAACGGGCTCGTCCTTTTGCCGAGGGAGAAAAGAAACCTAAAAGTCTACTCTTGTTCGAAATTGAGAAGTTACAAAGCGTCGGAGGTAAAGAGTCAGTACTAAAGATGAAAGAACCGAAGTTGAAGAGTCCGTTCGTGAGCTTGGGAAGCCCGTAATGAGGGTGTGGAGTTTCATCTTTCAGTCGGAAAAAATTATCAAAGGCGAAGAAATTATTGAGAGAGAGTACTTCTTCCGACATTCCTGCCGAAACCACTCCTGGAACCCAATCAACCCAAGACTTCTCCCCACTTTCGCAGAAGGCCTCTGTCAAAGACAATATGCAAACGAGAACGTTTAGAGCATGTCATGAAGCCCTCGACCAGTCCTTCTGCTAGATGAGATCAAAGAAGTTAATCAAGTCGAAGAATCTAAAGCTGCGATCTTCTTTGATTCAATGCTTCTCGATTTAATCATTTCAAATCAGATGACGAATCAATTCTAGAGAATTTAACATTATTCAATGAGTGACATGCATGAAACTTGAAGTGGCTTGATCTTGAGTGCGAAATCTTATGTGAAGTAGAAGTCTAAGATATCGAAGACGGTCTATAAGCCGCTCTAGCTTCCTTGGCTGTCTGTCTAAACATCGTGGATAATAATTAAAGAAAGTATTGTATCTTCGCTTAACACAACAGCCGATGGAGCGGTTGAGACTAAAATCTTCGTTGCAAGTCGACTTAGTAACATGCCGACTTTTGGTCTCCATTGAAATGTGCTTTCGCCGTAGGATGTGTTAAGATCTAAGACACGGTCCCTAGTCCCTTGAAGCCATTCATCCTGACCTCCTCTCATTCTTAAAGCTACCTTATGAATGGCTTCCTGTAGATGCATATCGAGTTCTGCGTTCCTCTCGAGAAGAATTTACGGCACATCTAACCATCCGGAATCTTAGCATGATCAGCCTACCCAAGAAACGGCTTTTATGGTAGCACTTACGTTTTCATTGATTTTTTCGATATCCCCCTCCGACGGTTCTTTGAGGAACCGCAAGTTCGTTCCTAGCTTCCTAAGACTCCATGCCCGCGCCCATTTGATACCCCATTCCATAGCGTGGCCATCGTAGGTAAAGTCCCACCCATTGTGGTACCACCTTTCTTCGGGGGCAATGGCTAGCCTAAAACCCCGTGCTACGTCTGCTGGTACGAAATCATCGTCTTTGAAAGTTAAGAAGAATCCCTTTCGTAAATTAGCCTGTGATATTATCGCCGCAAGCGGTCCGTGCGACTCTATATACTCTGAGAAATATGGGATATTGCCGTCGACAAAGCGTAATTGGAGCTCGAGATCTTCTAGTAGGGGGCAATGGTCGAGTATAAATCTGATAGTATCTGCTATATCCTCTTCACAATCTGATAGGTCAGGAGTGACCTCGAACCGAAGGTGCTTTAGATTGTTCAAACGCTCGGGTGAAATCGTGGTATATGAACCGCCATAACCGTCCATGCTAGCCAAGTCTGTCATGTAGAACTTGGTATCATCATACAGAACCGAAAGAGCTTCTTTGTACACCTGGTGACACACGCGGAGGATTGAGCCTCCAAGAGACTGTGGGCGAGCGTATATACGGCATATGCAGAAAGTAAGGGGATCCGATAGTTGGAGATGTGGATGATGAGACTCCCAGCGGCAAGGGACCTTTCGGCAAGCCGTAGAAACGAAGAGTTCGTGATATATCTGGCGACGGAGCTCAAAGGGTAGCCCCATCAGAGTAGCCTCGTTGACAGGCTTTGAAGAGGTTGAACTATTCATCCTTGTTGTTGCTGGAAGTTTGAAGGATCTTCGGGAGCCCAAGACTTAGTATCGGGAAATTGGACCAGGGAATATATATACTCATAACACCAGCACTTCCAGGAAGGAATGGAACTTCTGAGATCTTGTCGTACTCAACTCAACTTGAATGACAAGACTATAGCTATCGACCTGTTTTATTTTTATGGCCAACATATACGGCCTTCAAAACAATCAGAATCTCCACTTTCCCCTCGTAAAGTTTTGATATTCGCGCCGCTTAGACCGCATGATAGTTGCAACAGCAACTTTGAGCAACTCAACTTGCAAACCGGATTTTGTCGGTTTCTTTGAAAAAATGTCTTCATGAGTACCAAAGCTCGTCTCGGAAAATTTAACTTATGATCAATCACCATTGGCCTGCATACTATCGACGGACATTCCGTCGACTCTTCCAAGCTTTCGCGGTTTTCCTAAATGTTGGAATTCCAGTATCGTGGACCACTGAAGCCCCTGTCCTCATTGTTAAGTGGCAAATCCGTCATCAATTTCAGGACCCTGTCGGCAGAGATCCGGCTGGAAATCTACCGGCATCCCATCGTAAGTCCCATGGATTTAGGTCCCGGCTTCGATCAATTCGTGGTCTTCAATTAAATGAAGGAGCCTTGTCCAGCATTACTTCGGGTCTGCAGCCAGTCGTATGTGGGAGCGTTTTGCTTCTTGACAGTGGAGATACCTGCGCAGCTTTGATCTTCTATGGTTAGCGAATCGTTCCAATTGAGTTTAGGTGGTTTACAATCTGATACAGCTGGTTTTAGTGGTTCTTTACTGGACTGACTCTGAGTGTGTCATTCGATCTAGATTGGGTCGATCTCAATGGGGTACTACGCTCGAGCTTATCTGCTACCCGCGGGTCCCGTCTATGGCATACAGTTCTCCCGAAGTCTTGGGTACTGGGACCAGAAAACTCCTGTTGCCACGAGGGGCGCTAAAGTGACTGCTCAGAGATGAAGACTGCACCATGAGAACCTTGAAGTGCATGGTTATGTAGGTCTCAGATGGCCGTTGCGTTGCATTGCATAATCACTCCTTCCATCAGACCTTGGAAACAGTAGCACACAAAGTTATCAGTGGTGCTTGAACAAACAAGGGAGTCCATCGTGTCTACACCGACTCGTATTCGCTGCAGGCATGTTAAGAAACTTCGCAGGGGCAATTTGTGGCTTACCAACATTGGATAGTTTGTCGGGATAGAATAGTGGGACCTTGTCTGACTAGTTCATTGGCAAGCCTGAACAGCAGAATGGAACGTTTAACAAAGGCAGAACCACAGAAGGCTTGGTCTGAAATCCTGGTTGTCGAATATGCAGGTACGCAGGCTGGAAGCAGGTCTGACGTTTCATATTGGGCTTCTTCGATTCTCTAGAGCATGACCAAGCCAATAGAAAGCATGACTTGGTTGATGTTCTCCCTTTCAAGTGTCCTAGAACAATTGCTGCATGTTATCACGAGTAATGGATTATCTGGACGCACTTACGGCTCGACGAAGCCGCAAGGTACCCGGTCCAAGGCTAGTATTTGGCGCATTAGGCGCTCTTAGTGCTGGGAATCTTCAAGACCCATGCTACTATTGAGCATGCAGAGTTCTTCTCTGGTTGTCCATTCTTCCCTCCTCTGTCAGTCGATCATCTTCAATACATCCTTAGTCCCTATCACTTCACCAAATGCATAACCAAACCCCCTTAATCCTGCTTCATGCTGCGCTTTATTTGCACTTCCACACGCGACCTTCACTAATAAGGTTTCGAAGCCTCTACAGCACTTCTGGCAGTCGTATCGCAACAACAAACCGTCATAACCCCACAGACCACCACCCTCTGCACGCCTGACGCATGTAACAATTTCCCAAGTCCGTGTTGATGAAAGCATCATACGTATCTTTCGCCACCACAGTATGCCCGTTGGCAGCCTCGGCAATGTCAGCAATTAACTTCCAGTCTTCACTCCCCGTTGCAATCGAGCCATCTGGACCCCATTTGCGGACAAATTGATTCTTGTATGGAGGAGTGAGCTCTGCTTCGGAATGACCATGCTGTGTGAAAACGGTCAGAAGAGAACTCTTGCCACAATGTGAAATAAGGGCCTTGACGTGAGGAAGGCAGCATGTGGTCATCGGGGGAAAGACATTAGACAGTTTACATGTCGACTACCAGGGGGGCGGTTGCCATGCTGGATTATGTGGCTGAGCAAGGTTGTTGATGCAGGACGATGTATGTACGGTCGCCTAGATACTGCACATGCATTTGCCATGATATTGTAGGAGATCGGATGATGGTGATGGGTTGAAGAATACCTATTCGGTACCTTAACCTAGAAAGTAAGGTACGATAATGGGATGTGCCGCAGTGCGCCAGGGGAGTCGGGAGCTGACGGGTGCAACTGCACAATCCCGGCGGGCCGGTAATCGTCAGCCTAATCAGACGGAGACTCTCCAACCATTTTCCGTTTTCGTCCTCGAGGTCTGTTCTTTTTCTTTTTCTTCAAATTCTCTGCAACCGCCAAGAAACTTTCATGTCGCATTGCCGATAGAACGAATGAATGCATTTCTGAGGTTGTAGCCGCTACGCTTGCCCTGTTATACCCGTCTCCGCTGCCGCCCTTTCACTCATTTCGACCAGTCAAATGGCAGCGAACCATATTTGGGGAGAACAAGTCCGCCACGAATGATTGCAGAGCCAATGGTGCAGGAAAAGAAAGCCAGAGCTCCACTTGGTTGAACTTATAGAGTGCCAGAGAAATGGCGATCACGATACTGTTCTCAAAATGCCATGTCAAAAATACAACAAGGCGGGATCTGTTAACGATGTTCGCTGGCTAGTCCCCAAAGTGCCACACTCGCTCCAGATATTTAGCCACCTGCATCTCCTGCCTCACTGAAGCTGCCGCACCTTCCAAAGAAGCTGGTGTTCCCGCTCAAGTCCATGTGGCCACACCTCAATACCCTCGAGGCAGGACAAACTTTGGATCTGCTATTACAAGCCAGTTTCTTATTATCCGTTATGTAGTATTACTTGAGCATTTCTTTCCCTAGTACAGCAGACTCCGGATTTCGGCAATCAAGATTGCGGGCTTTAGGTTCCCATTTTGCAAGGCGGCATAGCTTTCAGGTCGGTGATGGCCTTGCAATCTCAAGGTATCTCTTTTAGGATTCAGCCTAGCGTTAACATAGCAGATCTTATATGGTAGACATTGTAAGCAGCTCCATTTAGCTAGGCAGTGAGACGGGCAGGATTTTGGGCAGCTCCAACGATCACGACCGAGAAACTCGAAGGAAAGCATTGGTTAACAGTACATTCTATCAGATTTTTGGGCCGGAATAGGTCAGGTAACCTTTGTTATCTAATAGGCCCTCATAGGTAGAAGAAAGTACCCACATGGCATCAAGATTGCGCACAGACTGCTTCACTCATGCGCACTAGGCAAAAGACATAATTCTAACGTCCAGAGAAAACTCGATAGCGGACCAAGGTCAGTCCAGGAGAAATCACTGGTGTAGGATTTGCCAATTCCCATCCATTGGTTACCGACGTCCTGTAGCTTAGGCATCAGCCTGCATCGGCATATGTCAGTCTTACTAGGTCATCAATTATCTTGGATGCAGCTAAGATTCCTTAGTTTGCTGAATTTTCGTCCTCGCAAAGGCTGACGATAACGTAGAGCCGCGGAGGAAGTGGATATCTACTTACTCCCCACCAAGTGCAGATATTCAAATCCTAAAGCTGTCCAAAACTATAAGTCCTCCGTTTTGTTCAACGCGCGCCTGTTCCAACTTAGAAAGTTAGATCGCTACGGCTTGAAAGCCTGTAGTCGACTCGAGCGGCATTCCAAAACCGCAGACCAAGAGACTCCTGAAAATTTAGTTGGGGATGTTAACACGGAAGGAAGGCTTTCCTAGCTCATTGTCATATCTGACTGCCAAACTCGGCAGGTTGCATTTTTCTTGTTACACGCGTGATCTTAACTTCATGCACCGAAGTTATCCGAAGACATTTTATCTTTACGTTACTATGAACGGTTTGAGATATCCATCTATGGGCAGTCTTTTTTCTGGCTTTGTTCCTTAACTCCAAACGCTGCTATACCTAACTCTACACAAATTTGCTCCTTCCAGCAGCTTGAAGATATCTGTATCTGGGTCCTCTCGCGATCTTCAGAATCGTACAGCAACCATGGCATCCAATGAGAATACTATGGTAGAAGCTCAGAAAAGGAATGGCCTTGAATTGATCCCAGGGACTGAGATCATATCCCAAGACGAGGACAAAGGTTTGATTAGAGGCGAGACAGGAGGCTACGAAGGCATGATTCTGGTCCCTCAGCCCTCCAAAGATCCCCATGATCCTTTAGTAGCGTATCACCCCAGCTGGAAAATTTCCATTGTAGTCGCTAACAATGGCCTTAGAACTGGACTCCTCTTTGGAAACGGGTGGTTGTCATAAATCAAGCAGTGTTCATCTTCATCAGCCAGCTGATCCCCTTATCTATCGCGCCTCTTACCCCGATCTTTATGAAACAATTCGATAAAAGTCTTTCTCAAGTTGCGTTGCTGGTGAGCGAAATATCCACATAACAGCACCTCCAGAGCTCCTCGAACGCTAATCTCTATGCCTTTTCTCTCAAGACAGGAGCAACAATTATAGCGCTTGGCTACGCCAACCTAATCATCATACCCTTCAGCAACGTATTTGGCCGTCGTCCCACGTCTCTGATTTGCTCCATCATTTGCATCCTGGCGACAATATGGCCGGCCGTGACAACGTCATATGGCTCATTCCTAGGCGCAAGAATCGTCAACGGCCTCGGTGCGGCGGCAAATGAGAGCATTATGGCTGTGGTAGTAGCGGATGTAATGTTTCTACACGGGAGGGGGTCTTGGATGGGATTATTTTTGTAAGAATATCTACCCAGTGGTTCTTTACGGCATTGGTTTATCAAATAGTTGGTCTTATTTCCTCGGAGCCATGCTTGGGCCTATCATTTCTGGAGGTATCGCCGAGCACGTGTCTTATCGGTGGTTCTTTTGGGTGTGTACGATTGCACAAGGTGTAAGTACCTTAATATCCTGTCCTTCTATACGGCACGAGCTTGACTTGAGAGTGACAGTTTAATTCCCTATCTCTATTTTTCTTCTTTCCCGAAACCAAATACCAACGCTCTACCGAGTCGAAACCGAAAGACCGCTCGCAGAGAGCTAGCTCAAACGAATCCAAGGAGAAGCCCATAGAACATCCCCTTTCCAATCCCGAACACCAAACCCCAATGACTCCACAAATTCTCAACCATGGCCACCCCTCCCTTCACCAACGCTTCCTCCTCCTCCCCCGCCCCGACTCCCACGCCCTCCGCACCCTCCCCCTCACTAGCATAACCCCATTCCGCATCGCCACCTACCCCATCATCCTCTGGGCCTCCCTCGCCCTCGGCTTCACCGCCAACACCTCTCTCACACTCAATCTAACGCAGTCTCAAGTTTTCGCGGCGCCACCCTACCATTTCTCACCGAGCCAGGTAGGTTTCACGAATTTGGCGATGGCCGCGGGAGCGATCATAGGGTTGTTGACGGCGGGGCCGTTGAGCGATTGGGTTAGTATGAGGAGGACGAGGGGGAATGGGGGGGTGAGGGAGCCGGAGATGAGGTTGATGGCGATGGGGCCTTATGTTTGTGCTACGGCGGTGGGGATGGTGGTGAGTTTATTCCTTGCAGCTGATTTATGGACGGCAAAATGCTAATAGGATATGTTTATGGGTAGGCTACTGCGGTTGGGTATCAGTACGGATGGCCGTGGGAAGCGATCGTTGTGGTTGGGTATGGCTTTGTGGGATTGACGGTTGTTACAGTTCCTACTATTGCTATTACGGTGAGTCCAGTCAATTAGCACGTCTTCTGTGACGTAGGTGAGGCATGACTGACGGCCATATAGTACGCTGTGGACTGCTACAAACCTATTGCGGGTGAGATCATGGTGGTGGCTACCATCTGCAAGAACACATTTGGGGTGCGTATAGATTTCCTCGCCGTCGAAATAAAATCTTACGATTCCACATGTCGCTCTGCTCATACTGATGTCCTCGAACTTAGTTTGGTACCACATACTGGCTTAACAATTATGTCATCCGCTTCGGCTACATCCGTGCAATGATGATTTCCGCTGGCCTTGCCTTTGACATTTCACTACTCGGTATGGTGGTCTTCTGGATTTGGGGCAAGAGGTTTCGCCGGTGAACTATGCATAGCTGGGTGCATAAGCTTTGATGGTTGATGTTGATGTGGTGCAGCGATAGTTACATTAGTAAGTGTGTGTATCTTCTATGTAGTGAGGTGCAGTAGCTAATGAGTAGGTCTGTGGGTCATGTGACCCCTTATTTGATTGGGCCTGTTTCCTGACTTAGCCTACTGGCTTCTGCAGTTGAGATGAGGGTGATTCTTCCTTGATGTTTGGGATGGAGACGTAGAGCTGCAACGTTGGGGTCTCTAATGGCTCTTGTGGTAGGGGGTTTGGTCGGTTTTTGCTTCTTGGCTAGACAGTGAACATTATCACACGACTTGCGATACTTTCCAGGAATATAATCTAGCATATCTAATCCGTTCATGCGGAAGGATCGAAGCGGATACCATGCTCTTTTACATGACTTGAGAAATTGATAAGATGACTGGCTTTTTCTTCATACTTACTTCCTCAAAACTGCTAGATATTTCTAGAAACGGCAAGTATCTCAACAGCGACGGCACTCCCCATCCAAAACTGACTTGAATCTGGAATAGCACGAAAAAGTCTAAATAAGCCACAAAAAGCAAAAATCCACCCAAATCCCAGCCAGCCATATCCCTTTGACCGCTGTTAGGATTCGGTTAATTTTTAAGGTTAACCCTAACCAGATTCGGTAAGGTTCCGTCAAAAGGTTATTTTTTGTAAATAGAAACAATGTCAACAAAGCCCCCTATTGTTCTGACCCACCTCGATAATGCCTTCCTGCGACGTAGTACCTGATTCAACTGATTTAGGAACTGACCGTCTCAACCTGCGTCCTATCACTGTTGTAGGCGATCGATTTGAGCCTATTCAGATGCCTTCAAACGTCAGTTGGGTCAATATACCTACGCATACAACCGTCGATGTAGATCAGAAGAACACAAAGCCTCGTACGAGTTCTTGATTGAAATCAACATTATCAATGCCTACAAACTCTCTTTGCATTCAGATGTTTCAAAGAAGGCTAAATACACTGTTCATAGCGAGTTCAGAACGGCTCTGGCTACAGGTCTTATTCAGGCCTCCCAAAGGCAGTTTCTGAAGCGAAAAAGAACGTCAATTGGATCAGCAATTGAACGTCCAATGATACGTTTAAGATCATCAAATGATTCAAATCTGCTGAAGAAAGAGCTCTGAGAACTGCCGTGGATGCAAGGAGATAGACTTGACAGTCAGGTCTAGAAAACGACAAGTTCTCGGTGAAATTACACCAAATTTAGGTGGTAGCAAGCGGGGAAAGCGTTCTATATTTGGCTGTGATATCTGTGATATCCCCCTATGTAAAACCGGTCCTTGTTGGGCTGCATATCACAATAGCATCTGAATAGTATCAATAAAATCAGTTCAGGGTGATATTCTGTGGTTTTCTATTGGTGGACTAAGCGAATACGCTAAAAGTGGCTTCCCGACAGCGGTCAAAGGGATAGACTCAGCCTACCCCCTGGGTAGGTCACGTCTAACACTTGATTCTTGTTGAAGGGTTTTGAAGTGACTATAAATACTTTCTGAGATAAGTATTGAACTTGGTGACGATAGTAGCACGCGAGTCGTCACAATTACATAATCGCGTGTGGCTGGTGTTTCTTCAATTGGCATGATCAACATTTTGCTGAGACTCTGTCCAGATGAATGACTACGGACATAGCCATCTTGAAGGTGGTAGGACTGCTTACAGTCGACTATAACAGATCCACACCCGTGGCCTAATATCAGTCACGATGTCTGAGACGAAAATGCGAAGCAGCAAGAGATTGAATGAGCTTGCCTGACAGCGTGCACGACGATGGCAGAAATACAACGCGCGAACAGCGTAAACATACTAAGCGGCGTCTTTTACAAGATTACGATTGACTCGCAGTCCGTCAGCGCTGTAATTGCTGCACGCCAGATGATCGAAGGCTTTGCCAATACAACCGACCATCAAGCGTCAGACGATGCGGGTTCATCCTATCCCATATTTGCACCTTTGCATTTTGCGCCGGGTCAGATAGATACTTCAAGAGGGATGACAAGAGAAGGCGTAAAGAATACACTCTACTAACAAATTGTCGTGGGGCTGGAAGATTTGTTGCAACAGAGACCATCGGTGCACTTGGTGCGAGCACATGCAGAGACACGCCGTGAGACGTCTGAAAGTGAGAAGCCAGTAAAAAGAAACCAAGAGTGTATATTCGAGTTTTCAGAGCACATTGTGATTTAGTCACTGCCTTAAGACCCTTGAACACTGTCGAAGAGAATGGAAGAACATCTAGCAATACAGTGATCTCAAATTAAGAATTGTCTACAGATTTGACCCCGATGTCATTTTCTGGAGAAGAGTCATTGCAATCTTGAGTCTTGTTCGATGATAGTGGTCCCATCAGCAGAAAACAGAGAGACCTGGAGACTATCTTAGTCGAGCATGCGTTAGGCACTTTGGCTGTCCCTAGCATTAACGAGAGTTCATTCTCCGACCTTTCCATACAAGGACATGGCTACACTTCAATAATGCATTAAGTTGCCAACTTCACCTAGTCGCTTGCTAATACTTAGATGTTCATTTCCGCTCTGCAAATGCCTGAACGGCTATAGGTTTTTGCTTGTCAATTCGGTCTTGTACCTACTAATCTAAGAACTGCACATTACACAGCAAAGTCTCTTCGATCCTCACTGGTCTTGACTTTCTCTTACCGCTTAATGCCCCAATACATCTTCCATAATCGTTCGAGCTTGTCCTGTTCGATTTGTGTCGTCTAAAGTTAGCTGCTTCCCACAGTTTGGATTCTTTGGTTCGTTCCCTACTCTTTCATTTCAGTCGTCACTTTCATTCAGGCGTTTGTATCTACGTGCAATTTTCCAATTCTCCGAGTCTCAAAACTTGTGTTCCACGTTCTCAATCAAAGTGCAACTCGGACCGGGTCATTGGAACCCGACCCTCGGTCCAAGACAACCGAGAAAATAAGAAAATATTCTTCGTTTATCTCTCACTAAGCTAGCTATCTGATATACCGCGATGATCTTTCTTACCAGCCCCTTAGGTCGACCGTTCATCGAAGCGTTATCAAACCTTGGTTGACCATGTCCAACAAAGATTGGGATGTTTCTTATCCAGAGAGCGGGGAAAGAGGGCAAGATTAGGTCCTTCCTAATCCAGTCACTCTTTCCCCTGTGATAAATTCCTACAAGAATGTATAGAGATAACGATATGATATAGTGGCAAGTGACGTAGTCTGGAGGACGTCGGTCCTCGACCAGGGCCTGTATATATGCATCTTACAGACCCTTTTGCAATATCAGATCAATCATCACAATGAGTAACACCGGAGGTGCCGTTGCCGTCTCATCGACCTCCAGCGATCTCACGGATGCTACGATTCGCTATATAGATGAGAAGTCTGATTCCAAAGATGCTAGTGATCCAATCAGTAACGAGGAGAATGGCGACGTCATTTCAGTCAATAACGTCCAAAGCGACGCGTTTCTCCTGTCTCATGAAGAGCAATTCCCAATTGATCCCAATGAAATAGAAGAGACCCAACAATTTACTTTCCGTGCCGTCTTGGTTGGCTGTATCCTCGGTGGAGTTATTGCTGCCTCGAAGTTGGTAGTCAAGCATTCTCTCCCGCGTAGTCCTACTAACAGCTTTGCCAGTCTCTACCTTGGGCTGAAAACCGGCTGGACATTTGGTGCTTCCTTGTTCGGCTCCATTTTTGGCTATGCCATCCTCAAGCCACTCTCGAAGGCACTCCCCACAAACTTTGGTGGGGGCTATTTTGGACCCAAGGAAAATGTTTGCTGCCAATCCGCTGCAACTGCAGCTGGATCCTTGGGCTTGCTCTTTACTTCGGGCTTCCCAGCGGCCTATCAGCTCGGTCTTCTAAGCGCGACACCAAAGGAAGATATTGGCAGGCTGATAACCTTCACTGCCTGTTGCGCCTACTGGGGCATGTTTCTCGCCATACCTCTTCGCAAATTCTACATTCTCAAGCAGAAGCTGGTCTTCCCAAGTGCTGTTGCAGCGGCACATACCATAAGGTCTTTACACGTTGGTCGGAACGCGGAAGCAAATGCTCGTAAGAAGACCAAAGCCTTGATCATCGCCTTCATTTGTGCCATCACACTTCGTGTTGTCTCTGAGTACGCGCCAGGTGTACTATGGGACTGGCACTGGGGCTGGGCGCTGTACAGGGTTTGGAATTTCAAAAGAATGATCACTGTCGAAAATTGGAACTGGGTGTGGGAGTTCACCCCGGCATTTATAGGTGTGGGTATGCTGACAGGTCTTAACGCTTCTTGGTCCTTTTTTGGCGGCTCTGTACTGGCCTGGGGCGTTGTTGGCCCTGCTCTAGTCGCCACAGGTAAAGCGTTTGGTGTTGCTGTTTCTGATCAATATCCTGGTTACATGAATTACATGGGCATGGTTTTGGAAGATCCTATCAACAAACCAACCCCTCGGTACTGGCTTATTTGGTAAGTAGCTTCCAAAGATTGACTAGATCAAGTCTGACTCTTCTATTCCCAGGCCTGGCACGATGTTATTGTTATGTGCATCATTTGCAGAGCTCGGCGCCAATTATAAGACACTCTGGGCTGCGCTTGTTCAGGCCTTGGCACCGCGCTTCAAATACTTCCGCAAAGCAGAGATTGATGAGAAGGATCTCATTTACGACCCAGCTCCGAAGCACGAGCAAGTACCATGGTGGCTTTGGACTGGAGGCCTCGTGGTGAGCGCCTTTTTCACGTGCCTCGTGCTTGGTCTCCAATACGGGCAGAATGTTGGCGTCACAATACTGTCGATAGTCTTTGCATTCATCCTCAGTTTCATTGGAGCCGAAAGTAGCGGTCGAACTAATATCACGCCCGTCACAGCTATCGGAAATGCCAGTCAACTGGTCATTGGAGGTGCTACCCATGGTAAATACCCTGTCAAAGATGCCCAAATGCTCAACCTGGCCGGCGGCATGCTGGCTTTGGGCGCATCGGAACAATCAGCAGATATGCTCGGTGACCTCAAAACCACGCACCTATTAAGAGCAGCTCCCGTTGTTCAATTTTACGCACAAATGATAGGCGCGCTGGTCTCGATCTTTATGAGCGTTGGAATGTACATTCTATTCTCAGCAGCCTACCCTTGCATCAACAGCCTCTCAGGACAAGCTCACTGTAGCTTCCCTGCCCCTGACGTTGGCGCTTGGAGAGCAATTGCGATAGCAGTCACCAGCCCAACTCTTCCAATACCGCCGTCTTCTGGCTACACGTCCATTGCTTTTGGTATCCTGGCCGTAACTATTACGGTTGTCAAATATCGCTTTGTCCCCGTTGAGAAACATGTGTGGGTTCCAAACCTGAATGCAATTGGAATCGCTTTTATCCTCAACACCACCACATACCCCTCAGCTATGGCGGTTGGATCTTCAGTTGCATTTCTGTGGCAAAGGAATTACCCAATGGCGTACGGAATGTATTGCTACGCCATTGCAGCGGGATTCATTGCTGGTGAAGGGATGGGAGGAATCGTTGGTGCCATATTACAAGTCGCCGGCGTTTCTGGTAACGTATATGGAACTGCAGCCGGATGTCCGGCCTTTACTTATTGTGGTTGAATACGGCATGGTCGAATGTCGAAAACCGTATCAGCTACCCTGACGACCTTGTTGATGAATGAGCTAGACCAGAGCATGTCCGGTTATTTCTTTCACATTATGAGATATGGAATTTTCGAGGCCCCAAAAGATGTTACGATTTGTACTTTAGGGGCATCACAATAGATCAACTTAAACACCTCGATCGGTACTGTGCGTGAGCAAAAACCGTGTCTTGTTCATTCCTGAATGCTCGTCAGCTTATCAGAGCCCGCTGTTTCTCAATCGCTTTCTAATTTCCTTTTCTTTTCTTCCTCAGGCGAGAGCTTCCCACCAAAAAGATGAGGTACTGCTTGCCCAGTCCTGCACCTGCGCTCCAGCTAATCAATCGAATTTTCAAATCCTATCAGTAAGAAAAGAGCAACCGGCATGCCGAAATGGCCTCGTCGCGTGGACGAAGAGCATGGGATTGGAATAGCAAGTGCCAAGGTTGGATATATAGCCGAATTCGGCTATCCTGTAATACAGTACATACATACCTTCACCCTTCATAGCTACCTTAGAATCTACATGCTTTTACACTCATTATGCATCATCAGAAGGCCACTGCATACTTACAAACCCCACTAGGTCTAGCTAGCTGAGCCGGATCAGCCCATTGATTCGAGCACTACTCGAGGTATTGTACGGCATTCTACCCCAACGACAAATGTCTCTTCGTTAACTGCGTTACAAAGCTTCCTTGAAACTCGATTTCTTTTTCTAGTCGCGGAAAATACATAGCTTGAAGCCATGCGACCGACCGTCTGACCTTCCGTTAAAAGTCGTCGGTCTAAGGTGATCTATGACATCTTGTACTGCACCGCCATACTTTATCAATTCGAACCTTCTTTTAAACCTCGAAGAGAAATAGTAGGGACTGAGGGGTGTGAATGTGATAGATCCGAAGATGTGCGTGTAATGCTTCCCGAAAAATATGAGTGATTCACGAAAATACACGATGAACATGCATCACTTAGGTAGTGGGATAGTTGTATTGACTACCTATACTGCTGTTTGAACATTAAACAAAGTCTAACGATGACCGCCACGGCCATGAGGGCATCCAGGCTTTCGTTTGCGCTTCTGCGGTTTATTTCCTTGACGGAATACCGCAATAGACTCAGCAAAGAGGTTCCCCATAGGTTCCCCACAGGTTCCCAGGTAGGTTTCCTATCTTCCTAGTCGACTTTATACTAGGTCTTCCCCTCCCGGTCTGTCTTTTCTTCAAAAATGCTGTTGGTAGCTCATTTCTTTTTGGAATCGACTGATCCAGAAGCATCATCAGAGCTGGCAACTCCGTAGAGGATTTTCTTTGCTGTTTAGGTGAAGATCCAGACGACGAACCGTCTCGTTCTTCAACCAATGCTTGTGCTCGCTTTTCACGGCGTCTTTTAAGGTTCGCCTTCCTCTTTATAGCCTCAGACTGGGACTTCTTGCTTGTTCCATCTTCTTGCCGAGCATCGAGACTGGTGAAAGTGTAAAACGCTCCTGATAGAGCCGCCATTGATCGTGCGACGAGCACATTCGTATCAAGGTCATTTGAAGCTTCAGGTGCATCAGTTCGCACAGTATCTTCAACCTCACGATCAAGCGCTCGCAAGAAAGCAGGCATGACGAGGTGTTTGTCAAAGCGCACAGTGTATCCACCAGGAAGATGTTCAACAAAGACGCCCTCGACAACATCAGGATTTCCACCGATAGAAGATAACTCTGGACGATGAGCGAAATGGTTGCGATAATTAAATCAGGCGTTGGGCATATTCAAGGTGGTTGACTCCATCCTTCGCAACATTGCCTTGGACCGTTTGAGCTCATTTTCTGTTTGGCCTGTAAAACATAGAGACCAATAGTGACCCTCACCGGCTTTTGCCTTGCCCTTGCCTTCGCCTAAGCTTGTAGGCTTGGGATCTAGGCGGACTTCCATGTTTCTGGACTCATCGTACAAGCGTATACCGACAAGGTTGGCTTCATCGGGTAAATGGAAGCGTTGAAGGATTATGGGTGATGGGTCAGCTAATACGGTAGTGACCTTGTGGATTATTAGCCATGGTAGACAGCTTGAGAATCTGGAAATTACCTTGAGCTTCATTTGGAGCGACTTTTGTCTCCTTTGCAGACCAGAAAACATTGCTCCTCTTTCTTCTCCGGCTTGTACTCGAAGATGGGAGTAAAATCATGGTCACCGTCATGAGTCAATGAGCTGCATGACTCAACTCTCTTGACTTCAGCCAACCACTCTTTGTGAGCTAGGCTAGCAGTTTGACCTGTAGCTTTGCGTGTTTGTCGATCACTCAAGCTCGTTCCTGGCAGTGGAGGGTTCATGTTCTCAGAGGAGGTCTGTCTCTTGTTTACGCCACCCATATTGTTGATATGCTTGTGCTTGATGGATTTGCCCTTGGAGGTGATGCTGGCAATGTTTGGAGACAAGGTGATGACACGCCACCGAGATTGAAAATTTGACGTGGCAGAGGTAGAAGTAGACTTGTGAACTCATTAAAGCGAGGCTAGTATAATTTAAAACTTAACAAGGACATAGTATCAGCTCCACAACTTTCCAACTACCTACGTGATTAAGATAGAGATGCATATTCTTGGAGAGAATATGGGTATCTGCATTTAACTAAGTAAACGATGCCGATGGTTACGAGTACTTAATATACTTTTGGGGACGAAAGAAAAACTTGCATATGCGAAACATAAGGTATGTTCAAAAACATTTCAACCTCGGGTCAATATTTTGAATTTGCCTAACTCAGGTATCCCTTTGGCTGCTGTCGGGTGGATTAATTAGCGTATTCGCTTATTCTACCAATAGGAACAATAGAAACAATAGAACTATCATTCTGAACCCATTTTATTGATGCTATTGTGATAGGCAGCCCAACAAGGACCGTCTTTGCATATGGGGATATCGCAAGTATCGCAGCCAAAAGTAGTACGCTTTCCCCGCTTGTTACCACCCAAATTTGGTGTGATTTCTCCGAGAATCCTTCGCCTCTTAGGCGTTGCTACCTGTCCTATCTCCTTGCATCCACGACAGTCACCAAGACTCTTTCTTTTGCAAATTCGATGATCATCTAGCAGTAGTCAGAAACTTGAGGTTCTTTATGAAGACCCATATAGATGCGTATTCCAAAGTATGCCTTCAGTTCTAGCTCATCTGTGTCCGGAAATGATCTGGCTTTAGGGCCTCTTTCTTTCCCCCATCTGTGACTCTCATTGACGTATATATTGGTGTGTTTTGCTATCGTTTGAAGCATTTCGGAGGAGAAATAGAGACCCCATAAGCTCGCGGCATCTAAAGGGCTGATATCTGATGGTATATTGACCCAACTGACGTTTGGAGGTATCTGAATAGGCTCAAATCGATCGCCTATATCAGTGATAGGACGCAGATTAGGACGGTCAGTTCCTAAATCAGTTGAATCAGGTACTACGTCGCAGGAAGGCATTATCGAGGTGGGTCAGAACAATAGGGGGCTTTGTTGACATTGTTTCTATTTACAAAAAATAACCTTTTTGACGGAACCTTACCGAATCTGGTTAGGGTTAACCTTAAAAATTAACCGAATCCTAACAGCAGCCAAAGGGATAGCATATGAGAAGCATATGCAAAGTATGAATTTCGTCCTACTTTGCCGCAATGCGATCAGAGCGACGTTTGACAACTGTGAGAACTGTGAGGTGCGTTAGCAGTGCATATGCGAAGCTTATGCTATGCATATCTTTGCTCTTAACATCTGTGATGATCTTCTTAAGACGCTTGCTTGAGAGAATCTAAAAAAGATTGTAGCAAAGCATATGCGATGCATAAGCTGAGTTCATTATTAGCTTATGCTCAACATATGCGTGCTTAATCTCTCATCTCTACTTCATTTAGTCACGCAGATATCGCGTTCACACCGTTTTTTGCGATAATGCTTTCTTCGTTCATTGATGTCTCTATAAGCTCAGTCGATGCTGCGCATATGCACAGCTGATGCTCTCATGAGTGATGAACGTAATTGCACGTTTGATTTTTCTGACCTCGCTTAATTCTAGATTCGAAATAATTCCGACCCGACGGCCACGTCGGCGCCTGCTGCTCAAGACCAAGATTGATGACGAGGCGATCACCGCGATGCGCCCCCGGCATGGGACCAAGCAAGTATCATGGCACATATGAATTTAAGAGGCAGAACACTCTAAGACTACAGCAATGGATGTAAGTACTCGGCCTATTCAATAGGGAACCAGGAGTCCTCATACTTAAAAGGCCACTCGTGCTACTGCAGAGCATCCCATCAAACGCTTTGGACTTACACAGGTGTACGCTGCTACCTCTGATACACACGTCGATGTCGTTTTTATCCATGGTCTCCACGGAAATCCACAAGACACTTGGTCGAGTACATCATCGAGTACGATCTGGCCCGCGACGCTTCTGGGACCTATTTTGCAGGAAGAGAAGGCACGCATACTGGTCTACGGCTACGCTGCACACATTGCGTCGTTCACAGATGGCGTCTCTGGCGATAAGATACATAATCACGCCGAACAATTGGTTGCGGAGCTCGCGGCAAACAGAAGGGCGAGCAACGCCACGGAGCATCCTATTATCTTTGTGGCCCATTCTCTTGGGGGACTCGTCGTGAAGCGCGCATTGATACACTCTTCTGAGATAAGTGGCAAGAAGACAGAGCATCTCCGATCAATCTTTATCTCTACGTACGGTATAATCTTTCTTGGGACACCGCACAAAGGGTTGAATACCACCAATTGGCGGTCACGATTAGAAGCCATCTGCCAGGTTGCTCTGCCGGACGAACTCAGCATTGAAAGTTCACATCTGATCAATATATTGAAGTCCAACAACGAGACGCTCCAAAACATTGATCGTCAATTCATTCACCTGAGCCCCTCTCTGCATATGTTCTTTTTCCACGAAGGGAAACCTACACATCTGGGAGGAGAAAGATGGGAATATATCGTCGACGAGGAATCTGCCTCTCCAACCATACAAGACGTCGAGCGTGCTGTTGTTCAGAAAGATCATATGCAAATATGCAAGTTCGAAAACAGCAGCGAGCCTGGCTTCCACCTCGTGACAGAAGCGATACATCGATATACGAGTGAGGCTGCGAGAACCATCGGTTCGCGATGGGGTTTGGAAAAGACCGATCGGCTGGCAAAAAGAGAAGCCGAAGCAGAAGAATTACTTCGAACTAGTACCCCCGGCAGATGTAGTGCTCGCCCTGACTCAAGACTATTAGAGAAGCCCATTTTCTCGGTAAAGTTTTCTCGAGACGACGATTTCGTTAATCGGGAACACATCTTTGCCGAAATCGAGAGGCAGATGGGTTCTTATTACTGCGTTTCCTTGTGTGGATTGGGTGGAGTGGGGTACGTGAAACCTTTGATATACAAGCTTACCCTACTGACCATTGGGTTCCAGAAAATCCCAAATAGCCATTGAATACGCTTATAGATTTCGGCAAAGCAAGCCCGAGAGCCATGTCTTCTGGGTGTACGCAGCGAATTATACTATCTTTGAGCAGGCCTACATAGACATTGCACGCCGATTGAAGCTTCCTGGGTACGAGGATCCAAAAGCCGATCTTTGCAAGCTAGTCGCCCGCTGGCTAGACGAAGAGGTCAACGGCACTTGGCTTATGGTCTTGGACAATGCCGACAAAGCTAATGTGATTTTTCCCTCTTTTGACTCTGGTCTCCTTTCAGACAATTCTGATGAATCGCCTATAAATACTCCAAGCAATCAAAAACCTCTGATTGAATTTCTCCCAACCCAATTAAGCGATAAGAAACGATTGCTTATTACAACGAGGGATAGATTTGTTGGTGAACAGATTTTCGATAATAAGCACTGTGTCGAGGTATTGCCAATGTCTCCTCAGGAAGCGAGTCTATGCTTGCGATCAAAACTGAAACTACCTATCGGCATTTATGACGAAATCAGCTCCGAGAAACTGCTTGACGTTCTTGCTTATATCCCTCTGGCAATCACGCAAGCTGCCGCATTCATGCGGCGTAATCGAATGACTACGCAAGAGTACCTCGAAGCGCTTGATAAGGATCGGCAGAACCTCACGGAGTTTCTGAGCTATGAGCTGCTGGGAGATCCTAGGAGGCAACGGGGAACTCCTAATTCGGTCTTTCGAACATGGCGGATATCTTTTGAGTACATTATGCAAACAGAGCCGGCGACAGCGCAACTACTTTCGCTAGCAGCAATGCTTTCTCCCCAGCAGATATCGGCCAAAATGTTGTGTCAATCAGTTGAGAGAGACGTAGATTTCTGGACAGCCAAGGGGACGCTCCAAGGATATCATTTGATTACCAATGAGCTCGACACAGAAAATGTTACCATACATCCTCTTGTGCAAGCGTCCTTGCAGTACTGGCTGGAGCAAAAGCAGCAAAAGGCGATATATGCTAGTAAAGCTCTGAAGCTTCTGGCAGAGGAATTTCCTAGTGGTGAATATGAAAATAAAGAGATCTGTGGAGTGCTATTTGCCCATGCTCAGGTCGTTCTAAGCTATCACTGCAATCCAGAGGACCAGAGGTATCGTGCAGCTCTTCTGCACAATCTTGGATGGTTCGAATGTACTCGAGGGAACTACATCGCTGCGTACCAAGCTACCTCCGAGGCCTATAATATCCGTCAATCCTCAAATGAACCCGATACTATCGCAACGGACAGCTTGTCTCTCCTCGCTCACGTGTTACGAGTTCAGGGCAAATACGAGGCGGCGGAGGAGATGAATCGACGAGCATTGCAAGGACGCGAGAAAGCGTTGGGAGTCGAGCATCCCGATACATTGGTTAGCGTCAGTAACCTGGCATCAGTGCTACAAGATCGGGGCAAATACGAGGCGGCGGAGAAGATGTATCGACGGGCATTACAAGGATCCGAGCAAGCGTTGGAAGTCGAGCATCCCAATACATTGGCCCACATCAGCAACCTAGCATTAGTGCTACGATTTCAGGGCAAATACGAGGCGGCGGAGAAGATGAATCGACGAGTGTTACAAGGGTATGAGAAAGCGTTGGGAGTCGAGCATCCCGATACATTGGCCAGCGTCAACAACCTAGCATTAGTGCTACGAGTTCAGGGCAAATACGAGGCGGCGAAGAAGATGAATCGACGAGTGTTACAAGGGTATGAGAAAGCGTTGGGAGTCGAGCATCCCAATACATTGACCAGTGTCAACAATCTAGCATTAGTGCTACGAGACCAGGGCAAATACGAAGCAGCGGAGAAGATGAATCGACGAGCATTACAAGGACGCGAGAAAGCGTTGGGAGTCGAGCATCCCGATACATTGGTCAGCGTCAACAACCTAGCATCAGTGCTACGAGACCAGGGCAAATACGAGGCCGCGAAGGAAATAATGCAACGATTGTTATGAGAACACAAGTCTATAATGTTGATGTCTAACAATTACTCGAAATACTTCGTTATCTTCTCATTAACTCAAGCTGTTATATAGTTCTTCTTAGCGTTTTATAATGTGAATAGCACCCTGCTTGACTTCTCTGTACGATCTCAAGGAAAATAGCCTATTAACATTGTGGTCCCTAACCGAGAAAGATACGATGGCAGGGGAGACGAAAAGGCAATGGTCAGCCACAACTATTCAGAAATATTCGGCCCCCTCTTCTTAGGTCCTTGCAGCACCCAGCCTCTCGCCTCAAACTTCCGTACGGAATACCAGTCGCTGCGCGCTTCTCAGCTCGCTTCCAGATAGCCACGTGCTCTTCCAGCGCAACTTGTATTCATCGCCTCTACTCGTACGTCTCTTCCCAACAATTCTCACGATTTCCCTCTCATCGTCCTCTCAACCTGATCCTGAATCGCCTTGGCCCTGAGGCTGCTGAGAAAGTGGTGGAGTGATGGCACTGGGAGGGCCTGCGACCGGGGGCTGATCCCGGGTCGTTTTCGCGGATGGTTCGTCCAGAACGATGATGCTGAGGTCGAGCCATGTCAGGAGAAGGAGGCCGATCAAGAGGCTCGGTTGAGGGGGGTTGGGCTCGGTGAGAGCATTCACGCATCCTGGGGTCTTTGGATCTTCCCTTAGATGGGAGCTGAGGAGGAGCGCTGCTTCAATCTCGGGCTCACCACTGGTGGCCTTAATGAGCGCGCCGCTGTTGTCGGTCACTGGGCTGCCATTCTCAAGTACGACCGAATTGCCTGCAGTGTGTCAAAGAGAGAGCCTAGTTGGAAGACGGGAACGTATTGTCGAAGCTCACTCTGACTGCTGTCAACCTCATCAGATGAGTTTGAACTGATCGAGTTCTTGCGGCGTTGAAACGTCATCTTCTTGGGATTTTTGAAGACCGAACGAGAACGTGACGGTAAAGAAGTGAGCTGTTTCGCTTTCTTCGAGAGCTGACCTGCACTCTTAGTTTCATCTTCAGCTCACTCAAAGCTCTGCTTGTCGTCGTCACACTCATTCAAGCCTGCGATGCGTGCGATACGCTTGAAAGAGTCTCGAGTGCCTGTGACGCTCGTGACCTTCTTCGCCTTTCGACCTGCCTGCTCACTTTGATTGTCATCATCTTCTATCTTCTTGTCGTCTTGATCGTCGTTTGCTCTGTCATCATCTTCTTTGTCGTCATCTTCTTTTCCCTCGCTGAAGTGTTGAGGCTTCGTCTCTTTGAGAGCGACGTCGCTCGATTCGATCGACAGATGGTCGAACGTTGACGAGAGAAGGGTAGAAGAAGATGATGATGAAGAAGAAGAAGAAGAAGAAGAAGAAGAAGAAGAAGAAGAAGAAGAAGAAGAAAGTGACGAAAGAGCTTCGAAGATGAAAGTTGACGTGTTCTCTTGAAGAACGAGACGTCTAGATCGACGTTGTCTGTTAGAACGAGATTCACTGCGAAGAGTCTTCAAGGGTCTATCTGATTTCTGAACCTGGTTCAGAAGTTGAAGAAGTGTCGCTGTCGCACACTGTGACTTTTGCGTATCTTTGACATCGTCGAACAGCTTCTCAATCGACGAGAGAAACATGTTGCACGTCTCGTCATTGACTGTAGAAGAAGATTCAATCGAAGAGAGACCTAGCAGTCGTTATTGAAGTGATTGTGTCATGGTATTACCCAGGGTCATAGGGCTAGCCTTGCAATAGGGCTACCATTCGGCTATTAGCGCCCCACAACCCACCTTTAGCAAACTAACCACCTACATATCCTTTACAGGCCTATCTAATTTTGACGGGGCTTTCGGCAAATCCTAGGATTTCTCAGAGTTTTGCACAGCACGATACTTTGAAGTACCTTAGGCGTATGGTCACAACCAAACTTCTAACTATCTAACAATGTTTTGACGCTTATAGTATATTCCTTGTTGGGAGAGTCTTCTATAAGTAGTACTCTGCATGTTCTACCGTTGCGAATTTCTGCTGATGCAGGCCATCGACGGTCGAATAACCAAGCGGAGCCAATAGCCATCGTGCAGGGCGAGACACACAGCCCCCTCGGCCGTGGTCGATTGAATACGATCGTGCTTTTTTATAGAGCGCTGCCCGCTCATGCCCACTTAGGCCTCGATGCGCTCAATGTGACATTTCTAAATTTCATTGTTCCAATTCGGATTGACAAAAGGACCGATGTTGAATGAGTCTTAGAATCTTGTACTTCGGCGTTGAACATGCTCGGACGAACTGGAAATGCCTATCCAGATATTGAAAGCGTCGTTCCTCAAGTTCTAACGTACGTTCAATCGACTTCGTGTATCCGGTATACACCTTGTAGCCATCAAAGCTGACTCGAAGAATGAAAACTCCACAGTCGTGAAGACTATTTTTCGTTGATTCGAGACAACTCCATAGTGGTCCTTGATTGTTATTTTAGTTACAAGTGGCCGCCAAATCAAGCACAGAGGGCAAACAACAGCATCAGAACCTACAGGTACCTGCGCAAGCACTTCCCTGAAATACCATATCGCCGCCTAAACCTACACACTTTCCCGTGCTTTTACACCTTAGATCTTTACATTACTTACACAGCATACACGATCATCCACCATGGGCAGCAGATTACTCCAACTTGGAACCTTACATGGCTACCGATGGAATGGAAATGGTGGAAGAGGACGCCAATTACCCAGCGAAAGTATGATAGAACCAACGTCAATACAGTTTCGGTAGAGGATATTCTGGTGGCACATGTTGGTAGTCTGGCGAGGGATTCAAAACAGAAAGATACTGTGTCATATGCCGAGCTATTGGGTTGGTTGAAGTGGCCGACTGGAAGGGTGAAACGAAGGGGAGACGACACCGAGGAAACGGCTAAGAGATCGCGTCCGCAAATGACGGAGCACAGCAGTGCAACGGAAATCTACTCTAAACTTGGGCCAAGTGATATGGAGACGGAAATCGAGCAGGTAGTAGAGAAACAGGAATGGTGCGAGCGGGAAATTGTATATCCTGGGGAGGTGCTCTGAGTGACACCCTAATGATACAGTACCCACGAATCCAAAGGCCAGCAGCCAGTGACAATATGAAAATATAAAGGTTCTTGAAATACCTTAACGTTGTAGTTCCACCGTGCCACGCGTGCCACCGTAAGAACCATGAAGTTTGCGTAAAGGGTCCAGGTCGGTTGCCGTACGAGTATCGAGTCCCGGGAATTGTTTGTGCCAATGCTACGAGAGTAGCAACGCAGCACAGCTTCCGTGGTAACAAAGAGAACGTTGGACGAGGCAGCTTAAGATGGTTTGATCAAAGATGGCCGCTGATTTCGATATTGGAAATACGTTTATACCTTCCCTACATAAACCCTCGTCCTTGCTCCCGATTGCTCGTCATCGTCAAAGCTTACTGTATCTGATTGAGACGTTTCCAGTCACCATTGTGGTTGGACAGACGGGAAGTGGAAAAACCACACAGATCCCTCAATACCTTGAGCAGGCAGGATGGACCGGAGGAGACAAGGTCATAGCGGTAACTCAGGTAGGTAGGTCAAGGTCGACGATATCAGCACCCACGCCTTTGCAAAACATCTTACATACATCCTTAGCCTCGAAGAGTGGCTGCTACGACAGTTGCTACCAGGGTAGCTGAAGAAATGAGATGCAAGTTAGGTGAAGAAGTGGGTTACTCAATCAGGTTTGAAGACTTGACGAGTGCTAAAACCCGGATCAAATTCTTGACAGATGGCCTGTTGCTCCGAGAGGCTTTGGCAGACCCTTTGTTGTCACGATACTCTGTAATCATGGTTGATGAGGCGCATGAGCGCTCCCTCAGCACCGATGTCTTACTAGGGGTGCTCAAAAAAATCAGAAATCGGAGAACAGAGCTTCGGATTGTGGTTAGCAGTGCAACTCTGCAAGCTGAGGATTTTCTACGTTTTTTTGCTGGTGACGAAATTAGCAATGTCAAAAACGACGAACCTTTAGGTGGCAACATCGGCAGGATCATAAGCTTAGAAGGAAGGATGTATCCAGTAGATGCTTTGTACATGGAAGAGCCAGCAGAAGACTATGTCGAAAGAGCAGTGAAAACTGTCTTCGATATCCACTCCAATGAAGCCGATGGAGATATTCTACTTTTCTTGACTGGCAGAGGGGAAATAGATACTGCGATCCAAATGATCGCAGATCGCGCGGCCTCATTACACCCTCGAGCACCGTCGATCCTTGCTTTACCGCTCTATGCCGGGCTTTCAAGTGAGCAACAGCTCTATGTTTTCGAGCCTGCGCCAGATACTACCCGGAAAGTCATTGTTTCAACGAACATTGCCGAAGCTTCTGTGACCATCGATGGCATAGTCTATGTTATTGATTGTGGGTTCGTCAAGCTGCGCGCTTTCAATCCCACAACCGGTATTGAGACCTTGACAGCTACACCAATATCAAAAGCCTCGGCTACCCAGCGAGCTGGTAGAGCAGGGCGAACAAAGCCAGGGAAATGTTACCGATTATACACCGAGTCAGCATATCAGAGTCTACCAGAAGCGACAATACCAGAAATTCAGCGATCCAATCTTGCGCCGACTTTGCTGCAACTGAAAGCGCTAGGAATTGACAACGTTATTAGATTCAATTTCCTTACTCCTCCACCGGCGGAGCTGGTTATTCGCGCTATGGAGCTTCTATACGCTCTGGGCGCTGTAGACTCTTACGCAAAACTCACGCGACCACTTGGTGTGCGTATGGCCGAGCTCTCAGTAGAGCCTATGATGGCCAAAGTGATTTTATCCTCATCCAGCTTTGGTTGTCTCAGTGAGATTTTGTCCGTCGCCGCAATGACAAGTCTGCAGGGAACTGTCTGGTTTCACCATGATGGAGACAAGAAAGCCAGTGATAGCGCACGGCGAAAATTTGCTGCCGAGGAGGGTGATCATCTTACTCTTCTCAATGTCTACCAGGCTTTCGTCACCAAAGGCAAGAAGGAATCGAAGTGGTGCAGGGATAACTACTTGAACTATAAATCTATGACACGGGCTGTGAGCATCCGTGCTCAATTAAAGAGATATCTGGAAAGATTTGGCATGAACGTTGATGAGTCTCATGCAATCAAGAAGGACCCAGACGACCTATCAAATACAGGGGAAGCAATAAGAAAATGTTTGACAAGTGGATACTTTGCTCACGCGGCGAGGATGCAGCCTGACGGCACCTTCAAGACCATCGGTGGAGGTATCGTTCTGCACGCCCACCCGAGCTCACTGATGTTTGTAAGAGGCATCTTTCGTTCCCAATTCCTGGATCGGACTGACAAAGTGTAGAACAGGAAAGCCGACTGGGTCATTTTCCATGAAATACTGGAGACCGGAAACAAGACTTTCATACGAGATGTCACAAAGATCGAGAAGAGCTGGCTTCTGGATGGTTCATTAGCTGCATACTATCAGGTCAAGGAATGATCAGGGCAGACTTTGGTATGAACAGAACTTGCCTATGGCTACGACTGCTGCGAGATGCCTGATCAAGTATGAACCGTTGAAGGTCGTCTTGGAAATCCTTGAATACTGTTGCTCAAGAAGTGCTTCTATCTGCATGGGGCTGGACCGAGTCATAGAATAGTAGAGTTCAACGATTGATCAACCTTTCCCTGATCTGCAAGTGTGTCAAATCAAAATTCATTCCGTGACGCTTCTTCCGCCAATGAGTGTAGATCTCTGGAATATTCACGGATAATATCACCCAGACCCGTTCTTCTTTCCAATTTCGCTCCCTCGCCATGAAGCACTCGTAAAGATGTCGGATCACGACAGCCACGGGCATAATCATAGCCACGACCATGCCGATGGCCACGATCATAGCGACGAGGCAGAGCCGGCGCTCCAAACTCTCATCTGGAAGCAAATCGACTTTGAAGGCATCAGAACACTAAATGAAAGTGAGCCCGATACTGGCGCTAAAATCGTCGAGAAGACATGGCCGCAGCGTCTGAACCCTGAGCCAGAGCTTGTCAGTGATGCGGACGAGCAACTGCTCATGTTTGTGCCGTACGTGTGTCCCTCTCCGCCAGAGAACCGGTCGGGCTAGATAGGCTAATCCGTCTCCGCTCACCAGCTTCGCCGGCGCCCTAAAACTCCACTCCATCCTCGTCCGCTCCTCCGACTCCCCCTCCGCTCCCCGCACCCTCAAACTCTTCATTAACAACGACTCCCTCGACTTCACCTCCGCCACTGACCTCGCGCCCACCCAAACCCTCACCCTTTCCCGCACCAACGACATCCAGGAGATCCCGGTCAAGAGAGCGCTGTTTGGGAACACGTATAATCTGAATCTGTACGTGGAGGATAATTACGGAGATGACGTTACCAGGATGTGGTGGTTGGGATTTAAGGGGGAGATCAAGAATTTGAGTCGAGAGCCGGTCGAGGTGCTGTATGAGAAGGCGGCGAATCCGAAGGACCATACGCTAATTCAGGGTATTGGGAATATGGGTGCTTCGGGGTCGAGGCAGGGGATGTAGGCTGTAGGCAGGGAAAGTAGTTGGGTTTAGCAGTAACTTTTTCCTGGACGCGGAGCAAGACTGTGGTTCTTCTCGACAGCTTTGGAGAGCGTCGATGACAAGCAACGGCATTCTTGCATCAAAGGCGCTCGACGGCTGGGTGTTGGATGCGACCAGAGGATTACCAAGGAACCAGATACGAAATAGGTCCAAAATGCTTAAAGTATGACGATTAGAGTGATTTAGTATTTTCCCCGACAAACATGAATGACAAACGCCAGCGCTATGCGAAGAAAACAATGCCCCACTCCTTCAATGCTTATGCCAACATCGGTTCTGCAGCCTGAGTAGAGGGCCTTTCTCCCGCTCTGGCTCTAGCCCTTCCTTTCTGTCGCTCGGCCCTTTGTTCGTCATCTTCCTTCTTCTCAAGCTCTGTCTTGGGTGCCGCAGGCATATCGACAGCATCAGGTTGTCTCACACCATTTATCTCCCCCTCCAATGCCTCCAACTCATCCTCAACCTCATCCTCGTCCTGATTCGACATTCGACCTCCCAACATCTCACTAATCTCCTTCTGCGCCGCCCTTGCCTCCTCGTTCTCCCCCATCAGCTTCTCCACCTGGTCGATACCGCCCATTTCTGCATTAATCTGCTTTAGAACGCTCGTGCCTTGCTTCAGTCCGTAAATGACGTCGCTCTGGATCTGCGCGTAGTCCACGCTAGCAATCAGCTGCTCTAGAGTCTCGAGCTGGCCGTCGGCTTTTGCTAGGAGGGATTCTTGGAATTTCTTCTGACGGAGGGCGAGAAGGGCTTTCTGTTTGTCACCTCGTTGGAGGCATGCTTTAGCGACTGCGGTTTCGCGGTCTGTAATTATGGTGATGCGCTTTTGGTATTGGTGGACATTGTCGCGCTGGTTCTTCAGGCTGAGGATTGCCCTGAGTACCAGTTAGCTAGATTCAAAAAGCCGGCGAAACGGCAGATAGACCTGTCCCTGTCCGATATCCTATGCGAGCTGGGAGTATTTCCCATTGCGACATGATCTATCAATTCCTTAGCAGGTACCTTGTGTTATTTTTTGGATTCGCGCTTGAAGAGTCCTGGTGCAATCTGCACCAGGCGTATTCTATGACGCAGCCACAGCGTGTATTTTATCCTTATCGATAAGGTAAGAGCAGGGGTACTAGATCTCGCGAACATCTGTATGTGTGTATCAACCACGGCGAAGTCATTCCCATTAGCTGTCCGAGCATCGATGCCTCCAAGAACTGGAAGTGGTAGACCTACTCTGGGCCAAGGCTTGGATAGAGAGGTAATTATTGGGTCTATTAAGAGCTAGACAAAAGACACTCATACTCTAGGTTTATCAAATTGTTCGAAAGCTCGTCGATGAGCAGGCGCTGTCCGACGAACCCAAACGTTTACGGTTATCAGTCGCGGCCGTTTACGAGAAGATCAAAAGGTCAAACTCAAGTCTAAACCGTAAAAGTAAGAAGCTCTTGGAAGATAGCATCGAGCGGGTCCTGGAAGTTTGGAAGGAAGATGCAGAAAGCCAAGATGAGGTGGGTTCAATTGAAGGGGACTTTGACGGCATTGAGATACCCGACACGTCAGCGAATGGCATGAACAAGAGCATCGTTGGGATGTGGGGAAACAAATCTATGTGGAAGAATGGCATGCAGACACCTTCGAACGAGGAGCGAGAAGCTCCCTTGGCAGCCTCAATATCGAGAAAGAGACAGGGAGACGGCCAGCCGCCCACTAAAAAGCGTAAAGCTGCTCCTCCAATTGATCGTACGCCTCCGACACATGTCAGTTTAGCAGACCTTGGTGGAGTAGATTCTGTCATCCAACAGCTGGAAGACCTTGTAGTTCTGCCACTATTGCAGCCTGGAATATATTCAAAGTCCAAGATACAGCCCACACGAGGCATACTACTACACGGTCCTCCTGGATGTGGAAAAACTATGATTGCGAATGCATTTGCGGCAGAGCTTGGGGTGCCTTTCATAGCTTTGTCTGCACCCTCTATAGTCTCGGGGATGTCTGGAGAGTCGGAGAAAGCACTAAGGGATCATTTTGAAGAGGCTAAGAAGGTTGCCCCCTGTTTGATTTTTATTGACGAGATTGATGCAATAACGCCAAAGAGAGAAAGTGCTTCACGTGAAATGGAGAAGCGTATCGTCGCTCAATTGCTTACCTGTATGGATGATCTGAGTTTGGAAAAGACTGGGGGCAAATCTGTGATCGTTATTGCGGCGACTAATAGACCTGATAGCATAGATCCAGCACTACGACGTGGCGGCAGGTTTGATAAAGAGATCAACCTAGGTGTGCCTAGCGAGACCGTGCGTGAGCAGATCCTGAAAGCTTTAACAAGAGAAATGCTACTATCAGGGACGTCCGATTTCCACCAGTTGGCCAAATTAACACCTGGATTCGTAGGTGCTGATCTTAGTGATCTAGTTTCCACAGCCGGTTCTGCAGCCATAAAGAGGTTTTTAGACACCCTTAAGTCTGAAGCTAGCGATATGGACATCGACAGTGATAGTGTATTAGCTTCAGGGAAGGTCATCGAGCTGAGACGCTTGATCAAGCGAGCGAAAGAACCGCCAGTAGAGGGAGCTACAGCAATCTCCATCACTCATGATGATTTTCTCACGGCGCTGCCCAAAATCCAGCCATCTTCTAAACGTGAGGGATTTGCGACCATACCCGACACAACCTGGGCTGATATAGGTGCACTTCGACCCGTGCGCGAAGAGCTGCTCACTGCGATCGTGGAGCCTATCAGAAGTCCGGAAAAGTACGAACGGGTCGGTATCACTGCACCTACTGGGGTCCTGCTTTGGGGTCCTCCTGGATGTGGCAAGACGCTACTTGCAAAGGCTGTAGCGAACGAATCCAGAGCGAATTTCATCAGCGTGAAAGGCCCAGAGCTTCTTAACAAGTACGTGGGAGAGTCGGAGAGGGCGGTAAGGCAGGTATTTGTTCGCGCCCGATCTTCTATCCCATGTGTTATCTTCTTCGATGAGCTTGATGCTTTGGTACCGAGAAGAGACGACGCACTCTCAGAATCTTCAGCAAGAGTAGTCAACACTCTTCTTACAGAATTAGATGGCCTGAGCAACCGGCAGGGAATCTACGTGATAGCAGCGACTAATCGGCCGGATATCATTGACCCTGCAATGCTAAGACCAGGACGGCTAGAAACGCTTCTCTTTGTCGACCTGCCAGGTGCAGACGAAAGGGTTGAAATTCTCCAAACACTGAGTCGAAATCTTAGCATACCATTCACGGACGCTATTGCGGAAATCGCTAAAGGGTGTGAAGGCTTCAGCGGTGCAGATTTGGAGAGCCTACTCCGAAGGGCTGGATATGCGGCTATTAAGAGAAATGATGACATCAAGTATGAAGACTTCGTATCTGCTCGAGTCAAGGTCAAGCCGAGTGTTGGTGATCGGAAGAAGTACGATCGCCTTAAACTATCTTGGGGCGCAGGCATCTGATCGTGGCTCGGTATTGCCAAGATGATAATACCATCCATCATCTTAATAGGTAGTCGTTTCATCGTTCTCTGCATACAAATTACCGTATCCGAGTCAGATATCCGAAGACCTTGACCGAGCCGCTTTCTTACTTAGCCTATCGTGTGTGTGCATGCAAACTTCACTTGCACGAAGAATTATACATTTAGGAGGACGAGCGATTAGCCAAGGGGACAAGGGCCTAGGATCGGAGACTAGAAAAACCGGAATGAATGTGGAATGCTATAACGCCTTTGGTGTTTTTGGATTAAAAGACTTCGAGTGAGGTTTGCAAATTTGGCGATCTTACCAAGTTGCGCGGGAATCAAGCCGAGAGAGCTTCTTTTCTACTTCATCCATAACCTGCTATGGCTGTACGGTGGATCGAGATCTATAGGGACCGTAAGTGGAAGGAAAAGAAGCGCCCTCGCGCCTTCCTATCTAGAGACCAATACGCTTACACCACTTACCAAAGCTACATTTACTTTGGACATCCCAAGTCTTTGTTTAGCCTGACAATTACATCTTCTCCATACCCAATCAGCAACAGCATCCATTACCATACACCACAAAAAAGGAGACGCTCTTATCATCACTCTTTTCGTCCCATAACATACAATACAGAATATTAAGTCCACAATCAACAGCGTCACACAACCCGTGCGGGAAACCGTACTGAAAATGCAGAGTCGCCTTCCCAATGTCATTCCCAAAGGCCTCACTAAGGGCCTTCCCAAGACTTCCAAAGTGCCGAAAAGGATCCTGCCCAGGCCTTTGCTACACTGGCTTCGCGTTATCTGGAAAGATCTTTTCTGGCTACTCCTCATCCTTGGCATCATCTTAGCCCTGAATAGTTCGAAGGTCTTCAGACCATATGATCGCGTCTTCCCCATGTGGTTTAACACGCATACGAGGTTATGGGAGGGTCCTATTGAACTCAGCTATCCACACATACCCATGGTGCTAAGCACCATTGTGTGTGCTTTCGCCCTAATGATTGTACCGCTTGCCGTATTTCTCATTATGCAATTCTTTGTGCGGAGCTTTTGGGACTGCAACGCTGCCAACTTCGGGCTGTTGAAGGCAATGACTTTGATGTACGATTAAATCCCCCTTTTTGAATCGGACTTTCGTCTCTTCAGCCTCCTGGACTTTCTGTCCGGTCCAATTTTCTTCCTGTGAAGACCAGCATCCCTAGTACCACTACTGACGCTTTCCCAGGACGTTCTTCCAATGCTCTCTCAAACAGTACATCGGAGAATTTCGTCCCTATTTTCTCACAGCTTGCAACCCGGACATCGCCGCACTTCACCTGCTCGCTCGCCAGAGCGTCACAAATCCGGTTAATGGTATTTCCCCCTACCACCGTGTCTTCGCCACCAGCAAGATATGTAATCCAAGCGACCCTCGATTACTCAGGGTTGCAATGCAATCATTCCCCAGTGGACATACAGGAAGTGCTTTTGCTTGTGGAGTGTTTTTGGCACTTTACTTGAATGCAAAGCTCAAGGCTTTCTCGGATTATAACACAAGCTTTTGGAAGATGGTGGCTGTAGCGTCTCCGATCATTGGGGCTATCATTGTTGCTGGTGGATTAACGATCGACCATGTGAGCTCTTACTTTCTTTGAGCGTTCAGTTCATACACCTCTCTACCTACCGATCCCACTCTATAGCCAAAGCACATTTCGAAAGTCCAACTGTAATCACCTCCGCACTTAGAAATCAACGATGCGCTTCTCTCAGGCGTTCAAATATCACACAAACCCATGCCCCCAAAGTCGTACTAACAGGCTTCGGCAGAATCACCACGTCCATGACATCCTTCTCTCCATCCCACTCGGCATCTTCTGCGCCATGCTCGCCTACCGTGCCAGCTACCTTTCCCTCTTTTCATACCAGACGAACCACATCCCTCTCCTCCACGCTGGACTTGGGCAATCAGTGCTTCCTCCAGCACGTGGCGCTGCACTACCTGTTGGCCAGGACTTGGCGGTGAAATGGCCGAAGACGCCGTTGGGGGGCGCGCTGCCTTCGAGCATACCGAATATGCCTGTGAATCTGCCAAACCTGGCGAAATTGCCAGACCTGCCAGGAGGATCACCGAATTTGCCAGCCGGTGCGCCAGATCTGCCAGCGGGGACACCTAGTCTACCGCCCGGCACAAGTCCGCTGCCGAAAAGCAAAGGATTCGGCCGTGATGGACCAACCGAAAAAGGTCAGATGAAAGCGAGTGGTGTAGACGGTATCATCGATGACAACGCAACTTTGAACGGGGACCTGGACGGGAATGCAGATTTCTATGAGCGACGCATGACGAACGAGACCGTGATGCCATCCATACGGGAGCGAAGACATTGGCCGAGCGCCGAGGACGTCACTCTAAATGTGAGACTCAACGATCTGCAAAGAGGCGAGCAGATGGTTTGACTCGATGGAAGCGGGATAGTTGGGCGAGGTGCTTTTGTGGAAATTTGAGTGGGGTGTGGTATTTGATTGATCAATCGGGCTGGGTGGGGGTTTATTGTTGGGCATGGTTACGTTCGTTAGAGATATGGGTGGGCGTATAGGTAGAAATGGTATGGGTTTGAAGGGCTCTTTTGAGTTTTGTGTGCGTGTGAGTGACTGTGCGTGCGTGATATACTTTGTTGGAATGGTTGGGTGAGATTCTTTGATGGTGAGATTTGGATTCGATCGTGAAGGGTTTTTTATTGTCGTGTTAGTTGCTCATCTACTAGTGTTTGTCTTCTGCATGAAATGTGATACGTACACACCGTTGCCGTAGGAAGCATTTCATGAACACGATCCTACAATGGACGCCAGGTTCAGCAGATTTTCCATGCGCTATCATCTTTTCGTAAGGCTGAAATTGTCTCAAAAGCATCACTCATCCCCAAACAACCGTGTCCTTTCTAGCCATTAACAACCACACCCCCGTTCGGATGCAGACTCTGCCCGCTCATAAAACTACTATCCTGACTCGCCAGAAACACAAAGCACGTCGCGATCTCGCTCGGCTGCCCTGGCCGTCCCATCGGCGTCGCGCTAAACTGATCCATGGCATAACTCTTCATCGTGCTCGGGATCAACGGCGTCCACACGGGCCCAGGGCAGACGCAATTGACGCGGATGCCGAAGGAGATTTGCTGGTTGCTGAGGCCGCGGGTGAAGGCGACGATGGCGCCTTTGCTGCTGGTGTAGTCGAGCAGGTCGGGGCGGCCGATGTAGGCGTTTACCGAGGCGTTGTTGATGATGGTGTCGCCGGATTTCATGTGTTCGAGGGCGTATTTGGACATGTAGAAGTAGGGGTGGATGTTTGTGTCGAAGGTTTTGAGCCATTGGTCTCTATGGTGGGGGTGGGTTAGCATTAGATGTACGCTGGTGGAGGGAAACAAGGGGGAAGATGTACTCGGAGAGCTCGCGGATGCCGTTGGTCATGTTCTGGTATGCGGCGTTGTTGACTAGGATGTTGATGGTGCCCATCTCAGAAACGGCTGTGTCGACGACCTTCTTGCAGTTCTCCTGTTTTTTGAGATCGGTGGACATGAGGTAGCACTTTCGTCCGCGCTTCTCGACCTCTTTCTTGGTCTCCTGAGCGTCCTGTTCTTCTTCGGGTAGGTAGACGATCAAGACATCAGCTCCCTCCATGGCGAATAAAATAGCAATGGCACGACCGATGCCAGAGTCACCGCCGGTGATGATGGCTTTCTTGCCTTCCAGCTTTCCAGCCGCTTTGTAGGTTTGGTATCCGCCGTCTTCAGTGGGTATTTCAGCGTTGACAGGTTCGGGGCCTTTCATGTCGGATTGACGACCTGGTTGATCTTGGTGTTGAATTGGGACTTGGTGACCTGGTGGAAGGGGTCAGTAAGGTTTCTTGAAGTGCACCTGGTCGGTGACTTACCAGACTTGAACTGCGAGCCTTCGCTCGTAGCTGACTTGGCAGCATTCTTTGCTGATTCCATGACGGTTATGAGGCTGTTCTGATGGTAAATGTACAGGTTGAGTACAGAGACCAACGGTAACGTGAGCTGTGAGAATATACCTTTGATTTGGAAGAGCCACTCAACAGTGAAGATATGGAGGGATTTTAAAGAATTTAAAGAATTGTTAGGCAGATGGGACTTTCACTGATGTGAGTGACATAAGGTAGGTACTAGGTAGGCTACGGTAAGGTAGTACAGTACGTCAACCGTTCATGACGTTGATAATGACCTACATACTGTACGTGCCGGAGGAACGACCGATGAATGACTGGAGCAACGCGAGGAGAGCTGATTGGATTGGCTCGTCAATTACTTCGTTATCCGGAAAGAAGATGCTCTTCGACCACAGTATAGCTAGCTAGCTTCACATATCATATTTTCGTAACCTCGAATGAAGTTCTGACATTGACTGTGCTTGAAAGACCTCTTTGAGGCTTTGAGGGATTTCGCCACGGCTCTCTTGATGAGAGCTGTAGAAGTCGACATTCTAGTAGTCACGTACAAACGTACAAACCCAACGATTTCGCTAGAATCGTCCCGTCGATGATTTCAATCGTCGTGGTCGTCGACTTTGGATCAAAGGATGACGTCGCTTATCTACAGTAGATAATCTCGCTTATTCGGCTTGTGCCTAAATTCAACCTCCTACTCACAGTACGACATGTAGATTGTGTCTCTACTCTGAAGCAGGTACTTCCATTGAACTTATCTATCGCTAGCCGTTCTATTTTGGACCGGAGTAAATCCATGGCCAAGATACTACATTATAAACCTACCACTACCAGGCTCAGGGCCCCTTCAAAATAGCTTCATCGTACTGCGTGCCCCTTTTCCTTTATGCTGGAACAACATCATCCTTGGTCAAGATAATCCGTAAAATCACTCTCATGTGAAACAAGCCTTGCGGCGATAGCGACCACTACACTGCACGTACGCCCATGGCGAAGATGTCACTGAACAGCAGCCACCAGATGATCGTGCCAACCTGGGGCGACTTGGTTAGATCGAAATCGCCCCCGCATGAGCAAAAGCGGCTGCGATAAGGTGACGTTCGTGGTATATCGGTGGATGCGAGCCTTGAGCACTCGGAATTCCTGGGCTCGACTCGCGATTCTCGTCCCTGCAAGGTTCCCGTGGTGCCCAAGAAACCAGCCATATAATTCCAAACAGCTGAATCTCCCAGCTCGGCCAGTTCCGCCGCGAGCCTTACACGGTGGCGCCGTACCGCCCCCAGGTCCTGACGATCAACTCTTAGGAGCTCGCGCAGATCAGGAATCTATTTCCTGAGGAAAGAAACAAAACCACTACACCATTGTGCTAGCGTCATTAGGAATCGAACCTACTATGAATTGAGTAGTCTCCGTCATCCTAGGCACGGCGCCAATGCTCTCGACCGCTAGGCCGAGATCAAAACACAGCTGACAACAGCCCAACAATCCAGCTGGTGCCAAAGGCCCTCGGAAGATCCGGGGGGCGTAGAGATTGCCGATGGTCGACAAGGTGGGTGGGAATCACGGTGATCAGTATCGTAGTGGAGCTTATGCACCACTTTGTTGTATTCGCCGGCCGGTTGCAGGACGGTTATTGATGGTTGGCTGGCATGAGAAATTATAGCCCAGCCTCCGATTCGCGAGCGGGTTGTCGTCGTCGATGAGTTTTGCTGCGGCTGGGTTGCCCCTTTGGTAGGTTCGAAGCGTGGTGATGAGGCCCTAGATAGGCATGAATGCCATGGTGAGGAGCTAGTCTCTCGAGCAATGTTGATGGATTGAAGGAAATGTTGCATCGCCAATGTTCTGATGCAGTATCGCTCTCATTTAATCAGGAGCACTTCTAGCGAGCTCGGCGCACTGTGTTCAGGCCCGTCTTACTCGACTATACATGGCTCTTGCAAGATGTCCATTCTCTATGCATTCATCTCTACTTACCAAACATGCTATAATCATCTACGCCTCGCAAAGAATACCAGCTCTAAAAACTCCCAAGAACATCCTCACTAAATACACTTCCCATTTCCCCGTTATCATTTATTTCCCCAGTCGCTTCACGAACTCAACCAATCCAAAAACTCCGGCGTGAAATAACTCACCACCACCGTCGCCCCAGCCCGGAGTATCCCCTCTGTACTCTCAAACGCCATGGCTTTCAGATCAAAGACCCCCGCTTTCGCCCCTGCATGGATCATTGCAAACTCCCCGGACACCTGATACGCCGCCACGGGCAAATCCTTCCCAATCTCCTTGGCATCACTGATGATATCCAAATAACTGCTCGCGGGCTTCACCATAACAATGTCTGCGCCTTCAGCAATATCGCGGGTTATGGCACGACGAGCTAGCCCTCGGCCGCCGGGGGGCAACTGGTAGCATTTACGGTCGCCGAAGGAGGGGCAGGAGCCGGCGGCGTCGCGGAAGGGGCCGTAGAGGCAGCCGCTGAATTTAGCCGAGTAGGACATCAGGACGACGCGGTGGGCGATGCCGGCTTCGATGAGTTTGAGTTTAATGGCGCGGATACGGCCGTCGTTCATGTCCGACGGTGCAACGCAATGGGCCCCTGCTTCGGCGTAGGCGATGGCTACGTCGGAAATGCGGTCGACACTTAGTGTGTTGTTCAGAGTGCCGTCGTCGCGCAGAATACCGCAGTGTCCGTGGGAGGTATATTCGCAAAGGCAGACGTCTGCGACGATGAAGAGATTTGGGAAGCGAGCGCGGAGGAGGCGAATGGAGGCGATGACAGGGCCGCGGGGGTCATCGGCGGCTGTGCCGAGGGCATCTTTAGCGCCGGGGACTATAGGGACGCCAAAGAGGATGACGGAGCGGAGGCCTTTGCGTATCAAAGGTTCGAGGTGGGGAATTAGTTTGTTTATACCGCGGCGGGATTGATTGGGGAGCGAGGGGATCAGGGTGTCTTCGTCGTATTGATCGGAAATAAAGAGGGGGTAGATGAGCATGGACTGAAAGGGGATGTTAGCGATGGTTGTACTTTCCAGACACGATGGAGGTACCTTTGTTAATTGCCTCTCAGCCTGCCACGACCGGGCGAGAGGGTGACTGTAGCCGCCATGTAATTGACTAGCTATGTCTCCTGATATGCTCACGCTCGTTGCAGCTGTGCTTGCGTATGATCTAGCATATGACTCGGCCCTGGACATATGAGAAGCCCGTGATGGGGGTGAAGTTCGGTCGTCTGGATTGCGGTCACGATAAGTAAGGTCAGAGACCAAGGAAGAGAAGGACATCTTGGAGTGGTGTTTGTAATATATTGAATCGCTCAGAATATAGCGGTTGCAAGTCAACTATATTCGACGATGAGAGAATCTCCAAGGATTCTCGGGGCAGCAGTGGCGGTAGAGAGTAGAGATATCGAGTGGTTCTAAGGTTGAAAGCGAAGAAGAACGAGATAAAGTCGATGGATGCTGCCAGAACCTTCGTAATTCTCAATCTATTGTATGTATAGGAACAGAGAAATGATGCCGTCGTCAATGGCTTGTGCTCCCGTCGCTTTCTCTCGGACCTTACCTAAGCGGATGACAGAGCGGGAAAAGCTTCGTTGTGATTGGTTCCCATATTAGCGTGATACGCGAAATACCGGGCTTCCTCTTTTCAGCGAACTCCAATCTTCTCCCAACATCTACTCGTACCTCCATACCGTACTCTTACTGGTACATGAAGAATCAGAGTACCACAATCTTTCTGGTCCTGAGGGACTCTACTATGTTGTGGTGTGAGACACTCGCTTGGATGTACGGATTATACCTCCCTACTTTATACAGTATGCTGTTTTGGCACAGCAGTGCTTCCCCCAGCCAGAGTTGCCTCTAAGCGCAGATCATGAACAGCCGTTCGGCACTCTTCGATCCACTCTTCGGTGCTGTCTCATAGAGCGACATGGTGCTCCATACATGCGTAAGCCCCGTCTTCGATAGGGTGGAATGTTGCTAAATCTTGATGGTGGTCAAGTTTGCTACTGTAAAGACAAGACCTGGTACAGTAGACCTCAAGTCCCTCAACGCGTAGACCGATGGATAGTGGACCTGGTTCGTAATGCTGTTTCTCATGGAGTGTAAAAGTTATTCAATGAGTACTGCACAGCAGAAAAGTTCGACCACTTGCTCTAGGCCATAAAGCCGTAAGCTCTCTTTAGGTTTTTGATAGACTGTCAGAATACAGCATCGAATATGACTATCACTTTATCCGTTTATTCCAAACATAATGTTTCGCCTTGTAGACAGTTATTCAGTCACTTAATGGAATCAATGAGGCAGTAGCCATTTCTGGGTCGTTGAATGTCGACAGCTCTTTCCTCGTCCATTCTTAGCGTTCACCTCCTCTTCGATTGAAAGACTGCAGTCCTTCAACCTCACTTTGGTATGGGTTAGCACAGATATCGCAGCCCAACTACAATTGACTCTGCCAACCAGTCTGATGGCGACTTACGGCAAGAGGAAGAAGAGTTTGCTATCTTCTTTCTCGGTCTTTCAGGACGAAAAAGATGAGAGGCCACGGCCACGCCTGGGGCAGAAGCGATCCCGTGAGCACTCTAACTCACCTCGTGCAGCGCATGCTGACATTCTCTCCCTCTAGTCTCTAAGCAATTAGAGAAAGCAAAGGCAGCGATGAAGATCTCGAGAAGCCAGGCCCGCCTAGATAATGATAGTGCCGACGAGCTTGCCAGCGATGCTCTACTAGATGACCCATCTCCCCAGCTGATGCGCCCTTCTACTCAAGACAGTATTCCCGAGACATTCCCCGCTCGATCCAAGTCTGGTGGACGCACTACGGAAACATTGGATAAGCCACTACCATCGACTCCTTTCAAAGGGACAATTACAGATTCAAACCGCCAAAAGCAGGCTAAGCCGGCTCTTGCCCCAAAGACAACCAATCCAAAGGTGCCTAGAAATGGAAGAAAGCAAAGTCCCAAGCCGCCGATATCTGCTTCTTTATTGCCTCAAGGACCACGGAATAGCCACAACCCAACATTGACAAAGGTTGGCCAAGCCGCTCGTAGTAATGCTTACGTCGCCAGCCCACAAACAAGCACAGCAGATGCAGCGGCACTGAGCAAGAAAATCTCCGATCTCATGCAACAAAACGCAATCAAAGAGTCAAAGAAGCGTTCAAAACACAAGAAGAGCGTAAAGAACGACATGAGTATCACACCTAAGCCTTCACCTCTCGAGAGGAGCAAGACAGCAATTGCAAAGGCAACTCGAGCTATTGCAAGACGGCTTAGCAGTTCGAGCGAGCACCCGGCCAAATCTCAAAAGAAGGGGAATGTGCTTCTGGACTCAATCGACGATCTCCCTCATCCAGAGACCGGTTTCCTGCCACCTCTAAGTCGTGGGAGACTTGATCGTCGTATCGCAGAAGGGGAAAACCTCGGTAACCCCAAAATCCGAGGCTTGATGGGCGACGGACATATTCCACGAAAACCATTGCCCGTATATGAGAGCATGAAGAGCCTAAGAAGGCAGTCCGATTCGGAGGAAGATCCATTCTCTGATGGCAATGAGCTAGAACGCGCGATTACACCTCAGACCCCAGTTGATCTTGATTTCGGCCTCGACATCGGTCTCGACATCGACTTCAGTCGGCGCAAGAACAAGCGCACTAGCAGACATGAAGGCTTTCCATTCCGTGGTCTTAGCCATACAAGGGCTGGCCTCAACTTCGAACCGTCCTTGTCGGCAGCTGAATCGACTTCAACATTCTCGAATAAGACATCGGGTTTAGCTCAACACCCCGAAGTGGAAATCTTCTCCAGCAGTCCTGTCGGATTCTCCACGCCACGTATACGCCTTGAGCCCCGGCCCGATGCCGACGGTAAGAAGAGGTTAACCGGAGTGCTAGTGCGTAGTCCATCATCCATTCTTGAGTTCAGTTTCGAAGATTACGAGACTGAAGATGAACCTGCTACACCAGCTGGAGGCAGTCAGGTAACAGATCACGAGCACAGCTTGAGTGTGAAAAGGAAGACTGCTAAAGAGGATCTTCGCGCACAAATTAGTCCATCAAATAAGAAACCCAGAAGAATATCGGACGCCTCAACAGAATATTTACTTACGACAGAGATCAGCCAGTTGGACACGCAAGATCATCGTCCTTTATCAAGAAAGGACACCAACACGAGGATTGCTCGCACTAATCGAGAAAGGAGGGAGGTAAAGGGTATGAGCATTTTCGACACTGGCCCAAAGGAAAAAGCCCTTATAGCTGCTCCGCCCTTTCGAAGCCGATCCACGCTCTGTAATGGACCGTCATCAATCTCTAGACCCACGAGCATTCTCTTCAGCCGTGAAACCAGAGCTCATTCGCGGCAACTGAGCACAGTCGAGGCAGACAGCATGGAAATCGATGAGCTGCAAATGGATGGTTGAGCGTAATCAGGCTGGAGGGAAGAAGGGCTGACCCGGTAGAGGATTTTGCTATTAGCGCTACGTGCTTTGATTTAAAGACCAGGCAATTGTGTGAACAACGCACATATTAGCAGACAGCTCGTAGTTAGACATATTGTCGTTTGGCGTCTCGTGCTATTTAAGGGGATTTACTGCTTTACTTTGTTGAGCAACTTTATTAGCAGTTAGTATAGCTATATTCACTTCAGCTTTTAGCTCAGCTCTGCAACCATCCTCATATTGTTTGCCAAAATGGCAGCTTAGATATTCGATGAGGTGCTTTTTGGAAGCGCTGATGCACAAGTAATGGAAATCATCAATTCTTAAACGACCCCATACTCGCTCAGATACTGACATGGACAACTCCACTGGTGAGAAGTCTGATGGAATTACAATTCTTCCGTTTAATGCTCTCTGGTTGCGAGATCCAATTGACCACTTGAGGGACTCGACTGTTGGAAGCATGGACGTGGCTACAACTGGCTTTCTGGCTTCATCAGTACGTTCACTAAACGACCTGGATAGCTCGATTACTGGAAGGATTCGAGCTTCTGAAAACCGAAGCTCTGACGTACGTCCGATTACCGACTTTGATAACTCGACTATCGGAAAGAAACAATGTATCCCTTTACACCACCACACAAATCCCTCTAGGTAAGCTTTTGCTTGATAAAGAACGCCCTTAGATGCGACAGCTGCCACGCACACGTAACCCCCAACACTACCAGCTGAACAAGCGTCCACCGCACCACCCGCGCATTTGTCGTCTCCGACTGGTCCCGGAACTCCGCCTCCCTCTCCCTCTGAAACACTTGCTCCCGCCGGATATCCAACAGCCGCGCATTCAAATCCTTCACCTTTTGCACTATCCCCTCGATTTTGCCCTTGTCCGTGCTTTCGATGTTGCTGCTTTCTCCTATCACCAGGTCCAGACTCAGCTTGATGCCGCCGACGGGTTGGCCCGAGCTCAGCCAGCCCTGGGCTGCGGCGGTGGAGGGCGTAAAGCAGATGCGGTGGTCGCCGGCGTCGGCGGCGCTGAAGGTGAAGCGGCCTTTTGAAGAGCCTTTGGTGGCGACGACTCGGTGATCATTGTCGAAGACTTCGTCGACGGTGATGGTCATGCCGAGTTCGGGGGAGACGGCGAAGGCGTTGGTTTGGGGGTTGTATTGTTCGGCGGTGTAGTGGCCTGGAGAGGGGTGGGTTAGCTTTTGGATCTCTTCACTATGTAGGATGCTGGCTCTCAAGAGCCTCGAGGTTGTTTCAATTCTTCCTAGGAGGACACAAAGGAGGGATCCTGCTCACCGACCACCAGAGTGTCTTTGGGAAGCTCCTCGTAAAAGCATTTGGGGGTTGTGCCTTCGAGATAAAAGTAGAGAGCCTGGGTCGGCACTGTAAGCCCCAATACGAGGATCAGCAACATTGATTGTAGCAGGCCCAGTGGCCTTGGATGTGAAATCTCCATCGTTGGTTTATAACGGCGAACTTGGGCTTGAAGAACAACAAACTCCTTTCGCGAAGTTTGGCGCTCGGGAAATTTTGCAGGGGTCACAACTTCCGCCGCATCTTCAGATGTTCCGCCTGGAGATTCAACACCAGTCTACCACATTCACAACACATTGAACAGATATTGATACCAGGCTGTTGCCTCGTGGTTTTGGGACAGCATCCTCGATATACCGTTGTTCCTTGGTTAGAAAATATTACGCACAAGCTTTCAGGCAGAAACAGTCAAGATGGCGACAGCCGATGTTCGAGACATGCTGGATCTCCCCAGCAATGGGCATCCAAGACCAGTGAAGAAGCAGAAAACTGTGGAGAAGCGCCCAGGTCAGTAGTACTATGTGTAGATAAATCTTCGAACTAATATCTGCTAGAGGGTATCACACGAGAATTATTTGCTTTACTCGGCGAACGCGCACCTCCGGTCGCAATCACAGATCACATAAAATACAGGGAGAGGCCGAAATGGTCGCACAAGGTCACGCCCTGGTCTGCCGCACCCGATAGTAAAACTTATGCATGTATACTGACTCTGTTAGGGACATGGCTCCCTTTCTCAACGAAGCTCGGAAAGATGGTTTGAAGCTCCGACACTGGAAGAAGAGGGATACAAGTGCGCCTAATTTCCCTGCCACACCGGCGGATTCGAATGCAGCTTCAGAGATGGAAACGGATGAGAAGCCAGCAAAGACGGAAGTGTACCCCTTCACGAAGTTCAACGTCAAGATAGAAGGGCCGAGCTATACGGAAGACCAATATGAGACGCATCTGAAGAGTGACACTTGGAGCAAGCAAGAGACGGATTACCTGGTCCACTTGGCTAAGGATTACGACCTCCGGTGGGTTGTCATCGCGGACAGGTACGAATACAAGCCCGGAGAGACGCCGGCAGAAGGAGACGCAATGGCAGTCACCGTGCAACCCATAACAAGAACCATGGAGGACATGAAGGCTCGATATTATGATGTCTCAGCTAAGATGATGGCCCTACACCATCCTATGTCCAGCATGTCGACGGCAGAATTTGACCTTCACGAAAAGATGACGAAATTCGATCCTGCCCGTGAAACGACGAGAAAGAAACTTGCCGAAAGCTTGCTCCATAGAACACCAGATGAGATCAAAGAGGAGGAGATTTTACTTGGAGAATTAAAGAGGATTGTGACCAATGAGGAAAAATTCTCCAGAGAGCGGAAAGAGCTCTACGAACGTCTGCAAGCCCCTCAGAGTACTGGCAGTACACAAATGTATCAATCCAGCCATGAACTCACCGAGCTTATGAAGACCTTGTTGAATGTTGACAAGAACAACAAAAAGCGAAGATCACTCATGGGTCCGGAAGGTATCTCCAGTCCAGGCGGTGGGAACTTCTCTGGAGGTGACCGCGGCCAACGTCACTCTATGAGTGGCGCTGGCGACAAGAAAGGCTCAACGTCCGGATCATCAGGTCAGCGCCAGCTCACTCCCCGAGAAGAGATCAAATACGGGGTTAGCCATTATGAGCGTCTTACAGCAGGTATCACGTTCCGGCACGAGAAGATCACCAAGCTCGCGCAAGCGAAATCAAACGTCCAGTCTACGAAGATTGCTGCGGCTCTGACTGAGCTGAAGATTCCGCCGCGACTGGTCATGCCTACGACGAAAGTGTGCAACGAGTATGAGCGGCTGATACAGAGTATACATAATCTATTGGACGTGAGGAAGGTTAGTGAGAAGGTGGAAAGCGAGATTAAGATCTTGCGGGCACAGCGAGAGGAGAAGGAAAATAAGGATAGGAATGGGGGACTAAAAGAGCCAGGTACTAGCGAACCACTAGAAATGGACACCACCAAGGATGAAAATGTAAATGAGCCCGAACCCCAGCCTTCAGAGGATGAGGAAGACGAAGACGACGACGAGAAAGCCTCGGAGAATAGCGACGACAGCGATAACGATGACGAAGCAAAAGAGGACGAAGACGACGCCGCAGAGGAGGAACCAAACGCCGACATAGAGGCCCAAATCGACGACGCCGACGATCAAGAGGACCTCAACAGAGCTGTGTCACGAGGAGCAAGCGTTGCCACAACAGCGAGAAGTGGGCACAAACGGAGCGCAAGTGTTATGAGTATGGTCAGCAATAAGAGTATGAAGAGGATGAAGAAGTAGGGGTGTACGTTTGTGTAGGGAGATGGGTGTAATTAGGAAGATGGTTCCGTGCTGAAATCCTTCCTTTACAGCCTCTGCAGTTGCCGTAGACGATGCACTCACCATACATTCTACAACAAACTTGTACCTTCCCAAAATCGCAGCAAAAACTTTCAAGTTGCAAGTTCTTCCTATTCACCTCCATCCCGCCAAACCCTCGTCGTTTCCCTCTACCAATCCCAAACACCTCTCCATCTCATCCCTCTTCCCCACAAACTCTCTCCCGATCAATCTCGGCATCCCTAATCCCCCCTTTAAACCTCTCACCGCATTTCCCCGCATTCCCCCCCCTTCAACCCCCTCTCTCAACCCATCCAAAAAACCTTCAAGGACGTATAGGGGCAAAAGATGGAGAACTCCAGGCAATTTCGGGTAGTTCTGAGATAAGGGCAAGGGTCTGAAGGGGGTTACATATTTCGGGGGGCGGGGGGATGTTTTTGGTAGGAGGGAATGAATGTATCATCAAAGCGGCGTTTGAAAAGGGTGGAGATCTGGGTGTCCTCAATGTACCCGACACGTTCATTATATAAAAAAAAAGATGGTGATAAGGAGGTCTGGAAAAAGTCCGTTTGGGGATATTGTTGTGGGTGGGTGGGTAGATACACCGCTATTGTGGGCGTCCTCGTTCCTGGTTCGTTCGTCATTCGGGTTCTTGATGGCGTCTGCGGTTGGAAAAGACGTTTCTTGATGTGTGGAAGGGCTTGTTGTGTGTTGGATGATGTTGGGTGGGGATGTTGGGGAGGGGTTTAGAAAGGGGGTTTTGGGGGTGGTGTGAGGGAGATGGTAAGGTTGGGTTTTGTTGTTTTGTGAAATTAGGGGGGGTTATGGAGGTTGTTGTCTGGGTGTTATGCTAGATATGAAAATTTTCCACAGCTGGACGAGTGCGGGCTTAGGGGTTTTAAAGAGAACGTGTTTGGTGGTGGTGCTTGTCCTCGCCGCTTTCCTTACTCGTAGCTTCCGTCTTTCATACAGACAGTCCCGTTCTTCCACCAATGCCTCACACGTATCAAAATATAGCCTAACCCTCACTTGGAAAGCAACCCGAGAATCAAAACTCACCCTTTCCACCCTTCCTTTCTCTCTCCTGCAATCCCTCAACCCCCTTACCCCAAGCGCCCGCTTTCTTCCCCCACTTCATCATCCCCCAAGCATGCACCCATCCTATCTTTGGGGGAGGTTCCTGGCTAGTCCGAAAGGGACTCGTCTGCCTGAGCGGATCTGCTTTCGTTGCATCGACCTGATCTACAGCAAGCTCCTGTTTCGCAACTATATCTGATTCATGCCCTTCCCACCGTCTAACTGCCTTGCCAACAGGCCTCCACCAGCCTTCCTCCTGCCTGTCCCACCACCGTTTCCCGCACATCTCCCATAGCCGACTTCGTGCCCGTTTGTATGCGAACCGCTCATCTTCACCAGTGAAACTACCGGTGCGTCCGAAGTCGGGGCCTTCCTGCCGGCCGATTTCATTACCCGCGCCTGGGGCACCGTCACTTGGGCCGCGGAAGCGTGAATTTGGTGAGCGGCCGGCGCCATAGACGGGACCGAAGTCGCTGTCTTCGTCTGCGAGGATAGAGCGTGTGGAAGGGGAAGAGGAGGTGCGTTGAGAAGATGAAGAGGGAAGGGGGCTTGAAGCGTAAGAGGGTGGGGATGCAGAGGAAGTGTACGACGAGATGTTAGGGCGGAACGGCGAGGTCTGGTCTTGATATATTTCGGAGAACGTTTCCGAATAGACGCTGTCATCCGTGGTGTTGGTTTCTTGCGCACCTGCTGATGGCCGCCGCGTTTCAGGGAAAAAGAGGTCATCAGGACCAGCTTCGGCACGGATGAGAAGTTTGCAGCGGGCTTCATACAAGGCGTCGAGGAGTGTAATAAGCCGACGAGCTTCGTTCTTCTGGAGGAGAGTCAAGACTGGAACATCAGTAAGTATTAGAGTATGGAAGGTGGAAGCAAGTGTGATGTAATCCGCTGGACCGAGATTGGTGCTGCAGAGCTCAGCAAAGGTCCAATATGTGACTCCGGAACACTGGCGCGGGACAATGAGATTACGACCGTAGACTCGAAGCGAGGTGCTCCCCCAATCGATAGCTGCAGGAAAGTTTGGAGCACCTTCTCCGTGGGGAAGGGCATGATGTAAAGCTTGCTGCCAACTTCGGTTCGCCTGCTCTGTTGCATCGTCTGTCGATGACAGAGGAGGGATTACAAAAAAGTTGTTTGGTAAAAGATTCTTCGATTTCTTCCCTTCGCTGGTAGATGTCTCGCCCTGAGGCTTCGCGTGCAGGCTTTGTTCATAAGCTAGACCCAGGTTGCCAGAAGCCATCGCCTCAAGACCTTCAAATCCTTGTTCAATGTCGCGACCCGCGTTTTCAGAATCCAAAAAAGATCCTATATGCATATCCTCTTCAGCTTCGCGCCGCCTCCAGTCCTTTCCGCCCTCTATATCCCATATCTCACATCGAGCCCGTAAAACCTCGAGAAAAGCCACGAAATCTCCTTTTCCAGAAAACATACTTTCGCTTCTTCCACCTTCACTACCTTTTCCCGAGCCCAGTATACCCCATCTATTGCCAAACAGTCCAAGCCGTGAAGGAGGTGCAGTAAACTCAATCCCGGATGCATTCGCCAGTTCCTCTGGCATACGGTTACTTGTAGCAATGAGAACCCCCCCAAGATGAAAAAAAGACGTGAAAAGATTGGACAATATCTTTGAAGCAGCACGATCTGGCAATTGAAATTCGTCTAAGAAAAGAATTGGCGACGTCGAGATCATATCTCTAGCCAACCATAGAAGGGAATGCTCTTCCTCTTGCCCTCCCGTTGAAGCCAAAGCTGGCGTTACTAATCTACTCCTCCGCAACTGTTCTAGTCTGGCGAAAGTCTCTAGCATAAAGGTGTTGAAATGCCACCGTCTTTTCTTCCGGTTTGGCAGACATTCCGCGAGTAAATCAACTAGCATGCTCTTTCCCGTCCCAACTTCGCCATAGAGTAAAAGACCTTGCGGCGATTGCAAACGTATTGCAGATTCATGGTTCGTCAACTTTTTCGTGAGAGCCATTGCCTCTGCCTTCTCTTTCTGCCCTCTAAGAGAAGAGAAGATACTCTGAGGCTTCCCATTTTCTGATAAGCTTTCGTGATCTTCTGCTTGCCTCGAAGTTAACGAAGGCTTCCCAAATGAACGGTTTAGCTGTTCTAGCCGATGATTAAAGTCTACTTCAGGCTCGTAGTCCTTGAGACGGTGATAGAGCTTCTGTAGATGGAGAGCAAGCCGATGTTGTGCGGGATCCGGATCAATTTGCTTTGTAGCCAAAAGTGCTCGATACAAGACAAGCGGATTGGTGATGGTAAGGCCTGTAGAAGTAGGCAGTGACTGCATGGGGATCACTACTTTACAATACAAGTCTCATCTCTCGATCACTTGCAGCTCTCTGGGGAATGGGCTTCAACTACGTCATGATGCTTGTAATACACCGATACAATACCGCTAGATGTATCACATGTAAAAACCGAACCACAACTCTTTTTAGGGGAAAGGAACAAAGTCGAAACCTAAGCAGGCATATGGAGATAATGATTTTGGATGAATGCTTCGTATACACATTGCTTACCATACAAAAGCCCCTATATCTACAGAAGCTAACACCTATGTACAAGGAGTCCTAACGTTATGCCCAATACGAAGCCTTACAGCTTGCTCTTGAAACCCTCCCTCGCATCTTTCTTAACCAATACATTACTACCCGGGTACGGATCAATCGTCAACGCATTCAATGGATTCAGCTCGCTCGCGCGCTTGAATAGATCTTCATAGACCTTCCCGTCGTACCTGCCTAAGCTACTATCAAGCTGCCAGTCCGGGAAGTGCCATGCATCTACAAGCCTTACGGCGTGTGGTCTGATCTCTTCAAGGAGCTTCATGACGGCCTTTGTACGAGCAAGTTGGATTTGGCGAACCGTGACCGCGCTGCTGGAGAAGAACTCCGAGGCTTCCTGCTCGAGGGTGTGCAGCGCATATAGGCGGAAGAGCTTGTGCATAAGTGCGATGGTCTGGGGGTCGAGTGATGAAGTAATGTCGTTGGTGCGTAAGGCCTCGTAGAAATTTTTGACAACAAGATACTGGCTGTGGGCAGTACTTAGGCGCCAGAAATCAACAAGAAGGCCATTCCACGATCCTTTCTCCTCATCCCGGTGTTTGAGGGCTTCAAAGGTGAGGAACGAGGTACGCCAGGCAAAGGCGGCGACAATGTCCTCGTCACGACCAAGGACGTCGAATGCAGCGCCTATATCACGACGCGCGAGGAAGCTTTTGAAAATCCTGCTAGTATCGTTGTCTGAAGCCTTGCCTTGAAGGACAGCACGCGCTGATTTCAGGAGCTATTATACGTAAGTGACAGGTGGCAACTGAAAAAGGGAGGCTACTTACATATCTTGCGACTTGCTGGGTTAGCATATAGTTGTCTCCCTCCCAGGTGGTCGTGGGGAGGTAATCGGCGTACCACGAGCCTATGCCGCTGAAGCTACTGTAACCGTGACCTCCGCATGCTCTCCTGCAGACTTCTAGGCCCTCAGCAGCAGTGGTACTCGCAAGAGCCTTCAGCCCACAGGATGTGGCATGCAGGTCCGCAAGTAAGTCTGTCGTAGGAAAGAGCTCTTCAGGGCTAGGCCCTCGCTTTGTCGATGACATTTTGCCTGCATCTCCGGCCATTTTCTTCTGACTTTCCTGGTAAAGTGCCATCATTCCACGACCGGTAAAATGCAGAGCAAAAGTCGCAGCCAGTAGAGGTAACAGCCGAATTTGGACCATAGTATAATTCAGGACTTGGTTTTCTCCAGTCTCCCATTCTTTGGCATCTCTATCCTGAAACTGCCGCCTAACTGCACAGTATCTAGTAGCAATCGTAACTCCTCGGGCGAGAACGCCGCCTGATTGAAGTACGATGGTACTGCGAACCCATGTCAAGGTACCGTAGACGAGGGAGGCTGAAGCAGGCCTCACGTATTTATTCGTCTTGAGATCGACACCCGAGAATTTTGCCAGCATGTTTACGTGAGGAATCTTGACATGGTTCAGGAGAAGAAATCCATTATCCATGGTATTGTAACCAAACTTCGGTCCAATATCGCCGACATGAATATTCTCCAGGGGTTCATGAGACTTCAAGTCCCGTATCTGAACCACAAACGGATGGGGTCCGTAGCCCTTGCCGTCGATGATAAGCTGCGCCATTACCACGGCGTGATTTGCGGTACGTCCGAGAGAGCCAATCCACCACTTTGACGCCGTCAGATGTGGCGAGTGAATAACGAAGGTTTTATCTGTGGGATCCCAAGTTGCTGTTGTTTCTAAGCCTCGGACGTTGGATCCATGTCCTAATTCGGTCTGTGCATAACAACCAATGTATTCGTACTTCTCTGCTTTTTCTAGGAACAACTTATGCTGCTCTGGTGTTCCTTGGTCACGGAGCGTAATCTGCTCACTTTGTCAGGGTGAAACATCTACATAGTAGGATGGGAAGAGAAGAACCCACTAAGAACATGCTAGCATGTAACCCATACGGACCGGGCTCGGTGATGAGCTCGTTGGCTACCATAAACTCATCCTGGGACCATTTGTGCTTTATTGTTAACTGTTGTAGCTTCTTTGCACGAGCCAAAGCAGTTTGGAACCGCTCGACCCTGCCATCAAAGTAGTTCGCCGATTTGTCGAATGCTTTCTCAGACTTTAGGACATTCAGTATTCGATTTTGCCGGTCCAGGGCCTCTTTGGTAAACAGAAATTCGGAAAGCTTCTCGACAGGAACGTTGGACTGAGCCCGTTCCTGTTGGAGCAGCTCACTGCCTTGAGGGCCACTCGGAGTGAGCTTTTCCACCCACGAAGGAGCCATTGATACTTCGCACGTTTGAAATACAAGCCTTGAGACTTGATCGTACCTCCGCCGAAAAATTAAGACGTATAGAAACTCTGGGTTTGGAGGAAAGGGCAGTACAAGTATATTATTTGGTCATTATCGATATGTACTTGATGGACATAATGCGCTAGTAGATGCCGAGGTTCAGCCCTGCTCTTTTGACTCTAACTGGAAGGGGCTGCGAAACGCCATGTGAAGCCATCCCAGACCGCTCTCAAGGTCCCAAGACGGCAAATGCAAGTAGTAAGTACCTTATGACAGTCAGTCTGGCTGATTACCGTTCAGTGTCCTGCTGAGTAGCGATAGAGTATACTGTGACGTTAAGACAAACGTACTGCTTAGCGTTGTCCGCAAGCAGACACATTCTTCCTGGAATGCTTGGAAAGAACAACCGCACTCAGCTATTGATTCGAACCAAGCTCAGGTGAACGAGATTGAAGTGGTAGATGTCATGTGAAGCAGGTTCAGGTCCGAGCCCGAGCGAAGAAATCCCAGATGTCAATGAATCGGAAGAGCTGAAGATTGAGGAATTTCAAACCTTCACTTTTATCCAAGAGCAGTTCGGAGAATTCAACTCTTATACAGTCCATGACAGTTCATGAAGCTGTCGAATTGACAGATGTCATCTCAGATCCACCTATGTGTGCTTACTTTTCTTATGTTTGCGCCGGAATTCCGCGACGTCAGTGTACTGCCTTGGGCTTTCCACGGTTCAGATAGCAAAATCATAGTCAAGATCTCACTGGCAAAGAGGGCCCCTGCGTTTGCATATCCCTAAACCCAAAATAATGGAAAGAGCCCTTCTCAGCATGGCACTTCCTTCCTTGCACTCGTGTGCCTTTTCGTCCTCACTATCCTCCTGCTTTCCGCTTGCAGCCAACTGCAATTCTACCAGATCCCTATCATTACACCCTACCTCTAAATAATGCGGTTGAGAACTTTACTCTTCTTCTGCGCGGCTCTAGCTTGTCTGGCAGCACCAATCGACCGGTCTTTATCCTACTATCAGACTCGGATCCCTGTCATTGAGACTGTGAGCCCATCACCAACCTGCTCTCGCCGCTGGCGGCGCCATGTTTCCCACCTTACTTTCCGTTCTTCTCGTTTCTATACCTGCTGCCACAGGCAATAGCAAAGGTTCGAGACTGGCCGGCAATCTCACTAGGTCATCCAGCCGGCTGTCGTTATTTCCAGCTTCTCAGGCCCTGTTCCTCTCAGATGAGCGTCAGGAGTGGCCTCCTCATACCGCTTCACCGGCCGTTTGCGGAGAGCAGGAGACGAACTGCGCCGCTCAAGGCCATCCCGTACGCCCTGCCTCCCTAATCTCTCACTGCGTATTGACATTGTTCACGCCAGGAAATCTGCTGTCCCGCGAACACCGCCTGCTATCCAACCTCCCACAGACCCTCCCCTATCTTCTGCTGTTCCCTCTCCTACCACGCCTGCTCCTCCGACCTCCCCCTCTTCTGCCCCGCCCACACCTTCCCATGTCCACCATCCCTCTCCGGTGCCTGCTGCCCCGTAGGCCTCCGCTGCGCATCATCACTCTGTCTAGAGTACGAATACAAAACACAAGCTATCTTCTCCTCTTCTCCAACACCGGAAACTAAATCGCCTGAGACTTTCCTTTATACACTTCCCGCAACCACAATACCCGCACACACTGTAATTCCACAGGGGAACCCCCTTTCCGAAGCCACAGCCCCAACATGCGTCCCGCCGAATCCAAACTGCCAGCCCGGAACGCCGGGGAAGCAAGTCACAGATCTCCCCATTAGCGACCGGATCCTCGGCACTCCCACAGCCTGGAGAGCGAAAATTGGGGAGATAGCAGTCGAGAGCAGGGCGAGCAGAGATTTTGACGGCCGGAGGGGCTGTTGGAAGGGAGAAGATGGCTCGGAAATGGATAAAGGGTGGTGGAAGCACGCGATGTGGAGTGGAGTAGGGTTGTTTGGGGTTACTGGGGTTATGCTTGCTTTATAAAGGTAGGTGGTGGATGGCAGGTTTTGGCCTTTTTGGGAAAGGTCTGGGAATGCAGGGTTAGTGGGGAAAAGTGCGGGTTGTGTGGCCCGGGGATGAGAGAGATGGATGCTGCGACGAGGAAGGAGGTGGCCCGGTTGCTGCTGTTGATATCACGGGGCGTGGGAAATGGAATAGAGGCCTTTTTGGATCGATTCAGTTGCAGGACTGTGGGGTTAGAAAAGATGGTCCTTGTGCATTTGGGACGCAGTGGATATAGCTGTGTAGTTCTAGGTGTGGATAGAATGGAAAGGTAGAGGGAGGCTTGAGCAGTAGGTTACAGACGGCATGCATCATGATTAAGCGGATTTATTACTGGTTCAGTTGTAGTGGAGACCTAACGGGGTGGGAACATTGAAAAGGAGGTTGAAATCGTGTGCAGTGAAAACCAAAGCATGAATACTTCTCACTGCTTGACAACTAAACTATTCGGTGGACTTCTCAACATCTGAATCTGACATGTGAGCGCCAAAGGATGGTTCAATAAGTTCCGGAACATATAATCCGTCAGTAGCGCTTTTTGCTCACTGAACGTGTTACCTACCCAGAGTTGAGGCGCTTGTCTAGGAAACCAGCAACTTCCGACTCCGGGAATCAATACTGCTGTGTGGTTATAGTAATTCGTACCTTTCCACGGGATCATTGCCGAGTATACGGAGTGGCACGAAGGAACAGGTCAGCACCGGCCACGTCAGACAACAGATCCCACGTCCACAGCTGGTACGCACGTAATGCAAATCTCCGGAGGATTGAGCCAAAGTCAAAGAATCACAACAGGCTAGTTGAGGAAAATCCTGCGGTCAAGGATTAGCATACTTCAATCTCGGGCGCCTCGCTGGTCCTGCGGTCATCATGGTTCAAGATCCTGCGAATTCTGGGCGCCTCGGCGATCCTTCCTGGTATTTGAAATTGTAATCCTTTCGGTTTTGGGCGCTTAGATAACGGCTGAAGTTCGAAGGATTTGGAGGAATATTTGGCGAGACTGCGTCACGGTGAGGGATTTCATGCTGCGCCGCAGTCTCGGTAGTGGTTTTTGTTAGGATTAAGCGCTGGAGGATTATTGCAAAGTGTGTTCTCATGGCGGAACATGTTTCGAGGACGTTTGCAAGAATGCTGTATGGTCGAAGATGTCTGAACAGGCTGCAGCTGCTACTGATGAGCTTGTGATGCGTGGCCTGATCTATTATGGGTTCGAAGATGTTGGAGCCATCGGGTGAGCACCAGAAGCTGTTCCAGATCCTATCAGCAAAGGATGTTATCAGACCGTGATGGCCACTGGATGAGCGTATCTGATGGGTAGTTGGGGTTTATGGTTGATCACGGTTGTAAATCCAGAATTGGCGTATTCCCGACTGAGGGCTGTAATGTGAACCCATAGGCCAATACAGTTTGATAAACCTTCAGTGCAGTTGTCTTCAATAGTAACACCTGCGGCGCTCGTGAACGATCCTGATGGTTACCTTCCCAGGCGTCTGCCGTTCGTTCTCTTGTATGATCAATAGTATCGTCTTCTTGTTATAAATCCAAAGGAGCTCTTTCCCTCTCTTCCCCCTCAAATCGTGCTCATCCCAGGCCTCCACGTTTCCCCAATTCTCTTGACTTCCCGTATGAATCTCGGACTCTTGATCTCCCCTCCCTTGCCCTTCCCATTGGCTACAGCCATAGGCGTATGCTCATCCGGCATATAAAATGGGTTTTGCAGCAATCGTATATACGCCGTTTGTAGTGCCTTGAACGCCGGTTTCATATCCGCCCCTTCAACCCCCCTGCCTCCCATCCTCCCTTGTCCTCCTCGACTATCCCCAATCCCGTTCTTCCCATACCTGTCCACAACCACAGCAATCCTAACGCCAGTCCCTGTCTCCCAACCCCAGATACTGAGCCTCTCATCCACGTGCTTCAGCAGCCCTAGATCCTGATCCACTGAGTCGCTATTCTTGTTTCTCGTTTTGAGGTCAAATAGGTCCAGGGAGGCGTGTAGGAGGAACGAGAAGTCAAGATATGCATTGGGCTGGGTAGATGCTGGGGGGAAGACTGAGATGTGAAGAGGGTTGTCCTAACCTTATGTTAGCGCGGAAAAGCCTTCTGGTGGGCCTAGAGAAGTTTTACGTCTTTGCCTACTATGCCTATGCAGGCGATTGAGGGGATGGAAGTCATGTTTGCGGGTGGCTTAAACTTGGAAAATTCGGGGTCGGTGTGATAGATATTGGAAAGAATATTCTTTCAGCATTAATTGCATGCAAATCTAAATTTTTTACTACGCTTTTTAATCACGAGATTGTTGATTCAATGACAGATCAACAGTTCAATATATATCCCTAGGTCATTTCCTCCATACGGATCTTACTGATTCGAAGTGACTAACAATGAGTCTCCAAAATACCGTGTACTAGACGGTACATTTCGCCATCCCATCGAAGATACCCCTACTGTTCCCATATGCTATAGAATGACAGAAGCAATGAAGCGACCGAGTGGAAAGGAAGCACAATAGACAGTGGGTGCAACTTTAGACAGGAGAAGTGGCAGGCGAAACTATCTCTGCTCTTGAAAAGACGACAGTTTTGCACCGATACAAAACTTTGGCAGGCATTGCCAGAAGCGGATTTGGCTCTGAGGTGACGGAGAAATCTCTCGTAATCCTTATGCCCCCCTCAGAGGTCTCACTATCCCCAACCGTATTGGCGCGAATAGCCGTAGTGTTCATTTGGACATATGGATCCAATCTACGTTTCATTGAAGCCCTGGAGTTCAGCGCAAATTCTCTAGGCCCGGTAGGCTTCTGTGTTGCTGGTTTTGACTTGTTGAGGTCTTCACGGGTCACTCCTAGTAGACCAGGGAGAAGCCTTTCGATCAACGGCCTAATGTGTATCAAAGATGCGCATATCAAGCCTGAGCAATACTCGATAGCGATCCAGTTCCTTGTGGATACCATATACCAAAAAGGATCTGCCCAGAATATTGCCGCTGGAGTGGACGCAGACAACCGGACGATTAGTGAGACACAGGGACTAGACCTCAGTCAGCTAAGAGACTTGTGAATCTGACAGAGCCAAATACTGGGCTTAGGTAGTTGTTGTTACTTACATGAACCCGACTGTGAACGATCCGAGCAATAAAAGCCTCCGTCTGAGTTGCATGTGTAGACTCCATATTATTGGCATCGGAAGAAGAATGATTGCAATGTCGCTAATCAAGTTGAAGATCGCCTGACCTTCTAATATGTTGGTCTGTAAGAGGCAATTGGTCGGCAACACAACCTCCCATGCCTCATTGACGGGCCTACATTGGAACGCCGCAACAAGTGTAACCACAGCACCACCCACGACACAGACTACCATGAGGCCTTTGACGCATTTGCGAAACCTTACTATTGGGAAAAGCCGAAGGTAAAGAAGGAGAATCGATAGTTTGATGGCCGTAATGGCTAAGGGGTACAGAATTTGGAGTGTATAGGATACCTATTCGCATCTCAATACCAGCGAGCCAAATGATCTGTAGAGGAACCACTCACCCTCAGGATATAGGACATGTTGACGTGAGGTGGGAGGTCCCAGATGTGCATAGCGGCACCGTAAGGTATGCATGAAAGAACTAGGACCGTTTGTGCAAAAGCTAGAATCTGGGATCACTGGTCAATGGTTATCGGAGATAGAAGGGAAGATCTTACTGTAGCAATGATCAGGACGAAATCGTCCCAGCCAGGGCTTCTGATCGCACAGTACCTGCTAGCCAGCCGAAGTCCGACGAAAAGTAATGCTAAGGCCATCAAAGGTATCTGTACCGCCAGAAGCTCCGCCTTTCTGGTCGGAGCACTGACATAGTTCGGCGCACGGGAAGTGGAATTTCTAGGAGCAACCAGCATTGATAGGACCAACACGAAGAGGCAGAGAAGCTGATTGGAAAACTGGATTGACAGCGACGCGCTACGTAGCTCTATCAAAGCACATGGTGATGTAGAAGAATCGTTAAGTACTCGTAACATGGCAGATTTCCAAGTAAGGATGAATTCTTATGGAAAGAACGCTGCAGGGACTACTAAAAGGGGAAGTCCCAAGTTTGGATTCAAGGTGGTCACAGTGCCAAGTCGTCAAACTGTTGACAGAGTGAAGGTGCGACAGCTTGGAGCAGCTCATAGGAAATATGATACCTAGGAAATTTGCTGGACGTGTAGGATTCGAAAAGCCCAGCATCCATACAAAGCAGCTGTTTACTCCTTTGCGCATCAGACTTTGCCAACGTTCTACGCTGCATTTTACCTATTGAATATCTCTATCCTGGAGCAAGGCAGATAGAAGGAACATAATGTCTGCTTCAACTGGAGTTGGTAGTGAGCCTAAGGGAGTTTGTTCGTTAGAAGAAGACCAAGTCAGTACATTTGAGATTCCATCGAGCTTCAAAGAGTCAGCATGGGACACATTTCGGGCGAACTTGAAGCAGCGCCACCGACGGGTTCAATCGCGATCGTCATCATCGCCGTCACCAACAAAAACTTATGAACAATCCATGGCCAAGTTCCCCAAAAACAACGCCCATCAACACCTCTGCAACGTTCCACGAACTGGCGATGAGGAGGAATCCAAGTTCGGCAAGTCACTGATAGGTCTCATGCAAAGAAGCGGTAGATTCGACTACTGCGACTTCAGTGAGGGCGAACAGACACAGATGCAGCAGGAGAACAGTGATGATAACAACAACAATATCAATGGAAATGGAAGTGTGCGGCGGTTGATACAGCCGGTGTTGGCTTGACCTGGCGAAATCTGCCCAATCAGACCCCTTGCTGTATTCGCAAGGTTCTTAGTCCTAACTCCCCGCGCTAGCTCATATCATCAGTTCATCACCACCCGGAAGCAGCACTTTTGACATCCACTTCAATTCCTACAACTTGCAAACACACAGAACGATTCCTTCTGTTTCGTTTCCTTTGGTTCTCAACCATGCTTTCAACCACGAGATCAGCAGCCGCCTTGGTGCTGCGAGGTAAGTTGTTCCGACGGAGAATGGGGGCCCGCCACCAAGATAGTCACAACTCTAACATCTCATAGTCAAACCCTCATCTGCCCTCCTTCCTCTTCGCGCAGGCCCCTCAGCGTTCATATCATCCTCTTCCGCTAGATCGGCTACAGAAATACAAAAAACCCATGATGTTGAAGGTCCGCCACTCAGCGTCACGGGCAAGGTCCGACGTGAAGTCCCCCTACCGAGCCAAGACAAGAAGGAGGGTGCTATGCAATATGCATTGTAAGTTGTTACGCCCATCAGCCGAGCCTTGAGCGCTCAAAGTTGAGTCCATCTTCAAAAGAGTCCTTGACTGATCCCATTCTAGGACAACCCTCGACCAAGTCGCCAACTGGGCCCGCCAAGGCTCCCTCTGGCCCATGACCTTCGGCCTCGCCTGCTGCGCCGTCGAAATGATGCACCTCTCCACCCCCCGCTACGACCAAGATCGCCTAGGCATAATATTCCGCGCCTCCCCCCGCCAATCCGACGTCATGATCGTCGCCGGCACTCTCACCAACAAAATGGCTCCGGCCCTACGTCAAGTGTACGATCAAATGCCTGACCCGAGGTGGGTTGTATCGATGGGTAGTTGCGCAAATGGAGGCGGGTATTATCACTACAGTTATAGCGTGACGAGGGGGTGCGATCGGATTGTGCCGGTGGATATTTATGTGCCGGGGTGTCCGCCGACGAGTGAGGCGCTGATGTATGGGATTTTTCAGTTGCAGAAGAAGGTTTGTTTCTCTACCGTATCTATGTTACGATGGTTCACACATTCTGAATTTCGGCAGATGCGACATACGAAGATTACGAGGATGTGGTACAGGAAGTAAAAAAGGGTTTAGAGATTTGTGTGGCATATGGGAAAGAGAGACTTGTACAGCTTTAGCAAAACCCGGTCCTGGCAGCTGGCGAGGTGGCGTTTGTGGGCGTTGGGGTTTGGGGCATGGGTAGAAGCATTTTAGAGAGTGCAAGGCTAGACATTGATAAAGTATTTCCAAATACACAGGCATTAGCTATGAATGATGTGGGTTATCTTTCATGAAGACGCGCATCAATGTGGGCTACCAAGACAAGACGCGGGGGTTGTTCTGGGCTGTGCGTACGTTATGCGCATGTGAGAGAGTTTTACTGAACAACGAGTTCATGCCCTTGTCAGTACGGAACCGGAGGAATGATCAACACTGCACTGGGGGCTTCTATTCCCAGGAAATAGTATTCAGATAAAGGTTCAACACTCGTCCTTACCAGAAACACCATCAACACAGGAGGCCAACAGTCCAAAAACATAAACTCCGTCACCCCCCCGCACCCACCCTAAGCCAACCCCTCCGTCTCCTCCAGTCCCCTCAACACCCCCTCCACCTCCCTCGGATGACTAAGCCCCCACACCCCCCCGCCCCTCACCACATCCGCCCCCTGCATCCCCACCTCTTTCCCCACGAGGTTCCGCCCCACCTTGCCCGGCCCAATCCCGACCCACCGCCGGACGCCAAACTCCTGATCCAGGAACTTGATGCTGTCCCACCAGCGGATCGTCTCGACGGCTTGGCGCGCGAGCAGGTCCTGCAGGTCTTTGGCGGAGGAAAAGGGCCGCGAGGAGACGTTGGAGATGCAGGGGAAGAGGCCGGGGTAGTGGATTGGGGTTGTGGAGAGGGTGTCGCGCATCCAGGTGGCGGCGGGGGCCATTAGGGGCGAGTGGAAGGGGGAGTCGCACAGGAGGCGCACGGCGCGGGGGTCGTGGCCGCCGAACTGGCGCAGCTGGACCAGGAGTGCGTTGATGCGCTCGATGCTGCCCGAGAGCACGATCTGGTTCTTGCTGTTGATGTTGGCGATCAGGACTTGTTCGATTGGCGGGACGTCGCTGGCGGAGTCGTCGCGCGAGCCCGGGGAGGCGTGGCCGAGGAAGTCGTGAATGGTGGCGATGAGGGAGGAGAGGCGGTCGGGCTCGCAGACGAGGGCCACCATGCCGTATTCGCCGCCTTCCGAGGCGGAGGCTTCACGGCTGCAGCGGGCCATGACTTGGGCGCGGCGACGGACCATTTTGAGCGCGTCGGGGTAGTGGAGGTGTTCTGCGGCGACGAGGGCGGCGAATTCGCCTAGGGAGTGGCCAAGAGTGACATCGACGCGTTTCGAGGTGTCGAAGTTGAATTCTTGCTCTAGGATGCGCAGGATCATGATGGAGGTGGCCATGATGGCTGGTTGGGCGTTCTCGGTCGCGGTGAGGGTGGAGTTGGGGCCGTTGGCGATGATGGAGCTGAGGGGGGTCGATAGGATGTGGTCCATTTCTTGCAGGAAGGGTTTACACGTTTTAGGGAAGGCTTCGAGCCAGGGGGTGGTCATGCCGACGCGTTGGACGCCTTGGCCTGTGGGAGTCAGGATCGGGTTGATGGTGAGGGGAGTGGAGGGAGGTCTTACCAGGGAAGAAGAGGGCTGTTTTGGGATGTGAAGGAACAGTTGTGGAAGCCCATCTGGCATGGTTCGATCTATGCAGCCGACGTCTTGATGGGAGAAGCACAGTGGACGCATTGCGCTGATGTAGATTATGAGCTCTGGAAGCTGGCTGGGCAAGGGCCGAAAGTCCATTGCCGCCGAAAGTCCATTGCCGCCGAAGCTTCCATTCTTTAGGCGCATTGTGTGCTCTGGCGATACAAAGCCTCCTTCGCAAAGCTGTTAGTTTGGTGCAGCTCACCATTGTGGTACTATACCTTGTACAGCGAAGGCAAGACCGCAATATTTGGAGGTCGGTGGAGGTGATTACACGGTAAGTAGGGCTGCTTTCAACCGCGGCAATCCGGCGTTAGGAGATAGCTAGATTTTGTATGCACAATGCTCGCCGTCGATTTTGATGGAAAGAAAGAGTAGAAAGCTTCAATTACATTGTTTTTGATCCGTGTTACCTACTTGGAGAACTGTTCCTATTGGAGGCTGTGATTGTTTTGGAGGACATGCGAGGATCGTATCGGACTAATGGATCACTCGACAACGCAGCAGACAGGAATACCTACTTTATTTTGTTCTACACTCATGTATTAGAAAGCATCTAGCGTTATGACAGTACCATTAATCGCTATAGCCTTGTACATTATTCCCCGTGCAATGCCACGAACAAATACGTCTCAGACACTCGAGGCAGAAGACAAGCGAATTCGAATCCCCTTGATATCATTAGTCTTTGGGCGGTCAACACATAGATAGGTACGATCCTCGAGTATATGATATAAGTTAGAGAGGCCCAAATTGAACATGTGCCAACAAAATGAACCTAGAGGCACCAGATAGAGATCTATGTTTTCTTCAACCCGGAATGAATAAAAGTGAGTGGCCAGATTGTCGAATGCAGAGGACCAGATCAAGTCCGCAGGCTACACTATCGTCGATCTGTTCTTTTCAACCGCTGTCATCGGAGACTTTGTCCAGAAGTTATCTGCGATTGGGTTGAGCGTTTCAGGGTATTCCCTGCCTCTATTGTCTCAGTATAAATTGAGTGCTCCACCGGTGTCTCTACAACAGGAAGAGAGCGGTATGGGATTCCGCCATGGTTCGTTGACTCTTTCCGAATAATATGCGTCCTTTGGGTAATTCTGATTTTCCCAACCGACACATATCTTTTCACGTTTAGCGCTTAGAGCCGCGAGGCTGTGGGTTATTGCATTTCTTGGTCACCGTAGCAGATCGTTTAAGTGTTTTTGAAGGATTCCAGCGTACGAGGGTAGCGCGGGGGAGGGCGGAACGTAATTAGCCTCGTGACTCGCAAAACAAGCGCCATTACCATTTCGGGTTCTTCCACGGAGGAGAAAAAGACTCAAGAAACTAACAAGCTGCGGGGGGGGCCAATCATCTTGCCGCGCAGGCCCCAAGGAAGGGCCAGCAAGTCGATAGTCCGTAGTCGGTACTTTACTCTGGCATTTCACTTCCGTGGGCTTGGTTACGTATATTTGGGCATATTTGGGCGGTAATGGAGCCAATATCGGCATCAAGATCGATTGTGTCTATATTATATCGTCGCCATACCTGCTCGAGAACTGAGATGGAGTTGTTGCGCATGTTCGGATCTCGTGGCAACGTAACGTGTCCAAGCAGATTAGTCGCAGGCCGAGAGTGATCGGCTTTGCAGTTGGCTCAGTCCGACGACCAACGGGAACACGCGGCGTCGCCTCTGGAGCATGACAAGGATCTCAGCCCAACCCTTTGCATCTGCAACATCCGCGTAGGCATGCTTCATGTACTGACCGTAGAACAAAGGCGGGCGACGGAAATGAAGGATTGCTTTCCTTTTTTATTATAACTGCGTGAGCCATACGGCTCAGGTCAGCAGACACAGACGCCTAATTTCTGTGCCACGAATACACAGTACATCCGTAATGTTTTTAAGCTGTAATAATAATAACAACAATAATAACAATAACAATAATAATAATAATAATAATAGAAATGTTGTTGGTCAAGTTGCCAACTTTCTGTACCGCAGCCGGTCTGGGATTCTCACTAATCGACTCTGGAGCCGAGGAAGCCAAATGAGTGTTGTTGGCGCAGGAGACTCGAAACATACGGTAGACGAAAGGGCCGTCTAAGAAAGATGGACCATACGGTCACAGGTAAGGTAAGGTAGGTAACGACCGTAGCGTAAGGTAAGGTAAGGTATCTATGCGATCGCGGGTACCCCATGCGCGCAATGACATAACCTCGTAAATGCAGCTCACAATCGACTTTACCGTATCCTGCGGTAGTGCTTAGCTCTACTAAGGTACTGTGTACTTTAGCTGTTGTCATACTCATAGATCGCCGGGGCTTGAGTCCAAGAAGCTGAAGAAGGGGAACCCGTGATGGTCCTCGGCGTAATTGGCCCAGTGGCCATTTATCTTGCATGATGATAGTAGTTCGTTGGTTGGGAGAGTTGGCATCGAATATGGATATCTTCAGGATTCAGCGCTAAAGTAGCTTGTCATTGGTTGTGCCATATTGTCACAGTGCTTCAGTTGGATTATGGAAGGATTTCGTCGAGAACTCCTACTAGTTGTAGCTGTAACTGCGCACCCACCAACCGAAATGCGAGAGTTGAGAGTTGTGCTTTAGCTTCACCACTTCGTCTGCAGCTGTTTCCCTAGTTGTGTCAAGCTACCTAGTTAGCAAGGTAGGTACAGTAGTTGGGTACTCCCTAGCTCTCACGCTCTCGCCCATCGTCCCAAGCCAGGGCAATATGTACATACTAATGCTTTGGTCGCGCTATCTTAAATTTGCCGCCCATCATATTATTCTCTCCCGGTCGGAGCAAGCAATCTTCACCTTCACGCAATCAAGAACAGTTTAGAGTAATTCGTCAGCGACTGACGAGTTGCCGCCTCAACCAACGCGCAAAGCCTCCCCTTGTGCGACACACCTGAACACCCCCAATCCCTGTCGCCCAAACCTGCTGGAGGAGGGGGGGGGGCTGGGACAGTGGGAAGGATCCGTGGACCGTGCTTGCATCATTGCATGCCTGAAGATACTAAGCGCCTTTTCCAACAGCCAATGACCACCCCAGTCGTGTTCCTCGTATTTTGACTCGTCCCACATAAAATACCAATCCGCGTGGGCCGAGCAAAAAGGGACCGGAAATCGAAAAAAGACACGGCGTGTAGAGAGCAATTTTGCTCAGCCGCCCTCCGCCTTTTGCGCCGCCCCGACTCAACTCTTGTCCGTCTTTATCTTCCCCCTCCACTCTACCATCCATCATCCTTCTCGCCGTCGCACTGTGTCTTGACCAAGATTGCGCCGCTCCTGTAGGTTTCGAGCTGTATCATTGTGGAACAATAACACCCCCCCCGTTGGGATCGAGAGGCGCGCAGTATTAAATATAACCGAGACGACAGACGAATCATTCACACGCTTGTTTTCCCCAAACTCATCCCGTCTCCAACACTCCTTGGCCCCACTTTACAAGAATACTTTCCTCTCGCCATCCAGTATCCTTCGCCAACTAAGAACAGTTTTTCCCTTTCTATTCAGTCTCTACTTCAAAGTTTTATCGACACAAAATATCCTTCAAGATCAGAGTGACTAGACGCCGGCCGGCGGCTCTTAAAATCGCCTTTCAGTAAAGGCCATAATCGCAAAAAAAGAACCATTTGTTCTAGCGCCTCTCGCGCGATCATCCATCGTGAAGAACTTCTTCTAACCTGTCAAAGTCTACTCGCATGGCAGCAGTTGTCTCGAATCATAGGTCCGAGGGCCCAGGAGGAGGGGCCGAGACCGAGCAATTTGCCGAGTCTGGTCCATCCTTTACCGCCGTGAATGGTGCGTCGACAACACCACCGGCAAAGCCCAAGCCTGCTCCTGACCCTCCAAAGGAGGCTGGCGACGAACCTAGCGCACGACCGGCGCGCCCAAGCAGCCAGCAAGAACGTCGGAAATCTCCAAGCCCTTCACGCCAGCTTCTCGCAAGCAGTCGCCCGGAGCGTGAGCCCTCTCCAACCTCTAACCAGATGGTGGATCGTCGGGGCCAAACCCCTCACCGTCAAGAGAATCCCGAAGAACCAAAGACCCATTACGGTAGTCACCCCGTGACTCCAGGTAGCCAGCAGTCAAACACTGCAAACGGCAATAAGAAGCGAAAAAGATCTTTCCCAGAGGGGTACGAGAACCCGAACAATTCTGCGTACCATACCCATGAGATGCCACCAAGCTCGGAAAGACAGAGAATGTACAGTACCGACAACGGTCGACAGCCGGAGATGATCAGTCCAGTCGAATCTTACCCTCGACCGGAAGGGTATGGTCGACCTGATATGGGTGGCCCTTCCGATCCATATGCTCGCCCAGAACATGTTGGCCATACGGATCCCTACGCCAGACCGGAACATATTCACCCGTCCGATACGTATCCGCGACCTGAGCGTGTACATCAACCCGAATTGTACCCACGTCCAGACAGACACCAGCTGGTAAGGAACGAATACGACCCTCGTGGTGACCCTACTCCAGCGCCTCAGCGTGATCAGCCCTACTACTCGGAAGCACGCATGGCTCAAGCTTTGCAAAACTATGACTCCATGCCCACGCGGGAGAACTATGTCAGCCCAGAGGAGGAAGACGAGCATGGCCAGCAGTATGTAGATTACGGTACAAACCGAAGCTCTCAGTCTGCAATGGAACTTGATCGGAAGCGCAGGAAGCGAGTTTTCAGTAATCGGACCAAGACAGGATGCATGACCTGCAGGAGACGAAAGAAGAAATGCGATGAGCAACACCCTGAATGTGAGTGCCCAGTTCTCAATGCTCTTATTCTATTCTTCTGTTACCGCAAACACTTCCCAACGCTATCACTTGCCTCTGTTAGGCGGCTACTTTAGAGACTTGTATATTATTTGTGCCATTATCTCGAGCTCTATGGTTCTACTCCCTACCTGTCTGATTCGACACTCAAATATCTGCCTGATGGCAATGTCACCCACAATGAAAATGTCGCTTGGCCATTTATAGCTTAACTGACCGTTTCTAGGTAACAACTGCCTTCGAGGCGGATTTGTCTGCGAAGGCTATACCATGCGAAATACGTGGCAAAAGCCCTCCAATACCAAAGCTCCCATTCCGCTTCAGTCTAAGAACGGATACCCTCCACCAATGAACCGAGGACTGTATCAAGCCCAGTACGCTCAAGAGACCAGCCCAGAGTATCCGGGCCCACCTCCTAATCGTAACCATCACATGGGGCCTGATGGGGATAGAGGAAAGCCGATCGTAGTTGATGAGGAACGCGAGTCGATGTATGCGCAACCGAGCCCCCCCAATGGCCACCCGAAGCCCGCATGGACAAAAGCGGCAAGGCCATACCCCAGCAACCCTCCACACATTTCAAAGTATCAGCCCGAAACCGATCACCGTCCCAGCTCCATGCATGAGATGGCCTACGACCAAGTTGCCGATCCGAATTCGATGCATCCACCTCCGCCAGTGCATCGTACAAATTCATCCCAGTCCCAATATTCGGCCCAGTCATCTCACCCGTCGAATCCGAACCACAGTAATCCCCAGGTCGTCGCCCAAACCGCTCTTTCGCATCCGGCGTCTCTCCGCCCCTCCCCGCACCGCCGCCAAGAACTCACCGAGCGCGAAAAGATGCTGAAGGGGAACTACTACCTTCCCTTCAGCCCCGCTCTCACCGAAGACCGCGAGCAATGCATGGCTGCCATCTGGCGCTTCAACAACGCCACCAACCCGTCCCATGGCGCCAGCCCACAAGAGCGGGCCCGTCTCTTCAAAGCAATCATGAGCATGCGTCCAATACCCGAACCAGCACCTCCTAGCAGCGGCGAATCTCCTGCCCCGCCCATGCCTCTTCCTTTTGGCAGTGTGGGCGAGCGTGTCGTAGTCGAGGCGCCTTTCCATTGCGACTATGGCTATAACATTACCATCGGCGATGACGTTCTCATTGGCGCCGACTGCCGCATCTCAGATACTTGTGCCGTCACCATCGGAGCAAGATGCATCTTTAGTCCCAACGTGAAACTTGTGTGTGCGACTTACCCTATTGACCCCAGACGAAGAATGGGCAGTGGCGGCCAGGCGCTGGGGAGGAACATCGTTATCGAGGAGGACTGCTGGATTGGGAGTAACGTGACCATCTTGGCTGGGGTGAGGGTGGGCAAGAGTAGTACCGTTGGGGCGGGGAGTTTGTTGCATCAGGTGAATTTTATTTGACTGTTTTAATTGGAAGAACAAAGGACTGATCAATTTAAAGGATGTCCCTCGTTTCACGGTCGTGGCTGGGAACCCGGCGAAGGTTAGCCGTGGCATCTACGATGGTAATGCCGATGGCCAGTAGTCAGGTTCTGCGACAACTCCGGAACAGGACTTGACGCAAGACCTCTGCACACCAGGATGTAAAACAACAGATTGTTACCGGCGGCCCTGCCATTCCGCTCTTTATCCTTACCAAGGCATCCCACTCGCTCTCTAGGCGTTAAAGCTCCTGGAACTGGCCCATGTTCTTTTCTTCTCCATAGGGTACATGTTTCCACTCGTTATATGTTGGTATTCTATCCGTGGGGGCTGGCGCTTGTATTTCATGTCGTATAATTAGTCTCCTGTAATTGGTCTACTACCTTACCTTTTTTTAAAAACGTGCATGCCCCTTACCATACATTATCGTAGCATGCGTATGTATGTATGTACCTTACCTTGGTTAGTTTGGGTTCAGCGACCCAGTCGCACCAGAGAAACGAGAAAAACCAAAACCAAAAAGAAAGAAAAAGCTTTATTCAATCAGGCTTCCCTCACAATCCATTCACACCCCCTTTTCCTTTTCCACCAATTTTTTTCCTTCGGTCGAACATATTCCTTTCTTTACTTTGTCATCTGCGGGAAAGTATTTTCGAATCTTTTCTTACAAATTTTTCTCCCTTTTCACTGATTTTGTTTTCTTTTGTTTTTATTTTATTCTTACTTTTTGTTTCTGTTTCTTTTTAATTCACTGAAAACATTTCATTGACGTGCATTTTCTTCTCTTCTCTTCTCTTCTCTTACATTCCTTTCAACACCATCATCATCATCTACTTTTAACATTTTCAATCCTTTCCTTCATTTCCTCCTCCGTCGTCTTTTCTTCTGATTCTTTGAACATCAATTAAATTCTTCTTTTGAAGTTTCAGTCCAGCATGTTTTTATACGCTGGTTTTTTTTGGTTGGGAAAATGGAAAGAGGGTTGGGTTGGGTTGGTTGGTTGATGAGGAGGAGGGGGGGGGGTGTTGAGATGTTGGAATGGTGGATGGGGATGTTGGTGGTGGGGAGGGGGGGGGAGGGGAAAGTAGGGAGGGGGGAAAGGAAAGGAAAGGGAAGGGAAGGGGGAGGGGGAAAGGAAGGGAAAACCGAGTGATTGTTGATGAGTGAGAAATCTGATGCTGCCGAGACAAACGACGAAAAGAAGTCGTACAGGAAGCGCTACAGCAGGTAAAGGAAGGACATTTTTTTCTTTCGATTTTTGAAATAAACCTATCTATCAATCTCAAAACAAATTTTGCGACGAGTACTCGTAGTGGAGAGGGGAAGGGGGAAGCGAATGCGAGGGGGGTTGGTTGAGGGCGGAGGGCTAAAATGGGAATGCTCGATAAGGGGGAGGGTGTTGGCATATACAACAAAAGTGCGGTTTTTGCAACTACCGTCGTATGCATGTTTTGGGGGGGGGGGGGCCGAACTGAAAATCCCCTCTTCTAAACAACAGAATGAACAAAAAGCAGTAATCGAGCCTGCAAAGTCCATATCAGATGATTGCTGGTCGTGGCTGGCTATGGTTTTCAAAAACAGGGTAATGTTAGGCTGGCATTCTTTGATCCGCTTCCTTTTTCTTACGTGGACATCTCTGTTGAAATAGATCCGTAAAGCTGAGTTAAGGCGTTAAGTTGTGGCTTTTTAAACTCGCTGTTGGCCTTGACTTTTTTGTTTTGTGAGTGCGGTTGCCGTGTCGTAGTCGCTGTGGGCTGGTGTGGGGGACTGGTGGGGGGAGGAGAGATGGGGAGGAAGAGAGGGGTGGGAAGGAAGGAAGGGGTGGAAGAGAGGGGGATGTTGTTGAGATGTTATTATGAGTTTCTTGGTGTAGGAGGGAGGAAGAAGAAGAGGGGTTTGCTGAGTTTCATGTGTAGGTAGAAAAGCGATGGAAGGATTGTTAATTAATGTTTGCTCATTTAGTTTTTCACCCAGAGGAAATTATCTTGGGAATGTATGTGTTACATAGCAACGACTGAGATGGCGGAGAGATAGTGTATAGTCCAGCTCCGTTCTATTTGAGGCTGGTTCTGGAATTGTGTAGGGGCCTGTACGACGTTATTTTGGAGTTAACTCGGTTTGAATAATTGGATATACCCCTTTTCCCTCCATGTACAGTCCAAGCGTTTTAGAGATTACGTTCATAGCTTATTGTGCGCTCAATGTTTTATAGGATGTGATACGGCTGAAGATCATGTGCTTATATTCGTATTAGCCCCTAAGCTTCGTTCTGTTCCTGAGGAAGAGTGCGTAAAGTCGAAAGGGGAGGTGTAAAGTAGGAAAAGGGGTGTACGAAAAAGTTACACCTATTTAATAGAAATTAGGAACTCCGGTTAACCCAGCAAACTAGTAGTGAGAACGAGTCCTGGGCTCGGAGTTTGGACATAGGGTAGGTGATAGTAGAAGGAAGGCATTTGGTCCTGTAGGCTAATGGAGTAAGGAATAAAGGTGGTCTTGCAGTGAAACTTTTCTAGTGAGCCCAAAATGTTAAAAGTGTTGTTTATATTCCAAAATAACCACTTACCTTTGTGCTGACAAAAGACAGATTAGCTCAGTCGGAAAACCACCACCCCTAGTGTGTTAGGCCAATGGTTGCTGTTCGATTTCTCGCGAAAGCTCTTATCAAGCCGATCCTAAGATATCGTCCCCTTTAAAGCGTCGCGAATGCTTGATCAAGCCGACCGAAAGATCACGTCCTCAGTTCACTATCGCGAATGCCAGGATCAGGCCGACCGGAAGATCCCAAACTTTTTTTTGGGCGAGTCGACAAGAGATGTACACCCACCGGAGTGGAACTCTTCTGTTATTTTTCATGTTGGTTTTGGTTTTTGAACGGACCCTTGGCGAGCTAGCTCACCATAACAACTTTGTCACACTCAAAACAGCAGTTGTTCCTTCGAACACCAATCAAATCTTTTGGCCTTTCATGTGTCTGGCTTAAAGACGCCAGCACTCTTGATGTTTTATGCTTTCATCTTTGGCGAGTCCTCTGTTTGGCGTCGTCGTTACTCATATAGTACCACATATATGGCGGCTATGAGCTTCCCCAGCGCTATCTCACAGGGCTGTTATGATAGGAGTCTCGCAGTCAAAATAGGACGTCTCTATGTTTCAAGATTTTATCTAGGCCGAGCATCCAATCTCCTTAGGCTCTCTTTTACACCCCATCCATCTTTCAAGAGCCCCCTGACGTCTTCTAATCCTAGTCCCTTCGTCTCAGGATAGATCTTCCACGCGCAGCCCCAACCCACCATGCAGATGGCTGCATAGATGACAAACGTCCACACTGGAGTCAAAAACTCCATCATTGGAAGAAATGTAAGTCCAACCAGGAAGTTGCTGCCCCAATTCGTCGCAGTGGAAAGTCCAGATCCCAAGGAGCGAACTGATAACGGAAAGAGCTCGCTTTGTTGCCATGCTATATTTCCAAGACCTATCGCGTATCCGCAGACATAGATGATCATGGCCACAAGAACGACGATGGCCCATGAGCTTTGAACAGCAACGGTTCGCGATATCTCCACTCCGCCTTCGCTGACAGGATTGACTAGGAAACTATAAGCAAGGGAGCACAGAAGAAGGCCAGCTATCATGACTGGCACCGAACAAAGAAGGATACGACGCCTCCCGACTCGATCAATGATAACCAAGGCGACTAGAGTACAGATGAAATTGGTAAGAGCGATAGACAAAGACGTCAATGTTGGAGAGGAAAATCCCAATAGGGAAAAGATCGTTGCCGAGAAGTACATCAAAGAGTTCTAAATAGAATTAGAAAGAGGTCATTCTTGGAGAGATGGTCATACAAAGCCGCAAAGTTGCTGCAGGCCTTGCAAGAGGCAGGCAATCGTCAAAGCCCTCCTATTTCCTCCAATGCTGAAAAGCTCTTCCATTCCCCGCTGCAAGCGAGTGAACCACGGCCAAGCAGCCTCTTCCGGAGCAGAAGGATACATGGTCAGGCTTGCCGCATCTTCCTCGATCATCTCGGTCTCAATACCGCTGAGTACCTCTTCGACGATTGCTTCCGCCCCTGGAGCATACACTTTCTTCAACACGGCCCTAGCTTCTTGGTTACGACCAGCTGACATGAGCCATCTCGGAGTTTCAGGTAAGAACATCATCAACATGAACTGAAGGATTGCAGGTAAAGCACCCAAACCGACCATCCATCTCCATCCGTGCTCATGGCTAGATAGGACCCAGCCAATCACATAAGCGACGACTTGACCGGCAGTGATGAAGAGAATGCTCAATGTGACCAGCATCCCCCGAAAAGCCGATGGCGAAAGCTCAGATATGTATCTGCATCATGATATTAGTGGAAGCTTTTCGCTTTAGTCTAAGCTGCTGCCTTTGACTTACAGTGGGACGACTAGACTTGCGCCTCCAACTGCAAGTCCGACAATACTGCGTCCTACAATCATACCCCTTACATTCGCAGTGAGGGCTTGCCACAACGCTCCAATGATGAACAGAACATCAGCGACCAGAATTACCCTCTTACGGCCAAGCTTGTCCGCTAATACCCCGGCAACGGGGCTAGCAACCAGGGCAAAGAGACTTGTACAAGAAGTGATGAGGCTCTTGTCAAACGTAGTCAGCTCCTGAGAAAGATCAAAACCAATAGACACAAGTGTCGAGGAGATGACACCAGTACTACGAGAGATCAGCGATAATCCAGAGAATATAAAAAAGTCATTACGGACTCGTAACCGAACAGCAGGCCAGATATGCCCGCAGCAGCGGTGAGTGCCCATATGAACGCACTTGGAGCAGTCAGTTGGTTTTCTCGAGGGCGAGATACGGCATCATTGTCGTTAGCGTCATGCTGTGGGTAATCTATTGGATATTGTCCTTGTATTAACGGGGCATTCGCGGCGTCGTCTTGATCAACCATCTCGAAGAACTCGAAAGCTGATTCCGTCGTGGCTGTGAGAAGGCATTCATGCTCATCGCAAGAATGAATTACATGATGAATATATCAATGGTCACCAGGTCTGGACCACAGGTCGTTGACCAGCATGACTAATGGAAGCGGACTGTCTTACTATACTACGCTTACCCGAAAAGTTGTAGCCTCAATTGAAGCCCTAAATGCATCTCAACCTCAGAAACCTCGGAATAAAAAACTTTAATTGCGATATCGCACTGTAGAAAGCCTCTCACATATAGAACACTCTTGAACCCTTGAATAGAAAATTCCCAAGTCACTGGTATTACATTCTCAACCGCCAACTTGAGAACAGACTGGGTAGAAAAGTTTTCACTGGAATAAATATGATGAGAACATTAAAGGTCCAAGTGGACGTTCTTCCAATTGGAGAAACCTTTGAGTTTTTTCATTTCGGAATCCTCAAACGGATTGTGGTCGGTCGTTGAAGATGTTGTGGAGTGATCCAAGTCATTTACACATATAGCACTATAATGTACCAAGATTACCAAACGTTGCCCACAACTTCATCTTTATACATTGAGGCCATAAGACAAATACATATCATCTGACGCCTCTACGGCTTGTAACCAGCGTCCGCCAGACTTGTCTTGAGCGCCTCCAGCGCCTTCTCAATATCCCCTCTCTTCGGGTTCGTCACACTCACACCCATATGTCCAAATCTGATATACTTGGCAGCGATCTCCTTGTGAAGGCCACCAGCAAAGATGACGCCTTTCTTCATCAGATTTGGCAGAATCTCTGGGGCTTTGACGCCTTCGGGTAGATACATGGCTGTCATGCCGTTGGCTTGGTTTTCCGGTTTTGATGCCAATTGCTTGAGGCCCAGTGATTCGACGGTTTTTTTGATGCGGCGGGACGTTTCGTGGTGGACGGCGAATCGTTCGGACAGCGGCCGTGAGAGTATCTGGGTTAGGGTAGTGTGGAGGGCATGCACTATTTGAACAGGAGGAGTCGCGAAATAGGATGCCTTCTTGGCTTCGTAATTTTGCATTACTGGACCAAGTGTTAGTCAGGGAACTACAGCAAAAGTGGAGAGTAGACATACCTGGCAGCCAATTCTTCATTGAAGCGTAGTATGACGCTGGCGGCGGTTTTCTGCTTTTCAAACTCTCAATCGCCCGCCCTGAGCACATCATTATGCAGAGACCAGGAGGACAGCCGATTGCCTTTTGGCTAGCCGTCAAGACAACGTCAATGCCCCACGCATCGAATTGAATTTCTTCGGAGCCGACACTGCATACACCGTCGACAACGACTAGTGTTTCCGGGCTGACTCGGTGTACTAATTCTGAGACGGCTTTGATCTCGCTCAAAACACCCGTCGAGGTATCCACATGCGTGATGGTGATTAGCTTGTATTTATTCTCTTTCAATGCTTTCTCTATCTCTGGAAGTTGGGGTCGGTCTCCAATGGGGGCTTTCAACTGAGTAGCCTTGACACCGTATGTTTCGAAACAATCGCTAAATGAGTCTGCGAAGTAGCCTGTGTGTAGCACTAGGACTTCCTCGCCCCGTTCTGCCAGATTGGCTGCTACCATATCCCAACCAAGTGTACCACTGCCGGCAACGACGAAGGGCTGTGATGCGGGATCTGATGTTTGGAAGAGCTTCCTAAGCATGGAGAGACATTCCCCGAAGGTAGCGACGAAGGGGGCGCCGACATGACTCTGGCTGGGAGTGAATTAGTTGTGGGTGTACCCTAGGGTATTGTGGAAGGTTCCGTACCTATAATGGCTCATCGACTGAAGGACATCGTCGTCAAACTCAATGGGCCCTGGAATTAGAAGCGCGGGGTGTTCTGGCTGGTTTGACATCTTGCTCTTCTTGGCCTCTTTTATGTCCTTGGGAGGCGTTCTTGTTAGTGGATTATATGGGATGTCGTCTTGTTCGGTGGACTGTCTCTCGGTGGAGAAGGGAGTATTGATCTCGAGGACTGGTCTTTTTTCCAGATGTCTCGAGATGAGACTCAATCGGGAGCGTGGGGTAGCCAGGGTAAAGAATCGGAGGGTCCTCGGCAAATGAGCGCCAGAATGACGGGTTAGAGGGGTTCAGCAAACAAGTTTTGATTGGAGAAGATTTCTATCTTTGGTAAGGGAGAAATGAAGGGGAGACGATATAGACTTGTAGGAGACTGTTTTGTAACTTTGTTGACTCCGTTGACCGAACGAGATCGCATGCTTGAAGGAAGCCGAAAATACTCCACTGAAATATCGACAGGGGTCTTGTCGATGTGAGCTTTCTGAACGCACAGGCAGCTCCAGACTCCCCAAATTTTGAGACATTCAAATCAAGTGCCCAACCTACGAGCGCTCCCAACGACAACTAAGTCTTCTTGACGTATTACTGCATTCAGCCTCCGCTCGAGTTAAGACCAACACTATTGTACCGCAGCAAGGTCAGCGGGGACGCAAGAAGTAGGAGGAAAAGGGCAAAGCCCAATGAGTACGACCACAAGTCGTAATGGCATCCAGGCTTGTTCTCGTCCTCGGTGACCTCTTCATCCCCGATCGCGCACCCGTATGAGCATATCCATCCCAAAGTACGCTCCGCTGGCATCGAGAGACTGATCTTTGTGGAAGGATATACCAGCCAAAGTAGAGACTCTACCCGCGCACATATTGAGGCGCATGCTAAACACCACGCCTGCAGTTCAAAAAGCTCCTCGCCCCAGGCAAAATCGGCCAAATCCTGTGCCTAGGCAACCTGACCGACAAAGAAACCTACGACTTCCTCCGCCAAATCGCACCTGACCTGCAAATCGTCAAAGGCGACTTTGATGTTGAAGCGCCAAACCTCGCGCTCTCGAAAGTTGTCATGCATGGCTCACTACGCATTGGGTTCACGCATGGACATACGATCATACCGCCGGGAGATGCCGACAGCCTGTTGATTGCGGCGCGGCATATGGATGTGGACGTGCTGTTGTGGGGAGGGACGCACAAGTTCGAGGCGTATGAGCTTGAGGGGAAGTTCTTCGTGAATCCTGGGAGTGCTACGGGGGCCTTGGGGACGGGATGGTGGGCGGAGGGAGAGGAACCTACGCCGAGTTTCTGTTTGATGGATGTAAGTGCTGTTAAGCTTCTCTTGCTTGAGGCACTACTGATTGTAACGTATAGGTGCAAGGGGATGTGTTGGTACTATATGTATACCAATTGAAGACTGACGCAAACGGCGTAGAGAACGTTGGCGTTGAAAAGGTCAATTTTCGTAAAAATAGCGGGTTAGCTGCCTAACAGTAAGCATGTAATTCATTACGCAGCATCGTGAGCATCTCTTGTTGTTCACTGCCTGTATCCCATTGCCATGGTCCATCTGCGTCCGAAGTGGGCTGGGATGCCTTCATAAGACTCTGTCAACAAGGCCCATTCGGTATCTGGTTAAGCGAAAGTGCCGCATAAGCCACGTCAGTCCGCCTATCACAGTGCGGTTTCGTTGATTTTTTAGAAATTTGAAGCTGGATTACCCAACCCTATGCTACTTCCCCTGCCGGCACCTTCTGGCTCCAGATCTAGCTCCGCCGTCCCCGTGTCCGAAGATCCATTGCATTCAAACTCGACAGTGTCCTGAAGGTTTCCGCTAATTTCAGATATGCGTCTCGAGGCCAATAGAGATAGGCGACTGTGCTGGAATCGCTGTGTTGGACTAGGGCAATTCAATAGGGTTTGGTTTTGTGTGCTTCCTAGTGAGACGATAAGGAGATACGCTACCTAGTAGCACATAAGAATGAATGAAGCTGGATGTTGTGTTGAATTCAGAGAAGGATGAACATGTTCACGAAACGGTGGAACAGTTTGTCCGCCTCTGGAAATAATTTCGTTACTATTGTAGTTGATATGTACAGAGCCGCTGGGTTCATGCATATGAAAGGTTGCTTTCGAAAATAGACGGAAATATGTTCACTGAAGTTTCCCAAACTTTCCGACTGTTCAGAGGCTGCAGATACCGCTGCCTGTCAACCGAGCTGCTGGGTAGAGTACCTTTCACAAGTCAGCACCAATCCTTTTTCCAAACCCTGAAAGTGCTCAAGCCTTACCTTTGGCAGTCCTTGACCCATTGGTACCGCAAGATTGCCGCTATTGTCCACTGTCACCGCTGTGCATGTGAGAATCTCCATGACAAGTTCTCCGGATTTATATCCTGTGTTGCCTAAGGTCAGTGTATAGCTGTTCCCATTGGCCCCCTTGTTGGTAAAGACGGAGATGATTTGGTTCCCATCGAAGCCTTTTCGCGTCGCTATGGTATTACTGTCAGAGTAAAGTATCCAGGCCTTGTAAGTTACATAACCACTAGATAAATACACAGCCTGATTACGGATTTGATTGATAGCGGCGATGAATCGGTACAAAGGACTTGTTGTGGAGTAGCCAGAAAACCATAGTGCTTCGCGGTTGGATGGATCACCATTACCGGAGAAATGCTGTTCTTGGCCCTGGTAGACGATAGGGACCCCATCTGAGAGTATGGTGAAGGCGATTGCGTTCTTGACCAGTGCAAGGTCACCTGTCAATGATGGGAAGCGAGGATTATCGTGGTTTTCGAGGAAAGTGCCAAGGAGTGTGGAATCCTTGCATTGCTGACTTAATGATTGCACCTCGTTTACCAAGTCGCTCATACTGCCAGATGTTGACTGGAAAGCTCGTGTAAGAGGGTAGTACCTAATAGGGATTCTGATATTAGTTTTTCCTTCTTAGTAAAGAAGTAGGAGTCCTTACAGCGGGTAGTTCAGCACACCATCGATAAAGTTCTGGTATGGGCACGTATAAATTGGATCTCCATGAAATACTTCTCCAACGCAGAAAACTCCGGCGGCTGCGTTGAACCCAGGCCAGAAGCTCTTTTGAACATGTTTCACGGTATCGATGCGAAGGCCGTCAACTAGAAAATTTAAAAAATTATAGTATCGGTGGAGAAGGGCCCGTACTTGAATATGCTGAAACCAAGTTCTTGATCCATGAAATGTAGGTATCAATCACTGCCGGCTGGGTTGTATCGACATCTGGAAGAGTGACAGTCTCATCTCCTAGCCAACACTTAAGAACGTTAGTTGAGAGGATGCCTAACTAGTACAATAGATTTGATCGTACATCTTCGACTCCTGTCTGATTTGAGGAGTAGTCGTAAGCGGTAATTGTGCAATACGAGTGGAACGATGATTTGCTATTGAAAGGTGACAGCTGGGAGTAGTCAATGCTGGTGTCGCTTCCAGCCCAGCCGAGATGATTGACAACGATGTCGACCATAAGATACTTCGAGAGGGTAAGCGATGAACACAAAGAGAGCCCTTCAGGCTTACCATCCCGCGAGCATGTATGGCGCTTGCGAGAGCCCGGAGGTCACTGTCACTACCAAAGTTCGAGTTAAGCCCGTAAAGATTCTGTTGCCAATCTGCACTCTGGATTGAGCTTGACGCATAATGAATACTGGGTCGGGTTCTGCTGCTCACAACCATGATAAGCCATCCCATTGCCAGTATGTTGTGGCAAATTCTGCGTGATAGGGGATATCCATATCTATGGAAATGGGACCATGAGCATACAGGTGCCGGAAAGGGGGTTTTAGCAACCGAACCGCAGTGAAGCCCATGTTCTGGATATAATCAAGCTTTCCAATCAGACCCTGCCACGAGCCCCCGCAGTAGACTCGAGCATTGGTATCACAGCCTGCAGAAGTAGATTGATCCGTACGTGCAAAACGGTCCGTGAAGACCTGGTATATGGAGCGAGAGCGCCATTGAGCAGGCGTGGCACCAAAGCAAGCTACTGCAAAAGCAATCTGGAAAAGGATATGGAACTGCATCGTACCGATACCGATAAGACAGAAGAGTAAAACAAACATGTAAGACAGTAACACTTAGGCAATAATACCAACGGCATATATACATATAATGAAGATTCACTATAAGGTAGGAGTTGCCCGTCTCAATGCACCAAGGTCACATAGTAGGTCAGCAAGGACGTTCCATCCGCTCAGCACACCATCGATTCATCAAAGTGGGAATCACTCCAATCAATATATTGGTCGAAGACAACTATTGTAAATTGATTGGAGCGAAAAGAGCATGGTAACATCCTTCCCAGTTCCCTCAGAAGGATCATGGGTCCTTTGAAATGATAGAAGATGGACGGGAATTACAAACCAGCCGCAAAATAATACTTTCAACCCTTCTCAATAGAGTTAGTAATCGCTCATTTACGTGAACACCGTATTTCCGTAAGCTCTCTTTAGGATAGTCAACCAGTACTCCGAATCAATCCTTATGTTGAGAAATGCTGTGTAAGACAATCCAACAGTACCCAACAGGATTCATGATGTCAGCATACATAGTACTCCGGCCTTGACAATCTGAAACAAGTGCTCGCTGCGGCAATATCTGCCTCGTCAGCCCTCAATTGGTCCTCATGGGAAGCAACGCATCCATCCACCCAAGTATACAAAACGATGGAAGTAAGCGCAGAATAATGCCGAGGTTATGTGTAGCGGTCTACCTGGAAGACACCATGAGTTCGTTTGGATCCGGGACTTTGGACTCTGGTAATTGTAAACCAATGGTGGCTTGCTGCAAGGCAACGGCAGCCGAAGGACCCGCCTTATAACGGATGGGAGAAAGGCGGAGGCCCTTACGCACCATCTCGTCCGCACGGTCTCAGCTGGCCTTTTAGCAACACGACAGAGAGATTGGAATAAACACCTATGCATTAGTAGGCCCTTATCATGCAATGGAAATGCACAGCACTGGCGGGGGTTGCATAAGCTCCAGCTGATACCCGGTCAGGTCTGGTGGTTTAGATCAATGCGAGGCAGCGAGGTGGTCAGATGCTACGCTACCTCAAGGTAGTCAAGAAGCTATAAGGTTGGTAAAATACTGTGTAGGTGGTGGTATGAAGGTGCCTTGAAGTAAGCAAGACGCTTAGTAAGGTGCCTGTCGTTGAGGTGATTCCACTTCTGTTGTTGTGCCTCACGTGCTCACATGTGGTCATTTAGCCGCCTTTAATCCTAGTGCAGATCCCCCGCAAATCTTGCTTCCCCCAGATTAACAACCTCCAATGGCCTAGGGTAGACTACAGCTACCTTCCTTTACTCACCTACCTATCCTGTATACTTGATAGGGATATGGACGGTCCTCGACCTCCTTCAGGCCATTACCCCGAGAGGTACTACCTCTCCACGAGCGCACTTGTAAGCAACTGTAACATTACGAGAGATTTATTGATCAGTTGCCTAGGCATTTCTAGAGCCCTATGAAGTGATGATGAACCCAATTATCTCCTGTCCCGTCCTTTTCGAAGCTATTCCCATTTTTCTCGTAGTGGCCGTTCCTCTTGTTGAGCTTCGCCTCTCCCTGTGTGTGATATGTTTCTATAAGATCGCTTGAAGTGTCCTTCTCGCTGCAACGCATTTCTCAGCCTACTGACATCACCTCCAAGATGCTTTACATATCTCTGCTTGCCGGACTTGCTGGTACTGCAACATTCTTGACGCAGTACTCTTTTGCTACTCCTTTAGAGTATCTCCGACATGAAGAGCGAGCCACGGGTTCACTCTCAAGCTTCATTGCTTCAGAGAGCCCAATTGCATTGCAGGGCGTACTGAACAATATCGGCTCTACTGGATCCAAAGTTCCTGGGGCTGCATCGGGATTGGTAGTTGCAAGCCCCTCGACTTCAAACCCGAATGGTAAGCCAAATTTCTTTCTGCGAGCGTGAGTACTTCTCGGGTCCATGATTTGGGCCCGCGAGAGCACATTTGCTCCATATAAATCTAGTGTCTAGGATTATCTAATATCGGTTATCGAATTTCTTGGTCTTACTTAAAATAATAGAACGTCGCTCATTATGACCTAGATTACTATACATGGACACGAGACTCCGCCTTAACATTCAAGATGTTGGTGGACACTTTCATAGCCGGGGACACCTCACTGCAACCGCAGATTAAGAATTACATCTCAGCTCAGGCACACCTCCAAACGGTCTCAAATCCTTCTGGTGATCTATCCAACGGTGCTGGACTCGCTGAACCCAAATTCAACGTCGATGGAACCGCCTTCACCGGTCCTTGGGGCCGCCCACAGCGTGACGGGCCAGCTTTGAGAGCAACTGCTCTCATCGCCTATTCGAGGTGGCTGATTGCGAATGGTCAAACTTCTACTGTAACGTTCACTGTGTGGCCGATCATATCCAACGACCTGAATTACGTGGGTCAATACTGGAATCAGACCAGCTTTGATCTTTGGGAAGAAGTCAACGGTTCATCTTTCTTCACTACGGCTGTACAGCACCGTGCCTTGGTTGAGGGCAATGCTCTCGCAGGGCAGATTGGCAAGTCTTGTCCAGGCTGTGTCTCCCAAGCTCCGCAGGTCCTATGCTTCCTGCAGAGCTACTGGAACGGGCAATATATCCTAGCTAATATCAATGAGAATAACGGACGTAATGCCAAGGATGCTAATTCTATACTCGGTTCAATCCATACCTTTGATCCTGCTGCCGGATGTGACGATTCGACCTTCCAGCCCTGTTCCGCTAAAGCTTTAGCGAACCACAAGGTCATTACGGATTCGTTCAGGTCAATCTACAGCATCAATTCGGGTATTCCTGAAGGTCAAGCTGTTGCTGTAGGAAGATATCCTGAAGATGTTTACATGGGAGGGAATCCATGGTAAGTCATCGCTGTGCCTGCGTCTCGTTTAAATTTCTACGTTTCCAGAAAGAAAAGCCACACTTCGATTTGTACTGCTCATAAATCGCTTCTCCACTCTTCCAAGTAGACATGTCATTCAACATTGAAGTGAACAGTATTTCCTGTTCCTCCTTAGTCGCTCTGCTTATAGGTCATCATTTCTTCCGACGCTGCAGCTCTAGATACCGGTCACTCGCAGTTTACAAGCTTCCATCAGCTTCACTCCACTTGCTCACAGCCCAATCTCATCTCACGGCTCCGTCCGGCTAACCCACCCTACCAGGTACATCAACACAGCAGCCGCGGCAGAACAACTCTACGATGCCGTCTACCAATGGAAGAAGCTTGGCTCCCTCACAATCACAAGCACCTCCCTGCCCTTCTTCCGAGATTTCTCTTCCTCCATCCAACCCGGCACCTACCCCTCCACCTCCCCTCCCTTCGCCACCCTTACCACCGCCATTCAAACCTACGCCGACGGCTACCTCTCCCTCCTCTCAAAATACACCCTCCCTTCGGGCGCCCTCGCCGAGCAATTCTCCCGCTCCACAGGCTCCCCCCTCAGCGCCATCGACCTCACCTGGTCCTACGCCTCCTTCCTAACCGCCATTGCCCGCCGCGCCGGCATCCTCCCCGCCTCCTGGTCCTCCTCCCTAAGCAACACCCCCCCCACCACCGCCTGCCAAGCCACTTCCGCCCAGGGTACCTACACCAACCCGACCCTCCCCGCCTGCACCGCCGCAACCACCTGCGCCGTCACCTTCAACGAGCGCGAAGCCACGGCCTTTGGGCAGAACGTGTACCTCGTCGGCAGCATCGCGGCGCTGGGGAACTGGAACCCGGCGAACGCGGTCGCGATGAGCGCAAGTGGGTATAGCAGTGCGGATCCCGTGTGGGCTGTGACGGTGGCCGGGCTGACGCCCGGGGTGGCGTTTGCGTATAAGTATGTGAAGCGGAATGCGGATGGGAGTGTGGTGTGGGAGAGTGATCCGAATAGGGGGTTTACGGTGCCGTGTGCGGGGACGGCCGTGGTGAGTGATACGTGGAGGTAGCGGAGGGGTGGGTGGGGGGAATGTAGTGTATAGGGAAGAATGATCGTGTGATTCGGTTTATATGTATTCCGTAGTCGCCTCAGAACGGATCTCCCTCGCCTTGTACCCATTTTTTTTATCCCATCTGCATCAGGCTAGTTGTTTGATTTCAGAAGAGATTTTCCGAGTATCAGAGCACAATAACGGTCTCATCGTAGAAATCCTCGAGCGAGGAATCTTCTTGTCTAACAATCTAGTGTATATACGGCATCATGGTTGAACCCTACCGCCAGAAAAGTAAGCTGCGATAAACACTTGAAAGGCCCCGAGTCCATACAGAAACCCCAATACAAATACACCACCGCTATGCATGTAAATACCCATCACCCTAGCCCTAGTAACACACTCACATCAAACCCACCGCACCAACGCATACACCCACACCCACCATCCACACCACCCCCCACCCCAACCCACCCACAGCCCCACTCGCCGCCTCCTTCGCCACCGAGCTCCCCGTAACCCCAGCAACCGCACTCCCCGAGCTCGTCGCCGTCGCCGTACAACTACTCCCACAAGCGTACCCACTCGGACAACACCCGCCTCCGACATCCGCCCCACAGCTATACCACCCCGTCGCACAACTCCCCGCGCTCGCCGTAACCGCCACGACCGTAACGCCGCCACTGTCCAGCATGGTCGAGCTCTCGCTGCTCGGGCAGCTCGTCATGCCGCAGTCCCGGCCGACTCTGCAGCAGCCCCCGTGGTAGTAGGCGCTGCACTGGTAGAAGCCTGTGGGGCAGGTGAGTCCGGTGAGGGTGGAGGGAGGGGAGGTCGTGGTGAGGGTGGTAGGGTCATTGGAGGTGGGGCGGACGGGGGCGTTCAGGCTGGAGGGGAGGGTGGAGGAGGTGGCGGTGGTGGAGGAAGGGGGAGGGGAGGATGTTGATGTGGTGGTGATTATGATTGCTGAGGGGAGTGTGGTGGTTGGCGTGGAAGATGTGGACGACGTGGATGATGAGGAGGAAGATGGGGAAGTTGTTGGAGTTGTCGATGGGGGTGAAGAGGAGGGGGTAGTTGATGAGGATGGTGAGGGAGCTGGCACAACCACCACGGTGGTGGATGTTGATGGACTTGGGGTCGAGCTTGAGGACGGTCTTGCGGTGACTGACGGATTGACCACAATCGTGGTTGTTGAGCTGACGACGCCTGGAGATTTATGTTGTTAGTCTTTTCGCCTCCAAAGAATAGTTCGATCAATCCTTACAGCCAACCCCATTGCACGTGTAGCCCGGTATACAGCATCCTCCGCCTGAACTGCCAGGACAGCTCGTGTAGCCCTGCTGGCAATCTGAAACTTGGTTCGAACAGCTCTGGCCCTGCGTGCAGCATCCCACATCTCCTAGGCCAACATCCGTGATGAGCTGGCAAGCTTCTCCGGTGGGGCAGCAACTGTTTGGTCGGTTGATGGAGTTGCAGCTTGCCGTACCCGTAGGACACTGGAAGCCACGTCCATTCAAGAAATGAAGAACCGCGCGTGGTGATAGAGGGCCGTGGTAAGCTTCTTCATGACTTGCATGCAGCGAGAAAGGAGCCTGCAGATGAGGTAACGAGGTCGCGTTGAACCGAGCTCCCAAAGGTGTAATATCGTCCTCATCCGAACCCACTCGTAATGATTTATCCCTTCTTTCTATCAGGCCCAGCTCATCCCGCGGCGTTGTTTCCTGACTTCCTCCTTCAAACCGCCAATACTCCAAGAAGAACATCTCCCCCTCATCACTGTTCATCTTTTGCACACCAATTGGTCTCTGATCTACCGGTCTCTTTTGTATGTCGCAATTTCGTCTCACTAGAGGCTCGTCTTCGGGAAAATATCTGGCCCTGGGGGGTAAGTTGTTGGGGCATCGAGCTTCGAGGGTTTGCGCTGTCGTAGGAGTGCTGGCAATGAAGAGTAGCAGCGAAATGGGTGCCAGCTGAAGAGTCTTTAGGAGTAACATTGAGCGCAGAGAGAAGGGGAGAGCTAGAGGTCAGAACGCAGTGAGCGCAACAAGAGACTCAAGAGGATCTGGCAGACTTTAGTTCTGGTGCAGGTATGATTTGTGAATTTGTTAGACCGTCTCAAGTATGTACATATGAATTTTAATTACCGCATAATGGAATATGAGAATTGAAAAGAAATAGTTCATCACATCGTCAAATTCATCTATCATGCTCGTGTACGTATGGGGAGGTTGGACTTGCACCAAGCGCGGAGAATGGCTGGGAGAGGGTCACGTGTCGGCTAGCACTTTTGCTTCCAACAAAAGCTTTTAATACAAACACCGAACAAGCTTGTTATACATTACGTGTGCTTTGGTTGATATAAAAGAGAATCGTCATTCTCGGCATACTTCTGTCTACCCTCGTGGCTTTCCCAGCGTATGAATACCGCCGGTCCTCTCGTCTTCCATCTTCTCTTGTCATTCATTTCCTCCGACTATTTCGTCTGCATTTTCCTTGATGCCTCTCGCGTTGGTCCTGCTCGCTCGCGTAGCTGCTAGCCAAATACGCTGACTCTCTTTGACCGAGATTTTCAAATCTTTGCATGTCTGTCAACATCTTACCCCAGCCATAGAAGACGTTGCCATGCACCAGCAATAGATTTCCGCTCAAGCAGGGGTTGACCCTTTGGACGAGACAGGTCTTTGCCTGCTTTCGCTCAATGGTGGAGGCGTTCGCGGGCTATCAACTTTACTGATCCTTAAGGCCTTAATGGACAGGGTCAATGTAGAGCGTCATGCTCAAAGGCAGGCTTCTGTGAAGCCATTTGAGCTTTTTGACCTTATCAGTGGAACAAGCACAGGAGGGTACGTGTTCTGAATACAGGGCCATCGAAATCTCCCACCAATGCCAACGCCAATAGTTTGATCGCTATTATGCTTGGTCGTCTCCAAACGGACGTCGATGAGTGTATTACGGCATATACAACCATATTCAAGGACATTTTCGAGAGAACAAAGCACGCTCTTCCGGTCAACTTCTGGAGGAATGTGCAAGGATGATTCGATTCCAAAATATTGATGGAGTCAATTAGAAAGATTGTCGAAAACAGGGTCTTTTCTGCAACGGAGCTCTCCAATTCTGAGGAAGATCGAAACTGCCGAGTGTAAGACACTAGATGATCGTTACTTGTCTAAATTGATAGCTGGCAGCTTTGTATGCGCAACGACTTATGAGAACACAATAACTGTTCATCTTCGGGATTACACGCTGCTCGATGAATCTAATCATGACCAAGTAACTATCGTCGATGCTGCCCTGCTGCCCTTGCAACATCTGCCGCAACTACCTTCTTTGAACCAACAATCATCGGCATTTGAGAATATGTAGATGGCGCTTTAGGATCTAACAATCCTGTCGAGCACGTTTGGAACGAAGCACAGAGCATCTGGTGTCCCGAGGGTGGACAACTGGAACCCATGGTAAAATGCTTCGTGTCTATTGGGACCGGATATCCTGGGTCAACCCCCATCAGGGACAGTGCCACAGGATCTTAACGGACACCTTAAAAGGAATAGCGACAGAGACCGAACGTACGGCGGATAGTTCGCAGCTCGAAATAGAGATCTTCTAGATAAGAAACGTTATTTTCGTTACAACGTTGCGCAAGGTCTTCAAAGTGTAGGCTTGGAGGAGTATCAGAAACAACCTGAAACCGAGACTGTTAGTTTGACTTATTTGACCGCTCAGGAGCAAAAATTTAGTGTGAGAGACTGTGCTCGGAATCTTCGAGCTAAGCAATGTGTGTTTGTAGAAGACTTTGCTTACATTTTTCTTTTAGATTATGGCGAAATTAACCCCTTGTTTTTTTAGTATCAACACCGAAGGAATTTAGTCAAGTAATAAGAGTATATTTCTAATCCTTTAAACGAACCCAGTCGAATACCGCAACCAAAGACATCTTATTAACCTTCAACCTCTTTGCTAGAGATATAAGGATAGGCTAACTGTAGCCGCCTATACCCCAGCTACTTCAACAGCTCATTTCATGGTCTCTTTCCCAAGTTCTGAAGAATTCTCTGGCAGAAAGAAATCTATGTCACGTCTCAAGAAGATAATGTGTGTGCCTGACAGCCATAACCGTGTTGCACTAATAGGTCTCGGTGGTATTGGGTGAGTCTTCAAATAATGAATTTGCCCCTCAAAAGAAGCACGTAGCTGTAACGACACGTCGGGAAGAACAAACCCATTTTCAGTTAATCCCTCAGCGTTGAACTTTGGCTGATGATTGTTAGTAAAACGCGGAATACCACTCGAAATCGCACTCAAGTATAAGTCGACCAAGTCGATGTCTATATATTGGGTTCATGCCGGCACTGCTCCGCGTATGGTAAAGGCCTATCAGGATATTACCCAAAAAACCAAGATTGACAGATGGGACTCACAGGACCCCAAAGTTGATAAGCTCCAGCTGGTCAAAGATTGGTTTGAAGAGGAAGCGTCCGGAAAATTGATTCTAGTGATTGACAACGCTGACGACATTGATCTTTTACATGGAGGAGGCAATTACGAGGGTGATAGATCTTCTAACCGGCTGGCCGACTAATTTCCTCGCTCTCCAAATGGCTCCATGTTACTGACAACGCGGAACAAGAAAATTGCAAAAAAAATCTACCACAAGCTGTAACGTTCTTCATGTCACAGCGCTGACGGTCGCTGAATCGAAAAGCTTGTTAGCTGCGAAACTAGGCGGAAGCGATTCGGATACACACAGTCGCGCTGAGCTGGCGAACGTTCTTGAGAAGAGTCCCACTGGCTCTCGTCCAGGTGGCTGCCTATATATTAGCAAAATCTTCATTAGTCACGGAATATCTAAAACTGTATAGTGAGAGTGACATTTCTAAGATCTCAGTTCAACAAACCAAGAAACTCTTGCGATCATACTTCTGACTTTAATCCAAGCTAGTCTCTGATCAAAATGACGGTAATAAGTGCTGAACGAGAACGCTTTATCCTCGATCCAAACAGACACGACAGGACATTTATCTTTGTTTTACCTGACATTTTAAACAGATCTATTGGCATTCCATTCACTCACAAACTTTGTCGAGCACAGTCGGTGAGGTAAGCTACGAACCTCTAAAAGAGAAAGGATCAGGTAGAAGAGGCAATATGAATTCGAAGTTGAAATCATACCTCACTATTAGCTACATTTATAGCTAATCAGAGCTCGAGAAATCCTTCCTGGCATTCTGCTCGCCGAACCTTTCAGCTCGTCCTAGTCTACGTTCTCACCAAACCTTTGAGACGGGGAATGTAACTGTCTGCTTTCTCTGTTTCTCCTCCAGGCCTTCGATCTTGGCTTTCTATTCCTAAGACGAAACGTAAACGTTAAGACGTGAAAGTGGGCTCAGAGATACCTTAGTAAGAATAACCGTTAACTTCAATTTAATATCCCAGAGCAGTGAAACCGACGTCAGTTTTTTGACAAACATTCGATTCGTGCATTGCACTAGCTTATACTATACTCATTTCATCGTCGACTCCCGCGACCTGTTTACTTCGCTTCTCTTCACCATATTCAAACAATCGTGTTACCTTCAAAAGAAATAATAATTCCGTGCCATAGTCCTTTGCGCTCTTAGAAAAACCCTTCTGTCTCTACCTCTTCCTTAAGAATTATTCGAGGACTGATTGACTTTAACAAAGACAATGGAGGGACGAAAAAAACACAACATAAGAATGAGTGTTGCTACTGAATTAAGCAGACCGAATAGGGATGGTAGCAAAAAGAGTATAAATACCAGAAGCGTGCAGTGATTTTGAAGAAACGGTAGGAACCGATCTCTTTTAAATAGTAATCTAACCTTGGGGAAATTTCGACAAACCTTGACTGATAGGGATTCAGCTCGTCAGCATGATATGTCGGTTACGAAAAGCGACTCCCTCATTTGGTTTATCTCAGCCATCAGAACACATGAAGATACGTTCTACTTGTGAATGTCAAATACTTCCTGTCAAAATCAACTATGTACGGATTGTAGAACGCTAGCGATTGACAAACATCTTGAGTTACCTAGATGGCTATGGGGCCTGGTTCTGACAGGCTTGACACGGCGCAAAGGAAAGACAAGTCTTCTGTCGCCTCAACACCATACGCCTTCGCTCAAAACCAGCGGCATTGTGCTGAATAAACGCTACATGTGAAATGCTGGTAGCCAGCTAGGGAGGATACGTTCGCACAAAAGTATCAACCGGTAAAGATGGCAGGGAGCCAGGAGGTACGCGTCGATGAGGAGGTTACTGGGTTGGTCAGCTTCTGTAGGCAATGGCAACGTCTGTGGTCAAGCGGGCTTACCTTCTTCTTCGGGTTTTGACTCGCTCTCGGCGACCGATTGCTCTGGCGCTTTGGCATCCTCCACTTCTGGACTCACTATGCCTTCATCCTGCGTAGCCGTGTTCTCCATATGCTCCATTGTAGCTGGTCCCCCCTCCACGCCTTTGCCCTTGCTTATCAAGTACTCCTGTTGCTTCTCCCAAGCCTCCCGCCTGTTCTTTTCGTCTTTCGCCTTTCTCAGTCTCTCTGCTTCTTCCACCCCCCCACTCTTCTTTAATCTGCCTTCCTCCACAAAATTTCCGAGCTCTTTCGTAAATTCACCCTCACGACGGGTCTCGAGTTCTTTCTGCCTCGCTTTTTCGGCTCGTTCAATCGCCTCTAGCCTAGTTTCATGGTTCGGTCGCAAAGCTCGGACCTCCCCAAGTACACCGTCTTTGGCCTTCATTGGATCAACGTCATGGTCCGCAGCGATGGCATTCAAGCTTTTCGAGGTAGTACGCAAGCTCACAGAGCCGCCTTGACCCGACTGGAGGTTCTGTTGTTTTGTCGCCTGTTCAACCAGGGCAAAAGTTTGCGTAGCCTTTTCTAGATCATCCTCAAGATCTGTGGCCAGCTCTTCTTGCATGGTAAGAAGATCTCTATCCGTACAGACTAATTCAAGCTCTTTCTCCCAGATTTTTGTCCAGACGGGCTTTTCGCGTTTGAGGTACTCCTGCATCTTCTTCAATTCCGCAGTTGCCGTGCTGATGTTTTTGCTGACAGTCTCAAGCTGGCGTGGCAAAGGTCGCACGCCTCGCGCGACTACGTCTTTCCGCAAGTCTTCCACAACGTCTTGAAGATCGTCAACACGGTTGACAATCTTCTCCGAATCCTCGGCGAGGGTCTTCTTGCCAACGTTCACATACGCTCGCCCAGTCGAACTATCCAAGGATGGAACTACACCTTCAACTGCTATCGTCTTGATTGAGGATGCGTTTGTGCGTACAGTAGTCATTGAGATATTCATCTCAGATACTAGGGAAGAGACCGTCTGGCGTACCATCGAAAGGTCTTGTCGCAAGGACCGTATGCCCGACATTTGGCTCGATCTGTCCTTGGAGAACGTAGATGATCTTAGTCGAATCCCATTGATTATTGGCTTGTCGAAGGATGAAACACGACTTGCTGGTGTTGTGGGAGCAGTAGAGAGTCGCATGAGCTCCTGTTTTGTGTCCTGCTGAGTGTCCGAAACTCGCTGTATAACCGTCTGCTGGCTATCTACAACAGTCCGAACGCCTTCTACCATGCGACGAAGTCCTCCAAGTCCTTCATCAATGTGCCTTTTCACTTCATCCAATATTTCGACATTCAGCACCAGCACAGACCGGTCCTTCACATCCCGTAGATCTTCTAGTTCATGGCGTACACCAGATACTGGGTCTTGGATATAGATCTCAGGCAAATCGTTGCCATTGCTATGAGTATTCCAGGCAAATTTCTCAATGAATGCCAGCTGAAGCCTGGCGATAGAGAGATCGCCCGCTCCGTCTTGAAGCACAAACTTCTTGATCTTAGACTTATATTGTAGAAACAAAGTCAGTTCCTTCCCAGGCTGTGGAGAGTCCTCTGGTATAAATTGTTGGGACTCTGGTGAATTGGATGCGACCTGGGCTTCAATGTCGATGGTGGATGCAGAAGCGCCCCGGTCGTCGACGACCTCTCGCACCGGGCGCTTGCCGGATGTAGACGCATTCCCCTCGTCTTCATCATACATAGGCACGGGATCGAAGTCGTGTGAGGGTCCGCTCAACGTAGCGCTGAGATTTGGGCGTGCATCGGCCGGGCTAAAGTCAGATCCTCCGTGTTTGTCTTGCGAAGTCTTTGCGAGAGGACTATTGTCTTGTAAGGTCTCGAGAGCCGCCTTGCTACTTTGGTTGCTTTCTTCGGATATTCTTTGAGCAAAGGTTTGGTGTCGTATGGGTGAAGAGTCCATTATTCGGTTGTTAGATCTTTGCCTGCTGTGAAGGCCAGAACCTCTGACTCGAACGGCATTCATCGACTCTCGTACGTCTCTGCCTCGGTTTGGGATCGGCGAATTTTGAGCCGGTGGTAGCATTGGAACACCGTTTGGCGATGCCCCGAGATGCTTCGATATCTGATATGCCGAATATCTTCTTGAGGCGCGCCTTTCAAGATCCCCTCCCCTTTGTAACGCGGCCAAAGCATCTTGCTGCTTTGGAGGCGGAGGAGGTGGTGGATGGTATGATGGGCTGTCCCGTTGTGACAATGCTCGTTGTTCCGGTATAGCAACTGACTCAGAGAGAGTGTGTGGTGGAATAGCTGGGGCCATCTGTGCCGGCGCGTTTGAGGCAGAAGAGCCAGAAGGAGACATTTGAATTGACCTTTGACTTTCTCGATTGAGTATTCGATTGTTGGACTCCATTTGTATCCCGCCGCTGTTTTGCCGTGTAGGCAGGGTGCCGGTGAAACGAGACGGCAATCCTGACTCTTCTCCTACATTCGGTTCTTCGTAGGGGCTATCTCCAGTTAACGTGCTTCCACCACTTCCGGCACGGCGTTCAGACCCCCTGTGGCCTGACCTTCTCGAGGGGACATCTTCTAGCATTTGAGTCAGGCCAGTATTCAAGCTAGCAGAGCTTGTAGTAGCGGCAATAGATGTAGCTGTGGCATTGTCTTTGACCTGTTTTGACCTCAGTCTTTGTTGTTTTCTTTTCAGGCCATGCAGGAGGGTAATGATGATATCCCGTATTCGTGGGAGAAATTTGTCCAGGCTCGCTGAGCTAGCTTCTTGGCTGAGAGTTTCTTCTAATATTGCCCGGAGAAGCTCGGGTACGGGTCCAAGATCTGTTGTTTCGACACCGATTTGATTGAATGCTCTGCACGCGATGTTGAACTCATATCCCAGACGGACGTAAACATCTGAGACCTCCCCCTCTGTAGCAGTATGCCGAGACCATTGCGTAAGTGTTTCGAGCAATTGCTTGGTTGCTATTAGGAGATGTGTGACACTTTTCTCAATCTGAGATAGTTGTTGTGATGGCTTTTGGGCACATGTCAATCAGCACGGTGATAAAGCCTTTCCCAAAAGCGGAATGCTGCCGAGGGTAGCACTTACGTTTGTTCGTCTGTAAGTCGACGATCTACCAGAACCAGAGGAACTGCGAGGCCCTGGAACAACCTGAGCCGAGCTGCTAATCATTGCCGCCGACTGAGAAGGGTTTGGCGTCTCGACCGCCGGCGATCTTCGCTGGACTGAGCGCTGTGAGCTGGAAAGTGCTTGCATTGTCCTTGATGGCAGACAACAGGTCGGCTGGCAAGACTACCAGGACATTGTTGTCCGTGGTCGGAAGTTGTGATCGCACGGGTAAGGGAAGGTAAGGTATCGTATATGCGGAGCTCGCTTCGGGTTAGCGTGGTTAAGTATTACAAGAAAGTGTCACGCTAAGCCTCGTTTTCATCGATGGAAACATTGACCTCACAAATCCGCCCAATTGCTCTCTGACTTCTCAATTCACAGGTGTTCCTCTCTTCTCCTGACTGTCAATTGGCAATCACCCCAACGTCATCCACGTGATACTTAACGACACTTCTCATCATATATCTCGTGATCGACTGAAGGACGGAACGTAAAGTAAGGTAAGGTACAATATACAATACTACTTGTCCTCTTTACCCTCCGTACTAAAACAATGATTGATTGTGCCTTCGCACCAGCTTTTTGATTGCCCATCTGAAGCTAGCGGGGCCCCAAACCCGGCGGCTTAAACCCTGAAGTTCCCGACCTGATTTGGCAATGCACCCGCTGGTTTTTAGTGCCTTGCTCGAAACATTCAACGACTCTCTCTCCCAATCTCAATTTCCCCTGCGGTCTTCCGCCTTCCTCTTACAGAGTCACGAAAGTTATATCAGATTTCAGTTGGGGCTCTTGTGCAGTTCGGCGACACGCAGTCTAACCGTAGCTCAGTCCCGGCCCGTGGGTTGAACGGCGGGACACAACCGATCCGACATGGCTACGACAATGGTCAACGGAGCTGCGAGCACAGATGGCAATGCCACCAGCGCCGCAATCCCCAGCAACCCAGGAAGACAACAATCAAAGTCGAATAATTTATCCAACAAAGCTGCTGACGGTAATCGAAAGCAAGCTGGTATTCCTGGCGATGGAGGTCAGAGGTAAGCGATCTTTTCGATGGACCCGACTTGTGAATTCTACTTCACCCTTCTTTCTCCGTCACTGCGCCTCCCATCATTCCTCCCAGTCCTTATCCACGTTACGTGCGCGGAGCTACTCAATCAATGTTGCAACTGTATCACTTTAAGACAAATATTTGTCTTCATCTCGAGCATAACGAAATTCGGTGTACAGACCGACGCAATTAGAAATTATTACATTAAACGCTAAGAGCCCATCAAGCTTACTGACGTGCCACAGGAGGAACCCTCCTCAAAAAGCCTGGACGTCAGGCATGAACCCGATCACCCAACGATCAACCACACCAGCTCAGCAGAACGGTGCTGGACCTCATACAAAGCCCGCACTTCAACAGACCACCATCACACAAGACATGAACGCTTCAGATAGACATGCGAATGATCGACTGTTGTTTTTGCTTGGAAATTTCATGGTAAGCTACTTCCAGATAGCTAGCGTTCCGAAGTCTAATACTAAACTACAATAGGGCCTTCAAACTTCGCTCACGGTCAAGAACGGGGATACATTCACTGGAATATTCTTTGGCGCAGACATGGAGAACCATGAGCCAGCCTATTTACTCAAGATGGTCCAACAAGTCAGAGCCGGTAACAAGAACGAGGTTAACGGAAGCCCGGAGATTTCAGGAGAGTATATTGGCATTGGAGAAGAACATTCGATGTCTTTCGACATTAAGGAAGTTGCCGATTTAGCAGTGCAAAATGTTCCTTTTGATCATCAGGACAGGGCTCAAAATGGTAGGTGTCCTCTGCCTGACACTTGTGTCAATTTACTTAACCAAGTGTATAGGTTCGAACACCGGGTTCCGAACCGATACTGATATCTCAGGAAATATGTCTGTACGCGAGCGAAGTCTTCAACGCTGGGAGCCGTCGGCGGAGAGCGACGTGGACCTTTCTCTCGAACAGTCCGACGGAGCTTGGGACCAATTTCACGCGAACGAACAAAAGTTCGGCTTGAGCACTGACTACGACGAAAATATCTACACTACGCGTATCAACAAATCAAATCCACGGTATCGCCAACAGGAGGCAGAAGCTGCGCGCATCGCACGTGAGATAGAGGGAACGTCAGCCGAAAATCCTCATATAAGAGAAGAACGCGGCCTAAAAGATGAGGATGACGAAGTTGACGAAGAGGAAAAGTAAAGTCTACATGAGATTTTTAAATGAGCCAGGCTGACTCTTAGCAGGTACAGTGGTGTTCGTCGTCAAGGAAAGGAATATCCACCTCTGCAGTCGAGCCAGCCGAACAAGTACATGCCGCCAGCACGCCGCCTTCCAACCGGTAAGCCAACTGTTGCTGGCGCGCCTGTAGACCCTGCCATTATCTCCTCACAGATTGCTCGTCCAGACGCGGGTTTACAAGAGGAACAAAAAGCTACCGCGATTGACAAGGAGAATGAGGGAACTCCATTGACCACGAAAGAAAACGTTCGGACAGAACCTGCGAAAGACACTGCGGATAATGCAACAAGCAAGGAGATGGTTGCAAACAATCTGCGTCCATCCGGATCTTCAAAGCCATCAATACCTGCCGCTTCTGCTACGGCCAATGTAGAGACCGACGTCCTGGACTCATTCCGTCAATTTGCCAATATTGAGAAGATGAGAGTCTCAGACCATCGCCGTCAACGCGTGACCCAGGACAAAGCAATCAAGCTCAATGACCTCATGAAGTTTTCCAAGAATTTCACCCTTAAAACCCCAGTCCCTAAAGACTTGGTGCCAATTTTAGCAAAAGACAAGTCAAAACAAGAAGAGATTATGGAAAAAGCACAACGCAACGCGGAAAAGAGTGCGGTCGCTGCTCCCAAGTCCATGCCTAACGACCCAAGCACCTCACGATCACAAGCTGATGCTAGCATCTCCACTACTAGCGAGCGTCTAGAACCTTCAAATGGTCGTCAAGCCTATCCACCACCACAAGGCCCACAAGGTGCATCTAGAGAGAGACAACAGCACACGAATAATATGCCACTTGTATCTCCAAAATCCGGGCAAGGTCTACTTAGTCACCGCCTTGCAGACAGTCACCGGCAGCACAAGGCTGGAATACCTGTCTCCGTGCCTAATCCGATACCTATACATACCATCCCAAGAAATCTTACAGCAAGGCCCACAGTTAATGCGCCTCCAATGTCCGACTCCCAAACATCAAGTGCTTTGAGGACTCCGACTTCCGCGACTTCTGCCAATAAGTTTAATGTCAAAGCTCCAGACTTCCGACCAAACCCGGCAGCAAATGCATTTAAACCAATCGCCAACCCAAGTATTACATCAAGTCCCGTGTCATCTACTCCTAACGCTCGCCCTGCCTCGCGTGCGCTTAGCCCAAGCGCTTTCTTTGGAAACAAGAAGCCGCTACCGCCCGCGGAAAGACCATCCATCTCAGAACATTTCAATCCCTTGAGACGGCTCAAGGAGATAGCACAAAACGATGGAAAGGCAGATGACTTAGTTGCAAATGGTGGTATAAGATATGCCTACCAAACTCCACCTACCTGGAAAGCCCCCAATGCCGGCGAAGAAGAGAATACAATCTCTTACAAGGACATGTTCGATGTTGTCCCAGCGTCCACCAGGGTATCTCCTCTACCAAACACTCCCATCCCCCCGCCACTACCTCACCAGCACCAACTTCCACTCCATCTTCAGCATGGATCTCACCCAATACCGCACATACAGACACCTCCGCAAATGCCGTATCACGTTCAGCCACAACCACACCATTATCCCAGTGGGTCGCATCAATATGACGACCATCGTATGCACTTACCTGCATCTTCATCGTCTGTTTACCAATCACCTAGAATGCAGCATAGCAACATGGCTTATCATTCACCAATGCCGCAGACAGCGCAACTGGCGTATGGGCAGCCAGTCAATCAGTACGGCATGGTTCCTCCTGGGCCGCAACATGCTCAGTTCAGGCCATTCCCTGGTGCACCTCAGATGGTACCCGCACAAGGGCCACCGCTAACAGCTACTCCTATGATGGTTCATGGGTCATCCCAGGGAGGATACGTTGGCCCACCGCAGAGTATCCCCGTACACTACAACCCGCAGATGCCCATGTATCTCCCTGGGCAACAGGTATACGGCGGACAATCTCAGCCTCCCAGCAACTATCCCAGTCCTGGTAGAGCAGGAGCTCCGATGATGATGCATCAAGGCTCACACCAAGGTTCTCATCAAGGGCAGCAGCAGCAGATTTATATGAACACACCCCAATATGCTCAGCCAGTATACGCGCAACAGCCACCTCCGCACAGTAAGTCCGAGAGAGAACACAACGAGAAGTAGCTTGACGCTAACTTGTGTCTAGTGATGCCCATGCGAGGAAGCTATGGTTCTCCACAGCCGCACTACAACCAAAGCCCACAGCAACAATACCATTATCCTCAACCACATCGTATTCCCAGCAACAATTACGGACCACCTCCTCAAGGACCTCATCATCATCTGCCGGCACAGCATGCACCTCCGCCGGTTATACCAATAGAGAACGGAGAAGACGGCAAATGAGAGCCGTCTAAAGACATTCGCGGATTCAACAGTCGTCACGACGAGATCCTGCACGGCTCTTCGCTACGCTTACCTTGTGGGGCGAGCCCAGCGCTCTGTTTGACAATTGCTTCTGGTGCACCTCAGGATCATTCGTGCACCATTCATTTACCTGTTATTAAATTTAGCGGCATCATCATACCCCCGCGGCGGCATCAGCGACCGGCGTTGGATGATCCAGGGTAAAACTCCATCGGTCGTTGATCGAGCTGCATTACTTCTTAAAAGAAACAAGGGAAGGAGAAGCTGAGAGGGAGACAAGCTACTGAGTTTGACTATGGAGGTGTAGATGGTCTGCGGATCAAACGTTGCAGGCGAGGGCAGTGAGCTAGTAGGTGTTGGGTGTTTCTGGAGAAGTAAAGGGATCTAGACAAGATATGCTTTAAGCCGATAGCAGCATGCGAGTTTAGCATTAGGCATGAATCCCATTACTTTTGCGTGGAATGACAGACCATCTCGCGCTTGTGATCAGCTCATCTACTCGTTATCTTTCCGCCATCTTCCCTTTGTGAAGTGGTGAAGACTGGTGATGGATGACATCATATCAACTGGTAAAGCCGGGGGTTCTTAACACCGAGATAATGCATTTCATTAAGGTAAGCCGTCGCCCGAAGAGCATAAGGTAAAACCCCACCCGAGGCGAGCATGCCGAGGCATTATCATCAAGGCAAAGTAGTAGGTACCTCAAGGCTTCCAAATATAAACTAAGGTAAGGAAGTACCACACACAGTATTCCGTAAAAGGTACTTTACTGTAGACGATGGGTAAGGCAGATCTTGATACGATCTTTGTAGCAAAAGAAGGCACACACGGTGACACGGCACCTCTAAGACATCAACTAAACCCAAGAAGCGACCCTTCGGCTTTCAGTTTCGGCCGTGTCGGGGCTATCGATGTATGTAACTCCTGGGTCCGATTACTCACCCGACAAAACCCTCAACAGAGAATGAGGTACATATTTCTGTTCTATTCTCTCCTCATCCATTGAGCGTCAACCTTTCGTTTGAACATTCTCCATACCAGATATTATAATTGCTACAGCCCTACATGATGGATATCGTGGATCGTGACCTTGAAAAGGCCGAACGAGCAGCGTCCCCGGAGAGATTCCCGGAAGAAAAGGAAGAGAATGATTTACAAAGACGAGAGACGGCGGCTTCGCATGCGACGAGCTCGTCGGCATCCTCGGTCTCAATTGTCAGAGAAGAGATGGGAATGTCAAGAGTCGACACACAGCGGGATCTTGAAAGGAACCCCACAGTACTGAGCCGGATAGCCACAGAGCGCTCCCAGCATAGTGGGACCGTAGGCCGAAGCCTGACGTCGCGAAGTTCCAAGAAGCCATTACCTCCATTTGGTGCAGGGAAGCCATATCCGCCTGCTCTCCCAGAGCAAGAGGAATATGTGGTACAATTCGAAGGTCCGGACGATCCGCTGCATCCACAGAATTGGTCACTTAAGAAGAAGTAAGCCATTGGGTATTGCGCTGTGTGCCATTGACATTGACTGACGTTTTCGTCAGAATCCTCATTGCAGTCATCCTGGGTTATACGACGTTGGTGTCGGCATTTGCCAGCAGTATCTTTTCTGCAGCAACTCTAACAGTCGCAAAAGCGTTTGGCGTCTCAATGGAAGTCGGTGTACTCGGCCTCTCTCTCTACGTCCTTGGATTCGCAACAGGACCTATACTATGGGCTCCCCTCTCGGAGCTGCGTGGTCGAAAACTCCCCCTCCTCATTGCCATGTTCGGCTTCTCCATTTTCCAAGTCGGCGCCGCAACAGGCAAAGACCTCCAAACCGTTCTCCTCTGCCGCTTCTTTGGTGGTCTCTTCGGCGCCTGCCCCCTTGCTGTCGTCGCCGCTGTGTTCTCAGACATGTTCGACAACCGCACCCGTGGTCTTGCCATCACAGTCTTCTCCATGACCGTATTCACCGGTCCTCTCCTCGCCCCATTCATCGGCGGCTTCATCATCATGAATCCCCACATGGGCTGGCGCTGGACAGAATACCTTGTCGCAATCATGGGCTTCCTAGCCTTTGGCATCGATTTGCTACTGCTAGAAGAAACATACCCGCCGGTGGTCCTTGTTCAGAAAGCTGCAGAGCTTCGCCGCCGAACGAAGAACTGGGGAATACATGCCAAGCAAGAGGAGATTGAGGTAGACTTCCGGGAACTCGTTACTAAGAACTTCAGTCGTCCTCTTCGACTGCTCGTCACTGAACCTATTGTCCTTTTGCTCAGTATCTACATGTCATTCATCTACGGCCTGCTCTACCTCTTCCTTACGGCGTACCCGATTGTTTTCCAGCAAATCCACGGCATGAACCCTGGTGTTGGCGGACTACCATATTTCGGCATGATTATAGGTCAGCTTTTGGCTGGTTCATACATCGCCCTCACACAACCCTCCTACAACAAAAAACTCGCGGCAAACAACAACGTCCCCATCCCAGAATGGCGTCTTCCCCCGGTGATAATCGGTGGTATCTCCTTCACATGCGGTCTGTTCTGGTTCGGATGGTCCGGCTACAAGCAGAGCACCCATTGGATCGTCCCAACCCTCTCCGGTCTCCTAACCGGCTTCGGTCTCCTCTCCATCTTCCTCCAAGCCCTCAACTACCTCGTCGACGCCTATCTCATGTTGTAAGCCTCCCCTCCCTTTCCCAGCCAATCCCCCTATCCCCACCACATCCCAACATAACTAACCCGTTCCTCTCTTTCCTCCAGCGCCGCCTCAGCAATTGCAGCGAACACCTTCCTGCGCTCCCTCGCCGGCGCCATCTTCCCCCTCTTCGCAACCTACATGTTCCAAGGCATCGGCGTCAACTGGGCCGGCACGCTGCTGGGCTGCGTGGCCCTGATTCTGGTGCCGATTCCCGTCGTGTTTTATAAGTTTGGTGCGAGGATCAGGCAGAACAGTAAGTTTGCGCCGACGGCGCCGAAGGTGGAGGAAGGGGTTGAGGAGTGATGTTGCACCTACTGAGGGCGTGGGAGGGCTGTGTATTTGAAACATATGTAATTGGTGTAAACACAGGAAGGGGACCCAAAGCGTCGAGCGTGGATTTTGAAAATTTCGTACAATATAGTAGGTTAGCGCACCTACCATTTTCCTACTAGATACCCTGGTTTAGAACGATATAGATAATTCTAATAAACGACTGCAATCGTACGATGGAACCCTCAAACAAACCATTTCCTGTTCCAATCCCCAGCCGTGCCAGGGAGCTATGTAAATCCTGATTGTTCCTGATGTGATTATGGGTTTTTGGGGGAAGAAAAAGACAAGCGGCTTTTGGGATTGGTGATGTAGTCACTCGGAGATACGGGTGCCTGTGTCGGGACGCTACATTATGCATACGGTAGGAATGTTTAGCTCGGACTACGCGCGGTGCGTTGGCTGTGGGGGAATGGGGATGGATTGTTGGAGTCGTGGTGTACTCCAGGATTGTCTCCTCATAGCTTCCGAAGTTCTTGCCTAACTTTCACTAAAAGCTCCTTCGTCTCTTGCAAAACCTCCGCCATTTCTTTACTCAAATCTCTCAAGCTCGCAGCAATCTGGTCATAATTGTCCTCAAAAATCTCGGCCTCATCAATTCCCTCGTACTGAACCTCAATCCTTATCCCTCGAGGCTGCAGCTCTATCTCGAGACCTTTTTGAAAACCCTCTTGGAAACCTTTCTGAAACTCCCGAAACAGGATTTCAGGCCATTCGCTAACCGTACCACCACGCCAGGCTCCAATGGGTCGTTGCATAGCGCTATTGTTGTCTGGTTGCGTTGTATCATCCGCGCATGTTGCGTCCGGGTTTCGGAAGAACATATAAAGGAGACACCAAGCATGAAAAGTACCCAGCTTCGGCTGGATCTCAGTAATAGCAAGGTTGAGCAGAAAGGAACAGCCAGCACCGAAGGCGATATAGATGCAAGCGGGAGGACTGATATGGGCCAAGATGATAAGCAGGAGAGTAGAGTCTGATACTGTGTGTGCCAGCTTCCTTTGGGTTGAGGTTGGAGCGTTTGCGGTTGGCATGGTTGGGTTCGACGGTACTCTGGCAGGCTTGGCTGGCGCCATCGGTGTCGATGTTCGAGGGCCTGGAGCTGGGGTCGATGAGTCGATGCATTCTGGCTCAAATTTGGGAGTAGTTGGGGGTGTCGAGGTTGGCGTCATTGACGCTGTGTGCCCACATGTCGGGGTCGTGTTACTAGTAGCCATACTTGTGTTGGACGAGACAGGATGTCTGGTTACGAGTAATTCTTATCGTGGGGACTTTGAGTAGAGAAGACGGAGGTGCTGCTCGCTTGAGGCTAAAATGAACAAATTGGGCGTCTTGGGTGGACTTTCTTAGTCCGGCCACTGAAAAAACGCTCTATCATCTGAACTAAGAAACTCTCCTAAAAGAATACATTGATGAATGGCAGCAAGTAGCGCCAATATTGAAGAAAACCTTCTACAGCCATCACAATATCCCGAGTAGAGATGTAATCATTTACAGTATTGTTTATGAGGGAACTTTAAGATTGTACAAGGAGAGTGCGGCACTTCCCTTCGGACTCGACTATTTCAGTCCTTTTTTATTCCTGTGGGACCTTTCGGTCTTCGTTTGCCAATATCCCAGCCCCATCCGCGCAATACTTTCACTACTTTTGGTGTTATAGATGCTGTCAGAGGTACCCGTATGAATATGAAGCTTTTATGGATTGCGTAGGCCAGGGCTAGTTGGGTCCAGATGCCTTTCGCCTCTCGTCAGCATAGTGCTCTGATCTTGGCTCAATGAGCTACTCTTAACTTACTCGCATTCTCGCTCATGTTTCTCTCTTCTGCCTCCTTGATCCCATGGTCGTACCCGGGAATACCGACCTCATTGCTCTGCGGATCCACACTCCCATACTCCTCAACCTTCGTTCCCACACTCGTAATCTCCACTACTTGTACCTCCTCTTTAGGCGGGAAGTGATATGGTACCACGCTCCAGAACCACTCCATAATCGCATGCTCCCAGTGGCCTATTCGGTCTGTTCCAAGCCATCGTACTGCAAGGAAGCAAAAGGGAAAGTCGAGCGCGGTTAGTGCAAGGTAGACGCCTAGAGCGGACCAGCCATATTCTCGACTGAGCTTCCGGAGACGCTGGGAGAGCGATAGTGACGGTTCAGGAGAGTTGAGGTTTGGTGTGGGGTTGAATGGGGGTTTGGTTGAGTTGAGGCGTTTGCTGGGGAGGTGGTTGATGGGCTTCCTTCGGGAGGTTTTGGATAGGAGCTGTAGGAAAGGCGACCGTTGGAGGAATGATGGGTTTTGCTGGAGGCTGTATCCCGACGTTGTGCTTAAGTTTCGCTGCTGTAGTTTGATAGCATTTCGGAGATACAAACATGTAGTTCGATGAAAAACTTGGATACGTTCCATGTCGGCCGACTTGCCTCACCTCTTACCTTAACGAGTTGAGAATTTACAACTGAGCTCAGATCATCCCCGGTGTTCACAGAGGCACCACTTCTGAGGTGAGTACCTTAGGTAGCTCAGCTCCAGAAACCGTATCACGTAAGCAGCGTAGGGCTGAAATCTACAAACCCTACCTAGGTACTAAAAGGTATTAAAGTCGTTTGCCTCCAGGACTGCGATATTCTAGCATTCTTGCTTCTATGTACTACAGTCGTCAAAGACACCTACTAACGCTAATGACGAAGCATATTCATGGTGCTCTATGAGAATTTTCTTAGACTGCAGCCAGGGGTACGCCCTAGAATTACAATAAGTTGTACCTCTTGCTCTTTCAGATTACTCGTAGGCGTGGATGCGGCACCCATTTTCCGAGATATATTGTCAGGCACAGGAATTGAGCTCGAGCATGCTATCATTCTGTTATGTCGATTATGCCTGAAAGCAACGCTTGGGAACTTGCCAGGTTCGAAAGCCAACAGTATAGTCTTTGGTACTAAGGGAGAACATCAGTGGTCAATAGTTATAGGTTTTGGTCTTGGATGAAGACAGAGCAATGCTACATGACTTTGATCCCGCTTCGTTAGCAAAGTATGAGCAAGGAGTCTGGCCATCCGAAGGAAAGAACTAGGATTCCTGGGCGACATCAAAGTAGGCATTTACAAGTACCTACACGAAGTACAATCGTTAGCATCCTTTCTCCTGTGGACATAACGAGGCAATCTTGGTATGTTATATTATACCAGGATAATGGGATGAGAAATTTGTCACCGAGCCACAGAAGGGTGCAGAACTGCAGATACTGAAACACAAACTCAGAGGCGCACCACTGATGGATTGACTTTTATATTGCTGTCGGTTACTTGCTTTCAACGCCCTCCAGGTCCTACTTTGTTTAATTCAGTGCAGCAGTAGTCAGTCAAAGGATTCGTGAGTTTGGAAGTCCAGTCGCAAACTCTAAACCTTGACGAGTGGCGCTAAGAATGTGTCCTGCAGTTGACTGCCGGATTATCTCCACCCAACGTCAGCCCAATCATGACCTGGGTCCCGTTACTCGAGGCCAGCACTTTTGGTAACATAGGTTCGAGCCGTGAGAGCCTCAGCTCTGGGCTCTGGGCTCTGGGCTCTTGGATACTGGCCTAATGGCGGGCTCGCGAAAGCATGTACGAGGGTGGGTTGTACAAGAGCCTTGAAATGCGGAGATAGCGCTGCGTAAACCAACAACTTTTACACTCGATTCTGGGAGGTACATGATCGATCGATCAACCTATGCTGACAGATTCATCCGCGGATTTCGGCGATCTTTACGCTCCGCTCGGTGAGTCGGTGTGGAGCTACAAATGTCAAAAAATGCTGACCGCGGAGGATGTGTCAAGCCATGATTGGTTTCAGTGTCAATTAAGGTATGGGCCCAGCGTGCCAAAGCACATCAAGGCACACCAAACCAAGCCAATTCAAGGCTGCAGCGCAGGTAAAAACCTTGCGACTTCGTGTGCCGTGTGGGGATTATTGATCTGCGGGAATTGTTTAGGGGAACCGCTGTCACCGAGTCCCAACCCGGAGGATTTCTCGCCTTAGCTCCAATTGAGTGCCGAATTTGGCTTCTGGAACTGTAGGAAGAAAATCTTCCACACCGCCAGGAGCGTTGGACTCAACGTCCAAGCTACACGTCTAGGTTTCTTGAAAACAATAACATTAACCATGGAAAGGAGAAGACGACAAGCCTGGAGCTGCTCCAGTTTTACGTGCGACAAGTGCCGGTACTTGGCGTTACAGGGTTGCACAGGAAAGTCAAAAGAAGTAAAAAGTAAGTTTTAGCCCCTTGACGTCCTCTGTAATCGCCAACAGCCGCCCTGCTGTTCCTGTGATAGACTGTCACGTTATAACCTTCCAATGAGAGTATCAGAAGCCTGGCTGTTTAGCATTGCCGTTAGGATAAGTTCAATAGCTAATGCTGGTCGCTCTCCCAAAGGAGTTCCCCTGTCCGCCCCGGGGTACAATGTACAAGGCTACAACTACTACAAGCTTGATCGCTGTCACGAAGTGTCCAGGATACCAAACTTTGTGTAACGACCACGCTTGCGCACACTGCGCTTTGCTGCTTGCTAAGCGATATCGAGCATGGGTCGAAAGCTCCCTCCCTTATCACCTTACTTGAGCACTTCTGCCAGCTGGGGATAATGGAGGTGTCAGACCGCATGTGGTATGGATAGCCTCCACAGGCGGCTGGCTTGCACGCAGCTAGGCGATCCTGGCAAGTCCAACATTCGGTATCGTAGCTCTAGCTCTGACTTTCCTTGATATTCGCTACCTCAAAGAAACCTTCCACATGGAGGGCAAAGTGCCCTCAGCAGTGTGATAGGCGTACCTACTGCTACCTAGCGCCTCAGGAAATTGCTGGCCGGAATTATTGTTATAACATGGCCCGAATGTCAGGTTTTCCCTCGGCGGTCCTCACTGTTCGACCACCTAGCATCTCCGCATGCTGTCTTCCACTTAACTTACCACTCAAGCAACACTCCGTTTCCGTCATCAACAATGAGCAGCACCGCACCCGTTCAGCTCACTGTAGCCAGCGCACTCGAAATTGTCAAGAACAGTGAGGACGGACAGGTCCATCCTAGTGTCAGTGCCATCCTCGAACGAGCCATTGGCGAAGTCTGGCAGCGCATCCAAGCGCAACCAACAAGCTACGTCATGGGCAGGGACGAGTTTGCCGTATTCAACTACTACCGTGGCCGTTTCCGTGACTCAAGAGTTGCACAACAAGCTGTGGCGAGGTTTTGGGACCATTTTCGAGGAGACGCATCCCTAGTCGCTGGTGGTCGCTGAACTTCCCTGCGACACGACCAGCGGGCTCAGAAAGGCAGAAAGGATTTAGAGATCTTCGTTCTATATCATAAGCGACCGGGCGATCTATTTCCGGCGATCGACACGGATCGCCACTCGCCCTTCCGGAATCGAAGGCCAGGTCCAAAGTTGGTCGGTATTTGTATGGAGTCTTGGTTTCTGGTATTGGGAGAGCGCATGTAGCCAACATGAGGGGTGTTTTTCGCTGGTTTTTACAGTAATGAGGACATAGCACCGGTTGGGCCTGGCAGAGCTGCGGCCAATTTTCCTCGATTATCGCGGGCATCAAATTGCGGCAGTTTCAGGCCTTTAAAGAAATAGCATCGGCGCCAGAGATCAATGTTTTTTTCCTACGAGAAGTCCTTCTTTGTCCTTGGTAGTTTTTTCGATGGCGTTCTGGAAGGGCAAGACTCAGGATGAAACGCATACTAGACTCAGTGCTTGTCGCCCATTCACAGCAAGTTGGATAAGACTGGACGTCGACCGAAACTTCTCTAAAGGCCACGGAAATGGCGATAACACAATTTCCTACTCTCGCATCGGATGACTGTTCCTACAGCCCGGGATCTGCAGAAATCCTAGATGAAGCCTACACCTACCGCGAAACTCGTATCCTTCTGTCTTAGAATGGCTAGAGCGATGCTGGGGAAGCTATACAGAAGTCTATAAATTCTTGTGGGAATCTAGGAGACTGCTACAATGTCACCGCCATAGGTCCTGAGCTATTCATAGCCACGGGGCAGTGCGGTCATCCGGGTCTTTCGAATTTCGTTAGATGGGTTCTGTTATAGGATATTGGATACAGATGTTTTGTTGGCATATACCCCCTTGCAGCGTATCTTTTAGCCTATATCTTCCAAGGGGCGTTCTAGGATATTTATTGAAATTACCTAGAATTGTGCCCACCTTCGAAGACACTATTCTAACATAGGCAATTTTCCTCTATCTAGGACGTTACGATTAGAGCTCTCATGCAACCTATCCTCGGCACATTCTCTTTCAAGTTCGCCTTAACAATACATGTGGTCTCAATGAAAACGGTTCGATGCAAGCATTGAGTATTTCACAATTACCTTAAGTTCTTAGCGAGTTCTCCACCTGCGAGGCTGCGAGCGGGGTCTATGGTAGATTTACAAGTCAAACAACTTCGGTTAGGTACCAGTAGCAACAATGGAGTACCAACCTCAGCAGGTCTCTCCATCAAATTCAAAGTTATTCGATATCAGCGAAGCTCCAAAGCAAAAAGAGTATCGAAAACCCCATTATAACCGACAGTCAACAATGCGTCCGTCCAGCGAGAAACAAGATGCATTTGAATGGCTATCAGAGCCGCCACTGCAACTCGAACGCCGCAATGATGACAACTGATAGTCAAAGGCAGAGAAGGTAAATGTCTGTGGCAGAACCTCATGACCACTGAGGCCGAGACTCTTCTGTCATAACGCTTTCGTACATCTCCTGCCAAGAAGCTAGGTGGAGAATCCGTTCCTCGACATTAGTGAGGAATGTCAGCCACCACAGCAACATCAGATTTTGGTTTTTGATCCTTTCAAATCTCGCATCATCTTTACCTACCACCTTCGTCTGCTTCACAAAATGTATCGATATACGAGCATCTTCAAATGCCTGCTCCTCTGCACCCTCCTCCTTGCTTTCCATCGCGCAGAAGGCGTTGCCTTCCGTCCTCGAAATATACGCTCTATGCCAGAGCGCCTTCAGAATGCGCGGTGTGAATCTGCCACCCCAGGCGTTAGCGAGGACGCGGTCAGCTTTCTCTCGTTGTCAAAGCCCACGGCTATTGCTTACCTTGTCTTGTAGATCATACGAGACGCCTGCAATCAGAATCCGCAGAACAATGAGAACTCATGCTACAACGAATTGTCCGCATTCTCAATTCCCGGTCTAAATACCTCCTGTCAATTGCTAATCCTCCTGCAGAGTGGTGTACATCAATGAATCGGCTAATGTTCTCTGCGCGCATTACTACGCCCTGTACAACGACTGTCTTATGCTAAATAATCACAACGAGACGGGATGCTTGGACCAAAAGACCGGGTACCTCGATTGCTCTGATTATACGTAAGGTTCCCTCCATCTCCTATTTCCCATCGATCCTCGCTTGCCCTGATTTTCTTGCCCCCCAGTCCTCGCTCCTGGCACTTAACACTAACTTCAACCTTCCCAACAGCCTCCAAGCCTACGCCTACTGCGGCTGCTATTACTCCATCCCCCCAGACATATACGACTGTGCGAACGCAAATATCGAAGCCCGCCCATCCGCCAGCCCCAACACTAACGCCCTCCCAACCAACACGATCCTCCCTACCCTCACAGGGCCCATCACTACTTCCGGCCAAAGTTTGCTCACTAATTCTCCCGGACCGATGACTAACACTGATTTGACTAGTGGCAATTCTGCTACACGGAGTGTGACTGATGCTCCTAGTACTGACACAACAACCTTGGCGTCTCTGACGATTATATCTACTCCCACGCTTTCGTCGGTGTCAAACGTCATCGCGACTCCGACAACCGTGAGGCCTTTGACCTCAACTACCGAACTTAAAAACCCAACCGTGTCAACGACGGAAGTTTCGAGTGCGACGAGTTATCTCGGAGCTGCTGGGAGTAGAATCGCGGTTCAGACGACTAGCGTGGGGGTTTGTATTTTGAGGAAGCGGACTAGAATTCTTCGGGTCGTTTAAGGCGCCTTCTTCTTGAATACCTTAAGTCTTCATTTCGTTGCCCTTTGGTTCTCCTACTTCTCACAGAGGTGGGGTTTGAGGAGGGTCGAAAAGGGAGATATAACCATTTAATCGAACCACATAACTTCTCGTTCGTACCGCCAACACCCTTTCTTACACATCTGCAATCATGTTTCTCCAGCACCATCATCTATAATAGCTTGTACTTCATGTTCTTCCCTTCCCCTCAGTGTGAATGGGAAGATTAGGAGTCTCGGGCTCCTTCGTACGAGTAGTACAAACATAATTGGAGGGTTCCACCATCTTGCAGTAGGATCCCTCTAGCGATATCAACGCATACTAGGTTGAAAGGTATTACCAATGCGAGTAATAATTTTTGGAAGTTCGATATTATAGGACCGACGAATCGAATGATATATGGAAGCGCTAGCCTAACCCAATCCGAACTATCTTGGTCACCTGATAAAACAGCCTGGAACATTCACTAGCAAAACCCCCTCCCTTCATAACGCAGATTTGACATCAAAGTGTGTATTAAGAGTTCTAATCATGGCTTCACCGGCAGGACAACTCCTTGCGAGGATTGACTCTGGCATCCTCCTGAATCTTACAGTTGTAGCTGTGATATACATCATTGTTCTTGTCATCTACCGCATGTTTCTGAGTCCGCTAGCTAATGTACCTGGACCGAAAATTGTCGCAGCCACTGGATGGTATGAGTCCTACTACGATTGCCTACGCGCGGGCACGTACATTTTTGAGATTGAGAGAATGCATAAGCTATTCGGTTGGCATTAGACCTATGTGTGGCTCGAGGTAAGCCAACTTACATTGTTGACCAGGCCCAATCGTACGGATTTCACCTTGGGAGATTCACATCAACGACCCTGAATACTATGACCAGCTGTTTTCAAGCACATCAAAGCTCGAAAAGGATCATTGGTATTACGCATTCATAGCAAGCCCTGGATCGACTTTTGCAACGGGTCCTGCCGAGCTCCACCATGCTCGTAGAGGAACCCTCTCAAAATACTTCTCTACGGGTAATATCTCTCGGTTGGAGCCTTTGATCATGGAGTGCGTCCAGACCTTTGTTTCAAGACTAGAAGAGCATAGGAAGAATGCCAAAACGGTCGATCTGTCAAACGCGTATCGGTGTTTTTCTTCAGACATCATTTCCGAATATGCACTGCCTAGATCGAGGCTTATGCTACAGTCTCCAAACTTTGCTGCCAGCTACAACCGCGTGGTGAGAGACTTTTCGCAGATATGCGTATGCAATCGACATTTCCCTGTTATTGTTCCAATCTTCATGGCGATACCTAGATATATCATTGCGAAAGTAGATTCCGGGCCTCTACTTGCCGTGTTTGATAATCAAGCTGTCAGTAATCCACCATTGACCGAAAGATATCCGCTAATCATCTATCACACTTAGTACCTTAACGATGCAGCAGCCAAGGTTCATGAATCAGGAGGGGTCAGCCCTCCAAAGTCTCATCCAACAATTCTCCACGAAATCTACAATTCGGACCTTCCTCGTTCAGAGAAGTCCGTCTCTCGTCTAGCCCAAGAAGCTCTAGCCCTTGTGGGTGCTGGCACCGAGACGACGGGCAATACCTTGAGCCTAACGACTTTTTACCTCCTCTTGGACGCTGCCAAAGCGCAGCGTCTAAAGAAAGAACTAAGCACTGTCAGAGTAGACAATACTAACCTGCTAAACTATCAGCAACTCAAAAACCTCCCTTATCTTGTGGCTGTGATCTCCGAAGGTCTTCGTATTGCTTCGGGCGTTTCAGGACGTTTGCCAAGGATCAACCCCAAGGCGAAAATGGCATACAAGTCATTCAACATCCCACCTGGGACTTCAATCAGTATGTCTATACGTGACATTCACTTCAACGAGTCACTTTTCCCGAATGCCCATGAATTCAGGCCGGAGCGTTGGCTAGTACCGCCTCACGAGAAACGAGCAATCGAGAGGTATCTTGTACCTTTTAGTAAAGGACCCAGGAGCTGTGTGGGGATGAACCTCGCGCAGGCGGAGTTGTATCTGGCCATTGGAAATTTGTTTCGTAACTTTGAGATGAAATTGTACGAAACCACACAGAGGGACGTCAGCATTACGCACGACTTCTTCGCTCCGTTTGGCCCAGCAGACTCGAAAGGGTTGAGGGTCACGGTAATGTGAGCATCCCGAATGCAGGACAATGGGACCCAAGCTGGAAATATCTCGTTTGTCCTAATCAAGACCTTTTACTGCGGTATATCTCTGTTGAAACAGTGATGTAGAGTGAGAGGACGTAATGAATGCGAGAAACAGAAACACAAGTATAATTAAAGAGACCAACTTCAATGGAGTTAGCACTGACTGAATTGCTTCTGAAACGTCTGGCTGCTAAAGTAGGCGGTAGACTCCATTATGCCGGTTTTTTGAAGTTGTACTTGAGATGCGCAGGCATCCGTACGGACAACGCCGAATCAACAATGGAATTATAGGAGATCCTACGCGTCGATTGTATAATTGCGACCGAAGACATGATAGGCAATTACCTGCAGGGGCTAGATCTCATTGATCTAGACCTAGTATCGGAGGAAGATAGGCAAGATAGTATGTTACTGGAGGATTTCATGTTCAGAGGCCCGCTACTCATGCATGTATGTCAAATTGCTCGTCTTTGGTAGGTGGCAGGTGGAAGTTCGCTGGGTAGGGCGTTAATCAGCCTGCAGTGCTTGGAGAGCCAGCTCTTAGCACAAGGCACAGTCTTATACCCCATGACAATAGGTTTATGGGGTAATGGCCTATATCAAGTTGAGAGAAAATCCTGATTGTTGGGTGATTGGACTGACAGGATAGCTCGGGGTGCCTGAAATTCTTTGCCGTCTTGGTAGACTGTTGGAGGCCAGAGGAACGAGGTAAATCCTTGGCTATTTCCACGTTCGTGCCTCGACTTGGACCCGCCGTTGGACCTATCCTCGGGGTTGTAACTACCGACGCCGTAGGTTGGCGCTGGCTATTCTGGTTCATCTCCATCTTCGATACTCTTCTTGTAGCACTAGCCTTTTTCATCTTTAAAGAAACGTTCGAGCCAGTAATACTTTTCAAACAAAGCCAAAGATCTTCTGAAGACTGGTCAAAGTAAAGGAATTTCTATACGGAGCTCGACCAATCCTACCTGACACTATCGAAAAAACTCCGGATCAGCCTGACTCGTCCCATTAGGCTTCTTGCAACACAGCCAACCCTCCAGATAATTTCCTTCTTCCTAGCCTACAATTTTGGCATCCTCTATATCGTTCTCTCATCCTTCGCCCCACTCTGGATAGACCGCTACCTACCAACCCGTCTCCAGAAGCGGACTCCACTACCTCGCTCTCGTAGTCGGTTACACCATAGCCGCACACGGTGGTGGACGGATCACCGATCGAATCTGGGCCTACCCCCAAAGGAAGGCTGGAGGTGCCATCGCTCCCGAGTATTGTGTTCCTCTCATGGTTCCCGGTGCGGTGCTCATCCCCGTTGGAATCTTATGGTACGGCTGGTCTGCGCAGACGAGATTGCACTGGATCATGCCGGATGTTGGCGCCGTAATTTTCGGGTGCGGGATTATTTTCAGTATGCAAGCTATGCAGGCATATATGCTGGGCTGGTACAGTAGGTATACCGCATCGGCGTCAGCGGTGTCGCAACTTCTACGTAGTATATTGATTGGCCTTTGCGTTCCCAGCGTTTGCACCGAGCCTTTACAAGTATCTTGGCTACGGAAGGGGGAATAGTGTTTTGGCTTTTCTGTTTCTCGCCATTGGTGTGCCGGCGCCGTTGGGGAACACGGGGCGAAGTTGAGAGCGAAGGGAAAGCCGCAGTTGTGACATATCTGGTGGATCTAGAGATTGTGACTTCGATGCTGAGGGTTCGTGGGATTGATGAAGGACGGTGCTGACGGTAAAGGATGATGATGATGATGATGATGAGGAAAACAAGGGTTGGGGAAATGTCAACAGCAGAAGCAAGCAGACATGTTGAAGTGAAGCAAAGATGGGCCGAATGGATTACACAAAAACAACCATTGAATCAATTGCACGATTTTCCCTACTAAGCTGTTTCATTAACTCGAGGCTTTAGCATCACGTGACCTCGTAGATCCTGGACCGAGCCACTTGCTGTCATTTTTCATCGTTCCGAAAGACTTCCGAAACGACTTCATTGATATCAACAATACCTTCATATTTCTGTGTTCATTTGGCTTTCTATCCTGACCCGTCTTGCGTTAAGATACTACATATCGCAGAATACAGGAAAGGTTTGAACAGTCCAGCCCCACCATCGGCTGCGCCAAGGCCAATGATGATGCATGGCTTACAGTAAGCCTCTTTTATTTAGACTGCATGGGTAAGTCAATCCTTAAAGGCAAAAGGATTTCCGTGTGGCTTGGTATACATACCAGCCAATGATGGTTGGTGCGTGTTCTGCAGACTCTGCAGAAGGGGTGGCACAGCCACCAGCGTTGTGGTCTTGAATTTCCGCAGCCTTGTCGAATGAAAGCGCTTAAATACTGCCTCGTGCAAGGTAGGTTTTGGGAAACGGTTCAAGATGCGACTCCTGCGTGTGCTTTCTTATCAAGAGTATTTATTAAGCGAGGCTACTTCTGAGCATAGTCTAAGACAGAGGGAGGCGACAGATCTATCACTGCTGATAAATTGGGGCCGGCACATCATCGAAAGCATTGGAGAAAGAACAATTGCCGTCATACTAGTGATTCGTCTTGCGAATTGGCGAAAACTTGGAATTTTTAGCACCGTCCATTTGCAACAATGGATCGGTCTGAAGAACCACCAACAAGTGGAACAACGGAAATATACAGGGACCAACTGGCCTACTATAACAATCTAAGGGACGAGCGCAAAAGAAGAGAATCCGGCCAAGCCTTGGATCCTATGCCATCTGGAGCTGGTGACGACTTCACAGATGATGAAGATTACTTTAAAGAGGGCACTCGAGCTGGAAATGGCTCCGCAGACAAAGATATAATCGAAAGGCGGTACCACGAGCGTAGGAGGTTTGACCATGAACAGGCGCTACTTCTTAGTCCTTACTCTACATCAAGGATAGATAGGGCGGAAATTCCACAACCTACTCAACCTTACGATCCGATGGATCCACTGCTTCCTGCACTCCACCCTCCAGCAATTTCACTACCCCCGGACCCCTACCAAAAGTTTCTCCCACCACCTCCCATACCGTCATACTCGAGTAGAACAAGAGGACGAAGAGTTCCAAGTTACAATGAACACTCTCCTGGGTTTCTCGAACATGAAGACTACAATGAACCACGAAATTTACGGCGCCCACCGAGCTTTGAAAGGCGACGGGCTCCTAGTCGCCATGCTACAACTGAAGCAAATCGGCATAAAACGCCTTTCTATGACCCACCATTTCCTGGAGTTGACTCCTCTCGTCCACAGAAATTCTGGGATGCCTACAATTCAGATTCTAACATATCCGGGTATCGCTCGGGAGAACTGCAAACACGGAATCCTGCATTGCCGCCTAAGATCATCGTAGGGCGGGATCGAGACGAACATATCTATCCACAGTATCCGCCTAACTATCCTTCTAAGGCTTACTCTTCTCATGTACCCAGTAACCGGCATCCTTTCCCAGATACCACTTCACAACCACGCCCTTATTACCTCGAACAAAACATAGGTATCTACAATTCACCAGACCGTGAGGTGAATTCGGAAAGGTCTTCGAGTGAAGATGATGAGGCATGGGTAGACGGTGAGGATGTTGAGTCGCAAGATTCCTTACAATCGAACGCACTGCCGGCTCTAACAGAGGTTTCACGACCAATTCAACTATACTCGAACGTGCATACCGATGAGGATCTGCTAAATCCTTCGGACTGGAATCGAAAGTTATCTATAACTGAATATGCTGTCAAAGAGCATCACAATAATAGGAAGAATTGGCCTGATACGTGGCGCCACTCTGATAGTAAAACCTGTCCAATGTCGCCGAGGGACGTATGGATACAAGTTCTTGATGTCGACCATCGTGTCAGTCAACTTGGTTTAGATGCAGCTCTTCCCATGATCGATAACAACAAATACCATTCGATACAAAAGGGGAGTTTGGCTGAAGTTGTGGCTGCATTTAAAGCTAGATCAGTACAGGAAGCGAATAAAATGACATCTAACTTGCCACCTCAGTCCTTCCTGACCCCTGGTCAAGAGTCCTGGAACGACACTTGCGAACAAGTCCAGAGACTATTGAAAGCTCGAGATTACTTGATTGCTGTTTGCAGAGATGCCGAGTACCTCAACGAATTTCATCCCACCATGGATGCTATCACATGGTTTGAGCAGGCGCAATCTGTTAATAAGGAGGGAATCACCACTGCTAGAAGCGCGGTCATAGAGCTGATGTCACTCAAGATATTAAGCCTCTCGAAAATCATACAATCCTTAAACGACATCCTGCATGCTTTGTTGTGGAGCTGGAGTGATCAGAGCACAATCTGCATCGAATCTGACCAGGTGACCGCCAACAAAGGAGAGCAAGATGCCGATAATCCACGGAGTAGCCGACAGACTAAAGCCTTGAAACTAGAGAATACTCGATCTAAGACCATAATCTCAGACCCTTACGATAATGGCGAAATGCGTATTGAGACATGCATTCAGACTTTGGAACTAGGTTTAGAGACTCTCATTGACGAGGTGGAGGTTTTCGCCGCAATTCTGAGTCAAGCGCTGTTCTATCAATGCGACGTCCTCATCTCAGATGACCTTCCCAAAGGGGAGATGGTAAATTACGGGCGGCGGGATATTCCTGGTTTGTTTTTCAGTCCAAGAAGCCTCAAGTGTATGGGTGAGCTCATACAAGACCGCGACGTCTGGGTTCTAGAGCAGTTTCATAATGAATGGAATAAATACCCCTATGTCAGCCCTCCTGCCATAAACCCTCACGAAAGAGCTCCTCCACCACTTTCCAGGCCTCTTTCGTATATCAGGACGACAATAATTGATCTAGCTCGAATCTGGGGACCCATTTGGAAAGCATCTGAATTTACCGAAGGGGATTTCTGGCTCTGGTATCGCCTACCTGGGGGTTATATCGGTGCCTCGGAACATCGAAGCTTTCAAATCACTGCCGAGGTGGATGAAGCTCCTAGCCACTTTTCTGCTATTCTGGATGGAAAATTCGGTAAATGTCCATCCTCCCAGTTCTTCGTGCCCAACTTACCCTATCTACTCATTGGTCATGGCCTTCCGAATGGGCTCGTACCTCGAAAGTCATGCCAGATGAGTTTAGAAACAGGTCTCGAAGGCATGGCGTTGCAGTCGATTGGGACTTCAAAGCCATTCAAATACAAAGAGTCATCATCTTTCAATATCGCTGTTGGACATGCTGGTACACAAGTCGCTTGGAACACTCAAATCAAAACCAATCCAGGCATCCTCATGAAACAGAGCCTGTTGGATCGTTGGAAGTTAGAGCCGAGGTTCCGCAATCCTCGGCTTCTACTTCTTTGGTACGGTCTCGAGGTTAGTCTATGTACTAGGAACGCAAGAAGGTGCCGTCTTGTGGACCTCATACGATCTCGTTCAATGATCGAATATCTGTCCGCAACCTACAGACCAGCAGTGGGCTTAAGGACCTACAAGACAGCGCTTTTTGACGCTCTCAACAATAGTGATCCAAACGCCTTTGTGGAACTCTATGACAACCACCCGGAATGGCAAGCTGAGCTTGGTACAGTAGTTGCACGTTGCCTGGAAGTCCTCAAAGAATCCGGTGTCAATAGGAAAGGTGACCTTGCTGCTTTTACCTTCATTAAGAAGTTCCATGATCCCGAGCAGCTTGCTATTCTTCCAAGAAAGGATCACACATGGGCCCCGCTGCTCAAGGACACTTTCGACTCGGCCACATTCGCCCTTGTGTCTCATCAATGTCTCGGATACCCGAAAGCCCCTGGACAAACATGCCGACTCAAGGATCAGGCTGGACAAGCGTCTAAGTCTGTTCTCGAGACCAGCTATACGTCTATAGCGCGATCAGATATGACCAGACTTTTCAAAAGCAGGGGGATGCAAGTCAATCAAAGACTGACCATGCGTGACTCATCTAATTTCAATATTAAGCGAAGATCGTCCAGAGGCATTATACTAGGGACATGGCACGGAGGGCCTTTGCGGTACCTGCATATCCCCAGACCTTCGGAGGAGCGGTTCCGTGAAAAAAGACAAGACGGAGAGAAAGCTATCAGGGCCTTCGTGATTTCTGGTAGGAAGTGTAGGTTGGTTCGAATGCGCGAACCTCCTGAAGCGACACCTGTGACCAATGAAGATGACGCGGTCTTCAGTCGTGATCTCTCAAGCAATGACGTACTGGATGAGCCTTCTTCTCGGCCGCACCGGAATGTCAGAAGTCATTCTCCTAGTGAACCGCTGAGCACCACAAGAGCAAACCATTATTCGCAAAGAGTGTCTAGATCCTCGACAATGGACGATGCTTCTACTCTGCGTGGGGACGGCGCCGAACACGTCGATGCTGGCTCCCAAACACGCTCACCGTCCACAAAGCCCGAAAAATCGGCAGCTAAAGAGGGGACCGTCTTCCAAGAAGGCAGTAACTCCCGTGTCCACAAATCTACCCAAACCGATATCCTAATCGTGCCCCAACAATTCGTAAGCACCCCGTCGCCGACCAAAAACGGCGAATTCTTATTACCGATACCTGCCAACGGCGAAAGCGGTAGCAAGTTATCGCACCACACACGCGGTTCTGGAAGTGATGCTGGAAGCGGCTCCGCACGCCGCAGTCATAGAAATTCTTCGGGAAGTCATGGTGAGAGTAACGATAGCTCTTCTCACCGCCGCCGCAAGCATCGTCCGGACTTCGGTGATAGTGCTGTTGAGGAGAGCCATCGGAAAGATGAAAGCCTGGCGAGTAAATTGGGGTTCGGGGGTCTGAAACGTTGAGGGTGGATTTGTCCTTGAGGTTTAAAGACTACGAGAGCTATTTCTCGTGACTATCTTTAGGAGTGATGAAGGATCCCTGAGTATGGGTCTTGGAGCTGCCAAGCAGGTTGACCGAAGAGGTGTGGACAGACAAAGACTATTTGAAGAGCTTTGAGATTGCTCAGACTTCCAGCCCATTCCTCGCCTCCAACGCAGAATACTTTCACTCTGACCACCTCTTCTGGGGACTGAGGTGTCGGTGCTAACTCCGAATACTCCTAGGCGCCTGCTGATCGAAGCTAAAACCAATGGAACACCGCTACGAAATACAGAGAACGAACTACCCTCAGGCCAACACTCCTACCACCCCTGTTGACGTCATTTCATATGGGGGCATTGATAAGGTATGTTGGTTGTTGCTAATAGAAGGCTACCTTATCTACGGAGTACGGAAGTAGAATACCTTATGGTAGGTGCCGACTAGCGGGCCCCAGCCCTGCCAGCCCTATGAGCCGAAGATTACCAACTCCCCTATTGGAGACTACGGGTCGGGTGACCCCGCTAGAGCTCGGTCGACCATGCCAATTGTCCGAAGCTAAAAACTAAGCTAACACCCGAGGTTAATACGTAGATTCCATATTCAAATGAACCTTTCCACCTGTAACTAGGGCTAGAAAAAAACCGTTTATTCTACAATAAACGTGTATAATACCTCTTAGCGGTTTATTCATGTATGTTTATTGGTTTTATATTATATAAGCAAGCTAACTGTCAATAGATAGACCTTCATCCGATCTATCTTCCTACCACCAGCCATGCCTCAGCAACGCGGTGGTAAGCCCCGAAACCAGGTCGTTGCTGAAGCCTTTCAGCAGATAATCGTACCTGGAAGAGCTCTTACTACAGTTCGATGCCGTCACTGTCAATACGTACTGACAATGGAAGCTACTCGTCAGCAGGCTCATTTGAATAAGTGCACTGCTTACATCAATAGACCTATCAATTTGCCACCTTCATCAGTTCAAACGAAGCTTCCACCGAAAATTCGACCATTGCCGAGCTTAACTATTAAGACACTGAATCGAACGGCAGCAATGACAGTCTACATGTCGAATTTGCCACTTAATCACTACGAAAATCAGTACGTTCGAGCTCATGAGCACGCCTTTCATACTGGAGCACTTTCTGAATAGCTCCGTCGATGGTTACATGCTCATGGAACAGCCAATTTAGTTGATACTATAAATATATACCCCCCCTGCTACTACCCCTGTGTATAATACATGCTTCAATAAACATGTATAATACATGTTTTGACTAACTTCATTTGGTTAGTCAATAAACATGTATTATACATGTTCGTGCCCTACCTGTAACTACTTTATCATCAATACACAATACCTTAGCTCAGGAAAGCGGAATTATGCGCATGGTCAGCCGATCATAAGGTAGTCGGACAATTGGCATGGTCGGCCGAGCTCTAGCGTGGGTCACCCGACCCGCATCCTCCGCCTATTGCCAACATCCTCGGTTTCAGAATTCAGATACGAAACCCATGCACTTTCGCTCCAAGTATTCGCTTATACTTGAAGCGAAAGTGCGGGGTCCGAGGTAACGAGTCCTTCATCTTCCGGGCCCTCTCTACAGTGATCTGTGTATCTGGCTGTCTTGGCCTTGAAGAGATGTGAAATATGATCTGGTTTGATACCCTTTCTGTACTCAAGGCAACAACCATGGCATCAATATCCCGCTGAGCACCCTTACCTTCAGTAGCCTGCATGCTTAAGCCCCGACGCACACGATTCCAACCTCGCATCCAACACGATTACAGAGCGGCCGTTACAGTAGTACTTTAGCATCCACTTCGGCAAGGGACCTTGTCCCGTACCTTATCTCGTACCTTATCTGACACTCGCATGCTCTCTATTGGATAGGGGCTATGGCAACCTCCGCCTATCTCGGGCCGGTAGGGCTGATGGCCCGCTAGTGGAGTTTCACCTTGTTCCTCCTCCGGAGTAGATAGACTCCCAGCCAGCTTCAACCTGTATTATGTATACTCCGTACCAATGCCCCCATATGACGTTGTATTCCAACATCCTCGGCACAACCGGCAATACGTCTCAAGTCTACGAGTAACGGCCGCGCTCGACGCAAACAATATAGCGCCAGATACCGCGTCGGGTCCTCCGAGTGATTCAGACGAAAGAGCGGGCGTTAGCGATGGCGATGTTTCATCGGTCTTGTCCATGTTGAGCATGCCGAACATGTTGGCTGTCCAGAGATCGTAGTTGTCGAATCTCTTCGCTTTGGCTATCTTGCAAACTCTATTGTGGATGTTCGTTTCTTCTCAAGGTGCTCTGAAAAGCGCTGTGGAAGGAAGCCCTCAATCATCGTGCTCTACTCGCCAAGATCTCCTTCCATAACTCAATGTCGTCCAGGACCCTGCGCTCTGCTCTACCGGAATGCCTATCGTTTTAGAAGCGTTCCCACCGTTGAAGCCTGTCTACGAGAACCTGCAAGTATGGGCTCGGTCACTTCCAACCAGACGTCCAGCGAGCTGCGCTCACTCTCGCGTCAAGAAACGTGCTATGTAGGAGCGATCGATGAGATATTGAGTTGCCAAGCCCTTATCTTTCGTGTCCATGGCCATGCTCATGCCGATGCTGTGGCCGTCGTCATTTAGTGGCGCGGCTGTAACCACATCAAGGCTGTGCGGACACAACAGCCCCCAAGGACAAAATGATATACTCGAGTGTTTACATTCGATGGATATTCGTCATGTTGGATGTCTCAAACCCGAATTTCGTTTCGTGGTAGAGCTCGAAAGCGCCGCTACATGAAAGATGAAAGACTAGTGCCTAATGGATGCAACCTCGGGGTTGGTGAGGCGCAGAAAACCAGCAAGCAAATCGAAGGCAGAGGTCAATGAAGTCTGATTCACGAGAAGTATAAGAAGAGGATCATGTCTACCTGTTTGTTGAAGTGTGAACGATCAATCCGGCTCAAATTGTTTCAAAATCAGCATTTTTAGGCATAAAACGCAACTTCTTCTCAATCTTTGGTTCCTCCTTTGTTCCAGACACAATCATTCTGCAATGCGCTGCTCTATCTCCACTGTTACTGCGTGCGGGCTTCTTCTTGTTGCCAACAAAGCCGTGGCCCAGGATTCATACGCGCTGTTACCCTACCTCGACCCACAATGCACTCAACCCGTCGAAGGCGCCACTGTAAGTGGCCATACGGCGAACAACATGACCTTCGCGAATACCAACGGCGCGCACAACTTCCCTTATTGGACACCAATCGTCAATCCCGAATTTCCAGGCGCCGAGGCTAAGGTCGGCTCAGGATACGGTGTCTACTGGCAGATTGGTGAACTCGGGCCTCAGTGCCGCGTTGTACTCGCCTTACAGTACTCTCAGTCAACTTACGGTTCTCTGGGGTTCAGTGCTCCACCTGGCAATACCATTCTTGCAGCAAAAAATGCTGGTTGTTATTATTCGTCAATCCCCGTGAGTAATACTCTTGATGTCATCGAAAAGACGCAGCACATTTGCAGAACTGACCGTATTCTCAGAGCAAAGCCTCACTATTCTCCACGTTCTGCTGCGGAGATGACGACTGCAGACCCTGGGTAGCCGGTGATGCCGCGCTCCTGAAAAAACGTGAGGTAAGATTACCTGCAACCATAAGAGAGATACCGAAGCTAACGGCTACCAAAGGAAAAGCCAGACCCCACAGCAGAGTTGCAGAGCTCGTCCTCAAAGGAAGCATCAACCAACCGTAAGAGCAAGTCGCCGACAGGCAAGGCGTCTGAATACAAGAGCTTGATGGCGAGGGACAATTTTGATGCCGGTGCTTGTAAAGTCAATGTCGTCTCACATCCCATTCCACAAGCCGGGCGACAAGTTATGGTCGCAGATCCCCAAACTTGCTCCAGCACAGCATGCTCATTCATCGTGTCCGGCGGTGTCACCACATCCACTTCCTTCACCTCCGGACAAGAACAAACCATTACCAATTCCGTGGGAGTCAGTGTCGGCATCAAGGCAGGATTCAACTTCCTGGGGGTCGGGGGTGAAGCGGACGTCTCAACTTCATACACTTGGGCGAAAGTTGTCGCGTCGTCCACCAGCACTACTATCATGAATAGTACCACAACAACCGTTTCGCACACTTTGGGACAGCAGGTCGGCACGACCGCATTCGTTACGTTTACGCCCACATACCTTTGCTGGAGCGTCACGGTTGATTGTGGGGCTGGAGTATCGCCGATGTTTCGCTTCTGTCAGCCGCAGATACAGGGGTCGTTACTGGAGGGCGACTATACTGTTGTCTATACTGGATGAATACGTTTCGAGGAACGGTGTTCCCTTTGGGCGAAATACGTTGGCTTGGAGTCACTCGAGCATCAGGACTGAGTGAAATTGGAGGCGACTTGGACCTGGCTAAGCAAAGTCGACCAAGCCCATCCCAGATGGTCTCTTCTTGTGTACAGAGAAGGGTCGTGCTCACTGCTCCGACACTCCGGCGTTGCCCGATTGTCGTGCCTCGAGCACATATGCATGTCTTGGCCCCTCCCTTCAGCGAATCGATAGAATCGATGCTTCTTGTTTCGGTCAGATGAGGGGTAGCTATCAGGCGTCCTACCCGTGTGCCGCCGATCAAGCGTGGCGTGCGGCGCTGGGTTTTTTTTTTCCAAACAAGCGGGATTTTTTCAAACACAAAAGGGCGCTTGGGGATCCTCTGCCGGCGTGAACGCTTCAGAGAGTTCTAGGGGCCTACGTCAAAACGCAGAGCAAGCGATGCTTTATCGTTCTCATGAGTTATCATCGCCAAGTACCCTTGCGCCGCGCAATGGGTTGGGTGACGAGGCTTTCAACCCAACCCACTGGGTGTGAGAATGAATTGAAGATTTTTTTTTATCGTGAGGAAACCCAGTCAGTAGCAGATATACTATCGAAAGAACATGATTCCGTGAACGAATGGATACTTTTGCGAAAGTTGGCGACTCGATATGTAAAACATAGACAGCAGAGTCTTCTATTAGTCGAAGCCGAACGGATTTCCTTTCCCAGTTGATCGATTATTGTACATACATGAACGGTGCCAGATTCAGGTATCGCTCGCGCTATGGGCTTGTGGAATGGACTCCCAAAGATAGCAGGCGAAAAGGCGTTTCGAGTTTGTTGTTCCTGAGTGTCTTCTACTGTATGTAGCTGGAAGGGTATGCGGATTACGATGGCGGGGGGCGGGGCGGGGGGGGGGGGGAGGGGGAAGGGGAAGGGAATACTGGACAACAGAATCAAAGCATCGGCCTTCATACTTGCACATTCTGCAAGGAGGCTCGTTTGTAGATGCCAAAATCCGACCGATTTTATCGTGTGGCCGATTTTTTGGGTGTAGAAAAGAAATCATGAAGAAAACTGTAAAGAGTTTTAAAGCCCAAGTCAACACGGAGAGTAGTCGTTCATTTAAAAGGGGTCTTGATTTCTCGATTCTGTACGTCTAACTCATCATCGCCTTTTTTTTTTGGCAAATACTACGGTACGAAAGCCGTGCTGCCCTCAGTCTTCTATGCGCTCGCTTTGATACTGTTCGTCGAGATCTAAGTAAAGACAGGAGGAGCGATATGTTAAAGTTTTTTTTTTTTTGAAGCTACATACCCTGCTTGGTTGGTGTCCTGGTCGGCCAGATATACCCGACTCCATCGAAGTGAGATCGTCAAGGACGCCAACACCAAACCCCTTGATTATCATGACGCTGACGGACGGCGCTTTGCATGCTAGACACGCGCAGGTCATCACCGACAAATTACCCTTCTCCACTCACTTTCCAACCCTCCGAAGGGGAGCCTGTTCACGTACGCCGATCAGACCACTTCCGTATGTCAATTGGCCAGCAGAACCATTTCCGGGCGTGCATGCTTGCAGCATGGGCTCTCGGGACAATTTGGAAAACAGAAGGGGATTGCGGATTTCACTGCGAATAGATCTCGTCTTCAGCGGCTGGTTCAATCACGCTCTTCTGCCGGCAGGCTCGAGATATCTCCTAGCCGTGGCCAGCCTAATTAGTTTTTTTTTTTTTTTTCAATAGCCGGCTGAGATGCGTTTTGGGTCTGGGTGGTTTTTGAGAAGGGTAAGGGAGTGAGTGTGTTTGTCGCCTTTTAAATGCAATAGCTTAGCGTGAGAGCATTCGAGTTGCGGCTTAGGTTGATATGTACAGTACACAGGTCAAATATTTGAATTCTGAAGAGATTGGTTTCTTTTGAAGGAAATTGAATTCCTTTACAGAACGGGGAGAGCTTTCCTATGCTATTCCGGCGATTTCAGAGAATTGAGGGATTCGAAAGATGGTGAGGGGCCGAAGCTAGTCGAGACAACTTCCATTCTCAATATTGATACTCAACTACTATACTGATACTGTAAGTAAACCGAGAAAATCAAGGTAAGACCATTTTAAAGGCCTTCAACGTTTCCTTGCCACCAGCGTGATTTGCATTCCTAGAATTCGCCATACAAGGGTCAAAACTCACCCCACTCTAACTTTATACAGCTTATTATTGCTCTGTTCATCCTGGGATGCAGAATCTCCGTAACACCCGTACAGGGCATGCTCTAGGTGTTGTAGCATAGCCGGGCAAATGGGACGTAGTCCGTGTCCAAGTCCCAGTTCTATCGTCTAAATGAACTGTAAATGCTTCCGCATCACAGGGAACAATTGGGTCCATATCTGACATTGATAAGATACCTCCAGCACCTTCCCATCACTATGCCAAGCAGAAGAAAAGGGTTTGAACGCACCATCGCTCCTCTTATTGATGACTTTTTACTCACTGAAGGTCCTCTCAAGGCAGATTTTCATAGCAGTGCATTTCATAAGCGTACCTACCTTTGAAGAACAAAGTCTAGTAGTCATGGAAGTGTAACCCTGGTGGGTGAGAACGACTTGGTCGTTGGGTTAGCGATGCACGTCACATGACGGGCGTTCCTGCCAAATTCAAGGATACTTGTACTTTGTTCCAAGCGCTACAGACTTTGAGTGTCACCGAAGCCGTAGAGAGAAAACATCTTCTCAAAAGCATGCATTACCGCAAAATTACGTTTGTGTGAGAAAGAGAGCCTTGATTTTATCAACTCATAGTCCTTATCATGAGTCGAAGCTCTTAACAGATGCTTGAGTGTGCTTCTGCTATGTGAATTTTTATAGACTTTGATATTCGGAGGCTAGTGTATTTTTTAGTATTCTAGTGGTATTTTTTAGTGGGCAACGATTGCAACCGACCCTCGGGATCTTCAATTTCTACGTTTCCGCTCTTGCACGTTCAAGACACAATCTTCTGTTCGTTTAATCGAACTGTACGGAATAACTTACACAGAACGCTAATATACTGGCTTAATCTTTCGAACGTTCTGCAAAACGGAACAACAATGATACAGCTCTACTACAATTAAATCTTGTGGTGGTTGAGCTAGTAAGGAGTCTGCAGCCTACATGCAATGACGCAGCTTCAGCTCAGCCTCAACCTCCAGCCTTCTCCGGCTAGACAGGGAATATGAGGCGAATCTTGGAGTGCCGTAGCCCATTTCAGTACGTTTACTCATAATTTGTCTATGAAGTTCTTCAAAGTTACCCACTGCTGGCCTGAGGATGGAAGCCTTCGCGCTCTCGGCGAGCGTGGTTAGTGTGGTATCGCTCTTCATCCAATTAGCGGAAAAGGTGCAGCATTTGCACGACTTCTGGACCTCGTTTCAGAACGCACCGTCTGCGATTCGCAATGTCGCCAGTGACTTGCAAACGTTCTGTGATGTTCTTGATCAAGGGTTCCGGTCTCATGAGAATAATAACCCTGTGCTACTTCAGATCTTAACGAGATCTGATAGTAAGGTAGAGGATCTCAAGCGGATTGTTGAGAGATTAGAACCTGGTTTCGCTTCGAAACGCTCGATCAAACGTAAATGGAGTTCGTTCAAAGCTACTCTCAAGAAGAACAATCTTGCGGAGTTCCAAAGATCTTTAACGGATACTAAGCCAGATATGCTTTTGATCCGTCAAGTTATAGCGGAGTGAGTTTGTTGACTTGCCAAGGACATGAAGTGTTTGGGTTGTTGATTTCATTTGCAGAAAGTCTTTTAGTCGCGGCTTCGTAGCACTAAACAATAGCATCGCCGACATAGCCTCGCAGAGCTCGAGTATATCCACAGAGCTGGTTACGATTGGCTCACGCACAACAGATGTTGACCAGCATATTACTGATGTGCATGAAGAGCTCCAGCATATGGTAGAGCGTATCCAAGAGCGGACCAACCTCAATGCCAGTACTTTTCTCGGCGCCGAGCTAGAGCAAGTCTTTCGGAAAGCAATCCGAGATACAATGCAGAGCCACGGTGGAATAGATGTAGTTGAGGAAACGGGCCTAGGAGCAAGACAACGGAAACAGGCTCGTTCTATACTTACTAGATCACCACTCGCATTGACTCCAAATTTGGGCCCAGACAAGAATCACGGTGCAGGTTATGTTGAGCATGCTGACAATGATGAAAACTTAAGACCGCAGTTGGGGGCTAATCACGACGAAAAACTGTTGTCTGGAAGAAGGAAAATAGCACAATGCACTTTTGCAGAGTACAAGACTATATTTGGCACACTTTCGTGGCGATCCAGAGCCATCAAGATCACTCATCAAGACGAATTTCTCGGTCATGTTGAAAACGATGAATTAGAAACTTACGTTGTGATTCGACCAGCTCCATGGCTAATTACTCGTAGCCTCAATGTGCAAATATCTCGAAGTTTTGGATGCTGGACTTGGAGAGCCCGGCAGTTTCCATTGGTGGCTAAAGATGCCTTGATATTCAAGTATGCTAGAGATGGAAACTTAAGTGGCGTAAGAGATCTTTTCCAGCACAAGCTTGCATCGCCATTTGATGTCGATCCACGAGGATATACACCATTGCATGTACGGAACTGCTTTATGCTCAATATATCGTTAAACTTCGAAGCTGACAAGTCTCAGTGGGCAGCATTGCGTTGTAATCCTTTAATGTGCAAACTATTGATTCAAGCCGGCGCTGTTGTAGATACGCCATGCAATAACTCAGGGTAGGCCAGCTGTTAATATTGTACTCGTATATTGCGTTTACATCCACCACTAATACTGGCAACGTAGATCACCTCTTTCAAACGTAGCGGCATCGATAAGATTTGTGACGAATAGATCGGAAAATGAGGTTGTAGATACTCTCCGCGCCTTCGTCACGTACGGACAAGCCGACACATCTTGGCTAATACTACTTATTCGTTGGTGCTTGCGAAGTCTCACGTGGAATCCTATTGCAAAGAAGGCTCTCTATTGGCTACTCACACAGGAGGAGTCTTACTCCGACCGCGATCATCTCAATGACCATGAGACACCCATCATGATCCTACTATCATATGCTGGTTTGGGGGATGATACAATACCAATGCTTAACTTGTTAATTGACAAGGGTGCCGATGTTGACGCTCAGAAGACCGGACCAGACGAAGATCTAAGAGCTGGGTATACCGCTTTGCATTTCATCATACGTTCCACCTGCACTAGTCTATATTCCTATCCCCCACCAGATCCATATCGTGGAGCAGTGTCGCACCTTCTCCGTCGAGGAGCCAACCCCCACTTACCTGACCGCCATGGTCATACACCAACTACTATGGCGTTAGCCGCTGGAACACTCGCTTTCGGTTTTTGGAAGCACGCGGTGCGCGCTCATAAAGATATACAAGAGTTTGTCAGAAGGGAGCTGGCGCATTCTTCTTCGTTACGAGACGCTGGATGGGATGAGATTGCTCTTTTGAACATTTTCTACTGTGATTTCGCACCGTTTCACTATTACCGTCCGATTTACTCTATAAGTTCCGCAGATTTGTATGGTTGGAATTGTGCAACCGTCGATCGCAGCCGGGAACCATGGTGGTTCGACCTCCAAGAGCTGATCAGAACAAAGGAAACCCCACTTCCCCCTTTACCTCGTGGGTGGCAGAAGATCAAATTAGATGACCGCAGTTTTCAGTATGTCGAGACGAGCACGGGTACCATTACAAATGAAAGACCCAGAGCGGCATTCTTCGCCAACCTGCAAACACGGAAAGCACAAAGTAGGTACAGAAAAGGTATGATAACGATTGAGACCGAGGGATGTGAGACCGAGCTAGATGATTGGTGCAGTGACGAAGATGGAGGATCCTCTGAAGACAGCGAAGAAGAATGCCGTGTATTCAAAGATGAGTCCAAAGCAACGTGGAGTGATAAGATCGAAGGGGTTTTCCGTACTAGCGAGGGGGATGGACCTGATACACAAGAAAGGGAACTTGAAGGAGACTCTGCATGCTCAGGACTCAGTAACTTACAGGTCGAAGATCTCGGAGACAGTGACGAAGAAGACGAATTCCACGATGCACAAACCACCCCATTCACATACCCGGACGGACCATAAACCCCCTTGATCGAACAGCGGAGATGGATATACCGCTTCCGTCTTTTTTCCCAAATATAGGAGAGCTACTGCGATCGAGCGTTGCATGCAAATGAATACACTGTCTTTACGCTATACAAGGAATAAAAAAACCCAAACAGCCAAGAATATTTCATACCGCTCCAACGGCCTTGATTTAAATCTCCCAATCCAACCTCAGATCTTTCAATTCCATCACCACCTTGCTCCCTCCCCGCCTCCCGAGCCTCTCACACCCTCACATGTACCACATGAGCAGAACACGATGACAACGACGTTACCGAAAGACGCCACCATTCGACCATCCTGAAATCCCCCTTACACCCTCCTCTCAGCTCTCACACACAACCCCCCCCCCTCCCCCCTCCCCCAATCAACTCCCCCTCAAACCCCACCCCCCAACGCCACCCCACACAAACAACCCCTCCAACCCCCCGCATCCACACACCCACACACCTATTCTCAACACCCAAAAACTCCGCACGCTAAGCACGAAAACGCATCTATTCCCCCCCAAAAAACAGAAAACACCAACGTACTCACCCCATCATCTCAACAAACACACGACCTATCCCCTTTAGAGGGTTTTAAGCTATTCAATGCTCGGAAATGGAGTGCTTTGAGGGGAGAATTAGGTTTCGGCGTGGGTTTTGTGAGGGGAGTGGGGGGGTGGTGGATGGGTTTAAGTTTCATGTGACTAGACTTTATTTGGAGTTTTGCTTTAATTTTTAAGGACATCATATCGAACCATACCCTCTTCAACCATAGGCGAAGAAGAGGGATGTACATACAACGTACATACATCAACGCTTTGGTGCTTGTACATCCAACCCTCCCTGCCCTAAAGGCGCCGAAACTTGCCGTCTTCATAAATCACTATACGGTAATACATTTCATACTCACAAATCATACTCTCAGCCACTCGAAAACCCACCCGGCAAACTTTTCCTCCCCTTTCCTCCCTTCTACTTCGCGTCGGCCTTCTCCATAGAAGCAATCTTGACCTTCTTTCCCGGCCGATCGAAAATCGACGTCATAGCCGGTGATCTCCCCGGCTTTCGCTTGGGCGCCACCGCCTTCCCCTCCTCCAATCTCTCCCTCGCCGCGTTCACCGCCTTGACAGCCTGCTCTGCGACCCTAGCTCTTTCACTCTCGCTTTCCGACTGTTCATTCTCCGATTCGCTTTCGGCCCATTGTAAAGCCCGGAGCTTGGCTTTGCGGTTGGCTTCGGCTTGGGCGAGGGCCGGGTCGATGGGGGTAATGGTTGTGGCGCCGGGACCGAGTTTGGAGAGGTTGATGGAGGCGTCGGAGGCGGGGAGGGGGGCAGCGGGGTGGGGATCGATTGGTGGAGGGGTGGCTGTGGGACTGCTACGCAGAGGAGCGGGGGAGTGGTTGTGACTGCGGTCGTGCTCTTCTGTGACTAATCCGTTCAAGGATGATTGTCGGTGTTGGTTAGGAACACTTCTCCTGGGGAGGCCACGAAGTTTCGGCTCGTTGGATAACTCCTTCGGAAGCGCAATGTGGTCACCATCGCTCTTGCGAGCCAAATAAGCGGGCAGTTTGCGTGTCTTCTGGACTTTTTGGACAGGGGCTGTTTGGTAAGCTTCTTCGAATCGATCAGTATCGTCGGTGTCACTTGAGATTTCCTGGTACCTCGCCGAAGTTTTTCGCAAGTCTTCGGACAGACTTGGTCTCGTTCTTGACGGTTTTTGATGGAGTGCTTTGTTGGTCGAGAAATCTTCGTCTTGTTCAACCCTCACTTTCTTCTTTTTGACAACTGCGTTAGGCTTTGCAGTACTAGCGTGAGAATAAACTGGAAGATCCGGTTGAACAATCACATTCTCGGGTACCTCAGTTCCAGAGCTGTTAACACCAGGATGTGACTGGAGTTGAGGGTCGATGTGTGTCTTGTTGACGTGCTCAGCCAACCTAGACCCGTTTACCCGGCATATGACCAGCAACGACCTCCCGTAGAAAGCAGCTTCTGCACTGATGTATCTATCGTTTTGTCTTGCTTCCGCCAATGTATTTTCTATCCTCGCTTGGTGATACTGAGCGTTGGCGTCGTTCCTTGGTGTCCCCGCAAACTCATTAGTTACTGAATTGACAACATCACTTTGGACTATGGTGCGACTATCTGAACGCTTTCGCTTCATGCCACTATGAATCTGCGGATCACTGTGCGGTTGCTGACCATTCTGTGCTAGCTTTCCAGGATAGCGGTCTACCTGAGAGGAAGGCGCGGCTTGAGGTAGAGTAGGATCTGGGTATTGATAGGTGATGCCTGTATCCTCTGTGGTGAATGTGCCATAACGAGGATTCTCTTCCATCATCCTAGCTATAGGTGCAGTATACCGAGACCTTTTATCTTCACCTGCCGTGCGGGTTAGGGTATCAACGTGATTACTACCTGCGTTAGGCTGCACGACGCTTCGATGAGGTCGTGAGGATGGTTGGCCTGTATGAAGCATCGGATCAATGGGTATACTTCCCTCCCTATACTGAGAGGTGACGGGAGGCTGGGAGCTCGTAGGAGTAAGCTCATCGTCATTAACATAGTGATCATCAAGAGCAGGATCTTTGGATTTCTCGATTTCTGCCTCATCCCTCCGACGCCGTAGACGTCTCGTATCATGAGGGTCATCGTCCCCAAATTTCTTAATCCAACCGACGTTGGAGATGCTAAAGTTGACGAGGCTCTCGACACTTCTTGGGTCGGCGACCTTCTTGGTATCATGGCCTAACATAGTCCCGGTTGGCTCGAAAGGTTTCATACCTTTCATATTGCGACAGGTTCCACATGAGCAAATCTTGAGACAGTGCGGACACTTCCAATTGGGATTTTCCATAACAGTTAATGGCATCAGGTCGAACATTCTAAACAAACTCCCATAGGTGTAGACACGGCCGCACTTGCAGTGAGCAAGTCTCCAAAGCGGTTCTGGGAAATGAGACACATGGCAACACATATGATCTTTCCGTGCCTTCTTTAATCGTCGTCTTTTCGACTTGGCCGTAAGCTTGCGGGCATCATCCGACAGATCTTCGTCTGGAAATCTGTTGTCGACCTCTTTCGTGGGGTCCTGCCAAGGTCGGATTTTCAACTGCTCTTGGCAGACTTGGGCCAAGGTTTTCTTTCCCGAGTTCTGTCTCTCAACTTCAAGCGACTGAGGCGCTTTGTCTGTAAGCCCGCCATCGAAACTAATGATCTGATGTCTCCAAAGTTCATGTTTTCCAACGAGGTCTTGCCATGGAAATTGCTCCACCCACTTGTATTTGGAGCTGCATCTACAACTTCGTCCCATCGCAAAGCACTCCATGCAAATATCATAGGTGTCCTCGTCGCCATTCTCAAGGGGTACAACGCACGACGTGCACGTTAAAAACCGATTAAAGATGTTGCATCGGCAGTACGAACAAGTAACGTAGCTATCATAAGGTAGATACTGCCCTTTCTTCTCACCTGACGAGACTGGGGCAAGCATTTCTGAGAGCAGTATCTGAGTATAGAGGTTGAAAAGTCGCCTGAAGTCTTTCTGAAGTTGACGTATCTTTGGGTTGTAATTGAGGTCAAGCATGACTTGCTGGTCAGTTGTCGCCTGCTTTTGCAGGTCTACCTGCTTGAACAGACCCGAATACTTTTCAAGGGCGAACAAGACAATCGCCTTATTCTTGTATTGTTCATCTCGGCAAACAATTCTTGCCCTGGGAAGTGCCTCATTCAGTGCCATCTCCAGAGTCTCGACCGTAGTCCGATTCCATGCCGCCTTCATTGTCCTTGTGCCACGATTCCATACCTGATGAGGAGCCAAAGGCGGGATTAGGATGAAATCTCCGGCCTTCTGCTCTACGATATAGGTCTTGAACGGTGCTGCTTTCCAGGCATTAATCTGAGCAAAATGAGCTTCGACCTCGATATCATGGCCCAAGGTCGCTAGCCAATACTCTGAAACCAAGTGTCGATCCTTGGTCTCTGTCATGAACCAGATGGAGGAGCCCGGCTTGGCCGGCTTTCCATCGTCGTCGACAGTACTCGAGGTTTCCACCATGAGATTATGACCTAGACTTGCGCACATTTCTCTATGAGCGGGAGTATATGTACCCTCATGCCCAATGTAGCACATCATATTTTCAGCCCTCATCTTCGGTGGTAGGCAGCTCATGAGATCCCCAGCTCTAGCAGCACCACGGCCCTTCCTACTACCTGGTCCGTTTGGATTTGCTTCGTTTGTCGACCCAGGCCCACCAATATCTCCAGTACTGTCATTGAGGTAGAACACGCTGGGAGGTATTTGCTCTTTCAACTTATCGTGCCATACTTCGGGACAGTCAATATCTTTGAGGTAAATCCTTTGCCGATCTGGGTCTTTGTAGTTGTAAGCATTCCATTGGTTGGTGAGCTTGGGCATATTGTTCAGGTAATGACCGATCGAGAGTGCCATATTCTGCTTGGTTGTGAGGTTACGGGCTTGCTCAACTACATCATGTGGTAAGCTAGGGCAATGTCTAGGACGTTCGAGTACCAAACTCACATCTTTTGCTACGATTATCTCGTAACCATTGACTAGTAAATGTCCACTCGTTCAACCTGTGCTGCCAGCCTTCAATGACCAGCGGCTTTCCTCCAATTATAACATGCAGAAGAACTAGCTTTTCAAATGCCTCCAGCCCTTGGTGTTCAATCATATCACAAGATATCCGAACGACATACTCGAAATTAGGGTTCCCCTCAACAAAAGCGGTGAGGTCAAAGTCCGGTGAGATGGGGTCAAACGACGCACATGGTCGTTGGGCTGGCATTTTGGCGTCAGGCTTGCACTTAAGTGAGATGTCGATTTCCAAAGCTATAGGAGGACTGCCATAGATCGGTGCTGAAGTTTGCGCAGCAATGGTGCTCAAGCTTGAGGTGTTGCCTCGGGCTCATTCATCTCACTTCGAGGAACGAACTCGATGAGTGTTGACTAGCGTGAATTGTTTAGCGTTATTTCCTTGATGAGACGCAATGCTCAACGAGATACGATGAAGCTAGAGAATGGAAGACTGAAGGTGGGAGTATTGTGGTGACTGTGGACGATAACAAAGTTCCTATGTCTTTTTGAAGCTCGAAGTGGAGCATCGGAGACACCGCGCTAAAACACCAATCAGTCCGCGCGCTTAGGTGCTTTCGCAAGTGATACCAGAGGTTCAATGGTTGCCTGAGGTTTCTCTTTTGTTTCAGACTTCTAGAATGTATTGCACTCTGTATTTGTATGGTTTTTGTCTATGCACATAGTTTACCCTCGACCATCATTCGTCGTCTCCTTTAATTCTTCATCTCTACCCGCTCTTTCTTCATCCCAAAATATTTTATCTCAAAGACTTTTCTATTTTAGACAAACTTCAGTGTATGACTTTACTAAGGAGCAGATTTTGAAACGATGTTTAGAATTCTATAGTTTAGGAAATTAGTGAAGGTTTTCGACCATCTCAACAGGCTTTGAGTCCTATACCGAGCGAGGCTTTAATACAAATTACTGGCATAATGGCAGCCTCCAGAGGTTTCTTCCTGAACCTAGCCAATACTCGATACCTCCGAAGAAATGGAGCCATTGGACGACATTTTAGACCCTCGATCCTGAGGTGCGCGTATAAAACAGACTTTTTTATCTCGTCTTCGCACCATAGCCATACAGTCTTCACATCAAAGATCCTGCCACACAGTTCTGAGAACCCGAAGCACGACCATAATACTCGAACCTTCTCCGGAACTCAACCCGCCATTCCAATTCCTCCACCACTGGTATATCAGCCCCCTAAAACCGGATTCATTTCTCACCTCCCTCACTCATGGATCCCCTACGCCGAACTCATACGCCTCGATAAACCAACCGGGACCTACTATCTCTTCTTTCCCTGCCTCTTCTCAACCCTCATGGCAGCTTCTTATACCGCCTCGCCTCCCATTTCTGTTCTCACCACCTCCCTGTTGTTCTTCACCGGCGCCTTGATTATGCGAGGAGCAGGGTGCACCATCAATGATCTTTGGGACCGAAACCTAGATCCTCATGTCGCAAGGACTCGGCTTCGACCTATTGCGAGGGGTGCTGTGACGCCCTTTCAGGCCGTGACCTTCACTGGGTTCCAGCTCCTAGCGGGCTTGGGCATACTCCTACAATTCCCAACTTCGTGTCTTTACTACGGTATCCCGAGTCTGCTCCTAGTAGCGACCTACCCCCTCGCCAAAAGAGTAACAGACTACCCCCAATTCATCCTCGGCCTCACCTTCTCCTGGGGTGCAGTCCTGGGCTTCCCCGCTTTGGGTATTGACACACTCGCTGAGCCTTCTGCTGCAAAAGCTGTCGCGGCTTTGTACGCAAGCTGTGTTTCGTGGACGGTGTTATATGATATGATATACGCTCATATGGACATCAAAGACGATGCCAAGGCTGGCATCAAAAGTATTGCCTTAAGGCACGAGCATGAGACGAAACGAGTGTTGTCAGGGTTGGCAGTTTTGCAGGTCGTTTTGCTTGCAGTGGCGGGAATGGCAAGTGGAGCTGGACCGGTTTTCTTCGTGGGTGGTTGTGGGAGTGCAGCTGCAACGCTGGGGTTGATGATATGGAGAGTGAAGTTGAAGGAAGTGGGAAATTGCTGGTGGTGGTTTAGGAACGGGGCCTGGCTTACTGGTGGAGGAATTGCGGCAGGTTTGCTGGGAGATTATTTGGTTCGGATAAACCAAGTGGAATTGAAAAATAGTGAGGAGCTTCTAGAAAACCGAGGTGAAGCCTATAGAATAGAACTGAAAAGGTAGAGTTCCGTATCAGAACCCTTTATGCTTTTTATGTTAGATTGTTCACAAGGCACGTGAGCCCCGAACCCAAACGCCATGCCTTTTCTGCCCAATTGCCATGCAATCAACATGTTGCCCGAAGAAAGGTTGAGTATGGCAAAGATATCTCAAATAAGCACTCAGGCATCACTGCTCCCTCTTCCACCGCGCCGCCCGCCACGTTGTCCACCTCCCCTTCCCCCACCTTCCGAGCCAGCTCCGTTAGCCTGTCCACCCCCTAGCCCATCGCCCGCACCCATGGTCAACGCTGCCGTTGCTAGTCTGTTTGAAAGATCTATTTGTGTGCGGATGGTGTTGGCGAGGTAAGAAACAACTAAGACATCCTGAATGTGATTGTTGCTGTACGCTGTCAGTCAAAATCATCAAACTGCGCAGAGCCTCAACATACAAATCCCTTTCAATATCCACCGGATCCACCTTTGGTGCCAACGCCAAAGCATTCAGCAAAAATTGCCCCAACGCACTAGACGGTGGCGCCTCCTCTTCTATTACCGCTTCTACATACTTTGACACCCTCTCCAGCATCCCCAGTACCTCCTCAATAGCCCTCTCCAGCGACTCAATATCCGTTAGCACGTCCGCCGTCCTGTCCACACTATCTTTGGCGCCCGAAATCAATTCCAAGCCGCTTTTCTCCGCCTCCCCATACCTTAATTCATGCGGCACAGGTATGAACGCCGCACTATCGGCTGCCCTCTCCGCCGTCACTCCCACGGGCGCCGAAATATACGTTCTAGCCTCAATATCCTTGCCCGCGTCCGTACTTATAGTAAGATGCACCGCTGGATGCGGCCACGTTCCATCGCCTTGGCCTCCATAGAAATTCTGAATAAGCGCCGAAAAGGTATTGAGTTCCGCGGACGTGGCGTACCAGCCCACAAGCACTTCTTTGGGGTTAGCTTTGAGATGTAGCGATAACATTTGCTTTTGGTATTCCATGTCGACTTCGACTTGTTCGGCAGTTTCTGTATGCCCCACTGCGAAGCAATTGCGGATTTCGACTTCTTGGCCATCTTCGCTTCGGACGCCGAGGAGGGTGCCAATTACGCGCTCTTGGTCGGGGTTGCGGCGAAGGGAGTGGTCGAGGATGGAGAAGATAGCCTATTTCCAAAACTTAAGATTACAGCATGGAGGATCTGGGCGGCGACGTACTTGAGGCTGTACTATCACGTTTAGAGGCGCTGTTGTTGGTTGCGATCCTACTGCCGCTGGACCCAAAGGCCTAGCAAGATGGAGGAAGGAGTCAGTGTCCACCATGTCGTTCAACACGTTTTGTTGTGCAGGATAAAACTACTTCCCCTCTTGTTGACCATAGATGATCTGGCAAACGATAGCCCAGGAACAATAACCCTAAATTACTCTTGGCGAAAAGTTTTGTGGGATAGTAGTCGTGCGCTAAGAGATTAGATTAGATCCTTTGACATATCTTGCTTTCCTCAGTTGGGGAATCCTGACACACCTGACTTTCAAAGTTATGGCACCATTCACTCGTGGTGGAGGATCTTCAAGAGGGTTCCATAATTTCCAATCCAGAGGAGCAGGCAGAGGGAGGGGAAGAGGAAGAGGAAATGCCAAAGCACATGGCAACAATAAATCGACTTTCCTCTCTTCTAGGGTTGAAGAACCACTTCATAATGACTCTGGTGAAAGCAATGACAGCCCCAAGCTAGATGATGATGAAGATGGGTCCGTAAATGGTGGTCTGTCGAGTACTAGCGAAGATGAGACTGTGGTCAACAATACTGCCAAGCCTTACAGCATACTGCTTGAGTCCTTGAATGCAAACAATCAACCCGGGCAACCCCAGAGGAAGAAGCGCAAGGTCGAGCATAAAAAGGATCTTAACAAGAAAGACGATCTGGATCAAGATTTGGATCTCGCAGAAGAGCCAGAGGAAACCGATTACCACCAACTGGATGATGCTGAGAATGCTGATGAGCTGGATGATGCTGACGACGGTAAGTCCCCCAAAGCCTGTGCGCATACTCGGTCTCATATCACTAGATGACCCTTTTATGAGGCACTTTGACGGTACACACGAGATGGAACTTGCTCTTTGCATCTCAGATGTCAAAAACGATAAGTGGCTACTGGCAAAGGCAGATAGAGACTCAATTTGGTCATGTTTTTTCAAATATCCATCCAGCTTGAAGAACGTGCCGTTGACTGGCTCAAATATACCTCGGAGTACACAAGAATTAGATGTAAGAATTTCTGCTAGCATTTCCCCCATGGTTCTAAACTTGGTATAGCTTAAAGAAAAGCTCAAAGTACCTGCGGCAAAATGTTTGCCGGCATTCAACGACCTGACTGGGAATGTAGCCCAATCGATCTTTGATTACCGAGATCTGCTATTTGCCCATAGATCTACCAACAATGCGGAAGATCTTCGGAAAATTACCTGTCTACATTTATTGAACCACATTATCAAGACTCGTGATAAGGTAATTAAGAACAATTCACGACTATCCAAGGAAAATCATGACGAAGATCTGGAGCTTCGCGATCAAGGTTTCACTCGCCCGAAAGTTCTAGTCATTCTACCGACCCGCCAATCGTGTGTAAGATACGTTGACACAATCACCTCTTTATGTCAGCCAGAACAGCAAGAGAATCGAAAAAGGTTCCAAGATTCCTACGCTCAAGGCGAAGACGACTTTTCGGAGGATAAGCCAGCAGACTTTAGGGAGCTCTTTGGCGGCAATGATGATGACATGTTTCGACTCGGCATGAAGTTCACTCGGAAAACGGTCAAGTACTTCGCACAATTCTATAATTCCGACGTCATATTTGCAAGTCCCCTCGGGCTTCGGATGGCACTGGGGGTGGAGGATGTCAAGAAACAGGATCATGATTTTCTCAGCTCGATTGAACTACTGATCGTTGATCAAGCTGACGCACTCATCATGCAAAATTGGGAGCATGTTGAGTACATCTTCGACCATCTCAACCTACAGCCTAAGGAAGCCCATGGCTGTGACTTTAGTCGCGTCAGAGGCTGGTATCTTGACGGGAATGCCAAATATCTTAGGCAAACTATCTTGCTCTCTGCATTCAATTTCCCCTCGTTGAACAAGCTTTTCGCTTCAAATATGCGGAACGTGGCGGGAAAGGTGAAGTTGTCGAGGCCTTGCGATGGTGCGATGCTTGACTTGGGTATTACACTCAAGCAGACCTTCTCACGCTACGACTCAACAAGCCCAGTCACAGATCCTGATGATAGGTTCAAATACTTCATTTCCTCGATCGTGCCATCTTTGACGAAATACTCAGACAGCGGTGGTCGAAGGGGCCAAGGCGTTCTTATTTACTTTCCGTTATATGCAGACTTTGTACGGGTGCGGAATTACTTGGCCTCTTCTTCGACTACTCAGAGTATCTCATTTGGCTCCATTTCGGAGTACACGTCGGTACGTGATGTTGCTCGAGCGCGAAGCCATTTCTTCACAGGTCGCCACTCAGTGTTGCTATATACCGAGCGAGCCCACCATTTCAGGCGCTATCATCTTAGGGGAGTGAAGAAGGTTATCATGTATGGATTACCAGATAATCAAATTTTCTATCGGGAAATTGTAGGGGGCTTCTTGGGTTCCAGTATTGCAGAGGCTAAAGTGGAAGCTAGCGAAGCAAACGTTAGAAGCTTATTCTCACGGCTGGACGTCTTGAGACTCGAAAGAACTGTCGGGACCACAAGACATCTTTCGTTGCTTAGAAATAAGGGTGGTGATACATTTGACTTCATCTGATAAACGCACTTTTCTCATCTCAAAATTTGAAGGATGATGGACTTGTCAAGGGCTGTTCTCTTAAGGGCTTTGCGGTATTGGAAGCCTTATTCACGAGGTATGTGCACTTCACGCCTTTCTCAACTCAATACTCTCCGAGATGCTATATATACCCAGTCTTTCCCGAACGCAACGCTGAGATGCACCGTAGATCGTTCTAGGGCTGGCAGGAAAGATCAACCAATATCCGACATTGTCACTTTTGCGGGCTTATGGGATGAACTAGCGACTTGGGAAAAGTCCCGCGGACTTCTATGTGACCGCCAGTAAAGCGTCAGTTGGTATAAATTCACATTGATGTGCGGGAGCTCAGCGGGATAGTTCAAGACTCTGTAGCTTCACTCTTAACAGAGATTCACCGCTGCTGTGAGAGCCCCCTAAGCGGCTGTTTGGACCCTCCTAGCGGTTGTTAAGACTATTGCCCCACCGCTCCTCCTTGTGATTTCTGCATGCTGTCTTACTTCTTTCGTTTCATACTACGTTCCAAAGCTTTGTAACGTGCAGCTCACATCATTGCTCATAACAGTCGTGCAGCTACTGTTATAGGCACCGCTTTTCGAATAGCTTATCGCTCGTGTCACTCATTCTCACCACTACGAGCTCACAACCATCAGCAATTATGACGGCTAGCGAAGCAACAAATCACCGTGCCTTGTGTAGCCCAAGCTCACGAGACGATCTGCAAGGAGCAAACAATGTTGCCTATAGGAGAAATCAATTGGTAGAGCATCATGGTCCATATTTTCAAGGCTTGGTCCAAGATCACCGCCTTGGCCAGACTCCGAACTCTCTTCCACACTTGATCCAAGATCACCGCCCAAGTCAGACTTCTACCTTCCCTCTAAGCTTGGCGCAAGATCAACGTCCCGGTCATACTCCCATGGACGCCTCTCTAGGTAGTGCCGAAGCCTCAGTTCATCAAGAAATCGGCGAGCACCTACATGATACAGACGCTATGGATTATGGTACGGGTCTCAGCTCACTCGTACTTGTTCCTTCCACCATTCGATCTATCGAGGAAGCCATCATTGAATGGAGAACGCCTACATCCAGAGATGAATATAGTACTTATTACAGAGACTCTCAGTTCTCTGTTGGCCACAGTGACTCTGATAGAGACAGTCTTAACTCCAATGGCGACAGTTCTAACTCTGATAGTGACCTTCTTAGCCCTGATGGCGACAGGCTGTACTCCTGTGGCGACATTTCCAACTCTGATAGCGACCGACTTGACCCTAATAATGACAGTCCTCACTCTGATGGCGACAATCTTCACTGCTGTGACGACAGTCTTGACTCTGATGAAAACACTGATACCTCATTCAGTTCTCTCTATATGATCATCGACGACATACTGTTAACTCCAATTACACCAACCTCCATAGAGCTTAAGGGTCCTGGTGGAAAGCCGTTAAGACAGATGGTGGAGGCCGATGCATACCGTAGGGGCGAATGCAGCACCGGAAATCTGATCAAGAGCTTTTTGCCTGGGAGACTGAGCCCGCGTCCACGATATATGCCGACTGTGCAGGAAGTCGCAGATAGTTTCGAGGCAGTTTTGCCGACACTATTCGAAGAAGACTCGAATAACGATCTTATGGAAGGGAACCACCCAGAATCTGCCCTCACTAGGGCTGTTTGCGCATCACCAGCTGAGCAGAAGTATCAGGACCCTGAAGAGTCAGCTCCCCCAGGACCGCCTCCTGATAAACCTCTACCTCCACTACCGGTGACATGCACACAAGAAGCTGTACGATCAGGATCAGTTGTCAAAGGCAAAAAGCCAGCTCGTCTCGAGATTCTGCCGATGTCGGCGTATGACAGCACATATACAGTGGAACAAGGTAACTCCCATCTTTTACCCTCGCCAAGACTCTTGCCGGTACAACCAGCTCACTTGGAGCCCTTCTCATCGTCTGCACAGTTCTACAAGGATGTTTTGCCACGTGCTGTATCGCCGGTCTACTCCGAGTCCAACATTCATCCAGCCTTTAGATCAAACTCGTCACCACTCAGTCAGAAGCTTGCTTCGAATGCTAACCCTTTCACGAACCTCTTTGTCTCGCCGTCGCTACCTCCTTCGAGATGTCCTTCGACTTATTTGCGACTATCCCCCGAATCATCACCCCGACCGTCACATGCGACTATGGAGTGGTACTCATCGTCTATGCGCGCTCAGTCTCCTTCCACTCTTCGTACCGCTGGTGGCTCTAGCGCCAACACGTCGCCCCTCTTCATCAGCTTCGATTTATACCAACATCTTAGCTCCATCGGAGAGACCGATTTCGCCAACTACTTCTTTACCGACCCCGCCTACATCCTCCCCAGCCCGTTCACCGACCCCCGCCCCGCCCCATCCACCCCCAGCAGCCGATGTCGCGCCGCACCTACCGGTGCACCGGCTAGCCCCGCCCTCCAGCACCTCCCAACCCGCTCCAGCTCCCTCGCCCACCGCCAAATCCACAATGCAGGGGTCGGACTGTTCAACGTCCAACACCCCAACACGCCAAGTCGCACCACCCTCGGCCGGGTATACGGGGCCCCTCCCTCCGGCAAACAATACGTCTACGACGAAGCCCGGTACGGGGGCAACGGCGACAAAGCGAGCCAGATCCTGGGGCTGGACATTGATCCGGTCGAGGCGAGGCGGGCGAAGATCTTCGCCGCCCACCAGCGGATGGTGGACCAGTTGACGGGGGAGCAACCCCTGTTCACGCGGGAGAGCTGGGGGAGGAAGAAGGGGGAGATGAAGAAGGTTAGTTTGAACGACTGGGAGTGCTTGTACGGCTGACTAACGTGTTTTTCAGAAGGGGAAGGCGGGCGTTGAGGGGGTGAAGAGGTTTTTCGGGAAGGGGTAAGAGGCGGGTTGGGGATGTGGGGAGGAGGAGTGGTGGAGGTGGTTTCGTTGCGGGTTTTCCTTTTTGTCTTTTCCTTTTTTCTTGTACCTTAACGGCCTGCATCCCCTCCCCATCCCCGCTCCTTTGTGTTCTTCGCCTTTTCCTTTGTCCTTTTTTCCGTTTCTCCAACTAGTCGGATCATGATCTCGAGGAGATCATGATATCAATCTTCCAATTTCGGGAAGCATGTATGTAAGGCTTCTACCTCTGTGGTTGTTTATGTAGACCACGAATCAAGCCTTTTTTCTTTCTGGATCATTAGTGATTTCATGACGTAGAGAAGCCTCTTCAGGAAAAGGGGGGGGGTAAAGAGATTGAGAACGGTTTTTTGAAAAGATCAAGACAACGGCTTGTTAGTATCTCGAAAAGAACTGCTTGAAATCATCTCGATACAATTCTCCCTCACCGTTTCTCCTTTTGTCATGTACCTCAACAGCCCTTAATAGGTAGGTATTCTGCCACTACCATCTCACTTATATACGCCTTTTCTTCTTAAGCAGTCACCAAAAAGTGTCTCCAGACGACGAATCAAGCCTTTTTTCTTTGAAAATCTTAATGAAATCAACAATGTAAAGAAAACCGCGATTATATTTTCCAAAGCACTTCAGACAACATTTTCAACACGCATCTTCCTTTTCTCTAGCATTCTTATACATAGTTTAACGGCAGGGCATATTTCCCACTCACTCATTTTTCTTTTTTTTTTCTTTTGACTAGCTACTAGGCAATAATTTATCTACATGACAAACTAAGCTTATTTTTCTCTGAATCATCGGCGATCAAATGACATGGACGATACCGCTACATGGTATCTGAAGCATAAAAATTTCATTATCGACGACAAAGAATTCCGAGGTTTCTTAATGTCAGTTCTGATAAGTTAGTCCAAGACCAAACAAACCGACGCCGAAAACCCGTGGATTTCTTCCAAAGGGACAATCCTCGAGATGAATAAGCGAATGTAGGAGATTTCTGGTGGCAGTGAGTAATGCGCCTTCCGTTCTGGTTTTCCCTTCCCTTCCCGTCCTTCGTTCAGTCTGTACCTCAACAGCCCACTCCACTAAATTCTTTCCCTTTCTTTCATTTTATCCTAGAAGGCAACTCGGCAATACCGAAGAGCTCTCCTTGCCAAGCTTTTCGATTTGAGAAGCTCGTGCGCAAAAGAACTCCTCACATTAGCAGGAGTCTGTTTGGGTAATGAGTGAAGCCTTTCTCTGCGAAAAATTTCCTGCGATTTGTTCCGTGGATTGAATTAGCAAAGAAGAATCGTGACGGGCATGAAGTTGAATGGTAAAATGTGAATGTGAGAGAGAAGGTCGGCCTCGACTGAGGTAAGAAGCGTTCTGAAAAGAATCCCCACTGACAATAAGGAAAAGAGAGTCTGAGAGACGCTTTGGGAATGTCTAGCAGCACATCAGAGAATCCTTTCAACGACGATTACGAAGAGCCTAAACAGTCCGAAGACCAAGTTTTCAGCACTGCACTCGCCAAGTACCTCTCCTTTAAAAAAGCTCAACAAGACGACCTTCTTCTCCCGTCAACCGACCTCCCATCTAAAACCCTGTATCCCCAAATTCCAAATACATCAGTAATTTTGGTTTACAACGCACCAACTTTTCCTTTTCAAACCTATTCTCGAACCTTCTCTCAGATGAAAAACAGCGTCTTTCCTTGAACCACGAGAGTAAAGAGATGATGCTGTCAATGTCGAGTGTAGGGTTTGACAAACAAAAAGGAGATTGCTAGATGAATTATCTGACTAATTGAAAATTTAGGTCTGGGATTTACAATCCATGTTGCTTTACTTAATTTCCGTTATCAAGCTTCTGAGTATTGTATGAGCGTGGTGGTGGTATGTTGATATTCGAAAGCTTTGTTTTTACAGATACGGAAATCCGTCAAGGCGGATTCTTCGTATGACCTTTGTGAACCCACATATGGACAGCTGGTATTTTCCATTCTGTCTCGCATCCTTTGATCCAAAGACGATCTACGCAATCGGAAACTTACACACTTCACTCATTATAATATATATACATCTTGCCTTAACTAGCTTCACGGTACTACAACAACAGTCTTCCGATTCTGTTAAAATACATGACAACCACAACTTGAAAACGATCAGACTTATAAAGTCAGCTGATCGGGCAAACGTTACCAGGTATACAACTCACCATGTCTTTTTCTTCTAATTGATAGCTCTACCAATTACAAGGCATTATACCTAAATAACACCTGTGAAGAAATCATTTGTAGTCTTTTACAACCCTTACCTGGGATGTAATGAGAGAATGATATAAAGGTAGTCGGAGTGATGTTGTATATCCTTTCAAACGAAGCATTGCTCTAGATATATTCAAAGACGGCTTCAAACATCTTTTACTTTTTGATCCAGCCGATTTCATACAACTAACTGTCGAAGCAGGTTAGATGGCATTCAAAGCTAGACATTTCAACATACCTATGTAGTCTTACTCTAAAATGCCGCGCACATCACCTACTGTAGCTTACAGAGGTTGCTTGCGCCCGGTGAGATCTCGATGCGTTCGTTTGTATTCGTCTTACATGGTTTTACGCGGTGGTGTAAAGCTTTAGACCCACTGTTAGACTACACATCTGCTTCACTTTGGGTTTTCTTCTCAACTAGTTCGAGGAAAGGTGGGTGTTGATAAAGGTTTCGGGTGGCAGTCTTTTCCATCAAGTGGATCACCTTGATGATTAAAAACCGCGAAACTGCTAGACAATTTTGAATAATTCATTTGTTTCGCCCAGGCTCCTGACGTAGAGGTAGTTGAGAAGACGATGGCCTCGGTTGGCTTTAGTACTCATTTTTCAATCGGGGAAGCATGTATACAGACTTCTACTGCAGCGACTTTCTTCAAGATGAACTAGGCCTTTCTCCTAAATTATAAAAGATGGGATATCCCTCTTCGAACATGCAAATCTCTTCAAAAAAAAAATTTCAACACGAGGCCATCAAAAGCCAGTATTTGATACCCCAAAACTCAGCTCGACCACCAAAGAAAAAAAGGAAAAAGCAGCGAGCCAACATCGAACTGTTTTCCTGTTCCCCATTTCTAATCCTTCGCATCGCCTTAATTTTGCAACTGGGCTCGAAGTGATAGATTTGTTGTCCTGGAGATGATGTTGAGAACGACGAGACGTAGATGGGGTTGTGCAGCGGTGCCTTTCGGCGGAGCCTCCTGGTAACGACTCATCCCTCCCAAAAGGAAAAACCATCAGGGTCGAGGACTGTACACCGCATCAAAAAAAAACCGAACAGATTTGATGCAATCAAGTGTATCAAACCCAACTGAAGTCCTCACTGTTCGTTCCGCAACGGAAGTTGGAACCGGAATACTGGAGCAACAAAGGTGATAAACTAGGAAGATCTTGACAGGCAGAGAGGGAGTTGAGGAATGACGCTGGAAGGCTTGCGAGGACGTGTTGAAGTGGCGAGGCGGATAAGAGGTATTATTATTATCAAGGATTATTCATGGTTAAATTAGGGATGTTGGTTGACATCGCTCGAGACGCTTCTTAGCCCTTGCGGTAGTAGTCATGGATAGCGATGTGGACGTTCTGTCTCGAAAACGTTCGATATGTGATGAGGACTCAAAGAGTAGGTATTGTACCCTGACGGAGCGGTGTCTGGTGCGACTGTAGTAATTGCTGTCACAGCCGTTAAAACAGGAGTATATTTGAATATGCTCTGGAGACCCGAGTGACTGGAATATAGTGGCAAAAATCGAAGCTCGAAGCAGGAGAAACGTCTGAATCATGTGGGGTATCACATTCGACCCAATCGACTCATATTCTCTTATCATCCCCAGTCCTAATTGACTCTCCAATCTCTCGCTCCTCGTCCTCAGTCTTGTCGTGCTCTCCGGCTGCACTATTTTCGTCCGCTATCCTACCTGGCGCTGCGGTTCTGCTATCCTGGTCCGCCCTCGCTTCCACCTCTCTGATTCGCGTTTCCTCGTGCACTGGAGACTTGGGTTCTCCAATTTCCATGATCGTCGGGCTTGCATCCAGCTCTCCCAGGTCGATGGCGGGTAAGTTTACGTCCAGTTCTCCCACCGCCGGCTGCTGGACCTGGGGTAACATCTCCTGCTGCTCCCCCTTCCCATCAAACCCACCGGGCGACTGCATCCCCATCAAAGTCATAACCGAGTCCCTATTCTGGATATATTTCTGCCTTCTTTTTCTGTAGATGAGGAAAGCGGCCGTTGCTAAGGATGCGACTGCTCCAGCAACGCCCACGCCAATGCCCGCGGCTGCGCCCGCGCTAGGCCCGCTGGATGAAGGGGAGGGCATAGGAGACGATGTGGAATGTATGGGCGCCACGATTGCACTAGTAGTTGGGCTGGCCGTTTGTGTGACGAATGAAATCATCGTTGTGGTTACTGGGCTAGGCTTTTGTGTTGTACTTAAGCTTAATCTTGTAATGGTGATAGAACTGGCGCTCCAGGTAGTGGGCGTCGCCATATCATCCTGCGTGATGCTCCAAAACGTGCTGTTCGAGTTTTCGCCCAGCTCCTTTATACTGTAGAGAATGAACAGGCAAGTTACATTAGGCCCGCACGACGAGTCACCAGAAAACGGCTGGCCATTCGCTGAGTAGCTAGTATCGAGCCAAGTAAGAGAATCTCCCGTGGCATCAACGGAGCTGTTGGAGCCTATCGTAATGTTTAGCTGAAGTGGAAAAGCTGGCGTTTACGCTCTTTAATTTGACTTATACAAGGTATTATTCGCGAAATGTCGAATGCTTGGTGCGCAAATCTGGGCAAGGTAAGGGTCAGATATATTACTTTCCCAGGACACGAAGACACTGTCCATGTAGTTGTAATAGGGATTAGTGTTAGACTCAGGGTAAATCCATGAGACATTTGGTCCAGCGCAGACAGTGGAGAACCAGAGAAAAAAGCAAGCGACGATGTCAAGAACGCTACGGCTACTGCTAAGGAAGCCCATGGCGTGAACAAGTTGGGGAAGAGCTCTGATGCGAGATCAAGACTGATCTTCACTTTAGTTACGGTGAACGGGGACTATTGAGCAAAGACTTGCGCACACCACGATAGATCGATCTCAATCAGCCACGGAGGTGAAATTTGCAATCAGCCAGAGTGATTGGAAAGGGCAAACCCACAAAAGCGATTTACTGATGTGATACATAAGACGACAAAAAACAAATGCCAGCTCTATATCTCGACGTCTGAACTGTTGTTGCCATGACACATCACAATGCAAACTGTAGAGAAGAGGCACAGCATCGCAGGACAGCCGTATCAGGTCTTAGCTGCATGGATAGAGGGTTCGGGTCGTGAACATAATTGGTCAGTAAGATCAATAAACAGCAGAAGTATTGGAAACAGGGAACAGTACTGATGGACTGCTACCCCGATTCAAAGTTTTCACCCCCTTCCTACCTTCCTACTGTAGTTCAACCAATAATATACACATGCACATATGCTCCTTCTGACCCTCATACCTCAAGAAGAAGGAATGAAATCAATGGGCATTCGTATCGCTGGTCGAAACGAAACAAGAAGGATTCGATTCCGCGTTCAGCCTTGGGAATTAGTGGAGGATTGCGGCCTGGTGTCGTATAGACAGCTGGTTTGCTTGGACTCTCTAGGTTTCGAGATAACAAATAGCTGAATTGTTGAGAGGCTGAAACCCTGATCGGTCGGCTACTTGGCTTGACTACCTTGCATGTGTCTCAAGATGGCAATCAGTTGCAATGCCAGGTGGCAATGCTTGATCTGTCCAACACTCGATTTGGCCATCAATATTTCGAGGTCATGGATATCTCAACTCAGCTGTTCGGTCGCTGGATTCTTTATGAGTCCCTTGCTCGAGCAGATGTCGAAAGCTTGATTCCCATCTTGCTGAGATTCAGTCTTCAACTTGTCGCGCCAGTCATTCTGCCAACTTGAGAAATGTACTCGGTAGATGAACAGCCAACTTCTAAAATTTCGCGTTTCGCATTCACCAATGGAAGTCCACAAGGCTACCCTAGGGCCAGCTGGATTCTGAAGTCGCTTGTGGAAGCGCCGTCAGACTTAGCGGGTGTTCTCTGAATACGTCATCCGAAAAAGACGGCCGACCATTCTTTGGCACTATGATCTTCTAATTTGACAGTATTCACCTATCAGAAAGCTGCATAAAATTCTATATGGTATTATTATCGTCCATCCCTGGATGATTCCCCCCCTAGAATGCTGATGTCATCATACCCTCATCGTCCGCAGCTGGACCTCTTGTACCCCCCTCAGAGGACCTCTCTCATTCGTAAAATCTTCGAGTTCCTGATCCTCACCCGCCACCAGACCTACCTCCTCGTCTCCCCTTCCTTCTCCACTTGCCTTCTTAGCCTTCGTCGGATCGTTATTCACTGCGACATATAGTGCGCTTCCTAAAATCAGGCTGCTTCCGACAATGCTCCAGACTCCAGTTGTGCTGTTCCAAACGATCTTGTCAAATGCTAGAGCGAACAGCATCTGCGTATAGACCATGTTCGTTGCCCGAGAACTTTTCTCATGCGCTAATCCCGCAGTCAACATGATTTGCATCGCGAAACCGCAGATCCCTAGGAATAGTAGGTATCCCCATTCCTGCAAGCTCGAGGGCAATCGAAAGCCCACCCCCGGTATTGCAAAGACGGCCACAAGGCTCACGAATGTGCACCAACCCGCAAAGTAGTTGACGGAGATGAGAGGATGGGCACGCTTACCGATCCAGCGAATGGTGGTATAGGCACACGCAGCCCCAAGTACTCCGATAAGCGCTACACCTACCGCTATCAGTCGTTGTGTTGCACTGACACCATCTACCTGCTGAACATCCGCTGATACTGTTGCATTGGTCAAAAGGGCCCCGTCTGCAGCACCGCTCGCGGTTGGGATCGGATCAGTGTGGCCTTGGAAGAGCGATGTAGGACGAGCTATTAGTATCACGCCTGTTAAGGAAACACCAGCTGCGATCTGTTCCATCCGTGTGAAAGGTTCTTCGATAAGAATCGAACAAGCGAAGCAGGCCACGCTAGGAGCCAGGAATGTGATAACAGTGGCGTCAGCGATGGGAAGGTATTGGAGTGAGTAGTAAATCCCGTACACTCCGAAGAACCCCCCAAAGCCACGCGCGACCAGCAGCTTGCGAACGGGTTTGGGTCCGAAGGGTGCGGAGTCAATACCACGCCACCACATGTAGAACAAGCATAAAAGTAGAGTAATACCCATGCGCGCAAAAAGGATCTGATGTCATGTCGTCTCAGTACGGTTCCTTCTGCAGCCTACCGAGCAGCGTTGCACATACCTGAAATGGATGCATGCCATGTCCGTGCTTTCCTCCGGTCTCAAGCAGACGTGTGGCGACATTCATCAAAGCTCCAAAGAGTTGTGCGACCATAACCAAGGCCAAGCCTCTGTTCAAAGCCCAAAACGACCGTATTTTCTTCTGCCATGCTCCTGCGGATCTCGGCGACCACGAAGAAGGCCTGGGCCCCGGATTGCCAATGAGAGGTCCCGTGTGTCTCTCATTCTCGTTGTCGGCAGAATATGTGGAGAGAAGCGACTCAAGGTCATCAGAAGTCCGTTCAAACGCGGATTGGAGAGGTACGTCCAGATAGGATTGCTTGTTGGCCGCTTTCACTTCTGCGTTTGGAACACTTGGCGCAGAGGCTTCTACTCCACTCAGATTAGAGACGCTACTCTTATCATCTTGAGCTTCCAGTCGTGGCGAGAGAAGAGACATGATATCCCATCCGCTAAGCCAAAGCCTACCCTAACATGAAGCGAGTGTGAGTGCCACAGGTCAGAAGAGCAATGACGAGTGACTCGTAGTAAAGACCGATGAAAAAGAAAGCGGTCACCAGCCATCCGGCCATTGTGGGTATCGTTCGTCTAGTGGGCACTATCTTAGCGATTGTGCGGGGTATTCCCATTACATCCGAATGCTGTCATGTTCAACAGAGAGTAGCAACACCAATGCAAGTCAGCAACGGTCAACAACATCTTGAAAAGCTCTGAGCCTCATGAGGTCCATGTCGGCACGCAGATGGAGATGGAGAGGGATGGGCTTTCCCGCAGCAACGGTCGCGGTAGCTCGGGGGCGGCGGTTGGCACGTCACGAGTCACGACGGAGCCAAAAGCGGAAAGCGGAAAGCGGACGACTTTGGTCACACGTGATCTCGGATCTCGAGTCTCGATCCAGATTCGCGCGCCACAGAGATTACCACCGTGCAGGCGCCAACCTGAAACATGACAAAGCATGTCTATTCAACCAATCCACTCAGCCCGACCAACATCAACTCGATGACACCCTGTAGAGGACGTTATGGGCAGATGCACCCCAGATCCTCCTGGTGATAATGACACCCGCCATGGTCACGGCAGCGAGGGGCCTGATAGACAGGCGGCCAGGCCTGACTCCTTGTTTCCCCTGAACCAACACCGACATGCTGCGAAGTGGAGCATAGGAATCGAGTGTGCCTGCGCCCCCGCAATAACGATGTCCCTCAGGGGGCCCAAGCTAATCATCTCTCCAACACCGTCGACGAATATCCATCATCTGCATCTCTTCATTGGTTTGTTTCATCATCGGTTCATTTCCAAAGTCCATCTTCCTTGAACGTTATCTTATGGTATTACTGACTTATCCTGGTTTCCCAAATGACACTCCTCAGCAGCCTTCTCTGTTCTTGGTCGAGCCTCCGAGAATGTACTGCCATCCGTCTTTGCCCCGCCCTCTCTATGTGTTATTTCTTTGCGTCTCCATGGTTGGGTTGCAGAAAAGGCTGCAACGGTCACTGCAATCTCTGTACATAGCCGCGTTGGGTATGACTGGGGATCGAGCAATAACAATATATCATGAGAGCGTCCCCACCTGACGTTATAGCCATAGTGCTACAAAACGTCCTTCTATAAGTGCATTGTCATTCATTTTATGCTTTCCCAGTCACTCCTTTGATCCCTTTACAGACCATGAGGTACTCCTTGTTGTACATATGCCTTCAGGCTTCTTCTTTGGTGCAGGCACTACCTACCCTATCCCAGGCGGCGGATCCAAATGCTATTCTTGCGGCAGGAACGCAAAGTCTTTCTAAACCTTCGAACGTGCCAAGTCCCACTGGAGTATGCAATCTCCCTTGAGCCTATGATGGCTTTCAATCCTTTCAAACTTCTACCATCGACTGCTGCATTTGCCACTATTTTTGTTTGTGGATCGCGAACCCCCCCCCCCAAATCCCTCTGGGAATAAAATCGTTATCAAGAGTTACCTTATCATATTTTCAACTAGCGTACTAGTTAACCTGTTTCGTCTTATGCTCTTTGCTAATTTGACACTCTTCTCCAGACGATACAGACAAGCCTTGAAACCAGCGGACGAAGCAGCATTCAACCGTTCCCAACCACGGTCATTTCAATTGCCACTTCCACATCTGCAAATGCACCCTCAACATCAGTAGCTTCTAAGGCACCACCGAAACCCAACGTTTCCCTATCCGACATTTTCAATGCACCAATTAGCAGCGGAGGCCCAGTCGCAGTCATCCCGTCAAGGCCAGATCATCCAGTACCGCGCACTGGCGTTGTAAGCAGTCTTACAACAGTTTCAAAGTGTACTATACTGAACGGATTCTTCCAGACAAACCAGAAGGGCCCCATCGGCACGAACAAGTTTTACGCAAACTTCTTTCTGGGAAACCAAACCAATGCTGTGTGGACGCAACCATACTCCATGTTGTGGAGCCAAGGGACCGGCAATGCGAAGTCATGGGGCCTCAGTGTTTCACACGATGATCCTGATCAAAGGGTAAGAGAAAGTTCAACTATATATGTCGCTTCACATCTCACTATTTGTAGGCATTTGGGCCGGATGCCAGCAAGAACCCAGTCGAATACTTCATCAACCCAATAGGAATACAATCAATTGTCTTTTCCGCTGCTGAACTTGGCCCGTAAGTCCTAAAAATTATAACGGTCCAGAAGATATGCTAAGATTTCGTAGTTCAATGTCCTTGACGACGGACTCCTTGACGGCATTCTCCGCCAATGCGAACCTTTTAGCTAGCAATGGCGCAAGCCCGGCTATTACAGTACCGCTCGTGCAGGGCATGGGTTTCGTCACTGCAATCTATAATGGAGTAACGCCCTTCATCGACAGCAGCATTTTCTTCCGTACGATATCACCTCTTCCTTCTCCCAAGACTGGTGTCACAAAGTATAAATTGCTCCTTGAAGACGGCAAGACATGGCTCCTGTACGCTACTGCGACGAACGGGACGGGTCTTGCCCTCACTCCGACCAGCAGCTCCCGACTATCAGCGGCAGGGCCCTTTACAGGCACGATTCAGGTTGCAAAAAACCCCGGAGATGTCGCTACTCAAGAAGCGTCCTATGATAGTGCGGCCGGATCATATCCGACAAGCGCTTCGATATCGGGTTCAGTGGATGGTGTATCGGGGTCTTACACACTTTCTTGGACCAAGGCTGGCAACGGCTCGCCTGTGATTATGAACGCCCTTCCTCATCACATCCAGTCAATGGACGCAACGACAAGCGCAGGAAAGACTGGCATCCAGCTCCAATCCACCACACATGGAACTATGACTGGAGTAATCGGAGACTCGTGGACCATGGTCGAGCCAGACATTCCCGCCAACATGACTTTCGCCCCTTGGATCGCTGCCGATGGATCCACCGCGGCCATCCCAGCCTCGGCAGTTGCCCAAATCAACGCCGCCGGCACCAGCGAGCTCGCCCAAGACATGAACGCCCAGTCTAACCTCAACAGCATGTACTACAGCGGCAAAGCCCTCTCCAAATTCGCCACCGCCATCTACGCTATCCATGATCTAACCGGCGACACCGCTCTCGCCTCCTCCGGCCTCGACAAGCTCAAAACCGCCTACGCCGTCTTCGCAAACAACAAGCAACAATACCCGCTTGTCTACGAATCCGCCTGGGGCGGCGTTGTCAGCTCCGCGGCCTACGTTACGGGTAACGCAGGTGATGACTTTGGAAACTCCTATTACAACGACCACCACTTCCACTGGTCCTACTTCGTCCACGCCGCCGCCATCATCGGCTACCTCGACCCCACGTGGATCCCCGCAAACAAAGACTGGGTCAACACTCTTGTCCGCGACGCCGGCAACCCCATCGCCGACGACCAATACTTCCCCTTCTCGCGCTCTTTCGACTGGTTCCACGGCCACTCCTGGGCCAAAGGCCTCTTCGACTCCGCCGACGGCAAGGACCAAGAATCCACGTCCGAGGACGCTCTATTCGCGTACGCGATGAAGATGTGGGGCAAAACGTCCGGCGATGCCAACATGGAGGCGCGCGGCAACCTGATGCTGGCGGTGATGAAGCGCTCGCTGAGCAACTATTTCCTGCTCGAGAGCACCAACACGAACCAGCCGGCCAACTTCATCGGCAACAAAGTCACCGGCATCCTGTTCGAGAACAAAGTCGACCACGTCACGTACTTTGGCGCCAATCCCGAGTATATCCAGGGGATCCACATGCTGCCTATTGTGCCGTCGTCGGCGTATCTGCGCAACCAGAATTTTGTGGCCGAGGAGTGGAAGACGTATTTTGACAACGGCCGCGTGGATCAGGTTGCCGGCGGGTGGAGGGGCGTGCTGTATAGCAATCTTGCGCTTATCGATGCCAAGGCGTCGTATGGCTGGTTTAGCGGGTCGTCGTTTGATCCGCAGTATCTCGATGGTGGGGCGTCGTTGACTTGGTCGTTGGCGATGGCGGCGGGCTTGGGTGGCGCGAATTGAGTTTTGATGGAATGGGCTCGATGGGGGTTCTGTTTGAGGGCTGGTGACCTTTTTTCTTCGAGTTCGATGTTAGCAGGCGAGAGAGATATATAGGCTTGGCGGTACTACGTCGGTTGGAAATTCACGTTTATCGGAATAGGGTTTTTTCTAACGTCTATATTTTGATGTTTGTACATTACCTATCCCACCTCTTCAGAGAAACTTTAAGAGCCATACGTCTTGAGCTATCTGCTTCGTTCTTCCGAGCAAGACCCGAAAACCGCTCCTTCCTACCGCTCCTTTCTGAGCAACCATAAGCTTTTTGGGGACAGGGGTTCTAAACATCCAGAGCCCCCAAACCCCAACTCTACCGCTTTCCTGTCCGTTTCCTAATCTCATACCTACACCACCACACTATCAGCCCTCCACTCTCCGAGATCCCACACCCCCATCACCCAACAAAGAACTTACATAAACACCCCCTCCCTCTCCCACACCCCTCTGTCCGGATCGTCCCCCACATCCCTCACCTCAAAAACCTTCCTCGCAGCCTTCACAAACCCCATATCCGCCCTCCTCCTCTTCTTAAAGCAGAGATAACACACCGTCTCCTCGCCAATCAACTCCTTCATCGTCTCCAGCAGCAGCGGGAACGCGGGCTCGAAGTACACGCAGTCGGCTGCGAGCACGATATCCGGGTTTTGGGGGAGGTGGGGAGGGATAGGGGTGCCCCAGGAGAGGTGGGAGGGGATGACGGGGGTGAGCAGGGGGTTGAGGACGATGTTGGCGTGGAGGAGGGGGAGGAGGGGTGGAAGGTCGGTTAGGTGGATGGGGGGGTTGGAGATGAGGGTGAGGGCGAGTGCGAGGCTGTTGGATCCACTTTAGATACTACCGAGAATAGAGGAGGGCGTAGAGAAGCAAAGTGCATACCCAACCAACCCACTTCCAGCGCCAAGCTCAACTCTATCCCCCAATTATCAGCAACCAACCCATACCTCTAGAGCCCCCCGAACGTGAAAAAAACATGCGGAGCATACAAACATCGTCTTCCCCCTCAAATCCGGCAATTTACACCGTAACAGGTATTTCGCAAGTACCATGCCCGCCGGCCATAACTGACCGCCGCATTCCGAAGGGTCGACATGGAGAAGCAGACGGGGGTCGAGGAGGCCGGAGAAGGAGAGGGAGATTGTAGTGGGTGAGGCGAGGGGGCGGGATGGGATAAGAGATTCGGTGATGGTGAGGTCGGAGGGTTCGTGGGTGGGGGAGGACGTCATTGGTTGCATAAGGTCTTTGAATATATTGATTGGAGGAGGAGGTGAGATGTGGTGCGGAAGGGTTCCGCTGGCTCGAGATTCAGCCTTATGTGTATCTCTGTAACTCGCGCCGTATCGTAGCCTTCGTAGGTCTCAACAATAAATGAATTGCGAGATCCCACCAAATCCAGTGCATTGAATTCATGGCCACCTTTACGTTCTGGTCCACTGACTTCGCCCAGCAACTTGACATACCCAAGTACAAAGTGGACAATCTTCTGACCCAAGTCAAGCGCGCAGAGAAAAAGATTTTCGCACACAACGAAGTGCTCGACTTCGATCTGGAGCTTAAGAAGCGGAATACCAATCTCGCAATCGTACTAGATTGCTCATCGCTATCGGGTGTTGCAGCTGTGGCATCCTATCTAATCTACGCTCGAACCCAGAAAACAGTCTTGTTACATAAGGTCTGCACTCTAGAAGACTACAGGCGTCGAGGTATCGCCAAGGCACTTGTCCAAATGCATTTGAACCGTTTGAAGGGCCAGGGGTGCCAGAAAATTCACCTTTGGGTTGATGAAGCAAATATACCGGCGAGGTACTTGTATGCCTCTGTTGGGTTCGATGGGGTAGATCGAGTGGAGGACTACTATTGCCCGGGCCGTAATGGTATTAGGATGATCTTTGATCCAGACTGAGGTGGTCTTTTTTCTTCGTTCCTGAGGAATGTACAAAAAAGGGTGGCAGACATCCCTTGGGGCGTTCCCAGCCGCCATTCCGATTATCCCAACGAGGTTATAGTACCAGCATGTGAAATCGCGGTTCTCATTCTAGAGGACGTGACGCGCGCCGTGCCCCTTCGTGGGCAATTGATTCGAAGATGTTCCTCATTTCTTCTCCGTTCTTTCGAGTCACCGTTGAGAAGGCTTGCCCCATCGTTTCTCATTTAGTTGTCATTCGTGAATTGGTCGATGTATCTCATTACAAGTCTCTTCCCCGGTTCTCCTTTGCGACTGTCTTTGCTGCAGATTGAAACACCCTTCTGCAGTAGGCGCAAGGACTGTGGAGACTCGCGAAGATGGCCCTTTTGATCTTATTACTGGCTCTTACCAAGGCAATCGCAGCGGTCCCGAGCGTCAACCTGCCTATAAATGCGCAAGTCCCACCAGTTGCTCGGATTTCGAATGCTTTCGATTTCGTCTTCTCGGAGTCGACATTCGCATCAGGCGCAGGCTCGATGACTTACGCGCTGTCAAACTCAACAAACTGGCTCCATCTCGATAGTCCTAGCCGGACATTATCCGGTACTCCAGGACCCGCAGACGTGGGACCTGTGGCTGTCAACCTGGTCGCATCTGATGACACAGGGTCAGCTTCGATGTTGGTTACTCTGGTGGTATCCGCGAATCCTGGTCCAGGACTTGGTAGACCATTAGAAAACCAGCTTTCCACGCATGGATCTTCTTCGGCTGCTGATAGTTTCACCCTCTCGCACTCAAGTCCCTTGTCGCTATCTTTCCTACCAGATACTTTTACGAATACTAACGACAAGACTGTATATTATGCTATATGCGCCAATAACACTCCTTTACCTTCCTGGCTTACTTTCGATCCTATCCGTCTTTCGTTCTCGGGAACTACGCCTGAGTCCACTTCCCCAGGGGAGCTTTCCCAGACGTTCGGAATAAAACTTATAGCATCTGATGTAGTGGGATTTGCGGGAGCAGTCGCAGCTTTTGAGCTTGTCATCGCGAGTCATGTACTCACTTTTGGCAAGGACCTGCACACATTCAACGTTGTGCCAGGGGTTTCTTTCAACTATACTGGGTTTCAGACGGATCTTCTTTTTGACGGTGCTCCTATGAAGCCGTCCGACCTCGCCGAGGTTACAGCGCAGACTCCTTCATGGGTAGTATTTGACACAAAGACCCTCGCACTATCTGGAACAGCACCTGCATCGGCGAGTCCACAAAATATCACTGTCAGTGCCATGGATGTCTATGGAGATAAGACGGACTCTGTCGTCTTCATTCAGACAGCCGGTAATACATCGAACTTCTTTAGTGGTGCCATTGACACCCTGAACGCCACTATCGGGTCGGACTTTGAGTATGGCCTCAGCGGTATACTTAATTCCAGTCCGGACTTACTTGTTACCGTAGATTTGGGTAGTGCATCTTCGTGGTTGAATTTTGAATCGAATAGGCTGGAGCTAACGGGCTATGTTTCTAACGACACCGAACCGCAGGAGACCTTTCTGAATGTTACAGCACATCATGGTTCGCAGAGCCAGTCAACGGAGATTATGTTGAACATAACAGGAGGAGAGCGAGGTGCTAGCGGTCGTGCTGCCAGCCCAAGTCAGAGTAGTATAGTTATAGTAACACCGAGTACAATCAGCCAACCTAGATCGTCGGTTGTAGCCTCAGGTGATAGCAAAAGTACAGGACACCGGAAAGAAGCCACGGATATCGCCGTGCCTCTGGTGGTATTTCTATCTGTGGCTTTGACCATATTTTTGATATGTTTACGCTCCAGGAAAAGACGACAGCGGATATTGAATAGGGGTTATCTGAATCCCTCCAAAGAAGAGATTTCTTATCCCATACAGACAGCGGAACACCGAGAGTTTGCTCCAGAGGAGGGCGTCGTGGGAAGCGGAATGCCAGAGCACAGAAGACTTTCTCTGTTGCCGAGGATAGATTGGCGTCGTTCCCGATTGAGCTCTTCAAGGGCGGTGGCGAACGAAGGAACAGACAGACCTAAATCCGCAAGCTGGCATGAAGAAGTTGTACGGGCCATTCCGGAGTTCAGCCTATTGCCAGAAGAGCAACCATCATTGCAAGGAAATGCCATGGAATATGCTTCGAGCACGGGTCGTTCACACAACTCTAGAATCTCAGCTCTGAATTACAGCTTGCCAGCCAAGCGACTCTCGAGGCAGATCAGACGTCAATCGCAGATAAATAGAGTAAGCTCCCTTCTGATCTCCGCCCGTCAAATCAGCGGAGCCGGTCATGGACATGGTGGATTTGATCGGGGTAATTCTACTATCAGCTACAGCACTATGGGTGCAGGACATGGTGTTGGTGGTCCCTCTGGCTACGGCCGAGTCAGACAGTCCACGCGGAACGCCAGCATATTGAGTGGATCCAGTTGGGCATCGACCAGTACCAGTACCAATACAATCCTCAACAATGGATCTTCTGCTCAACAGCTGCGAAGCGAGCCCTCTCAACTTTCGTCAAATGTGCGATCTTTCCATAACCCTTTAAAAACAAGCTCCTTTGAGCTACTCGCTCGAGCCCATACTATCCATGAGCACTCTGATGACGACCATCCTCGGCGTCCTAGTGTTAGGGCCGTTGCATACCCTTCTCCAATCCATTCTAGAGCTTTGTCTCCTAGAGAAGCATTCATCAAGCGCCGGGCTCGAAACCGTGAAACACAGAACCCGCTGTTTTCTGCTGGTCCTTCGTCTCGTGTATCGTCGCACATCCAGCCTCGTTCCACACTAAAAGCCCAGCACTCTCGAACTTCTTCCGGCGGACCTCCAATGGCCAACCGCTCTAAAGATTCCCCGCACCGGTTCAACAGCTACAATTTCAGCACGCGGGTCATTGACACCCTCGGACGTATATCGCGTTTCCAAAGCAGGAGCAGCTTCGGGAGCAGCTTCCGCTACCAGAGTGCCGAGAGCGAAGCACAAAGCGTAGGGTTCTATGACGGAGGGGAAAGCCTGCAGGAAGACCTAGACGAAGAGGGAAACAAACGCTGGCGGCACCTCGACTACCCAAATCCGCTGGCTACTCATCGTTCTGATACAGGCAGCAGCCCCAGAGCCGACCCAAACCTCCAAGATTATGAATCAGAAGCAGCATCTCAGGGTAGAAGAGATGACAGGGCTGCACAACATCCAGGCGTCGAGACGCTACATTCTGGTGGGGAGAAAGGAAGCCGAGCGATGGGACTAGGTTACCTTACGGAACAAGCAGAAAGGAGCAGAGATATTGGCGGAGGAGAGGAGGGGAGACTAGTAATGGGCACCAAAGAGAAGCGACCTGTGAGCGTGGATGCTCATGCTGGGCTGAGGAGGGGGAAGGGGAATACGTGTATGAGGGGGGATGTTAGAGATGTTGCGTTCTTGTAGTTTTTCTCGCCAGGTCGATTTGAGCATCTCGTTCGGGCTACCAGACCCTCCTACCAAGCGTTTTTCTGAATACTCATTCACTAGATACGTGGCTACGAGTTGGGAGATGCTGGTTTGGCAGGCACTGATTACGCTACTTTGTAGCACTGTACGAGGTGATGCAATAAAGTATTCGGAATGACCACCAATTGCGAACATCAACAAAGATGCAAATATTTACATATAAGGGCAATAACGTCAAATATATATAGAAACGTTAAGTGATTGAAACTATAATATACGTCTAATCATGAAAGTGACTGTCATCAATTTTTTTAAGATTTGATTCACTTGACGCTTCTGCAATTAACGTGTTCGACATGTTTTGATTGATCGTAGAACCCCTGCGTAAATTTAATCATCAAAACTTTGCAATCACACATAACAATCAATACTGAGTTAAACCTGATTATTAGCGACTTCAGTTATAGTAATTGTAATTGTAATTCATACACTCTTGTGACATCGATTTAGGCCCGACCCATGGGGGGAAACTATGCTATGTGTATCGAACGGACAAAACCCTCTGGGGAAGAAAATCGCTCGCCGACTACACGACGACTTCACGTCGTTGAAACAATAAGATTGACACTATATTATCAGTAATGAATCTATAGCTTCTATTCAGCGCGTGACGCTCGAGTAAACTCTTGATGAGAGTGTCTGTGCTGTTTGATTATGACGCATCGTCTTTGCTCTGCTCTTTATTGACGATATTCTATACAAACGATGTCTCGATTCAATTCTCGATTCGAAGATGAAAGATGTTTTCTTTGCATTCGTGATGCTCATGATTATAATGTCGAAAACTGTGTTCTCTTGCTCAATGATTATCATTCGTTGAGCAGAGAAATATGTGATGAAAGAGAGACACGTACGATGAGAAGATAAAGTATGATTGTATTAAATAACTTTATTCTGCTCTTGATTTGACTTGTGTCACATAGACGTTGAATAGATTGTTAGTATAGACATGTGATCGCAATCGTTCGATTAGATCTGTCGTCGAGTTCAAATTACTCAACTCAACTCAAGTTGAGTTTCAGAATTGAGTTGAGTCAGACTCTCGACTCAACTCGATCAACTTGACGAGTTGACTTGAACTTGATTGCAAATCTACTTTCTATCAAATTTTCTATCAAATTCTCTATCAAAGTGATTAAACTCTTTATCAAACTCTTTATCATGTTCTTTATCATGTTTTCTATCATATTTTTCACCATGTTTCTCATCATATTTCTCATCATGTTTTCTACCATGTTTTCTATCATATTCTCTATCAAATTCCCTATCATATTTTCTATTAAATTTTCTATCAAATTGATTGCAAAATTGATTGCAAAAAATATGAAAAAAAATAAAGAAAAAGTATACTATTTTTAGTACATAATATACTATATTTAGTATCAAAAATTGAGTTCAAGCAACTCAACTTGATTTTGAATTAAGCTCAAGTTAAGAAAGATCAACTCAATCTCAATTTGAACTCAGAATTGAGTTGAGTTAGTCTTTTTCAACTCAATTCAACTTTAATTTGACAACAGATTTATGTTCAATGCATGATTCTGATCAATAGTAGAGAATGCATTCTGATTATTCTCATGAACTCTTAATTTTTCATGTAGATAAATGTATGATCTGACATCAAGTAAAAAAGATGAGTTCAAGCTTCTTCAATATATCAGTGTCAAAGACTGAGCTAAACTAAAGATATTATCAATATAAAAAACTGATATTATTATTACTTTGATAGAATTTAAATACAAGACAACACATCAAATAATGTACAAGATGAAAGACAAAAAGTGAAAGAAAAGAATAAGAACTCAACTTTTATATACATGAATTCAAGCAGAATCAAGACTAAACAATAGTTTTATGACTTAAGATTGCAGAAATTCATGCATATGATTGAGATGATCAAAACAGAATTGCTGAGATTAAATTAAGATGATGATGATTAGATTGATGACTTGATTCATTAAACTGCAAAACAGATTCAATGAATCAAGATTATTTAAAATATCAACAATTTATGTTTTAAATTAAGTTGATGATCTGACATCATGACAGTAACTTCTTTCTTCAAGACTGAGCTTCTGCAAGACAATGAAAAGAAATAAAACAAAATGAGAAAGAATTGAAGATGAAGATTTGAAATGAGACAAGAATTGATGTGAACGCATTTTAATGTGATGAAGCACAGATGAAACTAGAATAAATCTGAGTCAGATTTGAGTCAGATTTGAGTAAGATATCTGAAGAATAAGATGAGATGAAACACATTTTAACATGATGATGCACAATGAAATTGAATCACATTTGAATCACATTTGAATCAGATTTAAACGAGATTTTTGAGTTAGATTTAAATAAGATCTGAGTCAGATTTGAGTAAGAAAAAAACAAAACATAGTTTAATGTAATAATGTATAAATGAAACTAGAATACATTTGAGTCACATTTGAGTCAGATTTAAACAAGATTGAAATCAGATCTGAGTTGAATTGAGATGATAAAGATTGAACTTAAAGTTCTTGACATTAATGTTAGGGGCCAGCATAGAGCGAGTCATATGGGTGTAATGTAACGAGTATATAAATGCTAAGGAAGGAAAGTATCTAGAAGGGAAGAGCCGGCTATCTATATGACTCAGGAGAACATAAGCTA
>JAABUI010000056.1_pt1 | contig 180864 bp, 186 predicted proteins | sample 5559111 | NCBI WGS metagenome assembly JAABUI01 (sample SAMN10711870, study PRJNA513365) | rock metagenome | isolation source: Antarctica rocks | place: Antarctica: Victoria Land, Buttleship Promontory | reverse complement strand
GCTACAGGAAAGAAGCTGGCTACATATGTGTGTTCCTCAGCCGACGCTAGGCCCAATAGGGACTAGTCAAGGTGACGGAGCGAGGATAGGCCTGGCAAGGCTAGAAGGCTGAGCCTGGCAAGGCTAGGATCGTGACAGCTCGTATGCTGCGAAGTCAGCAGAGCGTTAATTCGAAGAGACTTAGCGAGGGCGCTAATTCGAAGAGGCTTAGCGACGTTGGCACGTCTGAGAACTGAGGCAATCATTGACACGGAAAACTTCGAAGCTGACTGATAATTCTGTGACCAATCACGGACAAGATGATTACTCACGGCGACTCTCACGTCTCAAGTTCCGTGACCTCAGCTTGATCGCTTACGACGACATCGTGACTTTTGTAAAATCATGACTTGCGAAGGCTACCCCAGTTATAGAAGCAGCCACCTGCACTGACCTGAGCGTCAACCAAACCTTCATTAAGGTTAAACTGAGCCCTCTGCATCACCGAGCATGTCCGTAAGCCGTAATCCATCCGACTTGCTTGTGACCACCCATGATTGGATTCAACTATCAACTATCATGCCTTCGCCTGTACTGGCATGCTCATATGTTAAGCTAAGATAAAGTTTGGTGATACAGCTGTAGCTAGATCTATTCACTCTTGTCTGTGCCTCGAAGGCTGTGGATTTCCCCACATTCTCCTATCCTCTCGCATGTATCTCTCACTTTACTTGAATCGCCCACAGAAGGATTCCATTCATAGAAGACATAGAACAGTTTCTATCAGAAAGCAGCGAATGAGCCTGTGCGTGCTTTGATTTCCATCATGCATTCATCTTACTTCATTCAGGCGCTTGCGGCTATTGTGGGGACTGGATGGGCTGATTCTGTCAGTCAAGAGGCATGTTAATACGAGGCAGTTTCTCTGTAACTGAATGCTGATGAGTTCCACTCTTTATAGCCTCTTCTTTCGTCCGAAACCATCAGATGTGATTGCAAAGGTGCAAATAATACCGGCAAATCTGGGAACAATTATATCTGCAATGATCCTCGCCTTGGGCCTAAAATCCTTCCCCGGCGGTTCCCCCTCCTGAGTTTTGTCTCAAATTATGACCGTTTTGGAGGAGAAACCCCTGGAGCTTTTCTAGCAGAATGGACTGTAGACGGCTACTACAAGTACCCACCCCGCAACGGCTTTCAGCTCAATACCGATGGTGCTCCCATCTTGGGCAACTTGACGCTTCTGGCTGGGACGAGAGTCGACCGTTTCGGAAGCGAATATGGTGTGTAGCACCCTTAACTTGAACCAATTGAGATTTCTAGAAATTAGACTTTGACTAAAGGCTGACCTTTACTGGAGGTACCTATGTCAGCGCCGCAGACGCCCCATACTCTCAGCGAGCCCTGCCGCCATCCAATCTTGACACGAATCCTGATGCACCCGATTATCCTTATAACTATCACGTGTACAAGGTAGCGAAGCCGCTTGAGGTTCTTGGCGGGCCGATCGCGCCATGGTTCGGTCAGCCAGGTCTAGGAGCTCAATTTTATACTGGATATACCGGTAATATCCTGTCTTTGCTGTCTCAGGGCTATCTGGAGAGAGTGAACAAGACGAAGATTGAGCCAGGGCCCGGGAGGGGGAATGTGTGCGGCTGATGGTCCGAGTGGCTATCATGCGGCTACCAACCCTGAAAGGAATGTAATGGCATAAGCCGAAACGTCAACGATAGGAAAGCAGTATTCTAGTAGACCCATCAGGCGGGTGTCGGCTCTTTGCTTTGTCACGCTCTGCTTGAGGGTTGAAGGGCTTTGGGGCGTAGGTAAATTAGGAAAGATGAATTTCTAGACTGACAAGTGGCTAAGGTATCAACAATATTCCATTATTGGGCTTCGAAGTTCTCTAGAACCTAGGTGCCTTACCTACCACTTGGAGTGGGGTCCGCTCACCGTGGGTTGATATCTCTAAGCAAACATAACAGGCTAAGCCTTATTTCTGGCGTACAAGTACGTCAATTAGCGCCATCTGATATGATAAGCAACCGCTGTTCGGAGCTTACGCGGACTTCAAAAAGTTGATGGCCGAGGGGGCGGTGACAATCCCACTGGCTGAGTGATGCACGATGGAAGTGTTGAGCCTCGAGTGTTGGAGGCTTGTCCCAAGGCTTCAACGTATCCGTCATTATCTGCCTGATCAGTAGACACATCTCAGGTTCCGTTCTCACAATCAAGATTGACCTGACGCAAGTGTACCTGCGCGAGCATCCCACAGAATGCCAAAATTCTCCTCCGTCTTCCAACTTGGCAAGTCCTTCCTCAAACCCAATGCTCAGCATGAGAATGGCATCGCAAAAGCCCCCGAAGCACTTTTATTCCCCAAAGTTGACCCTACCGTTGACGGCGAGGACTGCGACCACGACTGCGAGAGCTGCGAGATCCAATATCCTTCAAAATGGAAGATAGATGAAGATACGGAGCTTTACGGGCATGTCAACGGGTGGGCAACACACATGCTTGTCGCCACAGGAAAGGCAGACTGGGTTAGAGATGTTGCAGATGAGAAAGGAAGTGTCATGGAAGCGGTGAGGGATTGCAAGATTGAGCCCACCAATGGCGTACGTCTCCCCAATACATCTTTGAGGAGAAGAAGGAAGCTAACTACAAGGCTCAGAAACTCATGCTCTCCGCCTCCAACATGGCCCTCCCCTCCCCAGTTTCCTCCTATCCCGACCCATCTACCAGACCCACGACGATACTCCTTCTCCCCTCCTTCACCCTGATCGACGACGTCACCCCCACCTCCGTACCCCAACTCATAACGCACCACATCTCCTCCGCTCCCACTACAACTACCCAACTCCTCCCTCCCACATTCCCATCCCCAGATCCCTCGTCTCCGCGCTCCTCGGCCCCTTCGCCATCCCCATCTCTCACACCTCCTTTACCTGAAGCATTGCAGTTCACATCGCGTCCTTGTCCACATAAAGCACTCATCCTTCTCTGCTCCCAACGCACCCGCGACGCCCGCTGCGGGCAATCAGCTCCGCTCCTGCGCCGCGAATTCGAGCGCCACCTGCGCCCTTTGGGCCTTTACCGCGACATACATGACGAGCGTCCTGGCGGCGTCGGGATCTACTTCATCAGCCACGTTGGTGGACACAAATTTGCCGCTAACGTGATGGTTTATCGGAGAGCGGGGGCTTTCGAAAGTGTTTCAAATGGGGGGAGTGTTGACGGCGAGCGGACAAATATGGAGAAGTTGAACGGTGAGAAGAAGAAAGATGGCAAGAATCAGGGAGCAATGGGCGAGGCCAGCCAAGGAATTTGGCTCGCGAGAGTTAGACCAGAGGATTGTGAGGGGATTGTGAAGTTTACGGTCCTGAAAGGGAAGGTTGTAAAGCCGGAGCGGCAGTTGAGGGGCGGGTTCGATAGGGAGAGGGGCCTTGTCAGTTGGTGATAGTGTTCCTAGTATCCTTCAGCATTCATAGACTTCATAGACAATAGAAATTACATGAATTCGATCTACAATGCTCGTTATAGCTGGGTATTTATATACGCCTTTGTGGATATCCAACCATGCCAATCCCAAACTCACCGGCCCAACCAGAACACCATCGCTAAGAACGCGTCAAACAGGAAACTTGCCCATATTCAAAATGCTTCCTCTGAGCCAGTGACAATCGTATATGGCAGGTCCAGCGGGCTCCTCGCTTCGGCCAACCTAATCACACTACCACCGGATCTCTGCGAAGCTTGCGACGCATTAGATTCACGAGACCTGACCGACTTTAGAGAAGCCAATGATGGCGTACGTATACTCCGATGCCCGCTCACAGACGCTCCGGAGGAAATATTTCGTCCCGCGCCACGTGGATACGAGGGCGCGGTGCGCGCAGTTTCTGGGCTACCGCTGCGGGATCCGCCGCTGGAGATGGGGGCGTTGACGTAAGCGGAGGGACGAGGTGTATAGGCGACTGTGTTTGTAGTGGAGAGGCTGGCTGCCTCTGCGCCATCGTTGGAAGATTCGCTGGCGCTTTCGGAGTTGGCGTGCAGGTTGGCGACGATGGCGGGGTCGAGATGGTCCATGCTTCGGAGGATTTCGGCGAATATGTTCATTAGGGTTCTAAACTCCGTTTCGTCGAGTTCCTCCAAGGAGAAACGGGCTTTTTCGTATAGGGATAGGAAGTCTGTGGCTAGGGAGGGTGGGGTGATTATTTCAAGGGAGCTCAGGTGGGAAGTGTACTCGCGCAGACCCATGGTCGCAGGGCGCTGGAGCAGTTCTACTGCGGCTGCGTCTGGGATTGGGGGCTCTGGAGGATCCAGGCGTGATGCGTCTGGGTCTGGGTCGTAGAGCGGATCTGGTGGCGCGAGGGAGACGGCTTTTGCTTCGATAAGATGAGGAAGCTCGAGGATAACGGGTTGGTATTGGAGGTGGGGAAGGTCGGGGGAGCAAGGGGAGGACCAGCCGGGGTGACTGATGGTGCCCCAGACTGGCGCATGAGGAAAAAGGGTTGCGGTGCAATCTGATTTGCGTGACGTAGAGGAGCGACGTACTTGCGGACCAGAGAGAAGGCCTCGTGATGCAGCTGAGACTTTCTCATCTCGTAGATCTCGTGGGTGGGATTCGTAGGTTATCAATGCGCTTCTTTCTAAATACTCTATTACCAGTCTTCGAACCCGTTTGCCAACATCACCCTTCTCTGTCGGCGACCATGTCTTCGGTATCGCAGCTAGTAAAGTTCGATTGGTATAGAGACGGAATGCATATACCACTACCGCGGTTAGGAGAGTGAGTAGGTATGCGCTAACGACAATAAAGACGTTGTAGATTTGACGATTTTTGAAGGCTTGGTAGATTTGGTCGGCGGGGGTAACAACGAGGAGGCAGATGAGGATAAGGGCAAAGACGGTGAAGGTGGTGCTGTAGAATATACGGAAGAATGGTATGTGCATAATCTGAGTGGCATGATTACTTTACCTGTTTTTTGGGACGACGAGATGGGTGGGAATGCTATCTAGCTGCTTAGGACCAAGGATGGAAGGCGGCTCGGCGGCAAAATTACGCTAGTGATCAGCAGGCATCTCCATTGCCTCGACCATCATTATCGTTGTACCGGTTATCTGAAGCACCCCGAGCATTCTGCGAGAGACTTTACAGCTGGTCAAAAAGGCTTGAAATTTGATCGTCACGTATCCATGAGCAAGGCCCTCTGTGGGCAGGACGACAGAATCGCAACTCATCATGGGTGTTCCCAAAGATACGCTATTCCGCTCGGCGGACATGTCCTTGACCCAGCTATATATCGCCAACGAGATAGGACGGGAGGTTGTCAGCGCCCTTGGAGAGATAGGAGAGGTCCAATTCCGAGATGTGAGTGTCGCCTAGATCTTCCTTGTATATGAGGCGAGCCAAAAAAGCAAGGTGCAAAGGTGGCTTTTATTGGAGATCGCTATGGCTTCCAAATTATGACTATTGAAGAATCCCTAGACTACTGCACTTAAGTTCAGTGTCAGAATATATGATATCAAGTACACATACTAACTATCATGTCCGAATAGCTCAATTCTGAGACAACAGCTTTCCAAAGGACGTTTACTAAGGAGATTCGGAGGCTAGACAATGTCGAGAGACAATTACGCTATTTTCAATCACAGCTTGACAAGGAGGGAATACCAACACGACCACAGCACGAATTTACAAATATCCTCGCTGCTCCCTCGGCACACGAGATCGACGAGCTCGCAGATAAAAGTGAGAGCCTCGAGCAGCGAGTTGCGTCTCTTTACGATAGTTACGAAACATTAAAGAAACGTGAAGTGGAGCTCACAGAATGGCGATGGGTTTTGACAGAAGCAGGAGGTTTCTTCGATCGGGTAAGGGCCCTTGACGCTCCTGCTCTAGGCTATCACTCAGACTGATAGGCATTTAAGGCTCATGGGAACCCGGATGAAATACGGCAATCCACCGAGAATGACGAGGCACCACTTCTGTCGGATGTTGAGCAGCAATCGAGGGGGCAAAATGGGGATGCCTATGGGCAACAGTCACTCTCGGTCATGAATATTGGCTTTGTTGCCGGTGTCATACCTCGATCACGTATTGCGGCCTTTGAGCGGATCCTTTGGCGAACGCTACGTGGAAATCTCTACATGAACCAGTCGGAGATACCCAAGCCAATCATTGACCCCATGAACAATGAAGAAATCCATAAGAACGTCTTTGTCATCTTCGCCCATGGCAAAGAAATCATTGCTAAGATTCGCAAGATCTCAGAGTCTCTTGGTGCGGACCTGTACAGCGTTGATGAGAACAGTGAACTACGGCAGGACCAGGTGCGCGAAGTTAATTCTCGATTAAGCGATTTATCGAATGTTCTTGGTAACACGAAACGGACTCTGGATGCAGAGCTTACACAGATCGCGAAAAGCCTAACCGCTTGGATGATTGTCATCAAAAAGGAGAAGGCTGTATATCAAACGCTTAATCGCTGCTCGTACGATCAAGCAAGAAAAACTTTGATTGCTGAGGCTTGGTGCCCGACTAATTCGCTACCCTTGATCAAGTCGACCTTGCAAGACGTTAATGACCGGGCAGGCCTATCGGTCCCTACTATCGTCAATCAAATCAAAACTTCAAAAACGCCTCCAACATATAATAAAAGGAACAAGTTCACCGAAGCCTTCCAAACTATTATCGATGCCTATGGTACCGCCAAGTATACTGAGGTTAACCCTGGACTTCCAACTATCGTCACGTTCCCTTTCCTCTTCGCTGTTATGTTTGGAGACTTCGGTCATGGCACCATTATGACGTGTGCAGCCCTCGCCATGATATACTTCGAGCGGCCAATGGGCAAGGCAAAATTGAACGAACTTGTCGCTATGGCTTTCTACGGTCGATACATTATGCTTTTGATGGGCATCTTCTCGATGTACACTGGGTTAATCTATAATGATGTCTTTTCCAAAGCCCTGACGCTGTTTCCCAGCCAATGGGAGTGGCCGCATGACTTCAAGCCAGGTGAATTGGTGGAAGCCAAGCTAAAGGATGATTACAGATATCCATTTGGACTGGACTGGAGTTGGCATGGCACGGATAATGAGCTCCTGTTCTCCAACAGCTTCAAAATGAAGCTTAGTATTCTCATGGGATGGGCACATGTGAGTTCCTACGTTATAAGGTTGCGGATGATTAGACTAACGAAGTATAAAGATGACATACTCGCTTTGCCTTTCTTACGTCAATGCACGCCACTTCAAGTCCCCAATTGACATCTGGGGTAATTTTGTTCCGGGAATGATCTTCTTCCAATCCATCTTTGGGTATCTTGTCTTTACCATTGTCTACAAGTGGTCAATAGACTGGATTGCCATCGGCAAGTCGCCACCTGGGCTATTGAACATGCTCATATACATGTTTCTCCAGCCGGGTACGATAGAACCTGGTGAACAACTATATAGGGGACAGAGTGCTGTACAAGTGGTACTCTTGCTCGTCGCAGTCGCCAATGTGCCTATATTACTACTTTTGAAACCATTGTATTTAAGATGGGAGCACAACAGAGCTCGAGCGTTGGGTTACCGAGGAATCGGCGAAACATCAAGGGTTAGCGCCCTAGATGCAGACGATGAGGACGGGCGCATAATGAATGGTGGACGAGATAGCATGGGCTCTGACCACGAAGCGGCGGCCATGATCACTCAAGACATCAATGACGAAGAGCACGAGGAATTCGAGTTTTCCGAAGTCATGATCCACCAGACAATCCACACCATTGGTAACACCGCCCCACCCCTCATCCAAAACATAAACCATACTCACGAACAACAGAATTCTGCCTAAACTGCGTCTCCCACACGGCATCCTACCTCCGCCTCTGGGCCCTCTCCCTCGCCCACCAGCAGCTCTCCGTCGTGCTCTGGACTATGACCCTCGGCAACGCCTTCGCCTTTACAGGCGTCCTCGGCGTCATCATGACCGTTGTATTTTTCTTCATGTGGTTCTTCCTCACCATTGCGATTCTCTGCGTCATGGAGGGCACGAGCGCCATGTTGCACAGCCTGCGCTTGCACTGGGTCGAGGCTATGAGCAAGCATTTTATGGGTGATGGGGTACGGTTTTCGTTGCCTTCTTTCATCATCCCTTCATGCATCCCTGCTCTTTTCTATGCATTCTCGCTAACCATGGGCTATAGATTCCGTTCGAACCCTTTAGTTTCAAACTCTTGCTTGAGGAGGATGCGGACGATGGTTAGGAACGCTGGTATTTTGTGTGGTGTACGTAGATTGTATAGAAACATGTGCGCTTTCGAAACTGGTAACATTTAATCCCTTCCGTGTGCAGAGTTTTGCCGTGATTAGATTCTTGAACTTACTGGTGAGCCACCGTCACGACGATAGAGAGTAGGGTTATCCATCTTGTGCTATCGCATGGGCATGCCATTGACATGGAACCGTGCCGTGTTATACGTTGATTCGATGGCTTCCATTTGAACTAACGGAGTGGCTCGACCTTGATCTTAGTTGGATCATTCGCTGTCTTTTATTCAATCATTCAATCATCCGATTTATGTCACCATGAAAACCTACCTGTTACCGGCCGAGACTGATGATGTATATTCTAAGCCAAGCTCAGTACTAATGAGTGCTACAAAAGGGCACATATTCTAGCCCCCCAAGTCCAAGCCTGCCTGTCTCACTCCTCCCTCCCCTTCCTCCGCCCAAACCCCATCTTACTCCTCAAACTCGAACTCCTGCCCAATGAAAAACCCCGTTTCTCTCCCTGGAGCGAGACGGGCTCAGTTCCCAATTTGACAATGTCGTCGAACATGGCACTTCGCTTTCGACTAGCGGCGGAGTGTGCACTGTTTTGGCTGCCGGCGGTGCCAGGGCGGCCGTTGCGTGATGGAGGGTCGGTCGCATGCTGGGCACTGGGCGTTTGGTCGTAGCCGAGGGTGTATGAGAGCGGGCGGGGAGGGTGGTTCGAGGATGGGTGTTCCCACGTGGGAGGTTTGGGTTGGGCGCTGGGGCGGCGGAAGATCCGGGAGGCGAGGCTTGCGTGGCGGGTTGGTGTAGGTGGAGGGGGTTGCGTGGGCATGTTGAAAGGGGTAGATGAGGTGTTTGATGGGTTGCCTGGAGGAGGTTCGTGGGCGCTTCTGTGGGAGGGAGTGGCGGAGCTTGTTCGTAGGTGGGATGAAGACCGCGAAAGGGTATCTGGATGGTCGGCCTTTGTGGGCGTCGCAGTGTTACTGCTTCCGCTCGTGTTGTTCTCTGGTGAAAGCTGCATGGATCTAGCACTCGCAGCGTCATATGCCATTGGTGGAGGTTGATGCAAACGCCGACGGACACGGGGATCAGGCGAAGGGTACGATATTGTTCGCTGCGAGGACTGCACTGCATCGTAGCCTTCACCGTTGAACATCATGTCTGTGGCGTAGGTTGTGAGTGGGGGCCTCGTAGGTAAGGCCATTCCAGTAAGACGCGGAGCTTTTGAAGAACCGCCCATAAATGTGGACGACTGTGCGAAGGGTTGCCCCTTTTCAGAGGCGCCAGAGTCGCTCTGCTCTACCTGTACAGATTCAGATTCGGCTTCCGAGTACTCCATGTCAGCGTCAAGACTGAAGCCGGATGCGTTGCTGCGCTTAAATACGTCTATGTCATTTAACGTGTAAGGATGCGTTTCGGGGACGAGGGCTGAGATGTTCTTGGCTGAGTATGGTGTTCCGTCAAGCAAGCTCTTCTCGGTGATGATGCTAGGTGTAGAGGAGTTGGCGTCTTTGCGGTGAGTGCTCATTGTGTCCGGCGTTGGCGGTAGCACATCACCACCGAAGATCGGTCCACCTAGTGATGGCATCTTGAGCAGAGTATGGCCACCATTGTGCAGAGACAAATCGTCATGATCTTGATCGAGGCTCCGCTGATGCTGCTTTTGACGCCGGCTCGGCGCGTCGTGCAGGACTTTCCCTATTGATGTAAAAGGGTCTTTCGGTCCACCTCTCGTAGAATTTCTACTCGGCGTAGACGGCTTGTTCCGCTCGTCAATCTGATCTTGTAATCTTGCACCACCATGAGTAGGATGTAGAGTACGATTGGAGTTTCCTGACAAGGGAAACCCGGGTTGGTCCTCCTCCTGGCCATCCGAAGCCTGATCCGAGTCTTTCTGTTTTCCATAAACACTCAGAAAGCTGCTCTCGCTAAGTACACTTAGTCTAGGAGAATTGAGTGCATAGGAGTCTGCATCTGTCTCTCCCTGGAGGTCATCTCTTCCAAAGATGCTGTTTGGTCGAGCCAGCGAGACTAAGCTCAGATTGCTGTTGAAGCTTTCGTTGTTCAGGTACAAGCCGCGCAAGGCTCTGGTGCTTCGCTTTTTATCCCGAATGAACGAAGGTGTCTTTCGTGCTGACTTAAAAGGCTCTATTGTACAGGCACTATCAAGCGGAGATGTACTAGTAGGATGAGTGGATGGAAGATCGGTAATTTCATCGTCCTCGTCTTCTATATATGGGTCTGGATGGGGGGAAGCTGAATTCTTTGCGTCAAGCGGGGGCGAGCTGGGTATATCCTGAGTCTCATTCGAAGCGGGAGAATTTAGATCTGAGTGCGGACTGTATGGCCCTTGGTCGTCCTTTGACGAATCTGCTGCCTCAAGCTTCCCTTCCAGCTCACAGATAAGCTCCACAGCCTCCTTTATCGCCTGATCACGTTTCTGAAGTTCACGAAGTAGAGCGTCATTGATCGATTGAAGTTCCCCATTATTAGCCTCCAGCGTAGGCAACCTCTCCAGCTTCGCATTCAGGATTTCTTGACGCTTACGGCGCTGTGACACTTCGAGCTTCAAATCGAAATTCTCCTTGTTCAGTTTCGCAAATTGCTGTTCAATGTTAGCATGCCATTTTCCATAAGTCAGTCCAGTCTCACTTACCTCATCTAACTCGCGGATCCCCCATTCTTTCGGTGTCAAACTGTCCATTCGTCCAAAATGGCTGGTCCGGCGGCCATGAGTTGCAGAGAAATCTCTATTAGCAGCAGATGGTATTGGAGAACTTTGAGCCTCTCGAAGAGGCAAGCTGTTGTTTCGCCCAAGGCCTGGACGAGGATTCGGATTATGGGCTTTTTCTACCTTGCGCGACTGCGCCTTCTTTTCGCGCAATAGATCTTGTAGGAGCTTTGACGACGGATTAGATCCGTCGTTGGCCTCTATGTCTGACATGTCATCGGTATGTCCGAGGTGTGATGGTCGCAGTGACGTGCGGCGATTGTCCATGGTTGAGTCGGAATTGCTTGTAACCAGTGGTTCTCTCAGTTGGTCGAAAACGGATTGGGTGTTGCTCAGTATTCGTTATATCACTGTTGCAGGTCGTCTGAAGTCGATATAAGCACAAGCACCTTTGAGCGTCTGAGATGTAGCTACTCTCTAAGTGAAAAGCTATGAGACGAAGGAATTGACTCAGCCAACTGTCTTTGTGCCCTAAGTCAGAATGATACAATGAGTCTTAGTCTCATTGTTGGACCTTCATCAAGGAGCACCAGCATTTCTGTAGTGAGGTAGAATCATCCAGTGGGGACCGCTGAGTTGAAGGGGTTTTAAGTGTTTGTTGTGTCAAGGGACAGTGCAGCATGCTGCATCAAGACTGTTTTCCTCCTTTTCCCACCACAAAAGGGGACGTTCAAAGCTCAACATCTGACTTTAGAGGGGGGAAGAATGATACTGTAATTGCGTCTGAAAGGGTTGAGCTGCGAGCATCAAATCCATTGGCTACTGTACCTTAGTGAACGATGGGCAGGCACGCAGGCACCAAACAATCACTATCACATCGCGGCCGAGACTAACGGTTCCGGGTATGTACTGTAACCGTTTTGTTCGGTTTTATTACAGGGGTGGTTCTGAAACCGCCCCTGCCAAGCACTCACTACTCTTTTACAGTGCAGTCTCAGAACTTCAGAAGGTGCAACCGAGCTTGATGCTGAAAAGGTCTTCTATCAGTCTCTTTCAAAGTATTTCAATCTACGACTCTTCAACACCAGGGGTTGCTATGCTAATCTATTAATGCGATCCCATCACTTACATTACTGTATAGGCCCTTCCTCACATCGCCGGTCTCGGGTGGTCTGTAAGTTGATCGTAGGGTAGAGTACCAAGCTTCTTATATTGAATTGATAGTTTACCCCTCGTTCGATTTGCACTGTAGATTGAACAGAAAGCGATGGTCTTTACGTTGATAGATGAGGTTTCAGTACTACCAAGTGCTTGCATAGGTTCGCTGTCTAGAGCTTGATTCGAATCTACAGCCTGCTTATCAAAAGCGTCTATGGATTTATACACTCAATACGGAGGGTCAAAGAAGGTCAGTACATACAGGTTCGTTGGATGAGTTCTTGGTCGGTCAATGGCAAACGGTTCTGCCTCCGATTTCCACTCAAGCAATGTTGCCGGGACTCACATGTTCATTTGTACAGTTCAATGCTTAAGCATCGCCAACACCATGGATCCGAGCTCATTCTGTGAAATCGTTGTGTTTCCGTCTACTTATGCCCTTGATCATGTCTCATTCTCAGCTTCGACGTACGCCGTTTCCATGAATCGGATCGCCTGGTATTTCAGTCGTTCTAGCTTTCTGGATTCCGTATGTGTGAGCGACCGGACGTGGAGGATCATATCAGCCATTATGCCAAGACCTATGAACTCGGCGCAGAACAGCCGCTTGACCTGTACGATCTCATCCTTGGTTGCCGTGATTCCCCCGGTATTAGGAAGTTCAGGCCAAATGATGAATAGCTCTTCTAAGAGACACCCGTTCGCCTCAAGGCTTGCATCAAACAATCGTGGATCAGCTGCAAAAGCTTCGATCGATAGCTCCAGCTCCTTCTCTTTCAGCTCTTCCTCTCCTTCGGCGAAATCGGTATTAGCATTGATCATCCAGCGTAAAGCTCCTGTGAATTCCGCTATAGTCTGCGTGAACAAGGCCTTAGCGAGAGGATTTCGGTTGTAGATTGATCGGTAGCTGCAGTGCTTGGCTATTGCTGCGCTCAGCCAAAGGCGGAAATCGCCTTGGGAATGTTCTGGTGCTAGAAGTAAACAAGACTTGATCTCGAGATCAGAGAAAGTGAGATCAGGATCATTTTCGGTCATCCAAGAATGTTTTATCGTCCCGTGGGCAGCTCCGTTATGGAAGTAGGGACCAGGTGGGATTTGGGGGGGGCGTAGGATCGGAACCGTTCCAAGATTGTTGTTGTTCGGCCCCGTGGCAAGTCGTGTAATTGCTTGGTAGGACATGACTTGTTGAGAAAGTGTGGATTGAAGATTTGCGTTATATGAGATTGGTGGTCGACCTCAGGAAGATCAGCTTCTGTCCCGCCTTCCGCTACAGACCTAGTCATCGGTATAGGTCCAACAATGCTGTTATCGTGCTTTCTTTAACTTCGAACAACGCAGCTTCTGGTAATGTTCTTCCGAACAACAAGAACATAGTAATCGAGAGAAATCAGAAGTCACGGGATCCGATAGAGCGCTGTCGCAACTTCGACCAAATGTAAACGTTTGATCCACCAGGGTCTTGTTAGTGGTTCGGCTCATGATTCTGAAAGCAGTTGGAAATCCAAATGAGAAAGGGTTTGATTGTCTCGGTAGTCTGTTTGAGGGTTAAACTTGGAATTTCAAAATCCATGAATTGCCTATTCCAGCCTCGTCTTTATAAAAGCCGCCATAAAGTGTAGAAGTGCGGTGCAGGTATCTGCGTTTCAAGTATCATACTACAAAGGGTAACACGATCTTAAAGAGCATTAGAGATACTGTATCAAGTAGCTGCTTGTTTCTCAGCGGTTCCTGAGAAAGCTACCCCTTCTCGACGATAAAGACATAAAATCGCTTGAAACAGTAGAAGGGCTCATACCTACCGCAAGTCAGTGCAGCGCAGCTCCGGAATTGTAGTGTGTAGCCAAAGGTCGGTTCCATGTGACCAGGGCGTTGTGGAGTATTTGAGAGTCAAGAAGACCACCTAACATGAATGAGATGTCAGTCACTCGCCGTTCCGAGTAGAATATTCAAGTGATGGCACTCCAACAGTCAAACTGACCTTGACGCCAAGTTCTGACCACCGTGCACTGCTTTCAATCCATCGGGCCTTCGCATTCTACGTTAGTGATGCTGTAACCGAAGGCTGTCAATGGGTCCTTCTGGAACTATATGAAATAGTCACGATCCGCCAGAGACGCTTGTTCTTGAAAGATCGGCTTTTGAGACAGCTTCAGGAGCGGCTAAAACTGCGGACTCCATAGACACGAGCTCGTCCCTTATAATAGTCCTCTATTTCCCTTCTGCCCTTACAACCAACGCATCATCTAAACCTACCGGCACAAAGAGTTTACCTTCAAAAGTTTTCGATGCGCTACTTCGTGCCCAGACAACATCGCCTTTGAGATAAACAACCACACCACCTCGGCCACTTGCACTTGCAGTTATACGGAACAAGGGCAAGCCTGTCTGTGAATCTGCTTCGCGCAACGGCATCATGATAAGACCTTGCTCGGTAGACCACTCTTCTACCACATCTCTAAAAGTAGTAGGGGCTTCATGGATCGCAGACACCTTGGATGTGGGCGCAGTGGAACGAGGAGTGGCTGGCACAATTGGCGGAGCTGGGCCTGCAGTTGGAGGCGGCAGGTGCTCAGCTGCGTCAGCACCAAGGTCAAGAGCCAGAGTTATGGTCTCAAGGCCTTTGGTCCATTCCACTGCGATGCTAGGGAGCTCGTTAAGTTCAGCGGGTAGCTGTTCCTTCCACCAGAGGAACCATTCGCGAATTTCGTCATAGTTAGGCGAAGATGTAAGCCAGAGGTGGAGGGTCAAGTGCCACTTCGGGAAGAACTCTACGGTCAAGAGCTGAGTAATTGTGCTGACGGGGAAGAAGGCGGTCCACTGAAGAGCCTGTTCAAGAGGACTGAGATCTTGATCGGAAGGATCGATTACAAGTCTGTCAGCTAGATGAAGGGCAAGTCGTGGGAGCAAGTGGCGGACAAGAAGGGATGACAGTTCGGAATGTAGAACAGAACGCCAATTATGGAGTCCTGGAGGTATACCGCTGGCAAGATCCCAGGTTGACAGGACAACTTTAAACTTCCTCTTTACATCCGCAAGGAGACCGGTAGGGCTTTTCGGGTCAGTGTGCTGTTCATCCAGGTATTGAAGCCAGGGGAACAGCCAGACGTGAGGGGGCTGAACGTGTCGACTGCGCTTGTGACTGCCTTGGGGTTTCCAGGCGGCTACAGCATGAGTGAGCCGTTGAACGACGAGCTGATCGATGACATTTGCCAGGATAAAGGGAGGTAAGATGGATCGCCACGCTTCAATGACGGAAATCAGAGGATTTGGGTCATACACATCCCAGTCGTTCGTGATGGTCGATCTAATCTGAGGCAGCCAGAGGGTGTATATCATAGTTTCGTAGGGTGTCGTTGACTTGCTTTGCGCTTTGAAATGCTCAATACCGCGTTGCAAAGCCACCGCATTACTAGTCGACTCTAGTCTGATTCCCAGAATCTGTCTTAGTCTTTGAATATATATCCCCACATGTATGGGTTGCTGCAGTGGGTCCCATTCCTGCATCGCAGCTTTGAAAAGAGGATGTATTGCCGCAACAGCGACTTCTTGCAACGCGATAGCATCGATGTTGTCCTTGAACTCAAATTCCATAGCCTCCAGCTTCGGCGTAAGTTCTTCCCATAAGGAGGAGGCGGTATTAGCGTCAGAACAGTCGAGCGTTAGCCGTTGCAGCTCCTGTATGGCACCAATCATACCCTCAAGTCCACGAACACTCGCTTCTCCTTCATCAATTTCCTGTACGAGTTGTATCTCTTGCAATTCGAAAAATTTCCTGCGTTCGGATAATCCATTCCATTCATCCGCGAAGGCTTCTAGGTCCCTGCGCGCTCTGCGAGCGATTTTCATAGCTTCTGTCTCGCTTCGTACCATGGAGCCATGGGAGGCCATGAGTCCCGCAGCCGATGTGAGCAGCTTCATCTCCGATCCTGTAGCGTCTATGATAGACTTCAGGACATTAGGCACTTGCAAACCATCCGCTGCAGCTTCGATCTCGGTTGCTGTACGGTATTTCAGCTTCGGTCTCCCTCCTGGTGTGCTCGTTCCGCTCGAGACTCCTGACATCCGCTTCTTCTTCGATTCTTTGCGCCTCTTCTCCTCCTCTTCAGATGAGTCTTGCAAAAACTCTCCTCGAAACGCGGCCTCTCGCTTTTCTTCCTCCTTTGCCTGCTTCGTCTTCTCTTTAACAGCACCTAACCCTGCTCCTTGCGGCCGCAATTGTGTTTCTATCGGAGCCAGTCTCCCACGACCAGTTGCCCCAAGCCCTTGACCCTCTACGTAACCCATCTTTGCCATCATTTTGGCCGCAAAGGAGTTGGGCGCTGAAGGCGAGGCTGCAGCAACGCCATGGGCTTTGCTTTCCTGACCCATCTTGCGCCGCTTGTGCCTGTGATCAGATCCTGAAGATTCGTCGCCATCGCCGTCACTGCGGCCAGCCATGGCGAAGTGCGGCATTTTGGGCCAACGACAACAGTCGTGGGGTTGATCTATTACCGCGATGGATAAACAGAGCGAGGTCCCGTCAGTTTCGTATGTGTTAGCAGATTAAGCGAAATCCAATGAAACTGACTTAATCGTGGCCACCACGATCTTTCAAGCTCACTCAAGAGCTTTTACAACGTTTAGTCGATCCTGTCACAGTATGGGGTTCTGCGTCGCATAGTGGTCACAATTACAACTTTTGATACTGTACCTGGCCTGCTGGAACGCTTGAATGTTTCATATAAGGCTACACCTTCGGGCTCAGATTTATGACTTCTACTATGTGATTACAATCTCAATCATTGAATTCTCTGGAGCTTAGATATTGTACTCAATCCGGAAATGGGTGCAATTAAATTATACGAAACTAGTCTGAATAGTACCAACTGCTTTTAACCCTTGTGGTGGGTCAAGGCTAGGGAGTTCAATAGGGTACTGTGATCATGCTGAAGGTTCTCGCCCTCGGACTGAGTAGAAGAATGGATTGACTGAATCGAGGATTTTGTTTCCGAGAGTTCATCCTGGTCTGGTCAGTCTGGTCAGGAACAAGTTTGAACTATTAAATCTTTTGCTGATCTCAGGCTTTAAGGTTCTACAGTCTTGCTCAACTATTCATCCATCACTCTATATATATATGCCTATAAGGGTATGATGTATAGTACGATATATGCGCACTCAGTTCGCCTACTGCCAGCAACGACATTTGCTATGCTGTGGTCAGGCCAACTGATAAGGTTGAGTTACTGGTGCAATGATCCAGTTGAAGTTCTGTTGGTACGACTTGTATGGCCTTGCACTAGAGACTACAGAGCTATGGCAGCTCTTTTCAGCATGAGCGCCCGCGAAACGCTCTGCTATCCATTCCAACCACAGACGTTGCGAGGCGAACATTACTGGTACATGAGTTACTCCAGTGTATGTGACATATTGTAATTGCGTATCCGGAAAGGAGTCGCAGGTTTTGTTCACTGCCTTGGTCGTTGTCTGCGGCGGGACAGTGGGATCTGATCCACCTTGAATGACCAGCAAGGGCCCTGAAATTCTTCTGCCGCCATTGGCAGTCAAATCTTGAAAGGCCTGAACGTAGCGATTTTGCGTCCAGTTGGCTTGAACAATATTGACATCAAAAAATAGCTCGGACGCAACACCATTGCAGCCTTGGATCTCGGAGATCAACGCGTAGCGCTTGACTCCATTAGTGGTGAAGATGTCGTTTTCCTTGAGTTGCGGGAAAATGCTAGCCATTCCACGGAATAGAAAAGTCCCAACCACTGTTGAAGCAATGCCTCCAGGAGCTGCAAGGTCAAGCCAGCGAGTAACCGGCGAACCCGCGACAGCCCCTAAGTAGCCATCAACAGGCTCGATAGCCTGTCGTTCAGCAGCAGCCCAAGCTACAGCCCCACCCTGGGAATGTCCTATCACAACAAAATGCTTTGATAATTCCTTGAACGCTGACTGTGCTGCTTGTACCGAATAGAAAATGTCGTTCGCTTGAGCACGACCCGCAGCATATTGGTGTACCACAGGCTTTGCAAAAGTGTCCTCATAGACACCAAGACCAGCATAATCTGGCGCTACCACCACATAGCCTTGTAGTGCCAATTCGTAGGGAGCAGCAAACTCGTAACTGAGAGTCTTGTAATGCGAAGGAGCGCACTCGCTAAAGAGACCACTTGTTCCATGTGCCCAGGCAACTATTGGATATCCGTCTGGTCGTATCCGAGGCGCAAAAGGCCAAAGCACATATGCTGAAGCAGGTACTGTGGAACCGTTGAAATTTTTGGAGAGAAACATGATCCGAGATAAGGCAGTGTTTGGTGGCAGGGTGTATGCCGAGGTATTGGCGTCTTGCTGCACCTTTAACAGCGTTCCTGCAGGCGCATTCGAGGTATAGCTGGGAACATGATAGAAGTCATCGAAGGTTACTGAACCGTTGGCCCACACGGAGCGCTCAAAGTTGCAAGCATTCTCCACGTTGGTTGCAAGTGTAGCACTGATACCGGCCTCTGTAATCTGTACTGGAGAAAGCGCGCAAGATGATTTAGTAGCATTGTCTTGGGCACCCGCAATACTAAGAGATACATCTGTAATCAGCAGTACTGCAAGAGCTCGCCTGAGCGTCATGTTAGGCAAGGACAAATTTAGGAACGGCATCTCTTGTATTGAAGTTGACGAGTCGTTGAAAAAGAAAACTCTGAAAGGAACGGGCAACTTTACAGCTGCCAAATGAAGAGATGGGGAATGGACAAAAGGGTGAAACGGGCATAATATGCCTTAAGCACGACAATGACAAAGCTGAAAGAAATATGCTGGAAAGTGGCACAATATCGCGAGGCTGACATCTGACAGCTTGGTTGCCCGTAGCCTAAGTGACGTCGGCTGTATTGCCCTTAGGACGCAGTTGATTGACATTGCCTGAAGATTGTAGGTTACACGCCTTGTCGAAAATATCAACTGGCTTGCCCGTTGACGACGACAGAGGATGTCGATTCAGTCTCAAACCGAGTCTTGTTCAAGCGCATTCGCAGGAAGCTCCCAACGTAGATGTTGTTTGATTTGGATAGTCCTCACCCCTGAAGTATACTAGGTAGGTACTTTGGTCCTCTCTTTCAAGAACCAAGTGAGCTTTGCCAATTGCCATGACCCCCTAATCATCTTCGTCGCATAAGTTGTCGCCTAGGATACTAGTGGACTTGCCATGCGAAATCGTCTTACCTTATGTTACACAGTCAAGATTCCTTCTGGGAATTACAGTCGATAGTGGATCAATTCTAGGCTGAAGTCTTGGATTCGTAAAAAGGTTCCCTACTCCTGGTATGTTATATTCATATATAGTCGAATCCGGCGTGCGACCCGACGGGAAAAACGGTGCGGCAAATCGCAAGAGGTTGTACTAAAAATAGTTCTAGTGTAAATAGTGACTACGTACAGAAACGGCCAACTTCAAAAGATTTCCACGCCGATAACCTCAATTTGCGAGTTCGCTCGCGGAAGGCAGGGCGATTCTCCGCCTACCATGGCTTATAGTCCTATCGCCCAGGGTGAGCACGATGCCATGTCCGACTCTGAGTACTCCCACGTCTCTGCATCACCCTCGAACAATCACGAAGCCATGGCTCTACACCAGTCCTTTTCCGACCTAGAAGTTATCTCTCCTCGATCAAGAAATGTTTCGAACGCTTCTTCTGTTCCACTACGACATCCAACGCCCGATTTGCAGTCGTTACGAGGAGCATACGTGGGGAACATTGAGCGATTGGAGCAAAGTGCCGAACGACTGAGCATGTCCTCGGACATTGGCGAAGAGGTGAGAAAGCTCACGATGGAGCAACGGAAATCGGAGAGCAGAAGATCTTCTTTGATGAACAAGCATGTTGAAGAAGAAGCTGCTCCACCTCCGGCGACCCGTCAATTTTCCTACGGTCAAGGTTCCCACACCTCGAATTCGCTCGTGGATATGAACAACTTAGCGAGAGCGGGTGGATTCTCCCCGGCGGGATACTTTGCTTCCCCAAGAAGCTCGATACGTTCTGGGTCTTGGTCACAGCACAATTCGGTCAAGGGAAGGTCTACTTCGCAAGCGTCTCGTCTCACGGGAGTACTTGAGCCTGAGCGCACAGGCGCACCACTCGAACCTCCGGGCTCAGATGGCTTCCTCCCAATAATAGCTCCTCTAAGACCTCTGCCGAAGGTACTGCGGATAACGAATGATGAGGAAAATACAGTAGAAAATGGCAATGTTTCGCAAGAATCCCGAGTTGCACAGCATGAAGTAGCTGAGCAAACAAACGGCGTGCCGGAACGTCCCACGACAGCCGCTTCCACGGATCCCTACCACCAGACCAATGGGCTTTTCGAAGACTTTGATGGCGTGCACATTACTACTCATCCAGAGGATCCGCTTGTTCCGAAGGATACGACCAGGAACCGAACGACCTCCAATCCCCTGATGCCACCTGCCAGACCTAGACCCAAGTCTTACTTGGATCCTAGACCGAAGTCTTACGTTGAACCCCCTCCTGACGAGAACATGATATACTACCCAGCGCCTGTACCGATGATACTGAACTTACCCCAGAAGTTATCAAAGCTACCAACTGCTTCACAAAGGAATAGGCGACGGTCGGAGATCTTAGGTGGCTTACCTGGCGATGCGCGCAAATCAGCCGCATGGTTGCCGAACGTCCTAGAAGGAGAAGACGGAGAGCTTGAACATGCTGAGGATGGCAGATCCCCCCGCAAGGAACCAGAAAATAGGAAGAGTGTGGCAGATGTACCGCCACAGCTAAGGGCCAGTGCATTCTTTGACTATCCAGCTGCTCAACAGGATGTGGAGCTCATAGGGGATTCGGCGGTTGCGACGTTAGATAGCATCCTGGACGCGTCGGCATATGCACCGGTGTCCGCTTTCACTGACCACCCTATTGCTGGTCATGCAGGTCCAGAGGTTTACGGAAGAAGTATTGCAAGGACAAGAGATAGCATAGTGCCACTAGAGAGGCCAGAGCAGAGAAGGAGGAGGAGCTCGTTGAACATTCTGAAACGGAACAGCTCATCAAACATGCTGGACGATGGGAAGAAGCGGAACAGTAGCTTGTTGAGCTTGGGCAACTTTGGTAAGAGAAAGAGCAGTGCTCCAGAGCTTGACAACCACAACCTTCAGGATGAAGCCGAAGCAGCAGCTATGCATCCCGAAGACACGCCATTGCAGGTCCAGCATGAGGATGCAATATATGACGAGGCGGGAGAGATAGCTGATGAGGATGCCGAATTCCATGACGCCCAAGAAGAGTTCGACAATGACCTCCAAGACAACCTCGAGAACCTCAATGGTCAACCAACTACCCTCCTCGCCGAACTTCAGCTCCGCAAACAACAACTCAAAACCCGCACTCGCACCGCCGCAACTGCCTACCCTAACGGGATGCACTCCACTTTGCTGGAACTCGACGCTGTCGCCCAAATCGAAAAACGATCTAGGCAGCAAAAGCATATAAATCTTGCCTGGGAACCTCCTGGAACCCATCAAGCTGGTGCTGGAAACGAAGACGACGAAGACGTTCCCTTGGGCGTGTTGTTTCCAAGTCGCAAGATCAACAGTAGAGCCCGCTATGATGAAGATAGGCCTTTGGGTCTTATAGCCCGCAGAGACATGGAAGACAACGAGCCCCTCTCTCGCCGTCGCGCTAGGCTCCGTGGCGAGGAGGCTCTTCCCCGGGAGGCGGAACTTGCCAAGCGCATGAGTACCTATACGCTCGACCTCCCGGGCTTCTCCACAGAGCCCCAAGCATCCCATGAAATCATTCCGGACGTGGAGGGTGAAACCCTCGGCCAACGTCTCAAACGCCTGAAAACCGCCACGTCCCCCTCAGTTGTCCGAGGAACCCGGCCCATAAGCGGAGATTTCACTAGCGAAGTCATGTCCCAGCTCGGCGTCCCCACTCCACCCACCGAATTCCCCCCTACAAATGGCGAAGAAGAAACCCTAGGCCAACGCCGCAAACGCCTGCAAGCTGAGCGTGAAACCGCCAACGCCGTCACTGCTACTAATAAATCAGCGCGCCCAGGCATGAATTCCCGCCGCACAAGCATGGCTGATCTTTTACAAGCCCACCCCGCAGCTGGCGCTTCCCACACCGTGAGCAGGGGGGAGGTGCCAATGGCGCCAAAGACGAGGAATACGGCCTGGGCGCAGGATGTGAACAAGCGGGCTAGTTCGGGGAATTTGGCGTTGTTGAGTGGCTTTGGGCCAGGAATGGGTGGAGCGATGGGAGCGATGAATGCGGGAGCGCCGGCTTATGGGCCAGGGATGAATGGAGGTTATGCGGGAGGCAGAATGGTACCGCATCCGATGGTGTCGGGGGGAATAATGGATATGGAGAAGGGCCAGAGGGATATGATTGAGCGGTGGAGGACGAGCGTGTTGCATTGATGCTGTCGCTGTCTTGTCTATAATAGCTTTGTATATTAGCGTGAGCGATGGGGTCTGCTTCTGCTGGATGTGAGGGTGAAGGAATAGATGGATGCATGATTAGATATACCCCCCCGTCGCTAGACGACAGCGCTATTGAGAGGGCTAGGGATTGCCAGAGGTAATGTTTACTTTGTAGGATTACTTTAACCAATACCTATCATACCACCTACTCCCCATTCCACACCTTTCCATCCTCATGCATTCCGCTTCCCATCCCCATCCCCACTCTCACACCTTTACCTACCCACCCCCCCCGCCCCCCCCCCCCTTCACCTCCCATCATCTCCCTTCGCTTCCCCCCCCCCACCAATCCCCACCCCCCGTCCAAACCCCACTGCCAGCTCTACCCCCCCCCCCTTCCCACGCCCCCCTTCTCACAGAACACAAAAATCGGGGAACAGAAAAATTACCTACCACAACTGGGATTAGATCGCTAGAGCCCATGGCGGGGTAGGAGGGAGAGAGGTAGACGATGCTGTGATGTTATGTGGTGGTTGGGTGGATGCAAGAGAGAGGGAGAGAGAGAGAGAGAGAAGGAGGGAGAAAAGAGAGAGAGAGAGAAAAGGAGGGGATTTGTTATGGACGGGGATTTTGCAGAAGGGGGGTTTTGGTCTAAGAGACTTTTTCGGTATCTGCGCCTCTTGTGCTCTTACAGTCAGTTCTCGGCGCCGCTTTCTGGTTGTTTTATCTGTGATGGAAGGGGAAGGCTGTTGAGAATGAGTGCCCAGGGTCAATTCATGGTTGTAATGGAAGCGGTGGGAACAAGTCTCCTCGGCACTGAAAAAAAAGAAAAAAAACTCAGTGATTTTCTGGTTTTTTGGGTGTGGGAAGCGTGCTGGAACAGGGGGATTTGGGGGTGGTATGAGGTTGATGGAATTATATGGGGGGTTTGATCGTGGTGGAGAGCGTGGCTTCGTTCGTTTCTGTTTCGGTTGATTTTCACCCCTTCTTACTATGATATCATATCAGACCATCGGACTGCGAAAGCAAGTATTGGGTATGATGTTGCATTAAGTCATGCTGCGTCTTCCATCTTTCCATTTCTGGCTTTCGCTTATTAATTGCATACAGCTCCTTTTTTAGGGCCCAAAATCTCCTCCGGTGACGGAGGGACGATGTCATGAAAACATAAATCCGCTCGTCTCGATCCAAGAAGAAGAGAAAAAGATGGTTCGTTATATCCACCGAGTTGGCTCTGATGAGAGCCCGTTGCAAAGCATAAGAATGCGAGAAAACCAACAAAACGAAACAAACGCCGAATGCCCATCTTCCTATGCCTCTCAAATGCGCCATGACCTTGCCCGCGCTTTTTGAGAAATCCGGAACGCCATGCGGAAACGTGGAGAAGTCGAGATAGATGGAGGTTGCGATCAAAAGGCGTGAGGGGGTATATAACTTTTGTGTGTGGGATGGATTCAAACACCGCCGCCCAGAACGGCCCAAGATGGCACAGCATGTCGTAAAATCGTGGCAATATCCGAATGGAAAGAAATGCAGAGAGGCCCGCGCTTAAGTAATCCGTGAGAAAGGCGAGGGTAAATATGCTAAGTAGGGAGCGTTGATAAATTAACTAAATAAGAGGTGACGATGCGATTAGGCGTAAATATCGTGCAAATCGGTTCCTGTGGATGTCGCTATGTACGCTGAAACGTAGGTTGTACAAACATGGAGGAAACAAGCTGATCACTGCCAATAATGGTCACCAGACATTCTTTCGCTGGGTAATTGAAAGTCCAGAAGCTTGTTGTCGTCGAAATAGAATTGCGTCTGGTCGTAACTTGGTGGTTGCTCGTTCAGAGTCATGGCATTTAGGTAGGAAGAGATCATCGTCTGTGGCGGCTGCTGTACCATCTGCGGTGATTGGTAATAACTGTCGTTGTGCACTGGCTGCATTGGAAGGTATTCCATCTGGTTGAAATGCTGGTCCATTTGAGCCTGCTGCTGCTCAATCCGGGCTTGATGGTCAATCTGAGCTTGATGGTCGACTCGGGCTTGATGATCTACTTGCGCTTGGTGGTCAAGCCGTGCCTGCATGTCGACTTGAGACTGATGATCGAGTTGCGCTTGTCGGTCTATTTGAGCCTGGCGATCCATTTGGATTTGGTGGTTGATCATAGCTTGCTGTTCCAAGTGGGTTTGGCCCATTTGACCTTGCATGACCTCAGTTGGCGTATGTGGATAAACTACGGGGTGGGCTTCTTGGGACGTTTCGCATGGCAAGGGCCAATAATCACGACGGTAATTATAGTTTCTTGGTCTCAAGACCATCTTGACATCTGGTGCAGCAGACACAAGTTCGACACTGGCTTCTGGTTCTGCTTGTTCAGCCAGTTCGTCGTCGGACTCTGCGTCCGGATCGGATTCTGAGGCCTCATCGTCCCATTTGAATTCCACTTCTTCGGCGACGACTTCTCCTTGATGACATTTCTGGATGTGCCTGGTCAGGGTTGTCTTTCGGCAGAATCTGTGAGCGACATCAATCGAACGCTCCTTGCTACTGTACTGAAAGATATTGTACTTACTGTTTCCCACAGTATGTCGGGCAGGTGTAAGGCTTGGTGCCATTGTGTATCCGCCGGTGCCTCGCCAGACTCGACGACTGTATTCCGTCAGCCTGCTGGCTAGAAGACTGTAGTAGTAGTTGTAGTAGTAGACATACATCTGAAAATTTCTTATCGCAACCGTGATGCCCGCACTTGTGCGGCTTCTCGCCAGTGTGGGTACGTTTGTGGACAGTGAGCGCGCTTCGCTGTATGAAGCTTTTCCCACAGTCGGCAAAGTCGCAATAGTAAGGTCGCTCGTTAGTGTGGATCCTGTAGTGCCGTGCGAGATCAGATTTACGATTGAATCTCTGTTGCGACACGGCGGAGAGTTAGCGGAATCGGATGTCTCAGCTGTCTCAGCTGAACCGGGGGGTTGCGGCAGTGCGACAGCATGACGAAGGGTTAGGATGGATCGTTCTTACCTTGGAGCAATGAGGCTTGTCCCACGAGCATTTAAAAGGACGATCCAATTGAGAAGACATGTTATCCAGCAAGTGGTTGTTCTTGTGGACAATGCCCATTGCTGGAGCACACACCTTCTCACGAACTACTTGGTCGTAGCAGTCAGTCGATGATAACGTAGTGCGGTACTCGTAGTGGCCCGCGAATCCTCGGCGTGTATTCCGTATTGAGGACTTAGTTGCAAGCACGGGATCTTCCGTCCTGCTCAGTAAGCCACAGCCGATTGGGTGACACCAGAAGAGAGATGTTGGACAGCCAGTAAGTACGGAGTAGGTACCTAGGTAGTCGGTAGACTGTAGTAGTGGCCGACGAAGGAGGCTTTCTCCGCCTTTTTTGGAATTATTAGAGCAGAGGGAAGATATACCAATCGATTTTTCTGGAGTCCGAAGATGATGGAGGTAAGAGATGAATGGTTAAGTATAATGGCTAATAGGGAGTTGAAAGGCCGACCTTAGTGGGTCGGATACCTACCTTACCTTGGAGCCACAGTTTGAACTGGGTGTTAGCCTTCTGCGAGTGAACCTTGTACAATATGTGCGATCTATGCGCACGCGACGATTGCAGGCCTGTCCTCAAGCCGACTTGGAAAACTGGCTTGCAGAAGATTGCAATCGGAAGTATTGGATGGCAGTTGTCCAGAAGCGTAATGTCTTGGTAGCTGCGTTCCTCCCCGCAAACACGTACTGCCGGTCCACGTTTGAGTGTGGATGCTCGATGTGGAAAGTGACCCAAGCTGAGGGTCTGAGTGACGGCGCAAAGGGACAGGCAAAGCCAGCTCGAATATGTTGATTGATTCTGCACAATTAAATTCCGAACAAGATGGCCACCTGAATTTGAAGATTATCTGTCGATTCTCCAGATATATAAGTTGGAAAAAAGTATTATTATGCTGGTTTTCGCATTCTCTCGACGGCAGTGGAATGTGGTTCTCGTGGAAGGTCTGAGTCGAGGCTAGGATCAACTAAAATTCTCTGAAGATCTGCTGAAGTTCGAGAAATGGAGTTGTTGCAGTGGCGAGACGTTGACTATGATTGTTGAGCAGAGATTATGGTCTTGAATGGAACGGTAAAAGTCGATGGTATATACTAAGTACTTGTAGCTATCCTACAATGTGACGTCGCGCGTCCGCATATATACTAAAATGCCAGACTCAACTAAAACGATGTTCATATGTTTTCTGGCCATCTGTAATAATGAGTGGCGGTTTTCTAAAACCCGTATGTCCAGGGTTGTACGACCAAAAGGGTAGACAGAATTAAAACCCCTCTGCAATTGCATGCAGCTGACTAGGAATCGTCACTGCAGCTGGTGAACAAGGCGTCTGTATTGGTGGGCAAAACTCACACGGTCTTGTGCTGAAGAGCCCCAAGTCAAAGGGGAAGAGCCGCTAGGTCCTCAGGAACTTGAAGTCGAACAATTGGACGCCCAGCCTTTGAACCATCAAGCGGCTAAGAAACCCATCATCTCAGGCTGGTTGTCTGACCAAGATGCGAGATTCTCGGCAGCTTTCGGATAGCGCACGCGCAAGTCTCAATGACCACCATCGGAGCCTTTACACTACGGACGCTTAAGTACTTTTGACGTCTGGCAGTTGCGGACGAACATGTCCTCGTCCCCAAAATAACACTGGTCCAACGGCCGTCACACTGCATGTGGTGGTATCCTCGAAGCCTGAAGTCTTGGGGCCCGAACTATTGTTTCACGTTATAAAACTCTCCGTCACGGCCATATATCGGCAATAGTGTCGACGAATCGTAGGCTGGGCTGTAGGATATCGTAAGTTCCCGTATCGTGTAGGAACAATAGACCTGCGTAGACGGCCATATTGGCCGACTTTGTTCGGGTCCGTCGTGACGGTCAGAAAAACCGCGTGATCCGAAAGGTCCTACCACGCTGAAATCAGCTGCAGCGATAACGAACGATTCACAGTGGCCCTCCTCGGATTGGATGTACGATATGCCAGGGATTAGGGGGTCGACCACATGAAATACGTGAACCCATCTCATGTATCAGTGCTAACAAAGAACAAGGCTATGACCAATTTCAACCGTCACACACCGTGCAATAAGATGATGCTAGTACTGCCGCTATCTCATGCAATGCCGTAAGCTTTCAGCCTTTTGGACCACCCGAGTGGAGGGCGAAGGATCTGGCAGACCCTGACAATTACACTGTTGATATGCACGCGATTCGGCGGATCCTGGTCCTTAAATTCAGAGGTGATCAGATGGAGAACAAGCTCCGAGCATTGAGAAACAACGTATACAGATCGATGCTAGAACACCGACATCGTCTTCCACTTGACGAAAGAGAGTACGTCTACGCATTGAAAAGCTATTCGACAGCCTAAAAGAAATACGGCACTGGTGGGACTGTGGGTACGGTACTCGCTCGGGCTGGACCGCTCCTTCGCAGCCTCCCGTGCGGTTCGAGAGGTGGGAAGGAAATGGGGGAATGTCACCAACTGTAACCGGACATTCTGTGTAACGTTGAAAATGATCCACTTCACGTAAACGTACACGAGACGATTCCGTCCTGCTGTTTGGAAAAGCACACGGTAGAAAATCTCCACGATCCATCAGCGCGCTTGCGAGGTCTGTAGCCAATAAGCCACATGGAGAGAGTGGTGCGGTCAGTGGCTGCTGGTTGCAGCCCTCAACGAACAATCGGCAAAGGACGCCTCAAAGGTCGATGCAACTCTTGGACCCTTCCAACGCAGGCTGGCTGTGGCTTCCTATCCTATTGGTCTGGGGGACAGTACCTACACCACTGTGTACTTTGCAAACGTGTTCTCGCGACTCGCACATCGATCTTGGATCTTGGATCTTGTGTAAAGTCGTTCGTCGTTCGTCGTACGTCGTTCGAGGGCGAAGAGTGCTATGAAACCTAGTCAGGGGCTTAAACCGGCTGTCACTGTCATCCCCGCAATTGCTCACTTAGACGACCCAATAGCAACGCCAGAACCGGCGTCTCCAGCGTCCTGGGCTCGCTCTAGACAAGTATGACATCGACTCCCAAGAGTGCGAATCAGAACGGCGTATCGCACAGGGAGGAATTTCAAATCGGTTGGGAGCGAGACTTCTCCGTACCTCCGTACGGAGGTAAAGGCATTGAAGGCGCAGCAGACATTGTTCGCCTGAGGGGGTTGTTAATGCAGCCGGTTTAAAACAAAGCACAATCTACAAAAAAAGGTCTGTGATGAAACCGCGGAGCACCATCCGCCCCTTTTTTGGTGCCACTGACTTGGCCTTTCTAGAACCATTCTTCGTTGCGACCTCTGGACTCTAGTCGTGCATATCCCCAAATTACCGACAACTAGTCGCCGCAACGGAGGGCGGCGTTTCTCACCTGCGCAACTACCTTTATCCCCCAACAATAATCCAGATGAACACATGCCCCGTATCATCTTGATCATCCGTCAGAAGCTTTCCGAGAGTGGAAAGATCTTGATCGATTAGGTTGGAGTGGAACACTTGCCGCCAGGAACCATCGATCTTGCATTGGATGCCGATTGACATTCGCCATTCCATCCTTCGATGCTAGTCTGGACTATGCGCTAGTTCCATACGTTGATCCTCGTACAGTACTAACCTAAGACGGTATTGAGTAGGGCGGTCAACACCCCGTGGCGTGTGGATGCCAAGTACGGAAGTAGTAGTGTTCGAATCAATGACTGAAGACATTTGATTCGGAAAAAGCTATTCCTTAGAGCTACAGTCAAGTTTCCAATCTATGCGCTTGCCAAGTATGGAAAAAGGGATGTCGGATACTGAGAGGTTACCAGATGATTGATTACCCATGACACGAGAAAGTGAATCTGGCAGTGTGTTCCGTACCAGAAAGGTTGCAAATTTGCATGTCCTGGGAGTTCTAATCCCACTTTTGCATTCGCCAGGACTCAGATCTGCTGGTGTTCTGCAACGATATCTGACCCCAGGAACGAACCATGCCGCGCTTTGAGTTTGCAGCACAACGGTTCGTATTATCGTGAGAGGCGTATCTTCCCCTGCAAGAACAGAGACACCTGTTCATGTGCCATTGACGCACTGCAGTGAAGAATAGACCCACCACCTGCAGGCTTTTGCGATGGTTGGCAATACTCTGAGTTTAACCGACAGTCTATTTAAGATCCGAAGGGTTTCAAACTCTAATCTTGACATCTCATCCTTCCCATGATGGACCGTGCCAGCAAGCTTGCAGTCACAAAGACTATCATGGCATAGCCTACCTTGACCTCGTAACGCGGCGGCTCCGCTCCGAGATCATGCGCCCGTTCCTCCCTTGTTTGGGAAGGACTGACCTGAGTGGGCACAAGAGGTTCGAGGAGACGCGGCCAAGTAGTCCACACATCCTGCGGGTGACAAACATTGGGACGTGCTCATCCAATGCCTTCCAGGTGACGACACCCCGGGTATACCGGATTATCTCCCCTTCTCCCGGAGAAGCACTGTCTGTGAGCCGACATCGACTCCCACCCTCTCGATACCCTTCGCTTGCAGAGCATGGCTTATATGGGTCTTACAAATTATGCCGAAACCGTGACGCCCGCATCAGCGTTCGACCCTATTTGTACATAATCTTTATACTAATATATACAATCTCTGCCCACATGCGCTGCTCGCATGCCAGCGGCAACGATAGGCAATGTTTGGGCACAAACACGAAAAGAAGTTGTCTGAAATGAACAGTTCAAGCATGCTGTCGGCTCGAAGTAAGATCACCACCGGCATCACCACCAATATCACCACCAATGGCGGTTGGCGAGTGAAGCGGAGACTCAGGTTACCTAAAGGAAGCGTACTTTTGACAAATAACAATTCCATTGGGAGCAGATAAGAAAGGGTCAGAGCGAAGAAACGGTGCCTTGGAATATCATCAAGAGCATAGATCTAGAAGTCAGAAGCAGAGGACTGTTCCGCCAATAGGTACAACTGGCACGATCACAGTTGCGCTGGGGATAGCGCTTGACTGGAATCATGTAAGATGATGGCCTAATTGCATACTTTGCTTAGGGACTCACCAACTGCACAAGAGTTCTGTAGCATTGATTCGATGATTTTCAGGTGGCCAATTGAACTAGAAGAACCTTTTCAGAAAAGAAAGCCTCAGCCTTGTTTCAGGCTTTGGTTACAGATCTGTGACTGTCTGCTAGCATACACACTATGTACAAGTCGTTATCAACCTTACAGTTGAGGCACTGAAAGGAAAGAGTTATGCCAGACTTGTAGCAATCCGGTTAAAGTCCGGGCAATCTAAACTCCGAGAAGTTTCCTCGGATCCCGTCAACGCTGTCAGCTTTTGCTTCTTATGCTTGCTACTGACAAGCAGCAATCGAACAGTGAGCATACGAAGTCGAGCAGCCAGCATCCAAAATTGCATTTCATTTCATGACGCTGCTACCACCTTGACCATGCCCACCACCCCCTGCGCCCTCTGCTCCACCTCGCGGGCCCTCATTATCCGCCCCAAAAACCACCAAAAGCTTTGCAAGCCTTGCTTCATAACCCTCTTCGAAACCGAGATCCACAATACCATTACCACCAACGCAATTTTTCCCCCAGGTGAGCAAATCGCTATCGGTGCTTCCGGCGGCAAAGACTCCACCGTGCTAGCCTCGGTGCTAAAAACTCTCAACGAGCGCTATAACTATGGGCTGAATCTTGTGCTGCTGAGCATTGATGAAGGCATCAAGGGGTATAGAGATGATAGTCTAGAAACTGTAAAGCGGAATGCAAAGCAGTACGATATGCCGCTTGAGATTGTGGGTTACGACGAGCTGTACGGCTGGACGATGGATCAGGTGGTCGAGCAAGTGGGCAAAAAAGGGAATTGTACCTACTGCGGCGTATTCCGACGGCAAGCGCTTGACCGGGGCGCTGCTCGTCTGGGCATAAAGCATGTGGTCACTGGTCACAATGCTGACGATATAGCGGAGACGGTGATGATGAATTTGTTGCGAGGGGATCTGCCGCGCTTGGCAAGAGCAACGAGTATTGTAACTGAAAGTGCGGCGAGCGATACGAAGAGAAGCAAGCCACTGAAGTACGCGTACGAGAAGGAGATCGTGCTGTACGCGCACCACAAGGGACTAGATTATTTCAGTACCGAGTGTATATACAGTCCTGAGGCTTTTAGAGGGAGTGCGAGGACATTGATTAAGAGCTTGGAGAGGGTGAGACCAAGTGCAATACTGGATGTTGTCAGAAGTGGAGAGGATATGGCAAGGTTGGTGCCGCCCGAGGTAAGTGGCGGGGAGCCTTGTGCAAGTAAGGATGCAAGACAGGTTCTAGTTGTGGATGGAGAACTAGACGGAGAAGGTGGTTGCGGGAGTGTTAATGGGCGAAGAAGTGGAGGTGAGATGGCTGATATGGAGAAGAATTTGCGAGACGACGACAACGCTCAGGGAAGAGAAATTGAAATTACCATGCAAGGGCAAACACACGACAAAACAAAGCCAGTAAGGCAACAAAAGAAGCTCCCGAGGCAGCAAATGGGTCGGTGTTCCCGATGCGGCTATCTTTCAAGCCAGGCAGTCTGCAAAGCTTGCATGCTTCTTGAGGGATTGAATAAAAACAGGCCGAAGATGGAAATCCAAGTTGGCGTTGAAGAGGAAAACAATAGTCCAACGCTTACGAGGAGAATGGAAGGCCTGAATGTCATTCTAGGCCAGCGGGCGTGAGGAGCTTCACTGGGAAGGTAATAGTCATAATCCAGAATCATAGAATTCGGCAACCAAAACATATGGGCCTACCACATGACGAGATTCGATACGAATCGACAGTCTTGCCTTCCAGCCTTTCAACGCAGAAGTCGAGAAGCAATCGGGCCAGAGGATCTTCAATCAGAACCACCTCTCCCTGTGGCAAAGAGCAATGCGGAAAGGGGGCAATTCCATCAATTCGGACGATTCGCAGTACCCACTGCCCTAGCTATTGAGCCAATCGCCTAAAAATCCACTGCCCAAAAGGTGGCACCACTATCGACAACTCAATAGAAGGTGGACCGTCGGCTGAAGTCGCAGATGATCTACTTGGTTACAAGACATCAAGCAAGATATAACTCGAGCATGGGCTTGGCAGATTGTCGACGCCTGGCTTGGGGTGTTCCGTCGCGTGTCTCAGCTAAGCTGGTACCCTTATATACCCATGGGCTTTTGGGCGGAGATGAACACACAAGTAGTCTACATCAAGAAGCTACTTAGGCATCTAGTAGGAATTATCCAGTCTGGACATTTTCCCTAACATCTCCTGGAGATCTCCCACTCGAAACATACCTCTCTGAACCCCACCCACAACCCCTTCTTCTCCAGACCCCCATCTCCAAACCTCCCACAGTTCTCTCATCCTCCATACCCCCCATGTGCTATCCCCTAAAAAACCCCCCTCCCCATCTCCAAGCTATTCCGACGCACCATGCATGACTGCACTTCCAACCCAGTAAACCGTGATCATAACCTACCATCCACATCCCCACTCACTGCCCGTCTCACGCTCCCCTCTTGTCAAAGTAAACTGTCCTCGGTGCTACTGTACGTCTACATCCCCAACTAGCGCTGCCCACAATCCCAATAAATCCCTTCCATCGTTCCCTGCCTGTCACGTAGCCTCGTTGCAAGGCTTCAAACTTCTCCATCTCTCTCATCCTTTTCCATCGTTACAGCTTGCCGGACCCCCATTGACCCTCCAAAACTTTCCTCTCCCGATTTCCCGCGTTCTACCACCAGCTCACGTTGCCCCCATTCCTTACTTCAAAGATATCCGACTACCCTGCATAAATTCGCCCTCTGGGATATCTCACACAACCCCATTTCCCTCTTCGACGTACATATCCTGTCCGTAGTCGTTACCTCGGATAAAGAAGTTCAACTCAATGTTGAGATCTCCACGGCTGTATTCCTGACGAAGGGGTTGGGGGTATGGATTGGGTCCGTTTCTGCGATTTCGGGGGTGGGCGATAGGGTGCTTTTGGGAGACGAGCAGGGGGTAGGTGGACGGGTGCAGGTTTAAGGGGTTGGAGGGGAGGTAGTTTTGAGGTTTGATGTGAGGAAGGGGGAAGTGGTGGGGTAGGGGGTTATGAGGGCTGGGTGAGAGAGGGGTTGGGGAGGTGGTTGGTGATTGGGGAGAGCGGGGATATGTGGATTTTGTGCGGGTTTGAGGTGTGGTGGTGGGTTAGGGTAGATTTTGGAACATGGGTGAGAAGGTTGTTATGGGACCTTTCGGCGAGATGAGAGTGGCATAAGGGTCAGGTAGTTGGTGGCTTCTGGTGGATGTGCGGTCGAGGCAGCTAGGAGTTGGTGTGTCGGTTTGAGGTGAGGGATTGAGTTTGGGCCTTTTGGATGTTTTCGTATTTCAAGACTAACGGCGTCAATTTGGAGGGTAAAATGGCGGTAACTTCGGTTGGGCTCCACAAGAGAAGAGAGTACTATGTAAGACCTTGAGTACGTCCATGATCATTCCTCAGCCCTGCCGCAGCTGAAAAATTTCCGAACACATCTGAAAGTGTGGGCTCGGTGACGTTGAGAAGTAATAAATATCTGCTGACTATGCCGGAAATTATCGACAGGCGATGCTTGAGTATCACTTTTGGCGGACCTGCCTTGATTAAGTCAGATTTCGTACAATACTTAATCGCCAGCCATCTTGATAGGAGTGATACTGACTGCTATGGTTTCCATTCGCTACAAAGGTCAAGCTTTATATGAGGATTGGAAACAACTGACGTGTCTAACTTATGAGATAGAGATTTCAGCACATTCAACCATTGAGCTCCAGCTCTATCCATTGACGATAGCCAAACAGACGCCTTGAACGAAATTAGTCGATGCAGCATTGTTGCATGAGAGCCCTTACTCTGGAGTTCTTGTGGCAAAATCAACCGTCTCGCCTTCATAGCGTACAATCAGATCTCTGTCGCCTTGACATAGCTTCTTCAGTTTCCTTAAAAATATAGCAGAGGTACCCCATCCATCGATATCTAAGGTTCTGAGTCCTGGTAGATGGTCAAAGAGGTAGGCGGGATTATTTAGGGTGTCTCCAATGAAAATCTTGGAGATTTGGTAGGCGTTTTCCTTTCCTATAGTCCCTATTAAAGCCGAAAAGGTTCGTGAATTCTCTTTTCCAAATTTGAACGGTATATGGAAGGTATTCCCACTATAGTAGATTGGCGTAGTCTCAAGATAGACCTGTCGGCATGTCATGGCCATGGCAAATGACGAATTGCAAGTGTGAGGAACTCTAGTACTTGCAGTAGCCCTCGCTGATTTGATCCTCGGTTGAGGGGGTATGGGATTAATACTGGAGCGCAAACGAGCTTTCCGGAGTCTTTGGACAGTACTCGCTCTGAAGTGGATGTGATAGTCGGAAATCACAACCATTCTCCAGATCTTTACGCGAATCTCGGCAGATAATTTAAAGATCGGAGAGGTGGAAGACGTTGGCTTTGCAACTGAGGCGGCTAGCTTATCACTATACAGCACGGCATGAGGCTGCTCAACCACTTCAACAACTTTTGCTTGTCTTGATGGCCGACCATCGCTGATCACTGCCGCTGTCTTCGTGGCTGCCACAGGGGCCTTTTTCTTGGCCATCTTCGGGTGTGTATGGTTAAGGAAGAAGAGCGAAAGGATCGAGTAAGAAATCCATACTGTAGTTATATATATCGCTCACCACTATGTGTTGACAATTCACTTCAAGTGAAGTGAAGTCAATCCGCCTTACCATAGGGCCACGGATTGATCAATCTGGAGGTTACGGTATTGTGATAATCGGAGTTAGAAGCATTGATTTCATGAAATGTATTGCTATGTGTTCAATGCCTTCTGTAAGCTGTGTAGCTAGATATGAGTCGAATTCCTTGGTCTCTCACCTACCTGAATGAGTCGAATTCCTTGGTCTCTCACCTACCTCTTCCGCTCGTGCGGCTAGCGCGCTTTTGTGCGGGTATCAACCCGACTTCGGAACCCCATTCTCAATCAACTGCTGTCTCCAATGTAATAGGTATAGAGAGAGGTAGCTGCAGGGCCAAGTATTGCGCAGCGCCATAACGTGTTTCCAGCTGGGGCTATTACAATTTTATATCACCGATTTCAACAGCCATGGCCCCATCTCGTATTGACCCATCTCCTTCTTCCCAAGTCCCTCTCATACCTCTTTCCAAATCGTCTCCTACGCATGATTCCTCTCTTCTCCACCGCTCTCTTACCGAACATCCCCATTCTGTTTCCACCGCCTCCGGTATAGCCCTAAATCTTCCCTCCGGTCAGACAATCATCGACGCGTGTGGCGGAGCTGCTGTAGTCTGCCTCGGCCATGGCAGCGAAGAGGTCGCAGCTGCAGCTGCTAAGCAGATGAATATGGTGAGCTATGTACATACGCAGACTTATACCACAGATTCGGCAGAGGATTTGGGGAAATTTATCCTAGAAGGGAATCCATTTGGGTTAGAGAAGGCCGTGTGGGTTGGGAGTGGTGAGTAGAGATTATATCCGGTATTATTTATGATCACTGCGCCAGAATAACTGGCATTCCTTGGTGCCCTTCCGTCTCTCAACTTCAACTATTTTCTCTCTTTTACCCTCTACGTTAGAATATACAATGTACTCCCCCTAAAATAAACCAGGCAGCGAAGCAATCGATTCCTCCATGAAGCTCGCCCGTCAATACTTCTTCGAGCTCAACCAAACCTCCCGTACCCACTTCATCGCCCGTCGTCAAGGCTACCACGGCACCACTATAGGCGCTATGTCTCTATCCTCAAACCTTCCCAGAAAAATCCCTTACCAGCCTTTACTTCTTCCTAACATTTCTCATGTTTCTCCCGCATACGCTTATCAGTACCAGCACGCCTCTGAATCCGAGGAAGATTACGTTCTGCGCCTAGCGCAGGAACTTGAAGATGAAATCCTCCGCGTCGGTACAGACAAGGTGATCGCCTTTGTCGCCGAAACGGTCGTAGGTGCTACGACCGGCTGCGTCGCGGCGCCCAAGGGCTATTTTGAAGCTGTGCGTGAGATCTGCAATCGCTATGGGATCCTCCTCATTATGGACGAGATCATGAGTGGGGTCGGAAGAACTGGCACTTTCTTTGCATTCGAGCAAGAAGGCATATCACCCGATATCTGCACCATCGGGAAAGGTCTTGGAGGCGGGTACGCTCCGATTGCGGGGATACTTATCAATGAAAAGGTGGTAGAGGTGTTGAGGCAAGGAACCGGGAGTTTCAATAATGGGTACACGTATCAGGCGCATCCGGTTTCGACCGCCGTTGCACTGTCTGTGCAGAAGATTGTGAGAAGAGAGGGACTTGTTGAGAGATGCCGACTTATGGGCATCGTTTTAGAAATACTTCTAAGGGAAAAATTGAGCGAATGCAAGTACGTCGGAAATATCCGAGGTAGGGGCTTGTTTTGGGGAGTCGAGTTCGTCGAAGATAAGCAGACGAAGAGGTCCTTCGAACCGGAATACGGATTTGGTGTCAAAGTGCAAAAGAAGGCTTTTGAGTTGGGGGTTGCGATTTATCCCGGTATGGCGACTGTGGATGGGAAGAGGGGCGATCATGTGTTGGTGAGCCCGCCGTACACTGTGACAGAGGATGAATTAGTCATGATTGTAAGGGTGATGAAGAGTGCGATTGATGCTGAGTCTGAGGCTTTTGACCATCATTGAAGCTTCTTGATGCCTTATAGGATTCTCGACTTCTTGAAATTTCAATTTCGGTATCAAAACAATCGCATTTCGACCAGAATCAACCAGAATCGGTTTTGTTTTTGTTTTTGCTTTTGCTTTTGTTTGTTTATTTGTCTTGATTATACTCGATCGCTAAGGGAAACAGGCCATAAGAGAAGCGTACTGGCTGCAGTGCCCACCCCGTACCTGGATCGATTCTATTCAAGATCTACTACGTAGTAGTCACCCTGGACCCCACTTCACTACTTCATTCAATCCTTCACTTGTTCTAATTTTGTCTAATATGATTAATCAGCATCATCAAAAGCCAAAGGCCCTCGATTGATGTGGATAACACCGTGTTCTCTCAACTCGGCACGGTGAAGAGTTCAGTCAAGTCGACGCGTAGCTATACGTTCAACCTGTAACGAATATTTCATCGTCGAGCTGGAAAGACTTCAACGTAGAATTTCGTAGCATGCTTCGACTCGTGCTCAACCTTGTGTAGGAAGTATTCTTCGAGCGTATTAGTTCTTTATGCGTTCTAAAATACTCATGTCTATCCTATATCTCTTTCAAATGTGTAAGATATGTATACGAGTGATCAGATACAAGTGACTTTATTGTTGAGCCAAGAGACTTAGCGAGAGTTTTTTTTTATCTCGATGTAATGTTTGTAAGATGTGTGTATAAGAGTGAAAATTCTTGCCAATGAGTCGGTTTGTTACTGTACGCATATTTGTTTGGATTTGTTTTATCGACGAACATGACGTTAATCACGTTCGACACAGTCAAATTGAATGTCAAAAGATAGCTCCTAATAAGGCAAACCCAAAGACGCGTAAGTATCAGCCGTGTATGAGTGTCTTCGTAATAGAGACGGTATGTGCGTTTCGACGTGTTTGCAGTTGTTTTGACACCAAAGTGGGTATCGAGTTAGGGTACCCTGGTGGTGATTATTCTTAAAACAAAGCTGGAAGGTCTAATTCTAATTGCCCTCGTAGTTGGGTCTTTATTTATCTTAGGTTTTCTCGTATATGCTCCGAGTCGATTGTTTTTGGACTTCAGCTAATAACCATGACTGGAATACTCGAGGATAATCATTATTTGCCTTGCTCTCTGGGAATAGTCTTGCACTTCTCGCAAATCCGGTTCCTCACAGTATTCAGAAACTGTTTCTTTCTTGGTGAGCTAATGTTGCTACCATTCGTATCTTCTTATTATGCTCCACGCCGAGCGGCGGGTTAGAGAATAGCTGCGGGCTTCATAAATCCACAAATTGTAGAGCCGATCTGCAGGAGGTGGAGGAAACTGTTCAGCAATTTTATTCGAAAGCAGTGATAAATCGACCGACATCTCGGAACATACAGCGACAGGCGTCGAATAGACGTAGAAATCATTGGAAACCGTGAAGTACTGTGTTCTCCAGCGGAGGGGATCATCAATTAACAATCTCATGAGTTGTAGTGGGCAGTTTCGGCATTTACAATTTATGCCTCCACATCCTAGTCCTTCCTTTTTTTCCCATTCTGATTTAGTACTGGTTCCATTCAAAAGGTTGTAAACAACGGGTAGGCTCGAACACGAATCATCCCTGAAACATTTGTGAAGAGTGTGAGTTCCTGGGCTCCCTGGTTGACTGACTGGATCAAGTAGAACTGGTACCAGCCCTACCAGGCATTTGGTGTCGAGACAGTTCTTCGGGCCGAGTATTTACCCGACGCTAACAGGAATGGGCTAAGCTTCACCGAATTCGATGGATATATTTCGACGACGTCTGCTATTCTGGGTGCTGACACCCAACGGCGTTGAAGAGTTCATTTCTTCTAATTCTCTACTATCATTTGTTTACTCTGGTAATCTTCGAGGAATCTACGGCCACGAGCCGGCTCAAGTAATCGCCATGACGTTCCAGGCACCCACCGTCATCACTGTACGTGCAGCGCCACCTTTCGGGTATTTGCACTACTGATAGCATTCGGAACAGAACCTCGCTACTGTCACTTCTGAGATGTGGCCGTCTGTGAAATCCACACTGATCGCGCCTTGGAGAGGTCTACCGCAGACAGTTGCTCACTTCAAGCCTGCCCATCGTAAAGCCCTGCAGGAACGACATGCTTCTACGGTACCTTCCGCGATGGAGAATTTGGTAGGATATCACTTTCTAATCCAGTTGGGATACCATATTGACAGTTCAGCAGATATTCCCTGCCGCCGAACTACCAGAATGCCTTGCCTCTGTGCCCATGACATCTTTACGGTCTCTACCCCAAATTGGTAATCTATCAGGACAACAAGGATCCGTGATTCTGTCTCTACGTACGTTATAGTTTTTGTATATATGGCCTTTACTGATCGGCATAGCATCTTCTAAGAAACTCTGGTCTGCGAATCCTTTCTCTCACGCCCAAGTGAAATCTCTCCAGTCCGCTCGGATGTACACTACACTCCCTCCCTTCCGATTTGCCCACAGGTACAGGATCATGACTCCGATAGCATCTAACATCACACAGCGGAGAAGTATTACGGGGAGTAGTTCGAATCAGAATCAGCTGGCACACCTAGAGCAGACAGCCAACAACCACCCAGGAAGTGCAACGGCACAGTATGCCTTTTATTCTGCCCTAATTCGTGCCAATATGCCAGCGATTGTTGTCGAACGATTTCAGACTGGGAGATATGCATCAAATACCGCTTGCGAGACGGCATTCCGTCAAGCACTGGAGAGGGTAGCACAAACAGAAGGGGTCACTGGATATGGAGGAAGCACGCAACTGCAAAGCCAAACCTCTGGGATGACCAATGCACAGCTCCAAGCCGTCGGCCAAGCTGTCGCAGCTCAGTCACGAGGGGGAAATATCGCAATGGCTAGGGGCAAAGACGGCTCTACCGGGTCCGGTGTGAAGGAGAGCCCGTTGTACGTTGTTGTTGAAGAGTCTTTGGGTGGAACCATATTCAAATGGGTCAAATTCTTAGTCTACTTCGGGCTCGTGACTTATTTCTCCTTGGTCGTCGTCACCGTTTTGGTCGAAACTACAGGCATCTTAAAAAAGGTCGGCGGAACCCAAAACAACGAGGCCCAACCTCAACATCAAACTGTCCGCTTCTCTGATGTTCACGGCTGTGACGAAGCAAAGGAGGAACTCCAGGAGCTGGTCGAATTTCTCAAGAACCCCGAGAAATTCTCCACGCTCGGTGGAAAGCTACCTAAAGGTGTCCTTCTCGTCGGTCCTCCTGGTACTGGCAAAACTTTACTAGCTCGAGCCGTAGCCGGTGAGGCGGGCGTACCGTTCTTTTTCATGTCGGGAGCTGAATTTGATGAAATCTACGTTGGAGTTGGTGCAAAGCGTGTCCGTGACCTTTTCAGCAGCGCTCGTGCTAAGGCTCCCGCCATCATCTTTATCGACGAGCTGGATGCTATAGGAGGCAAGCGAAATGAAAGGGATCCGGCATATGTAAAGCAATCACTCAATCAACTCCTTACTGAATTGGATGGCTTTTCTCAAGAGACAGGTGTCATTATCCTTGCCGCCACCAATTTTCCTCAGCTCCTCGACAAGGCTCTAACCAGACCAGGACGCTTCGATCGTAATGTTACGGTTCCTCTTCCGGATGTTCGAGGCCGTGTAGAGATACTTAAGCATCACATGAAAAACGTTCAAATAGGGACTGACGTCGACGAATCGGTGATTGCTCGAGGTACCACTGGCTTCTCAGGTGCCGAGCTCGAGAATCTTGTAAATCAAGCTGCTGTTCGTGCAAGCCGGAATCAAGCTCAGAAAGTCGGCATGCTAGATTTCGAATGGGCCAAGGACAAGATTATGATGGGGGCTGAACGACGAAGCGCTGTCATCCAGGATAAAGACAAGCTGATGACTGCGTACCACGAAGGCGGGCATGCCTTAGTAGCCATGTTCACCAAAGGTCATACACCGGTCTACAAAGTCACCATCATGCCCCGTGGGCAAACCCTCGGTGTGACACACTTCATTTATGAGATGGATAAAGTCTCGATGTCGAAACAGGAGTACATCGCTCATATAGACTCATCCATGGGTGGCAAAGTTGCTGAAGAACTGGTCTACGGTAGTGAAATGGTCACCAGCGGCTGTGCAGCTGTACGTTATTATCCCATTCTCCATCAGTTCCCCTGGCAACACTAACATATCCGCAGGACATTCAAAGTGCCACCAAATTCGCCTTCGATATGGTGACAAAATTGGGTATGTCTGACACCGTTGGCAACGTTCACCTACATTCCGATTACTCGAAGCTCTCCAGCCCAACCAAACAGCAAATTGAAGGCGAAGTGCATCGCCTTGTTGAAGAAGGCTACCAGCGTGCCACAAAAATCCTTACCGACAAAAGAAAAGAACTAGATTTGTTGGCAAAGGCCTTGGTCGAGTATGAGGTGCTGAATCTGGACGAAATGCACCGGGTGCTGAAGGGGGAGAAACTGAAGAAGTTGACGGTGCTACCCAAAACCCCAATCAAGTTACCCGAGATAGTACTGCCGCCGGGCATCGCCGGCGGAGGGTCGCCGACACCAGGCAGTCATTCAAGTGAGGCGGCGAATGATGGCGAGTCGAGCCCCGGTGGAAACGGGGGCGCCAAAATCTAAGCGCATGTTATTTCCTACATCTCATCAGCTTAATAGCGTACGCCCGAAGCGTCAGCGGCATTGCGGTGTCCGGGTAATCTCCAAACGGATTGAAAGGACCCGTTTCTGCAGCCTCTCTGTTGGAGTTCTGCTTATTGTGTAAATAATTGAGTAGAGCATTCTATCATTTCTGCACCAATTCAACCAAATCAGACATACATGAAGCGAAGAGGCCAAGCCCACAGCTTTGGTATTCTAGTTGTTTAATCCGTTTTCCGTTTGCCTACAATATCAGCACTCTTGTTATCTCAACTATTGAAAGATTTCCGAGATAATCGGAAACGGCGATTTTTTTTTAAGACTAAGGATCTAGTGAGGAGTAGACAGGGAAAGAGGGGAATTAGGGGTCCGAGGGGGAGGGAGAGGGAAGGGGAGGAGAGGGAAATGGAAGCGGAGGGGAAAGCTCTGTACATGTCGCCTACATTTTATGGACAAAAGAGGTTTTTTGGTGAGAAGATATTCGGTGATAGCGGTAACTCGAACGAATGTCTTTTGTTTGTTCCGCTTGCAAGAGAAAAAAGAGTATCTGGCAATGGTTCAGGTTGGCTGAAGATTGAAAGGGTTTGGAATTGGGGAAGAGACGAGGGGGGAGGATGATTGGCAAGATGCGGTAGGAAGTGACGTTGGGAATATGGGAAAGGTAACGGAGTGAGAACTTTTGGTTCTCTCCTGTGGAGGATGTGATACTCGTGATAGGCTGGGAGGGGTTTGGAGATGCGAGGTTCGTACAAGAGCGCTCTCTCATCCATTTTTTTTACTTTTACCAAATCGTCTTCCTGTACCTCAACTCTTCCCTTTTGAAAAATAAACCCCGTTGGTTTTGATTTTTAGGTCCCAAGTGTACCCTTCCATGTCGCCCAAAAAGTATTCTGCACGACCGGAGCCTCTTGTTATAGTAAGACCCCCTATAACCGATATTCCAGATGACGATATCCCCTTTGGAACGGTATTCTCTCTAAGACCAGCAGGGATTGTTTTGTATGTATGCCAGCCTTTGATAGAACGATATCATCCTGCCAAGGCGGTCAGGTGGGGTTTTGGACATCGTTGTAGCCAGGTCTTACTGTACGTAGAAAGTCCTCTCAAGATGGAATAGTAGGGAAAGATGCTAGGGAAGTAGAAGGTTAGTACGTGGAACTTTGGCTAGAGAGTGTAGGTTGCTGAGGCGTTGTTTGATGAAGTCGGTTTATTTTTAGGAGTATTAGTTTTAGGGGAGGATGTGTGGGGGCTGAGGGGATGGTTTTAAGGAACTTGAGTAAGGGGGAGGGATGGTTTATAAGATAAGGGGGTAGTGAGGGGTATGAAACAGGGTCGTAGCAGACAGCTTTACCTATTCTAGTGCTAGCTTTTTGGTGCGTGTGTTTTGGAGAATCGTCTAGTGTAAAAGGGCTTCTTCGGTCGGGAAGGCTTCTTTCTGAAGGCCCGAGATAAAGAAGGGTAGACATTGAGATGTAACTAGCAGGGTGGAAAAAGACAACCGGTTGTGAGAGAGTATAGGGGCGATAAGGAGATACGGGGCATCGCGATAGGCATTGTGGCGTTTGAGTCTGCGGGAGATTGACAAAGGTAGTCAGTCGCTCGAGAAGCTGTCGGAAGGGTTGCTTCGAAATGCTCCTCTGCGTCAATCAACGTGTGTCAATGGACTGGCTTGTGAGGCGGTAGTACTTGCAGTATTGGCCCGCAGAGCTTGGGGAGTGGAAAGATAAATACACAAACATCCGTCCTGTGATGAGAACATGAGACATTGAGTGCGAGGTCTTGTGCGGCTGTTAGTGATTGTGGCTGAACACGATACTCAGATGCCACTAATTGCGGGAGCGGTGTCCGGCATGGAGGCAATGCGAGAGTAGAACATACTGCGACTCTTAAGGAGGACCTCATCGATCTCCGAAAGGATGCTTATCCAAACCCATGGTACGAATATCCGCATCTCAAGCAACTGACGGTTCTTGACTGTTAAAACAGGACGGCTAATCTACACCTTCCCACCAACCTTGCAAGCGTCTCGATTATCCGACCAGCTTGTATGGAATGTTTTCGACTGAAGATGAACACTCGCTCTGTTGATGTGAAGAGTCGGGGTCGAGTGAAGGGATAGATCTCCGCTTTGCACTCCAGCTGCGGCAGCACCCTCCCATGGAGTACGTGGTATAACCCTTCTTCCACACTGCCGACAAGCTTATCAACAACCAACAGCTATTCCTTCTGTCCAAGACCCAGTGTGCACCGTACCAAGCACTCCATGCTTGACGAAGATGCAGATATCAAACCAGAAGCTGGGGTTGAGTGGGTCGAGGAGGTTAGCTTGTTGCGGCTGGTGTTGATGGAGGATGGCTTGGCCATTGGAGTAACTGGGAACAAGAATGCACAGACAGCGAAAAGGTTCACCAGCCGTCTGGTAAATCTTTATAGAAGTGACCGTAGATTCGTCATACGTATTCTAGACAGGTGGGACATCTAGGATGATTTATTGGTGTTCCGTAGGTACATTGTTGCGAAAGACAATCTTTAACAGGAAGTGCTCGTCATCGCCGTATCAGTCAAGAAGAACGTATGGTCCAAGACTCGTTGAAACGAGGGATCGCTTTGTCGTTCTGGGCATTGGAACATCGTTCAAAACATCGAAATCCCCGGCAGAAATGGATGGGAAATCTCAATAGCACTCTTGCGGAATCTGCGTCATTGCTCAAAGCACGCAAATGCGGATGTCATTTAGCTGGTGTAGCTTTACAGTCTCCTAAAAAAACAAGATAATTAGCGTTAAGGGGTCTCGACGGAACGTAAAGGCGCAGGCAAAGTATTTTGGGGGTACTTGAAAGCCCGGGCTTCTGAAAAAGAAACATCATAAGAAAGGGATAGTGGACACTTCGTAAAACATGGAACAGTGGGATATAACGTTTCGAACTACGGCAGGAGGACACACCACATTTCTCGTTGGATTTGGTTTCTCTGTAAAGGATGATGTCAGTCCAACATCTCCTACAACAGAAGGTCGGTCCCGTTCAGCCGAGAACTACTCACATTGCCACAACATTGGGAGGGCACCGCTGTTGTGTCTGCTGATAACGAGTACACCACGCCTTTACTATGTAACGCACATGCCCGCACTGGTAATTGATCTGGGTATAGTCACACATGCTGTGTTTGAGGATGAAGATTCTAGCATCCGAATACGAAAGCCTTATACTCGTAGAGGAATGATGAGCCAGGGCATTCCGAGTCTTTTCCACCCATTGGAGGGCATTAAGAGGGGCGCGATGCGCTTGTTGTAGGGAGACTGAACCCTTGGAGGAGAATCACGCGACGAGATAGCTTCCAACGACTAATCGTTATGGAGGCATTCCTGCAACCGGCAAGGCCTTTCGGTTCGATTTCAAGTCATTTAGGATAAAAGGCGAAGATCTTGAGCTGGCCGGATAGACTGTGATTGGCCTCGATTTACTTAGACAATGGAATTCGTCTGTCATTGATCCGCGGGAAAGTCCCTCAAAAAGCGGAGAAGCTCGAACCAGGGGCATCGGAGAGCCTGGGAGGCTTTCTCCATTAATCTCTTGAACTGAGGGCCATCTCTGCCATGCTCTTCACATGTCGGGCTGCCAGACGCGTGAAGGGTTTCATTGAGAGGGACTGACATTGAGATGACGCTCGCCTGTTGGCTGAGAAGGTAACGGTTGAGATGCTATCATGCTGACTGGGGCTGTAAAGCTTGTGCAAATCGTTGCTAGTCTTTTCCTCTGGCGTATTCTCGGCATACGTTGCCAATTTGAATCCGCCCACACTAACAGGGACTTGATTGGGCATGTAGTGATAGCGGGTCCCAACTCATGCGAGATACAGGCCCAAGTGACGGTCTGGGACCGGAAGAGCATCGGCTCCTCCGCTGTGGCTTTTGAACATAAGAGGTGAAGCCAGTTGCAGCCTGCAGGACAGTTTCACTCAACAGCAGCAGAGGCCCGTTCCTCCCGCCGGTCTATCTGTGTTCCGTAGCTCCGTGAAAAAGGGAAAATTTCGGTAAAGACATTGGCCACAGGTTCATGTTCTAGTTCTTCGCCTTTCAATCACGTGCTGTCAAAGACAGCTCTGGTCTCCTACTGAGCCTAATATGGCCCCCACAACTCTGCTGACCTGACGAGACGTCAGTCTGGCGGAGATATGTCTGAATGGTTAGGTGCTCACCAACGTATCGATGGCAGAAGGATCAGCTCGGTCAGCTCAATGACGCTTTGCAACAAACCACGATGGGTTGCACCGTACCAGAACGCATAGAGGTCTGCTCGTATATCGGAAACATCCCAAAACAGGTACACTGTATTCAATAATTTACAAGCAAAGGCTAACTTCTACCCTAGTAGGTATCTGGATTTGATTGTTCGAATTATGTACTTTGAGAGTCATCTTCGGAGTCGAGCCATCCTCTCGACATTTTCACGGCTTTCTCCCACCTCTTATACATCTTCTCACTTGCCTCGTTCGAGATCTGCGGCGTAAAGACCTTACGATCCTCTTGGTTGATAACCTTCAGTTCATCAAACTCTTTCCAAACATCTACGGCGAAGCCTGCGGCAATGGCAGCACCGAGAGCCGTAGTCTCCCGCATCATTGGTCGATCGACTGGGATGTTGATAATATCTGCTTGGGTCTATTGGAGTTATTTCTTGCCCACGAGCGGCCACCTTGTGAACGAAGCGGGTTCACTTACCTGCATACATAAATCGGAATTGCTCATACCGCCGTCAACTGCTAATTGGGCAAGTCTGTGGCCACTATCCTTCTCCATGGCGTCAAGGATCGCTTTTGTTTGGAAGCAAGTAGCTTCCATGGTCGCTCGCGCTATATGCCCCTTCTCGGTATATTGTGTGATACCGAAAATCGTTCCTTTGGCATCGTCGATCCAATAAGGCGCAAACAGTCCACTGAACGCAGTAACAAACACACAACCTCCACTATCTTCCACGGTAGCTGCAAGATCATTTATCTTGTGGGAAGCTTCAAAGAATCCAAAATTTTGCATGAGAAATTTCACAGCACTTCCAGCAACTGCAATGCTACCCTCCAGGGCATACACCGGTTTGCGACTACCACCAAAGTGGTACCCTACCGTTGCCAGCAACCCATGACTCGACATGACTGGTTTCTCGCCGACGTTGTATAGCAGAAAGCAGCCAGTGCCATAGGTGTTCTTCGCCTGTCCGGGAGAGAATGCTAGTTGTCCTACAAGTGCAGCCGATTGATCTCCAAGACATCCTGTTATCTTTGTTCCCTTTAAAGGGCCCATCGTCATTGAGCCAAAGGCGGTAGGATCCGAACATGGCACAATCTTGGGTAGTGTAATATGCTTTCTTTCTAAACCAAAGAATTCCAAAACGAAAGGGTCATAATCCAGCGTATGAAGATTTACAAACATGGTCCTCGAAGCGTTAGTCACGTCAGTGACATGCACGTTGTGTTCTTTCCCTCCGTTCAGTTTATAGAGCAGCCATGTGTCGATTGTTCCAAAAACAAGCTGACTTTTCTCATAGGCCTTTTGCACCGCTTTCGATTCCCGCAGCAACCAGGTCAATTTCAGTGACGACGGGTATGTCGATAGGGGCAAGCCACAGATATCTTGAAGTTGGTCGGCTCCCTTGCGTGCCTTCAGCTCTCGGACTATACCATGTGTTCTCGTATCCGGCCACGCTATGGCATTGTATAATGTTTCACCGCTCTCACTATCCCAGACCACTGTAGTCTCTCGTTGGGTGGTGACACCAATGGCCTTTATTTCGGAGACTGAGTGACCCAGGTCGATAAACGCCTTTGTGCCCTTCTCCACGCATGTTTCGACAGAGGCGAATATCTCCTGAGGGTCATGTTCTATCCACCTGCAGAGTGGTCAATGTTTGAAAGTATTTTCATGGACATTGCCGTGATGGCGTACCCACCCCGAATGCGGGTATATCTGCTTGAATTCTATTTGGTGAGAGGCTACTGGTGCTCCCAGACCATCGAATACCAGGAAACGTGTACTCGTTGTGCCTTGGTCTATTGCACCTATGAAAGAATTTTTAAGTTTCTCTTTGTCCGCTCGGGAGGAGCCTCGCAAATTCTTTGCAGCGTGCTCTACCTCGGAAGTTGTCATCGTGGCAAATGAGTTCCGGCGTTCAGTAGAAGTACGTGTCCATGAACTATTACCCTGATATAGGCATCAATTGCAGTATATGAGTGTCGCTAGAAGCACGAGGTTCTAAGCTCTGGAGAACCTCATATGTAGACACTGCTGGAGAGAAGGAATGTGGCAGAGCCGATCATAGGGACGTCAACCATATATGTCTTGCGTGACGGCGGGGCGTCTGAGCTTGGAATTTCATCAGTCCCTCCTCATTGACGAGGGCGGGGTAAAGTGACGGTAGCTACAGTAACCGATGCAGCAGCGAAGTAGATAAAACAACCACACGGTAAAGTGAGGAGCTATAAAATATAATATATAAATATAAAATAGACGTAGGCACAAGATTCTATGAGATATTCCGACTATGTGTGAGTATGAGTTGATCAATCCGGATTGGCATCATAATTGGCGACATGGAAACGCGCTCCCAGTGCACTTAAGGGGGAACAGCGGGCAAATGAGGAGCTTTTGGGTGACAACCCTCGTCATCACATATTGTACATGGTAACGAGGAAGAAGCAACAGCAGAACCTTCTCAAGCGTCAAACTATCGCTGTGTCCAGACACCATGTAGCCGATGCCTCCCTCGATGCTTGACGACACACCTGCCAACACCACGCTATGCGCCTGAATGCAAATAAAACCTCTCTGGGCCGACCCCATCAAGGGGACGAACAATGAGCCCAACTTCAACTATGAACGCCACCCTATGCAAAGTAGCTCTTCCATAACACGCCATCCAGATCTTCTGCTTGCTCTTGGGAGAATGCCTAGGATCCGTATGTCAGCATCGCAATGCATTGTGATGGTTTTCGATAATGACATAATCAACATACCTTCAAGTCCATGTGCCATGTGTCCTGCCTCGTCTTCTTGAACTCGCTCAGGATACTCTTCACACTTTTACCTACCATACCAGGATCAGAGTTGGCCTTGTTAGCTAGCGTTGTCAGAACGCCTGGGATCCACGCAGGCGGTGGGGAAATATACGGAAAGGCCTGCACGAGGGCACCGAGTCCCAGTACAGCTGCGTGGCGAGTAAGAACCAGCTTCGTGTGCTCAGGTGTGGGTGTGCTTGTTCCAGATACCGGTACGGAAGCACCATTTCTAGGCTTTTTCGGTAGTGGCGAATCGAGAAGCATCTTTGTAAACTTCTTGCTAAGATCTTGCACAACACTTGTACGCAACGCAATCGGCGAGCATCGAATTATACCAGAGAGGGTAGATGCCCCGCCTAAACGTACCTCGAGCTGAGTATCTTCTAGCATGCTTGCGACACAATCAAATAGCTTCTGTTGCTGTTCACGGGAGATAAGGAAAAGACGTCGGAAGTACACCACTTGCATATTTATCAAGACTCGGAGGCGCTGGTGCCATAACGAGGAGGTTGTGCCAATACGGATGAGGGCAGCGATAAATTCTGCGTCTTCACCTATTCGATGCGGAATGTTCGGAAGGTGTCTGAAGACGTGGTATGCTAGACCCTGGAGCTCTTGATCTTCCTTGATGTCCATCATATGCAGTAGCTGCTCCATGAATACATTCGGGAAGAATTGTAATAATTGTGTGCACTCGTACGAAGACAACGTCGAGTCAAGCCACAGTAGCACAGTCTTGCTGCCGGAAGTGTATGACGAGGGCACTTGTGAGCCTGGCTTGCGTTCTAGCCTCCACTTTTCCAGACGCTCAAAGATGTCAATGATGGTTTTAGAATAATCCTCCGACGGCTGGTATGGGCGTGTCCCAATTGAAGACGCCGCGTTCTGGTCCTCCACTAACGTATCAGTGTCTTTGTACGACTCATGGTACCGAGTACGGTAGATGGTAGCTAAAGTGTGCCCCATGGCTTCACGGACACCCTTGTAAGGATGATCCAGATGCTTGATGAAGTCTTCGATGATGGGTTTCTCTAATTGGAAGTGCCATCCTAAGTCACTTACGCACTGCTGCAGTAGTTGTATCTTTGAGCTTTCTTTGAATGCCGCGTTCGAAGTCATGTCTAATTTAAAAGAGGCGAGCGAATCGACAAGGGGCCATGATCGCCGTGGATCCTTTCCTTGCAGAACTAGGTGTAAAAATGTCATCCAGTAGGCAGAATTTTCAGGCGTTAGCCCATCCGCGAAGACTCTCTGCACGATGGGGAAGGCATACCCCCATATCGTAGTTCGCCTCTCAACAGGTTTGTCGACAGTGGATGTCAGAAGAGCTCCTAGGATCTCCGCTGTTGCACGATGCTGATGCTTATCAGACCCGTCACCAAAGATCTTAGCGACCTCTTCTTCAATGTCTGAGAGGTTGGCGGTCGTGAACCCTTGATACATGAGCTCGAAAGCGTAGACCAGCAACAGTGCGCTAGACATGCGGAAGCGGTCTGCGGCAGCATCGCGCGGCTCTTGCTTGAGATAACCAAAGAAGGCCGAGAACCAGGCCCGGTCCAATACTTTACCGATTTGTTCGAGTACTCTTCGCTCTGCATCGTCAAACTCTAGATCAGTCTTAGGATTTGACTTATAAGCGGGCATAGTCTTGTCCCATACAAGCCAACCAGGATAGTCATGATCGATGAAATATTCTACTTCCGCCTGCGCAAAACTTGCTAGAAAATCTTTGGTCCAGCCCGAATCCTCCCTGCGCGTCGTAACTTGAATCTTGGCCGGAAGGAACTGCCTGTCCAGAAGATAACTCTCATAATTATGCTGTGCACTCGCACGAGAGTCTATTAAGGAGAATAAGGCGACGAGAGCGCCAGAATAGAGGCCTCTTAAGCCAGGATGCGAGTCGATTGCACCTCGAGAAATGAGATCTACCATGTTTTCAGATGCTATACTGTCGAATCTGAAGCCAAGGGTGATCACAACTGCGGCAGTACGGCTCGCCTTTTTCCAGTGCGATTTCCTAGCCATGTCAATGAGTTCTTCCGACAAGGCAGCTTTCTTGGCTTCTGTTAGGGAGCGCTTTTGCACGACTTTCTCGTTCTTCTTGCTTATCGTCGATTGAACATCACCGGTCGGCGCTATAGCTCGGATTACATCCTTCTCCAGAATGACTGTTCGCTCAAGTGGCCTCCCGAAGTCCATGATTTGGAGAGTGGCCTGAGAACAGAGCCTTTGAATCGACGGCTTATCCGTTGTGCTCGCGGCGATATAGGCCTTTATAACAGACGGGGCATATCTCCAATCGCGGCCGATTGTCTTGGCCAGACTACCAAAAAGTAGCGAATATATGGCGCCTTTGATACGAGGGAAGTCACTCTTCTCCACACCGGTCTCAAGCGCAGCCAACAAGGGGGGTACCACCAAAGGCCGTGCTCCAATAATGGATTTGAGGGCAGCTTCTCCTGCGCTTTGCGCGTTTCGACGAACCTCGGTATAAAGCGAAACGCCCGATTCAGCGAGATCGAGAAGAAGCTGCTTCGAAAGGTCGGATTTCGGTCTCGGAGTCGAATTATGGCGGAGGCGCTGTAAATGATACACGTTTGCTCTGCGAAGTAGTAAGGGCCTCGGGTATTCTTTTCTAAGTCCACTCACTTTGTATGGATGGATATCCGCAGACAGAAGCCTCGTGACCCGGTCCAGCACGTGGGCAGATCTCTCGATTCCAACATCAATGAACCAAGACCTATAGGCAGTGTACAGAGGGCCGAAACATGCTACGTCGTCTTCCTGCTTTTCGACCAAGAACCGATGAACCTTATGCAACAACACCCCTGCTCTTTCCCGCAAATCATGGACTTCTTCATGAACAGGGTCGTTCTCCCTAAGCGAATACCCTACCGGATACTTGAATGTTGGCTTCACCTCATCCTCTTCAGAATCTTCCATTGAGATGTCTGCATCGTTGCTCTGCCCTTCTGGGGTGACTCCATTTGTACGAACGATGTCAACACCATCGCTCATGTCCGTGTCAGTGTCAGAATCCTGTTTATTAACAGCATATGAATCGAAAAGCAAAGATACACCCGAGAGCAGCAATCTAAGAAGCACAAGGTTCCGTGATACTTCGTCTGACCATTCTTTACCAGTGCCATCTCGTTTGATGCTTGAGTTTCCATCAGTGAGCGCGGCCAATTGGTGCAATGCGCTTTCGCCTTGAGCTTTGAACAATTCCACAGCAAAATCTATTTCCTCTTTGCACGGGACGTGCCATTTGATGTTGATGCTTTGGGGATCTGGGATCATTCCCCAATCCTGGGGACCAAGACCCCTAACGAGCACGTCTGCTTCGTACAAAGAATAATCAATGGTATAAGTACCCGTAAGATTAAGAAGCAAATGGTGAATGTAGTTGGAAATGTGTACAGTTGGTATGCCCTTACACTTCTGCTGCATGTAAACCGCGATGTCAAATAGTTCCTGCTTGTGGTTCAATACGGCGTCACCAACATGAACCACACACATGCTTAGCATGCTGACATTCCAAACAAGCCCACGATCCCTAGGGAGTACATCGGTCCCAGTGTTGCGAGTTGATGCAGCACCATTTTCATCAATCTCTGTTCGAATGGACTGTATTAACATGGGTATCAGACGCTTCAGGGCCTTCACTGGATTGACTTTGCACAGGGCACTGCAAATAAAGGCCATGGCATCTCGGGCTTGATGAATGACATGGTTGCCAACAAAATCAGCAATCTTGTTGAGTGCTAGATCATACAACTCAGGAGACAAGGAAGCTAGAAGAGGCGTGAAGGTGGCTGGTAAGGTATTCACAACGTTCTCTTCCGGTGAACCTGATCGTACTCTTGAGGCGTCAGGAAGATTTTCTAAAAGAGTAAAAACTCTACCTAGAAAAGAACTCAGGAATTCGGCAAATGATGCCGTTGAAGCACGAAGTATCATCTCCTCATCCTCATCGCTGAGTTGGTCTTGGTAGTCAAGCTCCACGTTAACGCCTGCTTGTTCCATCCTCTCGACTTCGGAGGTAATCCATTCAACTGCAAGCATACTGCCACTGATGTTGCCGTTCCCTCTGGTCAAGTCGTGGAAGGGTATATTGTAAGAGACTGATTGAACGTACGATAAAGTGTACAGAGTTTTCTCAAGGTCATTTGCGTCTATTCCAGGGAGAGCAAGACCCAACATAGTAGTGACGTGACACCTGAAGCCTTTTGTGCGTACCATGATCCGTGAGAGTATTTGGAGTGAGCGGAGAGATGATGTTGTGCGGTGAACTTCCACAAGCCCCTGCATAGAGGGATAGATTCGCTGAAGTGCTCCGGGCAATATTAGGCTCGGTTCCAGGTATGCTAAGCTTTGAAGAGTCGACAAGGAGAAATTCATGGCAGTCCCACTCTTAGCATAAATACCCATAAATATAACCTCCCTTAAGCATAAAACAAAACGGCGCTTTAGTACATCGTTAAGTTTGCGTTCTTCTGGTATATCCATCTCTCCACTCTTCTCACGATTCCACCTCATGACGAAGAAGTCTGCAAGGTAGTATACTAGTTGAGATAACGTCTTGGTCCAACCACCGGAATTTGATGGATGGAAAAAGGTTTCCACAGCTTGGACAAGACCCTCGAGACAAGCCATGGTTGAATCGGGTTTACCCAGGCAGGCTGGAGAAAGTGACATCACAATCCATCGGGCGATGTGATGCGCAATCGGGTGCTTCTTTGGATCTCGTTCTAGCATTATCGCAAGTCCTGCATTGATGTCTACTGTGGCGCTGTATGGTGAAGTTGCTTGCCCAACAGGGATCTCAAGAAGACGGAGCACAGCAGTGAATACAAGAGACGACTGGTCTTTGGTGTATATGCCGTATTCTGTGAAAGGAATATGTTCTGCAGCCAGAGAGTCACGAGCTAGCCGTGAAAACAAATCAAGAAAGTATGTATCGAATACCCTTGAGCGGTTGATCAACGACCACAAGTGGAACAGCGTTGGAAGATACTGCTGCGGTACTAATTTATACTCTGTGGCTGGTGCAGGAGCCGTTGGTAGTAGGAGGTTTAATAGTCCAGCCACCACATATGCACCCTCTGTGAAGGATGTACTGAAGTAGGGTAGGATCTCCCTTAGCATTGCTGGTATGGCCATCGGGTCGAAATAGAGCTGTGCAAAGGTACAGAGTTTGGTGAGTGTGCGGAAATTTCGTTTGACGTTTGTTGTATGAACCATGCCTGACTCTGAGGGAAGTACAAAGACTTTCAATTCCCGGAAAAGCGGTTTCCAATCGAGGGTCAAATCTACGCCAGACCGGAGATAGTGTTTCCGTCTTCAGATGAATTAGCTATGGATTTAGCAAGAGAGGTATAGAGAACCATACTTTGTCAAGACCATAAACATGCTTGAGAACCTCTCAGCGGCTGTCACATCAATGCCCGGTGCAAGGGCAAGTTCATAGTAAAGCTTGACCATCTTGAGCCTTTGTTCCTTCGTTGGGTCAAATTTGAGACTCAACCAATTCCTCATCTCCCTGGTCCAGTGTACAGCCCCGGGCGAGAAGTCTCCAGCTTCAACAGCAACATAGAGGAATTTCAATATCTCGCCAAAGTTTCTCTGCCGCTCAGCCTCGTCTTCGACCTTATAGGGTAGATATCGAAAGTAGGGGTATGTTCTTGGCCTATTACGAGCAATTTGCGTGTTCCCACCATTGCACAGCTCTCCTCCCCCCCCTGGCGAGCTGACACGAGAGGAATCTAGTCCATCTTTGCTATTAAGTGATGAGATGAGCTCAGCTATCCTATCTCGAGCACCATCCATGGCTGATACAGAAGGTCAAATGACCGTAGGCGTCTATGTTATATTCTCGGATATGTTGGCAGTCGAGGTGAGGCAGATTCTGTCGAACGCGGAAGCAGTCAGTGAGCTGTCCTACAAGTGGCAAGGCAACATTCTCGTCAAGGAGCTGCATATGGAAGAAACGATGACATACACGCCAAACGATTGTTGCAGACAGTACAAACCTGCTCCACACTCAGCATTTGACTAAGCTTCTGGAGTTACAGGTCTTGTAACGAGCTTCTCAAAGGTGTAAATATGGTATGGTTGTCAACATTGACTCGGTGGGCTGCTATGTCGGCAATGCTTTGCTTAGTCACACCTTCTCTCGTAACTGTGTCGGTGTCCAAGTGGTGTCGAAGTGATACCTATGGGTTGCTGTGGTAAGTCCTTGGTCCAAAAACTAAGATGTATATTTGAAACAGTTATCTAACAAAATGTTCACACCACTAGATGTAAAATCTGTTGTGGCGGCAATGTTATACTTCGTCAATACATCCAAGGCTCAGCCGGTCTCATGAAGGATATGCTGATCTTCTCGCCCTATAGTCAAAGTAATGAAGAACTCTAGAGAAGAGTCTAATATATTGTGTAGTACCTACTGTTATCATCCTTATAGAAAATGTTGGGGTTTGAACTATCTATATACGCTTATTAATCACTCCTTTTGCTCAGGCAACAGTGACATGCGCAAGCACATCCTGTGCTGCGTATTCTGACAAATCCTTTATCTCTCTTCATCATGTGATTGCAATTCCGGAGATGCTTTCGTTCTTCCTTCTGCCGAGAGACTCTTTCGCCTGCTGACTTAGGAGTCTGTAAGAACCATTTTTGAAACCGCCTTTCCGATATCTGTTGAAATGAAATCCTATCTTCATCTAGCATGAGATAGCGGTCATCCAAGCCAGTAGCTATTCCAAGCAGTTGGAGGTGGTTTAGTAGTCGTCGAAAGCCAGGATTGCGGTGGCCATGGTTACCGCTTTTCGTGGTCCAGCACATCAATACCAGGGTGACTCAAACGTTTGTAACCGTGATAGGTATATAGGCCCCACCAGCCAACCCTCCCAAAGTCTATGCGGGCGGCAAGAAGCTTGCAAACAGACCTCCTTGCACGACTCCATAGATGATAATCCACCTCACTGTTGTTTTGGCAGGTCTCCACCGCCTACCAAATATCTGCGGATCACGAGCATCAATTATCATAGATGCTAGCCACCAATACCAGACGGGGTAGCCTGAAGAAAGCCGAGTGATAACCTGTACGTGGTAGTTCGTCAGTGCGAGAGTAGCGAGTACGGCCTGAGGTATTGAGATCCTGCGCAAGATGTCCCTATTGGTAAACGAGGTCGACTTGGGTTCTTTGGTTTTTCTTTTACCTGTTGTAGATCTTGTCGTCTCTTTTGAGGCACCACTGGCCGTCCTAGTCCAGCCGCAACCCCACCTAGCGGACTGCGCAAGTATGTACAGCATGGGTGCCGCGAGCAAGAAAAGCGGAATGTTGGAGACCGTCCAGTACTTTAGAAATCCGACATCCCTAGTTCTCATTAGCTTAGACAGCATAAAAGAGTGTCTGTATTACCAGTAATATCTTTGAACCCAAGTATATATACTTGGTACCCACTTTGAACACCACGGTCTCCTATCATCAGTGGTCTCTGTGTCAACGCAATATTTCTTGTAAGCTACGTATTGCCACGTGATTGGCCCAGAAGCCATGAGACTACCAGCGATAAAGGCAGCACAGAATCGTCGTAGGTTTGCACCAAGATGCTGTCGCAGTAGAAGAGCCACTGCACTGTCGAAAGCCTCGTAGCAAAAAATCAAGCCGCTCAAAAGACCGTTACTACGAAACATACAGGCTAGGGAAAACATGATCCCAGAGGCCGCAAGTAAGATGTTACCTATCCCATCTCTGCCGCTGGACCTTCTTTGGTGACTTCTCGTATAGAGGAAGAACCCAGCAAAGTTGAGGAAAGAGAAAGGGCTTTCGGCGCATGGTGCAGAGAGAAACAATCCAGCGGGAGATATAACATGAAGGAAGGCGGCTAGAAAGGCAAACTTAGGAGTTTTCCATTTGTATGTGTCTGGATTGATGCATAGAGAGAGCTGGTACAGCATATGAACAGATAAGAAATGGAATCCATGAGCCATGAGAACACCAGCCAAGGATTCTGCGTAGTGCGATTCCACAGAGACAATGCTTTTGATCCCTAAGAAACATTAGGTATCTTTGCCGATTTGCTATACAACAGTAGGGATACCTGTAGTAAAAAGCGCTAAAAGCTTGGTAAACCCCCATCCAAACGCCCATTCCTGCTCGAACTCATACCCGCGGCGGGCGATTTGGGTGAAGTATATCGCATCCCACCTGACCAAATTACTCAAATGAGATGCTTTCGGACTGTTGGATGTCAAATGACCGTATTCGCTGCTTTGGGAAAAGAGCAAACTGGTGGATGTGTCATAACCAGGGCCTGGGGCTAGTAGGGCGATTGACAGAAGAAAGAGTTTCCAGAGTAGAAAAGACAATGTCAACGACGTTCGAGAGTACTTCAGTGATAGTTCCCAAAAGCCCATTGTGCGTTGCTCAAGCTTGGTGACCTCAGACCCCTTAACCAAACTCAGCACCCTCGGCTACCCTGGCTTGCAGTTGGGTTGCTGGGCAATCGATCCTGCGGGTAGGGCTTACTGTATAATTCAACACAGACCACCTACCTTACCTTCTTTACTACACAATCGGTGAAGAGAAAAACCTGTATATGCAAACTATGAAGAAGTCGCTCGACGAATTGCCTCCAGAGCTGTTATCGCAGATCGTATCTCATTTAGAAACCGCTCGAACGTTGCTGTACCTATCTCTGGCTTGCAAAAGACTTCACGACTACATTGAGAGAGATGGCTTTCGAGTATTTGTACAAATTAGGTTTCCTTCCATCCAGACCCCCCCATACTGGAAGGATGCTGTCAATGCCCTGACTACGTTGTCACGAGCTTGGGATCGAAAAGCGTTCATAGCACGATGCGTAGCACCTGACATAGGTCCCAATGGGCGGTCAAAACATGGGAACAAAGCTCGCTCGTGTCACAGGCGAAAGGTACAGACTATGGGGTACCAGCCGGTTATTGATAGTTACATTGACTGCTACGGGCCAGACTGGGGTTCGAGAAAGGAAGTTTTGGCGTGGGGCGGAGGTGCAGACCTAATTGTAAGGGTAAAGGGCATGGGTGGCAAAGCAGAGAGAGCGTATCAGGCCTCACATGTTAGGGGAAAGAAAAAAGAGCTGTTTGACCAGCACCATCACATGACCGAGTGGGTGATGTACAGGGAGGCCGGTTTCGTTGACGGGAGGGACGATATTACGTCTATCAATTTGCTGCGGCCATCGCAGAAACCTACAAACGAATCTGAATACATAGTGGTAGGGAGAGCAAGTGGCCATCTTGAGGTGGTGAAGGTTTCTGTAACTGGTTCGCCAAGCTATAAAGTCGCTGGGTTGGTAAGTGGAAAATCCTTACGATCTGCCAGTGTCAACTCTGCTCCAGACCCACTAGTCGCTGCATGTGTGGCAGACAGCACTATCTCCTTATATTCCATTAAGTTAGACCGAGGTTGCCTAGAACCAATCGGAGAGATTTCTGCAATCCCGCCAGGTCAGTCCGGACGAACTTGGTCAACGCAATTCCTACGCCATGACCGTCTGGCAGTGGGACTTGGGCCTTTCGAAGAATCTCTTCATGTTTATAGCCTCGGACAGAATGGAATCTCGACAGCATCCGTGCGGAAATTTGGGTTTCATAACCCATCTGCCGACAGTCGGCTTGATACAGTGGGTAATGAGGTTAGTTGCACCTCGACCGTCTACTCCATTGCGCCACTTGCACCGTCCTCTTTGGCCGGAGGTGCTGAAGGAGACCTATTTTTAACTGGGGGTTATGATGGTACTGTCCGGTATGTTTCGCTGAAGTGACAACGACCTGGCTTATCGGCGATGATTAGAGAAAACCATAATGGCCATTCCTCTGAGGTAAGCTGACAGATTCCATAGACTTCACGATCTTCGCTCGCCCTCCCCAAGAGTAACCTCCTTCAGTGACCTCGTTGACACATTTTCCGCAATATACTCCCTCCTATCGTTTGGTCGAGAGCGTTTCGTCGCTGGCGGCGCTCGTCACTCGATACTTAAGGTTTTTGATCTTCGAATGCCTGGCGGTAAGCTTTACTATGCTACAAAACTTGACGACTGCTCTTCAATCACGTCCCCTAGCCACCCGATCAAAACTTCATACACAGCAACGTCCACCTGCTCAATCCACAAGTACAAAGTCTCTAACCGCCTGGACTGGAACGTCTTCCTCAACGTCGGCTGTGATCAAAGTATGGGACGAGTATCAGACTCTCCAATATATTCTCTATCTTCTCCTTCATCCTTCTCACCTAGCTGGTACGCTGGAGTTGAGGGCAAAGTTATGCAAGTAGACATGGTCTCAATGATGGACCGACACCATGATCCTGTGTTTAGATATGGACCCAACAAAACAGCCGATAGGGATGCAGATGTGGTTAGCAAGTGGAATCCCGAAAACGATGCTTTACGCCTCCCAGCCTACGAACAGAAAGCAGGAAATCTCCGCCTTATAAAGCAACAAAGGGTAGGCAATGTTCGTGGGTTCAAGGATGACTGGGACGAGAGATGGCAATGATCTCCCTAACGCGCTTCATTGACATAACAATACTTCACAATACAAGTAATGATATAGTGGTTCAAACCAGTCCATGGGTTCGTTCAACGCTTTGAGACATTGATACGAGATGTATTTTGCATGTGAGCGCCCGGGGTTTTCTACAATAGTCTACGGTAGTCACAAATCCACAGTTTCCGTGGAGATCGAGAGGAATCATCTACTTACTGAAATACAATACGGATAGTAGGTACTTTACTCCATAACGGTACCTTAATCTGACAGCTGCAATTCATTGGCCCCCCTTGGAAAAGACCCGCCCATGCACTGTCGATCATGCAAACCCCCCATGTCGGCCGCCCTAAGAATTATTCCGGGGTTGCGCTACGCTTTTCTTTACCAGAACCCCATCACTCGTATCCAGAACGTGTCCTAATCTCACTCATCTTACTTCCTCTTGGAAACCCCAATTGAAATTTCTTTGTTCGCTGGGGGTCAACGTCTACCTGAATAAGAACTCATCGTAACCGTTACACTCATTTGATCAAGTAGCACTTTCTCTACCCAGCTGAATCCCAGTCAAGCGAGGACACTTAACGAATCCGTAAAATGAAGGGTAAGAGCGAACGCATTCACCCATAAGTGCACATGCCTCTGACATTAAACTCTACAGCTCTTATTCTTGTCGGCGGGTATGGCACTCGTCTGCGACCTTTGGTACGGCTTTACCTCCCTCGAGTGCCAGGGAGAAGCTCTGGCTGGAGGAGAGATGCTCGATCAGCCTGAAGTATTCTGACTGCCATCAGACCCTCACACTCCCCAAACCATTGGTCGAGTTTGCGAACAAGCCCATGATAGAGCATCAGGTGGAGAATCTGGCGGCTGCGGGTGTGACCGATATTGTCTTAGCTGTCAACTACCGGCCGGAGATCATGGCTGCAGCACTGAAGAAGGTATGTAAGGAGTTTGCTTTCTGGCGTTGGTTGCTTGGATATGGCTAAGTACGTACTAGTACGAGAAAGAATACAACGTCAATATCGAGTTCTCCATAGAGACAGAGCCACTCGGAACGGCTGGTCCTCTCAAGCTGGCTGAGAAGACCCTAGGCAAAGACGACACGCCGTTCTTCGTTTTGAATGCCGATGTCATCTGTGACTACCCATTCCATCAGCTAGCGGAGTTTCACAAATCGCACGGCGAGGAGGGAACCATCGTGGTAACCAAAGTCGAGGAACCATCCAAATACGGAGTAGTCGTTCATAAGCCAGCGCACGCCTCTCGAATAGATCGTTTTGTTGAAAAGCCAGTGGAATTCGTAGGCAATCGTATCAACGCCGGGATCTACATTCTCAACCCGAGCGTTTTGAAACGTATCGAGCTCCGTCCCACATCCATTGAACAAGAAACCTTTCCAGCGATCTGTAAGGATGGTCAATTGCACTCGTTCGATCTCGACGGCTTTTGGATGGACGTTGGGCAGCCAAAAGACTTCCTCAGCGGCACTTGTCTTTACCTTTCTTCGCTCACTAAGAAAGGCTCGAAGAAACTCAGTCCATCTTCGGAACCCTATGTCTACGGCGGAAACGTGCTTGTCGATCCCTCCGCAAAGATTGGGAAGAACTGCAGGATTGGTCCAAACGTGACAATCGGTCCAAACGTGGTTGTCGGCGACGGCGTGCGGTTACAACGTTGTGTCCTTCTCGCCAACTGCAGAGTCAAAGACCACGCTTGGGTGAAGTCTACTATTATTGGGTGGAACAGCTCGATAGGCAAGTGGGCTAGACTCGAGAATGTTTCGGTCCTTGGCGACGATGTGACGGTTGGCGATGAGATCTACGTTAATGGAGGATCTATCCTACCTCACAAGTCAATTAAGCAGAACATCGATGGTAAGCTCCTGTCCCAGCAATCGCTTGGAAACAACCTGAACACAACGCTGACTGGTACAGTTCCGGCTATCATCATGTAAACATGGTTCAAAATGTTCAGGCATCTATCAATACCACGCAACTATATGGAGGGCAGTCGACGTTCTCAACAAATAAGAATTCTATTTGCTCTGGCATGAGTGCATCCTCATCTCTTCTCGTTTCCGAGGTCCTCGCTTGGAGCTCTTCGTTCAAATTTACGCATAGACGGTGTTATTTTAGCGCTTCGATATCATAGAAGGAATGGGTAGTAAAAGTTCAGGGCGTCGCCTACGGGCATTTGCTTTGGCGGTAGGACCGGCTGGTTTGTCTGAGCAGTCTGTTCTGTACAATAGAATCCATACATGTTCCCAAAGATTTTCACGGTAGCCTTGACCACTTTGATTCTCTTTGATATACGCTTTCTGGCATGTGATCACCAGGATGATTACTAAATGCTGCGTCACCGATCCATGTCCAGACACGACCGCCGCCCTCATGGAACCTCTTCAAACTGTGTACCATTTATTAAACCCAAACTGACCTTAGAAACTTAAAGGTCTGAATACTCGAGGCGCCATATTTCCTAATACCTCATAACTCCGCCTGTCCGTCGAAGAGCTGTTAAAAGTTCCTACGCCCTCCTTCGTAGACGGTTTCCCAAGGCTCCGCTCTCAACGCTGTAAAACGCAAAAGTCGGAGAATACATCGTTGCAAAGTGCGTTCACTATACAAGCAAGCTTTAGTTGGAGAAGTGGGGCAGGTTGAAATGTCTATAAAGTCAGCTCACTCCCAGTCCGCTATCTTCCCTAGAGGTTACAGGTCTCTCAAATGGCTTTTTCGCTTTGTACTTGTCCACTCCTTCGTTCCTACGCAAAGAAGCCGGTACAGAACAAAAAGCTAAACATATGTGGCGTTACTATCACAGTTGGGTTATGCTTGATGGACGTCAAAATTTTGTACACCTGCCTCGAGAAGTATTGCTCTTCACCTCACCACCCCGTACGTCCTTGACTTTATCGACTCCAAACAAATATCCAGGAAAAGAGCCGTTGGCTATAAATTGCAGTGCTGGCACGGCTTATATTACGAATCAGCGGGTCGGTTCGCTTCAGATCTGGGGCTCATGATGACTGGCTGATAGTATTGAGGTATAGGTTGTCTACCTCCCCACCGTTCCATCGCCACAGTTCCAGTCCTTTTCTGCTCCAATCCTAAACCTCCAAGACACCCATGTCCAAGCACCTTTTTTCGGCGCAAACGGATGGACCGGGATTTTGAAGCCAGTAGTTGGTGGAGGAATACCACCTCATCATACATTTATCGAGCTTAAGATGACTTTCAAAGAAGGCGGAGCTTTTGACTTTGCGTCAACATACGAGCGAGTAAAAGAGACGTTATCCCAGGCGCTGGAAATGGCGAGGGAAAGCGGAAGACCATCAGCGGCCGATCTGTCCGAAGTCAATCTGGAGCAACTCCCGGCTTATGAAGAGGCAACTGGAGCGCCTACCTTGCAGCGGCCGACACCGATATCAAGAACAGCAGCTCCACCGACTCAACCGAGGGATAGTGGCATAGCAGCCCCATCTGACAACGAACAAGGCACAACCTCATTGTCGGCGGATCTGTCTAACGGGCATCCGCATCCGACCGAGCCACCCCCTGGCTACGAGGAAACGCAGCAGAATAGTATAGCTGAGAGTCTAGAGCGGGGTATTAGAAAGGGAGAATCTGTACAGTTATAACCTTACGGGTGTTGGCGTCGGGGTCAGGGCATCGATACGGCATCTAAGATTACCATCAAAGTGTTCTTGAAAACCTTGACGACAAACAGTGCTGATCCGTTATGATGAAAACACAATCTTATGGTCGTCACGTCGTGCCTTAGACATTGTCAAGTTCATTTTCCTGCGGAGCTTTGTCCGATCCTTAGCTCAAACCCCCTAAGCCAATCAAAATCCTTCAATCCAACCCGGCAAATCCCTTCCCGTCACAACTTTCTTCCACCGCCGACCACCTTTACTGCTCTTTAAAACCCACAACCACCCTCTCCACCACCCATTTAACCACCGCCCTCATATCCACAATGGGCTTCGCCGACATTCTCTCCGATCTCTACGCCTCTCTTTCCTTCGCGGAAGCTCACGCTGACGCTCCAGCCCCCGAGGAAACCGAGAACGAGGGACAGGAAGAGGACGGGGAGGAGAAGAGTGAGGAGGAAGGGGATAAAAAGGAAGAGGAGGAAGGAGGAGAAGCGGAAGAGGAGGAGGAGGGCGGGGCTGACGAGAAGGATGAGGAGGAGGAGGAAGATGAGGAAGAACCGGAGGATATCAAGCCGAAGTTGGAGGAAGGTATGTGCTCTAACTGTCTGCTCCCAAGAGAAGGATTATGGTCATGCGACACAGACTTCAGATTTATCGTTCAGTATCTTCCCCTATCTAACACCACTCGCCTACACTGCATCTTCACGCTCCAATCCCCCCCCCCCCCCTTTCCCCCCCAATCCTGCACTCACCCTCACATGTTGTTCCACCTTACCACAGTTTCTAATATGTTGACTAATTTTCTCCATCCTCATGAATAGAATGTGCCCACTCCGCCCAATGCGCCCCTCTTAAGCACCACTACGATGAGTGCGCTGAGCGCGTAACGCAGCAGCACGAGAACCCGGATCACAAGGGGCCGAAGGAGGATTGCGTTGAGGAATGTAAGTCTACATTTTCGTTCCTCCTAACATCTGACTTTTGTGAGATCTATACCCTGGTGAATTGACCGATGGTGGGGTTGTGAGCTACAAAGAGAGCAAAGAAGGAACTACCTCGGATCACGGACCCCAGGGAAAATAATTCGGCTAATATCTGAATTATCACAGTCTTCCACCTCTCGCACTGCGCAACCCAGTGTGCAGCTCCAAAACTCTTCCGAACACTAAGGTAAACACGTTCGGAACACGTCGAAGAAAAGCACAGCGTGCAACTTCGAATTCAGACGCTCGGCCTATGCAATCCTGAGTCTCAGTAACTGTCTCGATGATCCGCCATGTACATACATTACCCTCCGCCAAAGCCTCGGCAGCCATTTGCGCATATGAGACTTCCTCTTCTGATAAAATGTAACTCTATCGTGTTCCAGATGAATAGAAAAGATGTATTGCTGTGGTCGGTAGAGGGAGATTAGAGTGTATCAACAATTGCATCTGATAGAATTGTCCCGAGCATATATTCCTGTTCATTCCGAGATAGATCGTTCTCTCCACCAACGTAAATTTTCTATTCATACATCTCTTCTCCTTTATATAGTATGTACATGAGCACGTACTCGCGTCCCCAAGATCGTATATCTACAAATATCAGTTCCTCTAATCTACACTCTCTATCCCGCATACACGACCGCTCTATTTCCTCATCTCGTCTCTTCTTCACAGCGCCTGCGATACAAAAAGATACGACACGGCCCAGTACGACATCCCTCTAGTGCACCTTGTTACGGAATCATTATTGGTCTGGATTACAACAGGTACATGCATGCCTTCTGGGTTGACGGATCTACAGAGAAGTGGCTGAATTGATACCAAATTTCAGTACGAACAAGCAGTGGAGGTCCGCAGGAAGTAAGGGGCAGTAGCCGCCATATCTATTGTTGGTCGCACTTTCATGAACACTCATAAAAATTAAGTTGCGGCGTAGTTCTTCCTATATATTCGACAATGAGTCGGAGTTCGTTATAAGCAGTCTCTTATGCAGAACCCAAGACTTATGCTTGTAGATAACACAATGCGTTTGGAAGTAAGGATACCTGACTGTCAAGATAGCAATGGAGTTTCGGGGACCCTCACCCAGACGTCGGACAGGGGAAGCGCAGTCCATCAACCAATAATTGATGGCCACACAGGGCTTGAATTTTTTGATAATTGACGCCTCTTTCCCCATCTCGTCTTTCCATTGATTTTCCGACAGCGCCTGCGATACCAAAACCATACGTTACGGCCCCGTGTGGCACCCATTCGCTGGACCGACCCTGAGCAATGTCTATACCCCCAAAAGTTTGTACCAGGAAACAATAGACATCAAAAGTGAGTATATAAATATTTATACACCCTTACTTCCTTACTCCCCCCTCTCGACCTCCACCCTCCCCTTATCAACATCCAACCTCTGGTTCTTCACACTCCCGCCTACCCATCCCAGCGCAAACCCGCTCGGCGCAATCAGCATTGCAAGTACCGCCTGGAAAACCAACGCCCACTGCATATGAAACGGCGGAGTGCCCTCACTGCCAACTTTCAACGCATCGCTGATGACGATGAAAACCCCGCCTAGCAGCTGGCCGCCCGTCCATAAGATCACGCTTGAGGCTTCGGGGCCTACGGGGTAGGTGACTTCGGCTAGCCACTCTAATACAACGGGCAGGAGGCCAAAGCTCGCGGCGCCGAGGATGCTGAGGATGATGTAGGGGGCGATGATGTTGCGCGTTGGGGGTGCCCAGATGAATGCTAGGTAGCTAAGCGCAACGATTGCGATAAGAACTTTTATGACGGGCAGATAGGCTTTTGAGCGGTCGACTAGCGGGCAGATGACTGCGGCGGCGACGAGACCGACAAGGATGAGGAGGGCGCCGGCGATGCCGGATTCAGATTCGGAGAACGAGTAGGGGGTAAGGATTTGGGTGAGGAGGGAGGAGATGGAATTGAAGAAGCCGACGTAGGTGGAGAACGGGAGAAGAACGAGGTAGAAGGACGGGGAGCGGGCGAGAAGGGAGAGGGTTTTAAGTAGGGGGAGCTGCGCGTGCGTGCTGGAGGGGGAGACGGGGGTGGGGGGTTTGGAAGGGAGGAAGAAGGTGGGGATTGTGGCGACCGAGGAGATGATGGCGACGTAGAGGACCATCGGCGGAACACTCTTCGGGGAGCCGGTCGGACACAGAAAAGGGTTGATGAGCTGGCCCAAAGCGCCGCCGAAGGGGTTTGCGAGGGAAGCGATGGCAGTAGCAGAGACACGGCCACGCGGGGAGAACCAGAGGTCTGAGTAGCGAGTCGGTGCGGCGAGAACAAAGGGTTGAGCGAGGCCGATGAGGATCTGGCCGAACATGGTAAGTCCGAAGCTTGGAGGGGAGATGCGGGTGCCGGCGTAGCGGACCCAGTTCCCTAGGAGGATGAGGAGGGAGGCACAGACAAAGGCGAGGCGGGGCCCGCCGGTGTGGAGGGCGTAGAGGGTGAAAGGGGCGGCTAGAACGAAGGCGAAGAGAAAGGAGGTTGAGAGCCAGTTGATTGTTGAAGCGGAGGTGGAAAAGTAGGTTGCGGCGGTATTTGCGACGGCGGAGAATGAGAGCCACTTTTGTGGGGTTAGTCACTTTCTGGGCAATCAATTGTTTGCTTTCAATGCATGGATGTGCTTACGTCCCAGCTCACGACTATGTTGAGTAACACCAACTGCATCAACCCGAACCACCTTCTCTTGTATACTTTGTACTCGATCTGCCTCCCTTCCGCAGGAAATTCCATCCCATCTAGCTCAAGCTGTCCTGACGGTACTTCGCGACAGCTCTCATCATCTTCATATCTGGTTTCCACATGCGATTGGCCCTCTTCAATACTTTGATCCGGGTTTAGATCAGCCATGTGTGTCATCTCGACGTCGTGAGAAAGTAGGCGCTCTTGCTCTTCATTATCTGTCTCCTCCGGTTGGTAACCACTTCCACTCATGAAGAGGCTGACTTAAGAAGATCGTCAGCTTATTCCGTTCGTGAGCAGTGTCATGCTCCATGTGCAGGCGTGGGTACACCTTGTCCTTGACCAACCTGAACTGTTGGCTTGTTGTTAACGGTCGTGGTACCCATTCGCGGCTTGGTAGGCGATATCCCGAATATTGATTCGTTTGGGCCGCGACCGCTGCTCCGAATGTAATGCTAGGGAGAGGACACTTCAAGATACTATCGGTTTGTGAAAGAAGGACTAACAAAAAGAAGGGAGAGCAAAAGATTTTATGCTTACGAATATATATCAGGAGAACAAATGATAAACAATGAAGGCAGGATCATCTTTCTGACTGGAGCACCTTTGTCAAATTCCTTGGATTGGAAGGAAGCAGCTCTGTGTGCTCCATTGCAGCCCTGCTTCTCACGAAGTAGTGAGGAACCTCAGAGATCACTGTTAAGCAAAGATGCCAAGCCAGCTTGGCGATCACTTTCTTTGGAACGAAATCACTTACCAACAGGACTGACACAAGCATCAAAGGTAGACGAGGAACTAGATCACCGACAAGAGGAGGCGTATTTTTTGACCACAGACGAACTTTCATTTATCTCGTCTTCGCCTGACGAAGACTACCTGCAAGCGTCGCAGATTTCTTTATATAGCCAGAATGATCTTCTTTCCCAGTATTACGATCATTCTTTGGCTGTCCATGAAGAGATACCGTCCTCCCAGATAATTGACCCCGAGTCGTCCGTTGATACATCCTTTTCCACGAGTTACGAGAGTACTCCCCTGCCGTCTAGTGGCGACACAGATATCTCTTCCGGGATAAGACTTCCGCCAGCAGGGCTGTCTTTTGGCCGTGTAATTGATCTAAGAGACGTTCCCAATGCGGCATACATTCGGTCAATCGAACCGCAAACTATGACCATCAACCTCGTTGCAGGTATCATCGCCATACCTCAGCCACGCATGATCATAACTCGCAAAGGTAGATGGAAAGTTGAATTGATAGAAATGCTCATTGGCGACGATACTAAAGCCGGCTTCGGAATCAATATCTGGCTTCACCCTCCTAGGTCCGTTGTGGACGGACGTGATATGGGATTTCAGGTGTCGCAACTACGGCCACAGGACATTGTGCTTCTGAAGAATGTGGCCCTAAACTCATTCAGAGGCAAGGTATACGGGCAGAGCTTGAGGAAAAACATTACAACCCTAGACCTACTCTACAGAAACACTCTTGGAGTCAATGATCGTCAAGGGCTCTACAGTGCTCAGGAGCTGGAGGCCAAGGGCGCTGAAGATGTCTGCGTTGCTAAAGTAGTGAAAGTCAAACAGTGGGTCATGACGTTTGTTGGGACTGGTGCCACTTCGAGACTGAATACTATGCAAAGTGGGGCCAGAGAAGGTCAAGGGGTCGGTGACGGGCAGCTGATCGCGTTGCCACCAGATACTCAATAATGAGTTATTTATTTAGCGCTTCCTTTGCCAACAAGAGTGGTTTGGAGTCATGCCCAAATACCTGAGGCCACAGAATGTCTATTTACCTGATCGTACGGTCAACATTGTCCTTCAAGACCATATCTGATGGTCCTCCCAGCTGGGCAAGCGAAAGCAAGAATCGGGAATCACGACCGTCTATGCCACAAGCCTCCCCATCCCGTCTTGGTCGATCTACCGAGCGAGCAAACAGAACTGATGGCCGTTTCACGAGCCTTTTTCGGTCTGGCATCACCTAATCACCGTCCTTCCGGCAAATGGACCTCGTGCATGTTTTTTGACAGATTGAAGAAAGGCTTCGAATATTGGGATGCTATTTTCAATGTTCCAAGCACGGCGCTTGTCTGATCAATTAGTCTTTGGTCGTCTTTACTGGCCCATAACTTCCAAGCCCTAGAGAAAACCGTCCAATGCAATTTGCTGCATGCGAGACAAGGACATTCACAGTACAGCCATGCCTGAATGATCGCGTCCGTCGTATGATCTTTTCTCTAACCCCGTTGCCGTGCCCATTTTGCGTGGTAAGCCCTCCTCGCAGCTCTATGAAATCCTCAGAAGCCATCTGCCATATCTGCGGCGAAGACGTACCAAGGTTGCAGAACGCATTTGTAACCGTATCGTCGCTTGTACCTCCGTGTGACAGCTAGATCGAACCTTCCAAGGGTCTTCATAGATGTCATTTTGAGATTTGAACTTCGTGACATCAAAGTCTTCCGGCTTGAACAGCATCGTCATAACCATTCCGAGAAAACTTCTAGCAACCAGTAAAATTCAACTCCGGAGCAGAAGTGGAAAATATTGGCCATGAGTTTATTGGGAACCACCCAACAATATAACCACCCGCTTTCTCTCTCAAATGAATGTTTCCTCTTTTAGTCTCGCATGCACCTAGTTTGTATGACAGACTAGATCCACTTCATGAATAGGTCTCGGCTTCGGACTCACAAACAGATGCTGCGTCTCCAAGATGGCTCTTTTGACGTTAGTGGACCTTCACAATCGTTCGACTAGCTACAATCTGCAAGTACAAAAGGATGATGGACATTGTGCGTGACTCATGATTAGCTCTTCGATCTGTTTAGATGATGACTTGGCCGAAGAGATAAATATAAAAGTTGGATATGAGCGCTAATGAATGGTGCGAACAATGTTTAACGTGTCCGTTTACCTCGAGTCTCTTTCAATTTGTTTCCTCTATCTTCGAACTGAATCCTATCGAGGTCTTGTACAAATGGAACTTAAAAATCAGCCCGAGTGTGTCTAGTTGTTGCAAACAATTTTTTTTTACAATAAAGCAGAGATACAGGCTTTAGTGCGCCACTGAATGCCTCACTCCATGAAACTCCGACCCATGCATCCTTTTTATCTTTCCCAATTCGCTCTTTACTACATCATCTCAGCACTTGGGTGGAGCACACTACGTCCTGATCCTTCAGCAGTGCGCAGAGCCTTTCCGTATACACATTTATTTCCTCCCTATTCCACCGTCGTCTTTACTTTCGTTTATGAGGCCCTATGATCTTAGGATACAATCTCGAGAGATGGTGGTTGATAGTGTTCTTCTTCTGTGATTTCGGTTTCTGCAAAATTGATATACACCCTTAGCAACTGCCCCAGACTTTGCCCTTTCCAGCCAAGGCCCGCATTTCATGTTACCCAGCTCAAAATGACAAGATCAGGAGACGTACCGGTGCGTCCATACACGCCCGCAATTGTTGCTCCAGCGCCGCGCACCCTGCGAGGCCCTGCCCAGCTGATGCCCAACAGCCTGCATTCATTGTCAGCAATAGCAACCCTTGGAACCAGTTGTAAAACAAATACCAAGCACGGAAGTCATGATGCCTAAACAAGGGTTTGCTCCTTGTTGATTCGGGCGCCGTACACGCAGCTTAGGGAGCGGAGCTAATCGAGGGGGGGCGAGCTTTGTAGAGCCTTTTGGCGGCATATTGGTGGCTGGCAGTCCAGGTTAAGATGGCCTATCGATGTTGCATGATCAGACCATGCAAGTCTGGTCTGGCATCAGAGCGTGAAAGGGAGTGGGTGGAGTGAGGCGCGATAACAGTCTCGAATGCTAGAAGTTTTAAGGGTAGGCGAAATGATGATTCGACGTTCGAGACGAGGGCGCTAAAGGTCTTGGCGGGGCGCACGGGCCAGGGTGGTTTGTTTACTCGAATACCGAGTTCATAGACGACTTGTATTCTATTCTACATGTCTTATCACTTCGACTGATCAAACATTGCTGGTATTCAAAGCCCCTATCTAGATTGGTCTTCCTTCATGTAGTATTCCCAAATGGCGTTGCCGATTATGGGAACGCTTCCTTCTGCGTGAGTCTCGCGCCTTCCCCAATCAAACTTCCTCAAGGTTGTTCAAGGGCTCACAACGACATTTAAGAGAAAACAACGCCAATCCTTTTACGTTCCAAGACCAAGTCGCTTCTAATAGACCGCGGGCTTGGGAACGCGCGCCGAAATCACCGTTTGCGAATCGACATAAGGGACGAAAGGTATGGAAGCGGTACGACCTTCGAGCCAAGGGATCTGGCACGCAAGGACAAGATACAGGGAACGATGCTTTAGATTCTGAAGAGACGGAGCTTGATGGCGAGCAACCTACGAGAAGTTCACGGCCTATCAAGCGTCTCTGTCTCAAACATGCACCCGAGCCTGGAAAAGGCGCAGGAGTGGGAAATGCGAATGGTTATATTACTACGTTAAGAGATACTGCGCCGGGGACACCGAGACGTGAGTAGCATGGATTCTATGAAATTTCCAGGGGAATCTTAACTAAGAAATGCCACCAGGAAAATATGCAAGCCGGAAAAGCTTGAGACCTGATCGCCCAAGATCGAAACTTGTGTTTCCAAATGGTGCTGCCGAGAACGCTGAGCTATGTGCGCGTGCTGAAGCGGTGGAGGGCGAAGTACTAGATGACATGTTTCTGCGTGAGAATAGTCCAGTACTGGAAGACCTTCTGGATGTTTCAGGGTCAGGAGGTTCGGACGCTGTCGTTGCAGAAAAAGATGTTGCTAGCCGTCCGAATGAAATGGGCGACACCTCGAAAGAGGAGGATGCTCCCAGTAATTTGGACGCTCTGGTTGATGGCTCAGAAGAGAACTATGCTTCTATTCAGGGATTTGTTGTGGCTGATGCAGCAGAGGAAGACTCATTACCGGAGCCGGAGGGATCCATTCAAGAAATCAACCAAGATGAGGCTTCGGGCGCCACCTTCACATACGATGAATCGGCTGCTTTGGTGTCAATACGCAAAGCCAACCTGAGCGGTACCGAAATTGGAGAATCGGACCGGAGAGTTATTTCTATGTCTCCACACGTGAACAAGCACACGGCATGCACTGTGCAGAGTACAGAGGAAGACGAAGAGACCGCCACTTACTCAACACCGGTGCCTGAAGATGCCATAAATTGTATTGAGGCTATCATACCTAAGATGAAAACAGGTCATTTTTCGGAGCCTGATATCAGCGATCTTGCGAATCCTACAGCTTTGGAGGATATTGATGTGGACTCCAATGAGTTAGAATTTGAAGATAATATAACGCCATCGGAAAGTGTGAAAGAAGAGGCATCCACGGAAATAAGTCAAGTAACACCACATAAACAGAGCATTTTGAAACCCGACCGCCTGAACATCGAGGCTGGAGAACAAAGCCCTTTGTTAACCGATCCCAAAGCTAGCAGTTCTATGGATCTATACTGGAGTCCTAATATTTCGATGGGAGCTCAACGGTTAGATATCACAGTCAGTGAACATACACGGACAAGGTTCTCGAGTAACGGGCAAAAGGATGCCTATAGTGAAGAGGAAAGTTGCAGATCACCTAAGCCTGCCCAGGATGTAGCCGGAGACATTGTCACTCAGGAATTGCCGGTTGCCCAGAGAACCCGGCACAGTATACGCTTGAGTATGGAAGACTTGACACCAGAGGAAATTACCGAGGCGGCTATCGTCTTCCACGACTATAGGAGCAGGAAGAGTTCTGAGCGGATGAGCGAAGCGTCGTTGGATCCGTCTCAGGCTGGAGAAAATTTGGACGATACCTCTCAAACACCACCAAGGGCCGATCCCCTTGTAACGGTAGAAAGAGAAGAAACATCCGAAGAATCGGTGGAGGCCCCCAAAGGAAGGACACGATCTGGTGCTCGATTTAGCGACGATACTAATATGCTCAAAGAGTTCCTCAGCCGAGCGCAAGCTCGAAAGCTTGCTCAACCTAGCAGCATCCCTATGAGCGCGCCCAAACCCCTCGACTCCCCACGCAGAACTCCCCGCCAGGCGCTTGCTGAACTAGATAGCAACTCTCCATCCACACAAAAGCAACGGGATATTGCCAACCGACCAGGCACCCCACCTGGGAAAGGAAAACTGGCTGCAGTAGACTTTGACGACCTTGAGGAGCCTGTGCCAGAGCCGACATCATGTCGACGAAGCACGAGAACACGTTCTCCTGCACCATCGAAGCCCACTCTGGGCGCGCCAAGTTTCATCCCTGTGCGAAGGGCCGATGGAACAGACCCGGTGGTATTGCAGAAATCGGTGGCCCAAGAATTGGCCATAGTAACACGCGCAAACACTCGACGGAACAAAGGGCAAGCGAAGATACATAGTCTGGCGCTGCAGAACCTACCTACCGAAGGATCGGAATTGGCAGGTGTCAAGCACGGAAACAAAGACGCCAAAGCAGTCGGGTGGGACGAGAAGCTTGTATATTTCCAAGATGTTCCCGAGTCGACCGAAGGCAAAGAGGAGAAGCGACCTCGGGTGAGAAGACTTCGAGGTCTAGGTGGTGTGAATGGAACTCCAGCGCCCAAGAAGATGATGGCGGACTTTAACATTGCGTATGGGACGCCGGCGCCTAAGCGACAAGGGAAAATTCGATGAGGCAGAATCGCGTTTGTGTTCGGGACATGGCACATTACCCTTTTGGTCTACAGTCTGTTTAGGTTTTTATATCAGTATGCGGAGAAGCTGGGGTCGAAGCTGGGGATTTGCGGCTTGCGTTGGTGCGTTGTGCTGGTGGTTTCATGCGGCCCTATGGCCTTTGATATATAGCGTTGACTGGTGCTTATGCATGGATGATCTTGACGGGTGTGGAAGAGCAGTATTACAGATTGAGTTTGACATGCGTATTCAACGGCCATCTCGCAGTCTGGGCGGAGGCCTGAGCACATGCCTTTTGGGCATGTCGTCCATCTTGTCTTTGGGCCCTGTCGAGTGTCAATGTTACGAGGGGTAATAAAATACCCGCGTATAACCGAACGAAACAATCATCCTGATTCTTGGCTCTTGGCTCTCGACTCTTTCATCTTCTGTACGTTCAACTATCACCACGCCCGACATGAGAACAGCCCGGGTTTTCAAGGGCGCAACGTTCCCCAAAGAGGAGACAATCCTTTGTCGGCCAAGACTTCAGTTAATGGAATGGTGCAGACACATTGACGGCACGTGGTCACTATGGGGGCGGTTGTTATTATGTCACAGAGTGCCAATTTGACACATCCGTACGGACGCTTTGCCAACGGGAAGATCATGATGCAACACTCTGACTGGATGACTGGATGACTGGAATCATGATTACACGCCCGCCACAGTAAAGTATCTTAACCCTCCCAGATGAGTCGACGGAGATAGATGAGACTACTACCACAAAGGGTAGAGGGGAGGAAACAATTTCTTCCATTGGCAGTCTTTTCCTAGTCAGCTGCTGGACTTCACTGCTACCACCACCACCACCACCACCCCTACTACTACTACTGTACTACTACTACTACTACTACTACTACTACTACTACTACTACTACTACTACTGAGCAACCAAAGGCGTGAAGACCCCACCACCCCTTTGCACACTACAAACTTCCAACAATTATTATTACCCCACAGATTGTTCCGTTGTCTTGGAACATCTTTCTCCAAACATTTCCTCTTGTTCACATCTACATCTCCAACTATCTCCACTCTCACGCTCCTGTGATCCAAGACCCGATTGACGCTGGAATTGATGTCAAAGACCGGAATCGGAAAACGTCGATACCGAGTGGGGATGGCCTCGTTCCGTGATGCGCATGCCACACCCTATTCCGACCGATACCAAGCAACAGACTTCCATAGACTCACCAATCGAAGATTCTCATCTCCCATTACCCCAGATTATCAGCCGGCGGAAGAGCTCCTTGCAGCTGCAGAACAGACCAACAACCGACGGACCGTGTCTACTGCCGACAAGCGCCCCACAGTACGACCGTGCGATTCACAGACCCCGAAGCCAGAGGGAATAATAAGAAAAAGCTCATATTCGTCGGTGAAAGAGGATGACTGCGGTAGGCGAATTCTTCTGAAATCTTTTACCTAAGAGTAACCCCACGAAACAAGAGACTGATCAAGCAATATGAGATCAGGCACCGCCCAATCCTTCCTCGAGTCCGTGAACACGCCGACACTGTCCTTGAGGCTTGAAGGTGGTCACAATGACAGCGCAGTAGAGAGCGGATCATGCAGTTGTTGTTGCCGTTGTGGACGGCCTCAAGGGTGGAAACCAGCCGGGCCTCGGGGCAAACTTCGAAGCAAGAGCTACACGGCGCTGAGGACCGGTATATCAGAGCTCTCCGGATGGGGCCCGGGAACACGTCAGGAGTCAGTGGCGATTCCGGTCAAAAATTCCAGTGGCCCTGGGGAAGCGCCGTTGGAAAAGTTGCCTGCTGAGATACTGGGTAAATCACCCAAGTCTACCGCCAGAGCGCCTCCAAGCTGTGCTAATCATGCCTCAGATGATATCATTGCACAACTTGCTCTTGACAACGATGTCCCCTCCACTGGCTACACGCCACGAAACGTGGATCTCGTCTCCTGTCTCCTGACCTCGCGGACACTGCACGTTGCCACCATCAACACTCTCTATTACCATATCACCATCCCACATTCTTCGAACTTCTCCAAGTTCATGCGTCACCTTTCAGAACACCCTGGCCTGGGGACGCTTGTCAGAAGGCTTGACCTGTCCCACTTTTCACCAGTCGGACTATCGCGCTCGAGGCAGATGAATTCCGAGATCCAAAACATGACTCCAAAAACTCTCTTGAAATGCCTTGAGCTTACTCCGACCCTTCGGGAAATTCTTCTTCAAGAGCACCTAGATGAAGATGTGGACGAGAACGTTCTGCGTAAGATACTGTTCGGCCTGCCGAAATTGAAGGCCGTAGACTTTTGTGCGGCGTCGTCGAAAGCCTTTGCGGATGCTTTTACTTCCGTCGTTTCGGGTTTGACGGCTCCTGCATCACCCATGCTCAATATCCAGCGCCTAGGTTTGCACGAGTGTCAAACCTTGACCAGCGCAGCTTTGGAGTCCCTCCTGCCCAAACTCCCGCACCTTACCATCCTTGACGTCTCCCACACCCGCATGACCGACAAAGCTCTCTACACACTTCCCACAACCGCCCAGCTGACCCACCTCAACCTCGGCCGCTGCACCCAGATTACTGGCGAAGGCGTGGTCGATTTTCTGACAACGCATCCAGCAGCCAAAACCCTTGCCTACCTCAACCTTGCCACCGACATCTCCCGCTACCGCCTCCTCTTGGAATCAGATATCACACGCCTCCTTCCATCCCTACCTTCCACCCTCCGCTCCCTCAACCTCGGCGGCGCGAAAATCCGCCCGAACCATATCCCGCTCCTCCTCCCATTGACAAAACACCTCGAAGAACTTGGCCTCGCATCGGCTGAGCTCTCAATGCAAGACATCAACTCCTTCTTCCGGCCTCCGCCGCCCCCACCCTCCGACTCCCTCGCCCGCACCTGCCCATCTCCATGGACCCCGCCAACCCTCTTCTACCTCGACCTCTCCAACATCCCCGCTATAACGCAATCAACCCTCTTCAGCGCCTCCTGCAACTTACTCTCCTCCCAAACCTCTCCCCTCGAAGTCCTTGAGCTAGGCGACAAAGCCATTTCCTCCCTTCGCGAATGCCGCAACACGAACAAGAGGCTCGGATGGGTGGTCCGCGAGATTGGGCGACGTGGGTGGTATGTGCGGGAGCCGAAGAAGGAGGCTGGCAGTGGCAGTGGCAGTGGCAGTGGGCGGAGGGAGTGGAAGATGGGCGCGATGTGGTGGGGGATGCGGAAGTGTCCCGTTGCGTGGGGGGAGGTGGGTGGGTTGTATGGGCATTATATGTTTAAGAAATGACAGATCTGTTTTTATGGGGGGCTTTTTTCTTGCTAACAGCGCTTCATGGTTCAGGTTTACGCCATGGGTTTTTTTTGGGGAGTGTATTTCTAGATGGCTACCGACGAAGGAGTAAAAGTCTTTTCTTCATGACATTTGGGACGATTGGTCGATTAGCTGTAATTCTACAAAAGCATCCTACATTATTCTACAAAAGCATCCTACATTTATTATTCTACAAAAGCATCCTATATCATTCTAACAAAGTCCTTTACACTTTCCCCATCCATTCCATCCATCCCATCCATCTCCTTGCACCCCCCCCACAAACCTAACTCTTCCCAAAAACCCAACCAATCCTATTCTATCTCCCACCCCAAAACTCCGCATGTATCTCCACCAACCACCCAACCACCCAACTAACCAACCTTCATCTTCTCACACAACAACAACAACAACAACAACAAGCGTATGATCGATATACAATAGAATGCTACCCAAAAGATCTAGTCTGCGCGGGCCTATGTATTCCGTACTGTAGCTATCTACCTACCCTACTTACCTTGGCTATCTACTTACCCTACCTACCCTACTTACCTTGGCTATCTACTTACCCTACCTACCTACCCTACCTACCTACCCTACCTACCTACTTACCCTACCTATCTTAGGCTCTTAGCTACTAGGTAAGTAAGTAAGGAAGTAAGTAAGGAAGGAAATAAGTAAGGAAGAAAGTAAGGAAGCAAGTAAGGAAGCAAGTAAGTAAGCAAAGCTGGCAGAAAGCGTTGTTGTTACTAATTGGGATAACATTTTCGTTCCGGCTATAAATGTTTTCTAGAGTTTTTCTCTTTTTTTCCCCTCTTTTTTTTTCCTTTTCCTTTTCCTTTTCCTATTCCTTTTCCTATTCCTTTTCCTATTCCTTTCCCTATTCCTTTTCCTGTTTCTTTTTCTTTTTCTTTTTCTTTTTTTCTTTTTTTCTTTTTTTCTTTTTTTCTTTTTCTTCTTCTTTTTATATATATATACATTATATACACCCCGAACTTAGGATTGTCAATTGCCCTTTCCGTCATTGAAAGGGAGCATGGCCGCTTCAGAGGGAGCAGAGGGAGAGCAAGGGGGAGCAGCGAGCGAGCCTTGAGGGAACATGGGAGCGGCAAGCGAGCAGCAAGGGAGCATGTAGAGAGCCACATTAGCTCGTGTCTTAGGCTCGGCTACAATTGCCCATAGAACTATGTATTAAACTAAAATCCCTTTTGTACCATGTAGCAAACTTTGATTTCAGCGTACTCCTTCGACGCTTTAAAGCCTGTTTTTCGCCAGCCACCACCAATCTATTATAACTTTGAGAGCCTGCTCCGGACCTGACAGAGGTTTGCCCGGGATGAGTTTGCCTGAGCGCGGGTAGCTATATAGTCGGATTCACTCTGTGGCCCCTCATAGGGTACGTTTCTGGGACGCTACTACCATATCGTGTAATCATTGTGAAAGCGAGCTGTCAGCAGCACTCTGGATAGTCATCAATCACCAGAGATATCAAGGTACATATTATACATAATAAGATAGTCCTCCTCAAGAAGTCTTTTGTATTTTCTTCACCATGAAGTTCTTCTTGTCGTCCTTGGCCTTCTTTTGACGCAACTTCTCCAGCTCTGTAGCGCTTAACTGACCGATCGGAGATACCTGAATGGCACCGGTCTTCCCATCGAACAAACTATCTATTCCTCCAACTTGCTCCCCGATCTCCTCAAGCCCTTCGTGAATAAATGCTCTTAACCCCTCGACATTTGCAGAGAATCCGATCACATCCATGACAGTTTCCGCCTGGCGTGCGGCTTGTATGAACGTTACAGCCAGCGCGACCCATGCTTCACATGTACCGAAGTCTTGGACGCCTGGCCCACGGCGGAACTCCACGGTCATTTTCTGGCCGTAATAAAGGTTCGTGAGATTCCAGCCAAAATACCGGTCCCCATCGTTATTCATCAGGTCCGCAATTGTAACAGAACTCTCGCATGCATTGACTGCTTCAATGCACTGTGCATCTGTCTTCATGGCAAGCTTGGGATTGTCGAACCTGTTGCTCTTGGCGTACTTGTTATATCGCCGTGCTACTGGGACGATAACGTTCCACGCTTTTTCAAAGTGGAGAATTGCACATGCAATCTTTTTTAAATCTCCGATTGACCACATCAATCCTACGCCAGGAGATATGTGGACGTGCGTGCCGCAGCTACGGTTGGTTGTAAATGAACAATAACTCTCGATATTCTCAAACATTGCTTGCAACTCGGCACGCCAACTTAAGTCTTCGTATCGGAGAATTGGCGAAACAAGCTCCACAGCCCCTGGAGAACATGAGTAACTATTATGCTTAAATGGATCATTACTCCGGGAGTCGCAGATGGCGAATCAAGGACCTACATTGATTGCTGGTCCTGGTGAGGTCAAGTGTAGCATCGTCTGTAATACTCCACTCTCTTCCTTCCCCTTCTCCATTATACTCACCATCTATGTCAGAGTGCATGGCGAACTCCCCGCGCGTAGCAGAGTTGAATTCGTCCACAAGCCACTCTGCAAAGGTCTCCAAGTCGGCTGTCCCATCAATACCACTCTCTTCATCCCTCAAGCTTAGGAGGATCTCAATTTCGATTCCAATTGCAGCCATGCTTGGAAGACTGTTGATAGCTGAAAATTATAGCAGTGCAGCCTAATCAGTAAGATAACTATTGTGGTGTACTAATTACTTGAATGAATACTACGGAATAATGGAGTAATCTATGTGGTAGGGGAAAAATATATCATTTACCGCCCTATCTTCGGCTACTCGTAAGTAAACAACTCGCGGGCTGTCAGTTTTATCTTGCGCAAGCGGTAGTATGAATCCTTGCTTTATCCTCCTAAATGTTGAAAATTACTCTCAAGTCCCGCTTAACGGACGCTCTGCGACTGAGTCTTCTAACGATTTCATCTGGAAGTCTTTCAAGTCGAACACTCCCTCGTGTAGCTCTTCAACACTTGAGTGCCATACGAACGTCTTCCCCCGAATCTTTGAGCCATCCTCCAGATGAATTCGACAAGAGGCTTTCCTATAGCGCTTTGTCTCATAATCCTGCAGAAGCTTGACCTGTTCCGCGGACTGGACTTCGAACGCAACCCCTTTTACCTTCGCACCGCATGGCCCATCCAGGAGCACAGGGTAGGGACCCCATAGTTTGCAATGATATCCAGTAATTGTAGCCGGCTGCAATATCGGTGGCTCAATGAGATTCAAGACCTTAGTTAGCGTCGCAGGATCCATCAAGGTTCCATAGAAGAAGAAGAGCTCTTTGCGAAAGGGAGGAGGCTGCCATGGTGCTGGATTGACCTCGGGAGATTGCTGTGCATTGAAGAAGGCGCGCGCGAAGCCTGAGAGAGGTGGAAGAGTTTCTTTAATAGGCCTATCAAATGGCGATGGGGGACCGGTCCCGGATGGCGGCTGATTTTCTTTGGCGACCATTACTGGATTGTGGCTAGGATTCTATGAGGGAGGGAAAAAGGAAGGGAGTAATAAGAGGTGGCATTGTAGATTCAAGTTAAAGCGCTCGAGAAAACGGCATCTTTAACCGAGGTCGAAGAGTCATTTCAGGCCCCCATGTGGTGCGCCTCTGCACAGCCCCGCAGTGCTCCCTCAGTACTTTCTTACGCTCCTTCAGTGCTTTTTCATATTCCTTTGCTGCTGCTTTTGAAACGGCTCTACTCCTTTTTCTTAAATCAAAACGGCAATACTTAATTTTAAGTTCAGGATATATGTAATCAATATATGATTTATATATATATATTATATACACCCCGAACTCAGGATTGGGGATTGCTGTTCCGGGATGGAAAGGGAGCAGGGCCGCTTTAGAGGGAGCACCGAGGGAGCAAAAAAACGCAGCAAGGGAGCACAAGGAAGCATTGAGGGATCACAGAGGCGCAGCAAAGGAGCACAGAGGAGCATCGAGCGAGCACGAGGGAGCACCGGGGGAGTATTAAGGCGTAGTAAAGAGAGGAGAGATTCTGGCTCTTTAGAGAGCCTGATTTGGCTGCACCCTACCCGGCAATAGTTACTCCTATTATTTATCCTATAGTGTTGCTTAGCTCAGTCTGCTGCTGCCTAAACTCCTACAACTTCGCCAGCTCGTGGCTTTATTTTGTGCCAATGAAATGCTTATTGGCGAGGGCTTGAGGTGATTGAAAATATAAAACCGATGATAAGCTTAGTAATCAAAGATGATTGGGGTGATCGACGCTAGCCAAAATCGGGGTTTCGGCTAAGGCTGGGCTGGGCGATTGGTAGCGCTGCAGCAAATTCAGTCTGCCTCAGCTGTGCTTTTGTGCTACGCGGCGCTAATTCCTCGGTCCTCCCTCTAAAGCCGGCTTGCTCCCGTTCCCAAAGGAAATGGCAATTCCCAATCCTAAGTTCCGGGTGTATATAATATATATACATTTGGTGGAGGCTCGATGAGGTGAGATAGGAGCTGCGTAGGTTGTCTTTTCATCATACTTGCTGCCTTTATGGCTAGTTCGTGTATCCCCACAATTTGTCAAGCATGTCAGGCTCTGTTCGAAGGAGAATGGCGAGGTCACACTTCTCAAAAATACGGACCGACGACCACGTTCGAGAAAAGGGCTGAGTCTGGCGCTACAATTGAACTCCAGCATCACAATGTGCTCCAGCTGGAGCTTTCCGCCAGCAATGGTTGCTCAATGTGTGTTCTTGTCCTACGAGAGCTTGAGCGGCGAAACGGGCCTGAACGGCTTCGAAGCCTGCGAGAAGCGGATTATCCCGGGGCCCAGATATGGTGCTCGGAGCCGAACGATGCTATCTTCCGCATACGATTCGACTATCCAATTGGAACATCCCCCAAGAGTCACTGGTGTTTTATGTTTATGAAGGTAGCTCAATCGGATCGAGGTATAGCTACCATATGACATGCAGTATGAGTGGCTAATCAGATCTTAGAAATGACAAAGAAGATGCCTGCCAGCGGCACTTGGTCCGAAGAAAGCTTTTCAACTGCTCTCAGCTGGGTGAAGGAGTGCAAGGAAGATAGAGTGCGACACAAGGGATGCTGGAGAATACAACAAGCTCGACATGTCGATTCTGACGCTGATGGAGCCTCCTTGCCATCGAGGCTCATCGAAGTCCGCGGGTCGAAACAAAATGTCCACATCCACCTTCGTGAGAAACGGCATATGACAGGCAATGAACAGTACATGACCCTTAGTCATTGCTGGGGAAAGCCAAGCTCGAAGAGCATAATGTTGACTCAGGATAGCCTAGCCTCTTTCCTCAAGGGAATTGACCACTGTAGTCTTCCACGCACCTTTCAGGACGCAGTTCAAGTCGTGCAGATCTTCGACATCAATTTCTTGTGGATTGATGCCCTTTGTATCCTACAAGACTCACGTGAAGACTGGCTAACAGAGTCTGCAAGTATGGCAGACGTCTATGCCAACTCGTTCTTGAACATTGCTGCTACGGCCGCTGTAGACTCCCAAAGTGGCTTGTTTCAGACTCCACGAAGACAGGTACCAGAGGACGTGATTGATATATCAACCAGCTGGACCGGCGATCTTGCAGCAGGTCAATACGTTTGCTACGGGATGGAGTTATTTGAATCAGAAGTTGACAGATCACCACTGTGCCAGCGCGCGTGGGTAGTTCAGGAAAGAGAAATGGCACCTCACGTGCTACACTTTACGAAAAATCATCTGATATGGGAATGCAGTTGCTCAGCAGCAATTGACGCACTCCCAGTGGGATTAAACAGACAAGTTAACTCCAAAAGGGATCAAGCACGCTTGTATGATACGCCTTCACTCAACCAATCCGCCGGCTTTTCCCCATATCAGTACTGGGCATCTCTCGTCAGACAATATGCTGCAGGTCAGTTGACCCATAGTTCGGACAAATTGGTTGCGATATCGGCACTCGCACAATCGATAATGAGACTCCTCAGATCCAAGGGCTGCGAAGACACGTACCTTGCTGGATTGTGGAAGAACGACCTTGTCATAGGACTTCTCTGGTGTACAAGGAATATAGGTCCGAGTGCATCCGCTGAAGGTGTCAGGGTATCGAGTGAGGCGCCATCACCATCTTGGAGTTGGGCAAGTATCCATGACTCACAAATCTGGTATCCAAATCAGGAGAATGTTGATGAAGTGGCCTTGGGCCAAACAAATCCTTCTGTAACCATCATAGAAGCGCGTACTTTCCCACTTGCCAGTGAATTTGGCACAGTCAGTGGTGGAATTCTACGTCTGAAAGGTACTTTGTGCAAGATAAGTGTTCCCAGAGACGATAGCTTGAAACACTGGATCATTAACGGCTCTGCTCCCTTGAAGAGGTATGAAATTCGTGTGATGTGGGATTTATGTTATGATGTCCGAGGACCCATTAACGATCTAGTATTTATGTCCATCCGGAGGAACGTATCTGGTATGCTTCAAGGACGCGTTGAAGGAATTCTTCTCTCGCGCATACACAGGCACGAAGGTCAGTATACAAGGGGCGGTCGTATTGATTTGAGATTTGGTGAGGATTACAAGTTTGCTGTTGATGATGGCAAGATTTGGTCTTCTATGAATATGCCTGTAGAATACTATGAGCAGAATCACGGGGACGGCGAATATACCATATCCATCATTTGAAGAGTGTCGGATATTTGTTGTTGATATATCATTCAGCTAGACCACAATTTTTGACGGCCTATCCTCTTCAATTCCAGATACTCGCAAGTCAAAATCTGTCAACTCTAGAAGCGTGGATCTCAAGATGCAAGGAGGAAAGGAAGGGAAAACAAAGCCTTTCTACCAAATTAAATCAACCGGTCATCTGGGTCACGAAAGCTTCAAAGACCCTAAAAAGTGATCCTTCGACGGAGTCGGAAGATCACTCTGCTTCAGAATATTGGGCATCTGATTCTAGTTGGCGGAGCCACAATTATCACTTATCTGAATACTACCAGATTGTTCCTCGGGGGCAATATTAGCGGGGTGGCAGCGTTACAATTCTCTGCCAAAATGCACGAAATTTTTATGGTCGCCTTATTAAGCCAAATCATGCTCTACCTTGTTCGGAGCGAAATGGTGTCTAGAGACGGTCTTCCCTTTGGCGCACTTGTCTCTGGTCTTCAATTTTCTCAAGCTATCTTTGGTCTCCCAAACTTTGGGGGCTCGCGACCTCGCCCTCCTTTCTGTGGTGGCGGAAAATACGTTCTACGATCATCATTGTCGTTTGCGTAATATTTGCGGCGTCTATAGGCCCTTGAATTGCCATTGTTATAATTCCTCAGGCTGGATGCTGGCCTGCTGGAGCAACCAACGTCTGGATTAATATTACAAATGATCAAGCTTTTCTCCCTAGCGGTCACTGCCGATGGTATACTCTGAGGCTGTATCAACTCCTCGATTGTACTAGGAGAATTGATATGCCCCTCGAGTGGATGGCAAAATATTGCAGGTCTAGCTCCCTTTGAACGTAATGATGTTGGACCAGCAACGTCTCTAAGTGGGCGAATGTTGGCACCGTGATGAATAGGGATGCCGGATTGCCATAGTCGATTCGACTCCCAGGGAAAGGAGCTTTACGTACCCTTCACCTTTGTACCCGAGTCGGTGAAGAATGTTTTGATACTCTTACTACGACACAATATGCAGCCATTGCCAATGCTTTGGAGCTGGTCGGACTCTTTTGGATTGATGAACAGCCAGAAATCAGGAAGATGCTGAGGGGGAGCACGAGAGAGTAGCAGGGAAACACGAGCGAGCAGCGAGCGAGCCTGAGGGAGCACAGAGGGAGTAAATGGACGAAATGGGCCTTAGCGCGTGAGCAAAGCGGCGAGACCAGATCACGTGTTGTATTGAATTCGGAGATTACTATATATATATATAGTTTCCCCGAACCTAGGCCAACACGTGACCGCTAGCTGACTAAGGTGCCGGCGCTTTGCTCCCCCTGCTCCCTCGTTGCTCTCCCTTGCTCTATCGCTGCTCTCCCCTGCTCCCTTTCCCAATCGAAAACGGCAATTCTTAATCCTAAGTTCAGGGTATATATAATATATATAGATATTGTATAGATATTGCATACCACCCGAATTTAGGATTGGTGTTTGCTTTTTTCGATCAGGGAAAGGGAGGGAGTATATAAGGTAGGGCGATATAGGGGGCGATGCAGGGGGCGCAGCCCGAAAGGCTGTAGAAACGATGTCCCCCAGCCTTATCGTCTTTCAGCTCGATGGATGGCTCAATTATGTTTGCAGCATGTCTCTGTTCCCCTCCAACACCCTGAAAACAACAGCGACTGCTCCACCGAAAAGCAAAATCCAAAAGTCCCCTCATAGTCATTGCTCGTAAGTGATAGTCTGGCCTGTATCTAGACCTTGCTGGTATCACCATAGATCATCTGCCAAAAGTGAGCGGCCAGGCAACACCCTTCCCAAGTGTACCATACTTGGAGGACCGCCGATTCTCCTACACCCCGCCATTCGACAACTTTGGCTCGCGCGCCCTGTGTTCGGAAATATCAGAAGACGGCCCAGAGCGGCGTCATATCTATTCAAGCTTCGTTCAGAGCTGGCTCTATTTCGGGCTACTGGAAGCATTCTTCAGCGAGTGGAAAATACCCGTGAACAAAGCCGACTTCTTGGAAGACACTGCTGATAATGGTCGCATCGTGACGAGCAAATTCCTACAGGAGTATCTGGTAGCTTACGAGCACAATGAAGGTCAGTCGACTATCGCTGACAGAGACACAACCGCAGAGATGGACGGATTCTCTTTTCGATCAGGAGCAATAAAGCGGGCACGTAATCGTGTTTCTAACACAAACCTCGTCCCTCAAAAGCATCACAATGAGCTACGACAGAATGTCAAGGCCGACGACGTCCAACCATCGATCTGGGATAGTATCGTCATCTTGGGCGCTACCCTGGCTCGTGCAAAGGATCTCATATTTCGGCCCATCCGTAATGATATAAAGCAGGAGTATCGATTTGTCGATTACAGCATTTTTCGTCTCCGAGGCATACCTGATTTCCGTTACGATGAAGAACGGTGCCCTCATGAGCGAAGGATTCTAGCCTAGCTGGTCGACGGAAGATTGCCGGAGATAGCATTCTTTAGTCAGGTGAGGCGTTCAAGGTCAGAGCAGTCTTACTTGGAATGCAGAGAAAGCGAATGCGTTGCCTATCAAATTAAGACAACAACCTACGAGACACGACATGTTCATGACAGCTGTTCTTATGATTTTGTGGGTTTCGAAGAAGGTAGCGTGCCAACATTTGATGAAGAAGAAGACGCTGCAGTCTCCTCCTCCCAAGCAGATTCTTGGAAGCTGGACCCAAGGGATCTTGACATGGATGAATCAGAGCTTCTGGAACCACAGAGGTCAGTTACCGGGCCCCTTGAAGCAGAGCTTACTAGTGAGCAAAGCTCGGATTCAGAGATTTCTGACCCAGAGACGCTTCAACAGAAATCTATCAAAGCAAGCACAGCTGATTCTGACTCTCTTCAGTTGAAGTCTAGCTCCGGATCTGATACCTTCAAGCCTAGGCCTACCATGGTCGCCAGGCTCAAATCTCAGGCGCTTCAAACGTCGCAAGCCCAGTATTTTTCAAAGAAAGTCCCAGCATGCATGTTCAAGGACGGCAAGCTCGAGACAGTGCTTCTCCCGCATCTGAAGGCAACAGTATCAGGATGGCTAAAGATGCCCATGGCCGGCTGGAATCTGGTGGCTATAAGCCATGTTTGGGCCGATCGGTTAGGGAACAATCGAGCAAATAAGCTGCCTAGATGCCAGTTGGAGAGGCTGCAAGATCTGGCAAACAGCCTGTACAAGAAGAATTATCATCCGGTCCCATTCTGGATTGATACATTGATGATATCGAAATACTCGGCTTCAGCTTCGTCCAAAGACGAGAAACAGAAGCGGACCAGTCTCAAGACTAAGGCACTGAAAAATATGGAATGGATGTACAAGGGTTCGTCCAAAGTATTAGTACTCGATACCGATTTGCTGTCTATCTCTATCAAAGATCTGCAAGCCGAAGAGATTGAAGCTCACCTCATGACTAGTGTCTGGTCAAGTAGGCTTTGGACTCTCCAGGAAGGGTGTAACAAAGATCGCACTTTGTTTCAGTTCGCCGATCGTGTGATGTCATGGCCTGCATTGCATGACGATATCCAGAAGAAAAGCAAGCTCGATTCCTGAAACAGTCAGCTGCCCAAGAAACATTCAGCACGAAAGGCGCAGAGTCTCGATCTTGTCCAGATCAATTGAAAGACTATTAAGTTTCATCTGCAAGACCGTTTCGGATTCAGCTCGTCGAAAGCGAAGGTTTTCGCAAAAGTGAATAAAAGACTTTACAGAATGATCAATCAGGTCTGATGCTCCATTCATAACTTCCTCGAAGAGTTCACAATCGACTGGTCTGACGGATTCAAGCCGGGAGCACTCATGCGATGCATGCGAGGCATGTACTATCGCAACTGCAGTAACTCAGCTGACGAACCTCTGGTCCTCTCATCACTACTCTCATCGCTTGCTGGCTCGGCTGCTGAGCTGCAGAGCAAGAGTATGACCAAGGAGAATCGCTACAAGACACTGTTCAAGAAGCTCCAATACGTGCCGCGCGATGTGCTCTTCGTAGATCAGGTCCGCTGTCAAGATTACGGGTGCCGTTGAATACCGACGTCACTGCTCGCCGTGAATAATTCTCTTGACAAGCCCGTCGAGCGTTCGAAGCACGCTCGTAGTGCCTATTCAATCAGCGCCTTCCCATACACGCGAATGGGCATAGCTGTTGTTCACATTTTCCCACATGGGGCCGGATTAATACTTGTGCCAGCTACCGATATATATGAACTGCACAGGATGCGCAAGAACAGCCCCATGTGTGGGCAGAAGAAGCGCGGCCTTGTGACGAGGTTGACAGGCCTACGGATCTTACCCCGTCCAACAGAACTGACGGCACCATTCTGTTTCAAGCTCCACGATGAAGGAAGCAGGCCGTCCTCGAAGTCTCGATCCGCAAGATGGAAGGTCCACTTGCGCGAGCCCAGTACTGGTCGAGTGTACACGGAGTTTCCGGCAGCGGACTGGTGCTTGCTTGTGAATGGATCATTCCAGACCATGCTTGAGACTTCAACGGTGCCGTGCGAGGGCCTGCTAGTGGCGGTCACAGACGGGTTAACGCTACGGCCGGGAGGCGTCACAAGATTCGAAGCACTTGCTCTCTTAGTACCGCTGCATGAGGAGGATAGTGAAGCGAGCGAAATGCCTAGTGTGGAAGTCCGACTGCCGTCTATAACATCTTCGGTGGTTTCGGAAAGGTGGATCGTTGGGTGATGATCAAGCTCAAAAGATCGCTTTAGGCTAGTACAACAATTACTCGCTCCAACATCGCGTATACCTTGATCAACGGGTGTCGGTGATTCGGAAGGTAATTAATCACAACAACCTCCTTATTCTATTCCTCAACGATTTTCTGTACTCATTCTTCTCCAGCCTTTATGATAGAACAATATCAGTTGATCTATACTGCCAAGTTTGAAGACTAACAGATAAATTGGTTGAACGTATACAAATTGGTGAAGTCTGGAAACTAAGTTAGTTTTGGTAGGGCTGCTAATGTTGGTTAGACCCGTTGTAGTCAGGAAGGAAAGTGATTCTGTAATCCAGTCTTCTAGGGGCAAACACCAAAGGTCAGCGAGCTTAAGAGAAGCCTGATCGACTGCATTGTCACCTCTCATAAGGTCCATCTATCACGGCGTTTTTGCACCCGCCTTCTTTTCTTCTGCTGCCTCCTCTACCGCCTTCTCTACCCACGTCCTTTCAAGAGTCTCCCACCTAATCCTTTCCTTTTCTCGAAGGTTTCCATGGTAAAATTCGCCAAGCATGGAGCGCCCAACGCCCTCATACTGCTCTTCGACTTGGAAGAGCGTTTCCATAACGCTAGCATCGCCGAAGACCGTGACATATTCAAGAGGGATTCCGAAATTCTCAGGATTCCGCGGCGCGCCGGCGACGTAGACGTTCTGCAGAATGCCGATTCCGCCGACGGCGAGGAGGAACCACGTGTTCGCCTTCTGCCCCGCTGCAGTGATAAGCAGAAGAATCCAGAGAGCGGCCAGACCGAGGAGTACAATGCGGGTCCAAATATTGGTCGCGACCAGGGTATTGCTCTATCCTGATACTAAGTCCTCCAGATTGAAACCATGGCCATTGCCCAGGACGACAATAGCATGTTGGGCGCTATTACCCCGCGATAGAATAAAGCTGTACTTGGCGTTAGATCTGCAAGCTCACTTCTCTTTCTTCCATTGCCGGAGTAGCTCTGTAGATAGGCAGAGTACCATGCTATACGCAGTATTCTAATGAGGAGGATGCCCCAATCGCCGAAGAGACCGCAGGATATAGCGGCAATAACGAGTTGAATCACTGTAACTGAAACGCCGATCCAGTAGACCTAGTCACGTTCGATTCTGCCGGCTTTGACCGTACAGCTAGGTTTGTAAATGGACACGATCATGCCTTCTATTGGCGGCAGCTTCGCATCCGGGTCCTTAGCCTTGAGCCGCTCCTGTTTTTTCGTCACTATCTCGACCGTCTTAGCTTCGACGTTGGGATGTCTCCAGCGAGGAAAGTCGCGGACAGTCCTCCCAATGATCCAGCTCGAATTGTCCTTTGTATAGCCGGTTTCAGCGTGGATAACCTTGCATTTGCAGTCGGGATCGAGGGCCAATAGCTTGTTCTCGCCAATCGCGGAGACGAGCGCCGAGATGGAGTATGCCACCCATCCTCTATAGGGGAGCATAAACAGTTAGCAGGCGATCCACGCATAAAGCTCATGGGAGGACGAAAGAGCAAGCATACCGAACGAGAAAGCGACGGTACTCGGCCCAGACCTAGCAACCTGGGCCATGGCACGAGCGATGACGTCGGCGCCGAGAATGAGGAGGACGCTGAAGACATCGCCGGGTGCAATCCACTGGGCCCTGGATTCCTCCGCAACCTGTGAAGGGTCAAAATGGCGGGAGATCAGGGTCGCGATAAAGGGGGCCATTGAAGATTCATAAGCTGCGGAGGAGCATCGAAAAGGACTTGGCAAAACTCCATACCCAACTGTTACGTAACATTTGCTTATAAAAAGATCAAAAAATGACGTCCTCGGTAGTTATAGGACCACGTCGTCGCTTGTAGACGCTCATATTTCGCTTTGAGTAACATCACTTTAGTGAATGAGCGCGTAATGGTGATGTGGTTGATGGTTGAGCAGGACTGTTGCCGCGTTGGTATTTTGGCATGTTGCGAAATATTCAGGTGGAAAACTTAGTTCTATCGATAAGTTTGAGCTCCATTTTTGATGTAATAGGCGTGTATTTCGAAGAATTCTCATCGCTGGCTGGCAGGCTATCTAGTAGTAACAATGGTGATTTAAGCCCTTATTTTTGGTGGTGAAGCATGTCTTGAGCTAGGCCGTTCCTAAGGCGGCAGACCGTTCCTTTTATGTACCCCAGTTCCTTCCCATCGGTGCTCTCAACCTGATGGCCAGAGGGGGAGTCGGAACCCTTCATTCGTTCCTTCGGATTAGGAGTCTAACGTGCTATCCGGCACACTATCTGTTTTGAGAGGCTTTGGTGGTGGATGTAGGCTGTCTGGATCTCGCGTCGCACAGGCCGTCGGGCAGGCGTTCACCGTCGAGATTTCGGAGGCCCCATATATAACGACATGAAGAGCATCTCGCCGTGCACTGCTACCAATTGTTAAGGAAGGGGAGCAATATATTGAGCGTAAAAGATTACCAAAAAACACCAACTCCCTGACGGGGAATCGAACCCCGGCCATCCGCGTGACAAGCGGATATCTGATTGCATTAGTTAATACTTTCAATCTCAGTGTTATTATTCTTACCATAACCACTAGACTATCAAGGACTTTGTGTTCTATTAAAGCCATCTACCAATACATACTAATTTATTCTCAATTTTTGATAACTCAGCCAAATTAGTTTCAAAGCAGTCATTTTAAATTTGCATTTTAGACACTTTAGCATTGTCATAATCAAGACGAGATTGTAACGTTACTAAGCTACCTTGTAGTGAAAAGGACAAAGGAGACCGGCATAACATCGATAAACCCGAACTGACCCTGTCTCAAGTGTAGGAGATAATCCTGACAGGATAGTCGACAGCTCCATAGTCTTTACAGCCTTTGTGTATATCGCAAGGGGGATCGATGCAGATCAGATCTACGAGAGCTATCTAGGACATATAAAACCTCAGAACGCCACCTTTCATACCCCACTGGCCAAGCAGCAACAAGAAGTTCCTGAATATACGAAACAAGCAAAGCGCTCTCAACCCATGACTCCGAAACTTGAATCTTGCTTGTTCTATCTACAAGTCTTGCAATATCCTGAAGCTGCTTGAAGCGCCCAGGTGCACGTCCCATTAATGACGCTCACGTTGCGGAATCGATAGCGCTCGAATGGTATAAGCATCGTAGACATGACTGCCAGGCTTTTCTCTAACGAATTTTTCCTTCCTAAAAACATTACTACTGGCGAAGACCAAGTTTATTGGGTCAACTTCGCTCTGGCGATGGGATATCCGCAGTCTGAGAACAATAACATCAAAGAAATTATCAGCATCGCATCAAGGCATTTTGCGAGTAGGAAGCTGGATAATGGCCTGCGGTATTGGTGTTGTTGACATTGCTGCTGCTGCGATCTGGGGGCTCGAGTGATTGTATGGCTGCTCTCATGGCGGTTCAGCAATGCCAATGTCCAATGTGATCGGAGAGTTGCTGTGATGATGATCATCGCTCGAGAGGCTTGATATTGCGAGGTGTCAGCCAGAATTTAGGAGAACTTGCCGACGCTTAGCTGCTGGTATTCCTCTTTCCTTTGTACGTAGCTGTCAGATTCCGGAATTGCCGGAGCTGTAACGTATTCGTGGTGCTGAGACTTCGAGCCTTGTCTAAGGAGGTTAGGAGAAACGCTTCGATTAGCCCCATCCTTTTCCAATCCTTCTTGGGACTTATAACACGATCTGGACGCGCTTCTGCCTCTTGAAGAACTTGTGTAACTTGTATCATATAGCAACAGCCTCAGCACACACCTCCAACTTCCTCACCACCTCCTCGGAGAACAATTGCTGGATATTCGCATCTTATAGCTCTCCACTGCTTGTTCCGAACCTGTCGTGAAGACAGGTCTTGACAGCTTCTGCCGCCTAGCTTCAAGCTCAGCTCCCCTCGTGCCAGGCCACTTAACTACGGCCAAGCGGCGATCGGTGTCAATGCGGCAAGCCAGAAGTGTCAAAAGGCCCAAGCATTGTTGGTTAACCATGTAGAATATAGAGTCACAAATCAGCTGGGCAGAGGTAAACCAGTGGCTGTGTAGGATTGGATGTGACAGCGTGGAGCAGGCGAGGACAAGTCGGGGCGACGGTGGTGACCCGTCGCACGGATGGTATATTAGGAGACTAATTACTACCGAGCTAGTCTTGCGGATTCCCCCTTCTTATATATCGATGGGCGGCCGCATTCCTGCCCCTTGGGGCGTAATGCGCGTCCCACCCATTAAGTGGGCGTATGCCCGGTGGGCGGCGGGCCGACGGAACCCCGCCGGCGACTCGACGGTGGTCCGACGGCGGTACGCTGAGCGGCCTATAGAACTATGGACTTTACAAGATCTTCTGTTAACTCTATTATATAAATAGTATTAATAGATTTATAAATCGCTCTCCCAAAATATAAAAATTAATATATAAAAATTTTCAATTCTCTATTAAGGATATTCTAGGTATCAGGCAGTAGCTCCCCTATATTTTATAGATAGGCTATCACCCTGGTATCACCCAGGATCACCCAGGCTCGCGCGAGCGTAGAGCGGCGCTCACCCTAGGCTGGAAGAGGGGGGCAGATTTTTGTCCCCTTAGCTGTCGTCGGCGTCGGGCACTCTACAAGGTACACTTTTTGTGTACGTGAGTGCAGCCGCGGAAAGCGCAGCCGCGGCGAAGGAGTACGGAATCTTGAGCTTAACCTATTATCTAAAAGACTAAGTAGAAGATCTACATATCGAAAGGAGTGACAGCGACCAATTAAAGTCGACTATATAACAAGAAGCCGTTCGCCTTACTGAGTATTTTCCTGCTCGCCTTCTTGGAATGATCAAAAGCAAGCCATGCTATTCCAAACTCCTAAATGTCTTGTAGCATAACGTCGCCATTTCCAGAGAAAAATTCCAACCTTGCCATTGCATTTACATATTCAACAAGCTTCCAAAGATACTGCAGCGGCAGCATAATATCTGAATCATTTCAGTTTGAGCTAAATGCATTATTTAACGATGTCACGATGTGACGTCCGAATAACACCCCCTGTAAGCCAAAGGATCACGTGAGCCTTGATTCCAAGAAATGAGACCGATGTTGGACTGATGCTGTCTAAACAACCTTCTACCACGGGGAGTCAATGTGTAGGGACCAATCATCGACAATCACCAAGAGATGCTTAGGCTAAAAGCGGAAAGCCGCTATTTTGCTTTTGCGAGCCTGGATACTAATTACTTAACCAAAAAATCCGAATAAGGGGCCAGGAGGGAAAAGTCGCTCAAGCTCAACAAGCAGTCTAAGTAACGGACCGGACTAGAGGAGGCCAAGGCTAGTGCAAAGAATGGTATCGAGGAGTCGGAGACCTAGAGTGGAACAAATAACAGTGGTAGAGATGGGTTCGCAGAGTCTGAGTACCATGTCGAGGAGTCTCACTCCCGAATAGAACAAGATAAGAGAACAAGGTTACAGATCCAAGAGCCCAGACCTCCCCTCCCGAGGTACGGAGAAATCACAATAATAACAACTATTCCGAATATCACGATACATCACGACAATATCCCCTTACCGCGCGGAGAAACATCCCGACAAGAAACCAGGCCAATACATAGCATTCCAGATAAACTTGAGCTTGAGCAAGAGAGGTAACGGACGCACGAGGCTGAACGGGAAAGATATATAAGGGAGCGGAAGGTCAAACGGAAAATACTCGGATAAGAATCCAGGCATGCCAAACCCGATGAGCTTGAAGTTAAGCGCGAGCGTGAGAGGAGGAAACACGAGGTGCGACGGAACGACGAGGCTGGGCGGGGAAGGCATATAAGGGAGCGAGATGCCGAAGGGGAAATAGACGGACGAGAATTTAGGCATGGCAGATCGGATGACTATGGGCTTGAGCACAGTTGAAGCTACCGTATGCTGGTACCTGAGAAGTACCGCAAAAGCAACACTGCCCTCCACGCAGCTTGCTTACCAAACGGCAAAGAGCAGGCGCGTTGAAATCTGCATACTGGAAGACGATCGCGCGTTGATACTTTGATAACATAGCTTGAGGCAGGAGCTATGCGCTCAGGAAATATTTGGAGATTAGTGACAATTGAAATACGATGCAATAGACATAGATCGCTGGAAGTTGTGAATGAACTGTTTCATGTTGTGGTTAGACTGTATAGTTGTAGAGAATGTTGCTTAAATATAGAGACCGCGCAGCGGCTAAGATATTTTTTGAGCGCCAGGAAGTTATATCTGCTCAGGATTGCCTTGGCAGAACAGAACAGGTTAATCTGTTACCGAAGCCTCTGTCTAAGCTGGAAGTTTTATGATCACTTCAGCTGTCAAAAGGATCCTGTGGGAAGTAGCGAAGTTTAGGGAACAGAAAAGCAACGAGGGCAGCTCAAGCCGAGACGGAGGAAGCTATTTCAGGCTCTCACCTGCTGCGCCCCTGCACTGCCCTATAGTACTTCCTCTTGCTCCCTCGCTGCTCTCCCCTGCTCCCTTACTGCTCCTTCTAAAGCAGCTCTGCTCCCTTTCCCGACTTAAAACGGCAATTATCAATCCTAAGTTCGGGGTGTATATAATATATATATATTCGAATCCCATTAAACAATTACTAAGAATACATGCATGCATGCATGCAGGCTGGGTTGTGCGCTAGAACTATCGACGTTTAACGGAGGAGTAACACAATACAAACATTTCTATTTGACGGGAGACGAGGGGTGTTTTTGTAGTGGTGGAAACAAGGGCTTTTGGAGCCTAACCCCCCCCCCCCCCCCAAAAACGCAAGGTTTGTCGTTAGATATATCCTGGTGGTTCGTATGAACATGGGATTTACTTTTCTAGATACCAGTAGTTGGATGAGGTCGAGGAGATCCTGGGCAGTATATGCTGTGGACCAGTTGTATATTGTGCAATCGGACCGATGGAGCGGGCGACGAAGAGATACCCGAGATGATGGTGCAGTGCATGCATACATATATATCTATTAACAGCTTAAACCCCTCCAATACCCACCATCCACTCACCAACCCCCTCATCATCGACCTATTCTACATCCACCCCACAAAAGGCCCAAAACACAAGAAGAAAATTCCCATGTACCCCAAACACCCACGCTGAAAGAAAGACGAATCAAGCGCCACACCTACGCATCCCTCTCCCCGGCCTCACTCGCCTCCCCCCCACTCCCACTTCCACTCCCCGCAAAATCCCACCCCCCACTCCCACTCCCACTCTCGCTCTTCCTCCTCCTCTCCGCGCCCCGCTCCTGCATCGCCCCGCGGATCTTCTTGCTAACCTCCTCGAGCGTCTCCTTGGAACTAATGCTGCTGAATCCCTTCACCGGAAACCCTGTGGAGCCTACCAAGCCGCTGCTGGAGCTGGTGCGGCTGCGGCTGCGGGAGGGCGGGCGCGAGGCAAAGAGGCCGATGTTGCCGAGGTTGCCGAAGGATTCGTTGCGGGGGAGGTGGGTTTGGGTGGAGGAGGAGTCGGGGATGGAGGCGGCGGTAGTGTCATTGGTAGTGGTAGTGGTTGATGAGGTGGGTTTGATGTCGCGGGGAGGCGTGCGGGGGTGTCGGGGGGACTTGGGCGAGGTTGGGGGAGTGCCTCCTTCGCGAAAGGGATCGGCGATGATGCGGGTGGAGTCGAAGTCGGGGAACATTTCAGGCCCAAGTTCATTGATGACATCCGTGACTTCAGCGGACAACCGCGCGCGCTCTTCACGGAGCTTGACGAGGGTGTTTGCGGAGGTGGGGTTGAGGGAGAGGACGAGCGGGCGAAGGGACTTGAAGATGTCCATGCCGGTTTCGCCGAAGCGGAGCGCGGCGAAGGTAATGGAGGGGAAGAAGACAACGCCGAAAGCGACGACCATCCAAAGGGGGATCCATTCAGGCATTAGGCCTTGGACGCGGTTGCGGTAGGTCCAGTAGGTTAGGAGGGCCGTGTAGAAGGCGTAGAGGAGTGGGGCGAAGGCGAGAGCCACGAGGAGCTTCCAGGTTGCCATGACATCTCGTCCCTGGAGTTTGACGGTTGAGGCTGCTAACGCTTCACGAGACTTCTTAATGGAGATTAACTTGGAAGCTACGAAGACTGGCGCGAAGAGCCCCAGGCCGGGCAAAGTTCCAACAGCCATGACCGCGAGCTTTCCAAGCCTGTAGAGTAGAGTGCCAACGACTTCGATGACCGAGAACTTTGCATATTCTACTTGATGGTCTCTTATACCAAGAAGCCATAGCTTCTTGTTGTAGGCAATGACAGCCTTCTTGAGGTTGGCTATCCTAGGATCATCTTTATGTTGTGTGTAACCTTTGACAAGCCGCCTGTTGAGCTCTACAATTAATGGCAAAGGTAATTTCTTGCCAGTAGGATTGTATAGGCGCCGTGCGGCTTGTATTAACTAATGGAATTTAGCCTGAAATAGAACGTACTTATTGAGTTTGCTTACCATCAGGGTATCATAATCTGGACTAGTCACGGTCACAGCTACCAGAGCCTGATACACCGTTTCGAGAAGTTGACGTGTGGCCTCTCGCCTTTCGCCACTCTTGTACAGCTCCACAAGCTCTTGAGGGACCTCCACCGGTGAACCGAATTCAACGACGGCACGTGACCTGAATTTGTGAGCATGGAAGTAGTTCATACCGCAGGGTATAATCTTCAAGCCAGAGTCCGGATTAGCAGCCAGCGATCCCAGAGCCATAATCGCCACGCCAGCCTTCAGGGGCAAAAGCTCTGTTCTGTCATGGCTTCCTCCTTCCGGGAAAATGCCAACGCAGCCACCAAGATTGAGTCTCTCAAACACAGCGTCGTAGACGACTGTCTGGTCTACTTTTGGTGCTGTCTTAAACGATGTTCCCCCAAAATCTTTTATGTGTCCGTTAGCTCCACCATCTCCAACGTTGTCTTCCCCTTTAATATCACTTCTGCCGGTGAGCAGCTTCAATGCAACCTCTTCCTTGAACTCTTTTTTGAGACGAAGCTCTTCTGGCCCGTGAACTTCTAGTATCTCCGTGTTCGCAGTAACACCACCCACTCGTGGTAAGACCAGCAGACCGCCTTTTTGCGCTTCCTTCTCGAAATCCGTGTCCACACCTCGAACCAGCGTGGGATCGTTTACCGGGTCTGGTAGATAAATCTTTCCCTTGGCCGGCTTGACGTTGTCCAACGCCCTCGCTACAGGTACGGCACCAGCTAACCTTGACGCAGCTCCGACGAATCTCCTTTTCATTGAGTGCGCAGCAATCAGCCATGCTATTCGGCGGTGTGCCTCCATGCGGATTACCCGCATGAGGATAAGAGGGTCAACAAACTATCAAACACCTTTTGTTAGCCCCTATTCAAATTAATAGGCTGTACTCGGCTCACCTGGTTTGCATGGGGAGCAGCGACGAAGATTATGGGTCCCCTTCTTGGTATTTTCCAAGAACCCCGTGGGTGTACTTCTCTGAAAAAGAGGTCTACCAGTATTGAGAACGTCCATAGCACCAAATCATACACCCAGTTGACCATCGGCACCAGCTCTTTATTGCTTGGCATATTGACTATTTGTACTGGGACACACTTGCTTGGCTTGGGCTTGTGGTCTCCTTGCAGTATTTAAGTTGAACAGTGTAGCATGAGTTGGGCTTTGTACGTGGTTGTTTGAAGTAAAACCTGGAACCGTGACGCAGTTTGAATTTACGTAGTCGTTTCAAGGAAGCTGGCAGTAATTTGCGCGCGCTCCTTTGGATATCAAGGAAAGCTTTGAAGACCTGCTCAAAGGATTCTTACCAGTAAGCAATGTATCCTTTGAAGCTCGGAAGCCTTGCGGCGGAACTACCCAAGGTCTTGAATTTCCTTATCGTTTGCTGCTGCTATGGGGACTTTGAAGCTCTTCAATGCAGGTTTGAGCGGATTCCTGCTGGTCTAGCATGCTTTGTTTCAACACCTTAATCACTCAATTAGAGCTGCAAGTTGCGGATTGTAGACGGTTCTTGCTCACAGCTTCCAATTGTGAACTAAAGTAGATACAGATGCAAAACTGGAGAAAGGGCGACAGGACTTTTGGTGGGGTCCCTTCCCTTCCCCAGGTTAAATTCCCCACACCCACGCCAAAAGCATGTCAACCACGCATCTGAACCTCTCCATGAAATGATCTACCAAATCACCCCTAGTCATACCCACTCATGCTCCCTCCCATCCCCATCTCCACTCTCCAAAACAATCCCCGATTCGCCGCCCTACACCAACGTCTCACAAATAGCAAACTAAAACCCGACGGCTCGATTAAGCTGTCCTCGTCGGAAGCCCGAGCGCAGGCGTTGATTGAAGAAGTGCGTGTATCACCTCTCTAAGGAAATTTTCTGGAATGATTGAAAGCGGAATTCGCTGACACGTGATAGGAGCTCCTCGCCGCCCAAACCACCGCTGCAAAAACGAGCTTTCTGAAAACCACAGTCCCGTGCTTGCTGACTTTTGAGCTTCCTGATGAGGTACTCCCCAATTGTTCCCGAGCTAAGAAAAGGGATTGATGGAAACCCCGGTAGCTCCTGGATCTCATAACCCTCCTCCACGCCCCGCCTCCCCTCCCTGCCGATTTGCACCCGCTTCTCGCCATCGACCCCACCCCCTTAGGTCCCCTCCTCTCCACCCATCTCTGTTCCCTCGCCTCCGCTCTCCTCCACATCGCCGCCAGATCCCCCACAACAAAATTAGCAGCAGATTCCATCCCAGCCCGCCGCACCGCCCTCGCAGCCGCCCAAACCCACCTCCACAGCACCCGTCTTGCCCTCGCCGTTTCCGCCTCCTCGGTTCTGGAAGCCCACCGCGCGATCCTTGCACTCGCCATCCGCGCGCTCGAAAGCTATAAGCATGGCGCGGTTTCCAGAGCCATGGGTGCAGAGTCCGCATATCTGGCTGCGGTGGCGGAGGGAATGAGCGCAAGGTTGGGAATACTCAGAGGGGAGGCGTATGCGGGGGTATATGATGAGGAGGTGAGGATGGCGATGGATAGTTATGGGGGTTTTCTAAAGGGGTGGAGGACGAGGCTGGAGGAGAGGGACGAGGTGGTGCGGGAGAGGCTGGGGAATTGGGAGGGGAAGGAATGGGAGAAGATCAGGGAGAGATATGTGGGGCTAAGGGCGGAGAGGGAGAGGGTCAAAAGCGAGATCGACAGATTAGAAGGTGGCGGTGGTTGAGAGGAGATACGGGAGGTCGTTTGCTACGGGTTCGTCTCGGTTCTGGTATCATTTTCGCGCATAGGATGTACAGCTGATCTGAACCGAATAGACAAGTAGTTTTATCACCACTAAACATCCATCTACCTTCCCACCGCCACGCTCTTCTACCCCAGAATCCACCCCCATCGGATTTCAGCCCGGCTTACCAACCGCACCTTCGCCGTATGGTCATGGTCAGGTCCCGAGCCCTATTCACCCTCGCAAACATCTATTCAGTCGATCGAGAAATAACCATCTATTTGGCATGGAAAGCTGATGGCATTTTCTTCGAATACTGGTGAGTCTCCATAACACATCCGCTTTCTTTTAATACATCCTCATACGTCGGGGTAATAGGCATCTTCAACTAGCTTACTAAGCCACATTGCCCTTTCCCTCTCGGTGTCCTGTTGCACTCGGGTGGCTGGAGTTTGTGGAGAGGTGTGGGTACGGGAAGTCGGATGGGAGGTGAGGGCTGGGTTTGAGGGATGAAAGGTGAGACAGAGATGCACCAGGTGATTAAGACAGCAGATCTTCAGGTATGTTGTTTGAATGGGTAAGAGGGGCTGTACCACACGACACACCCAAACCACTAACATTTGCCCCCAATATATCAAGTCCTTGCCTATGCATCAAAGGCCCCCTTCTTTCCATCACACACCACCCGTGAGCTCATAAACCCCTATCGAACCGGTCTGTCATTCATCGATGAGTTTTCCATTCATGAATCGAACGATCCGTTCATGCAATAGCGATCCCCTAGATCTATCACAATGCCATCCAATCCTTTCTACATCGTCACCACGTCAATAAACAAGCAGCCTCCTCCACCAAATCTCCCACCCGCCTTGCTGTCGACAACATCTTTACTTATACTAAGCTCATGCTGGGTATTGACGTCGACGATTCGGCTTCACTGCTTAGATCTCACACTCGTATTGGAGCAAGTGCGGCGAGAGGAACAACCAGGAGGTTGCGAAGAAAGGAAGCCGACAGTTGAATGAGGTGGATGAAGAGATAATGAAAGAGTGCGAGTTGGTGGTGTAGCTGGCTGATGTTTGCGTGGATATGTGTGAGGTATTGGAATGGGGATATGGATATGCTTTGGTGGGGAGGGTAGACGTGGAGTTTTAGGCCACATACGAAGCTCTACGAACAGAGCACATACCGGGTAGGGTACATCTAAACTTTCAGGTCGAGTACTAGATAGGCCACATGTGAAGCACTGGGTAGGGCTTGTATCAAGTCCCATGTGACGCACTGTATAGAACGTATATGAATCAATCTACAACGGAAGATTTGGCAGTAAAGGCACTACATAGTCACTTTTCCGACCCGGAAAGAAGCATTCTTACACTGTTCAAGTACAATAGATATTAGGAAATTAAAGACACAGAAGACGAAGACCATCGGCTTTGTCTGCGTGTATGGTAGAGGTTTCAGCATTGTTAAATCGATGATTAACCCATTAGACTACATGAATGATAAGAGATATCATGCATATCACAGGGCTGGTTTTGATAGTAAGAGGTAGTGCGTGAAGACATTCTACCTGACATAGAAAGTTTCAACGCAATTTTCAAGCACGAGAGATGTCAGGAGCTCTGAAGATTATGGGATTAGAAGAACAAGAGACCAAGAGTGTATGCTTTGTACAGTAGGGGTTGCAGCACAGCCGAATATATTGTTGAGCGAATAGGCGGCATGGATCAGTAGAAACCTCTCACAGATCAAATGGCAGATTTCGCAGAGGAAGGCAGTGCATCAAGGGTCTTCCACCCGGAAGCAAAGCGTGCTCTCATTGTATTAGAAAGCCAGTATTATGAAAAGCTCAAAGAGCCAAAGTAGCCAAATCGGCACACGCCCCCAGCCTGTTGCACCGTCATTAGCACACGCAACCCCATCAGACGAATCCTCACTACACTTACCTCGCCAACACGCAACCACCGACCACCCCTACCACTCCGGCTCCAGCCCGGCCTTCCCCCTTGCCCACTCCTTCGCCTCGTCAATCTCCTCCAGAGCCAAGCTCTGCACATACTCGAACCAGCTCAACTCGCCCTTCTGCTCCTCGATAGGCTTCTTCATCCTATCCAAACCCGCCTTGATGTGCACTAGTTCGCGAATGAGTTGCGACTTTAGGAGCAGCGACTGGCCGCGGAGGTAGTTTTGCCGGGCCTGGGGGGTTCGGTGGCGGCGGAGGAGGGTGGTGTAGGCGTTTCGGACGGTTTGGGTGGTGTAAGTGCGTTTCGGGAGGCCAAGGTACTGTTCGCGGTGGGTGCCGTTGGAGTAGGCGAGGGTGAGGAGGGCGGCGATTTCGGGGAAGGTGAGGTGGGCGTAGATTTGGGCGGTGACGATGCGAGCAAGGACGGTTTCGTCGTAGGCGGAGGTGGTGCTCATTTTGGCGGTGGTGCACGGGACAGTGGTGGAAAAGGGGTTGGATGAATAGATGTTTGTTATTGGAAACAGGGGGGAAAGAGAGATATTGGTTATGTTTGTGTTGGGAAGTTGGACAAGTCGAGCTGTGAAGACGCAGAAGGTATGTTGATTTAAGAAGGAGACCGGTGGGTTCTAGAGGCACCTTTATAGATGGCGGTAGGCTCAATATAGCATAAGCACGTGTAGCGGCAGAGCTCGTATAGCCCACAGCCACATTGAATGAATTACCTTTGACAAATTGATGCCTGGTTAACAAAGGTGAATGGGTCTCCCCTGTAGCGGACAGGGGCTGAGTGCAGAAGAAAGCAGGTCTGGACAGTTGTATGCACCTGATACACTTGCGTTTGAAGGCATATTCACAATGTTGTGCTGTCTCTAACTTGCGTCTCGATGGCGGCCCGATCGTCAGACTCTTGTCCTACCTCCAGGAATAGTACAAACTCATCATGCTCCTCGCCAGTTTCACCCTCAAGATTAGGGCACATGAACCCTTCCTGTCTGATGATGTTCATGCACCACCAAAGTCGTATGGCCGTTACCTCTGGATGGTTGTATAGTGAGCTGTTTTTCTTTTCCACAGCGGCACTGACCACTCGTAAATAAGATTCGGCAGCTAAAAAGTCATTACTGTCGACGTCAGGGCCCACGATGTTATTGTCAATGTTCTCCATATCTGTACCACTGCCTCCACAGTCTTTAGATGAGCCCCTAGACGAATCCAGCATTCGTTTCCTGTGGACTGTTACAAGGTTCTCTGTTTCGGGCGAATCGCCATAAATTCGACGCACCCAACAAAACCATTGGGAAATTCTGGCTTGAAAGCCTGAGCCGGAAGGTGCATCACAACGTTTCAAACCACACGGATCCAATAGCCAGAGACCACACATCCAGAGAGTAAACGCACATTCGACCCACTGCTTTTCCCTAATCTTTGCAACTTTTCGAGTACCTAAGCCTGCGTTCAGACAGGCACGAAACTGCGTCAAGAAATCCTTAGGTGATTCTAGCAGAATATGCTCGAGCCGAACAATTTGCATACACCTTGCTCCATCAGAATTTAATCCAACCGAAGTTCGCAAACTGCTGAGCAACGTTTGGGTGACCGTCCTGAGGATATGGAGCTGAAATCGACGGTACCGCGCTGCATGAAATTGCTTGTCGTTCATGGGCCACTGCGGCAGGTCATTTTCGTGAAAGGTGATCGCCGCTGTTTGTCTTTGGAGCTTCATCACTACGGCGCACATCACGTTGAGCTGGTTTCTTGTAAGGGTGTCGTCGAAAAATTTGTCTTTGGACCATAACGATTTATCTGGCTCGAAAAGCTCGCGCTCGTTAGAAAGAGCGCCAGATAGTTCCTCCAAAAAGCACGGCGAAAATTCAAAAGATGGCTGGCTGTCGTTCTCCCCATTGTCTTCGGTCTGGTCTAGTAAACGAAGCCATTGTATACCTTCATTGTGTATTTGCTCTGTGAGATTTGGCATAGCAGAAACTGCTGTATCCCAATCGCCGGCTGATACTCTCTTTCCCATTGGAGAGTGGCTCTTGTTGAGTTCTTTACGAGAGGAGAGCCCCGAGGAGATAGCTAAATTACAGCGATCCATAGGATTTCGGAAGAGACTGAACCCATAACCCATGATGACTGATATATATCAGTAATGATCTACGGTCAACGGTTCCCCCAGTGGACGTAGCTTACGTTGTTCATTTGGCTTTGGGCCATAGTTATTCCAGATCTGTTGTCCTCCTCTATATGGCTCATCTATGACCAGACAGCAGTCCTCTCGATTGTAGAGCCACGTCACATTCGCAGACGGTCGATGATTAGCAAGGTCCACACCGGGGATAAGGACTGGAGAGTCATGGTCTACTGCTGGAGGAGCTCCATTAGTGGGATCATCTAAAAGATCTCTAACAAGCTTGTTATTGGCGAGAGCCGCGCCTGGGAAACATCTTGCATCCATTATACCGGCAGCCCATTTGTAAAGGTCCCTTGATGAATCAGTGTCTGCAGAGCAGGTATTTTCGCCGATGTGACTTACCAAGACCAGGCTTTCTTGAGGTCGGCTGGTGCGTCAGAAAGGGCTTCTATCCCTTCATCATGCTCTCTTCGTCGATCTTGCTCCAACCTCCTCATTGCGTCTTCTAGATTGGTGCCACGGAGCCATAGAAGATCGTCGTTGTCATACCACAGCAGTGAGTTTAGCGCGCCTTCCTTGAATGGCTGGGGTAGAAACCGAATATAGGGCCACCAGAAAGACTGCTCTCCAAGCAAGTACTGTTCGACGAGGAAGAAGCGAACGACAACGGTTTTGGTGATGACCGTAGAACCGTCTTTTACTGGGCTTAAGCTGAACCGGTTAATGAATGGATTTTGTCCATGTATCACGTTGAGCCAGGAGATGGTGAGACCATGCGGACACGATGCAATCATAGTCCCTGGCGAAAGGCTACAGCCGATTCTGAGGCTTAAGTTGTTTCCAGCAAGACCAGAAGCAATCTCGACGTCCGGGTGAATTATGCCTCCATGGGAAACAAACCAGGGCCTGAAATCCGTCTCCATGGCTGGTGTTCTTATCTGGTTGTTGTCGATTGACAGATGGTTGGATCCTCGCAGGGTTAGTGCCGTGAACGCAAACTTGAATGGATAGCTTTATGGTTTCTTAGTTTCGACAGGGTACGCAGCTATGTTTATAAAATACTTCTCCACCGAGCCAGCGACCAGCAGTTTGAAAAACGCTGCTACTAGAGAGAATGAAAGCTTGCCTCTAGGCTATGACTGGCTCATCAAGAAAGTTCTGTACCATGCTACGATAGCTCAGCAAACGAAAAGAGTAAAGGAGCAAAACACAAACCAACGAACGAGCCGTATGTACAAAAGCGTGAAGATTGGGATCAGATGGAGTAAAGATGAGACGTTTCAGTCACTCCTTAAGACCTTGGTATCTGCAGTTTCATATCCATACCCTCTCTCCTCCTACATAGGATATTATCTCATTTCCTCAGAACACGTTCCACAACGGGGCTTATCAATGCAGACTCGTCCCGGCGTGTCAGTCTCTCTGCCGGTAAGAATATCTATACTCTGGAAATAACCCTATGAGCAGGCAGCGAATGGGTTGTAGCAGTCTTCGGTTTGACAAAGCCATGCTCTCTCCACAAGATACTTGCTAATGAAGTTCTGAAGTGCTGAGCTATGTATGCAATCCCTTTGAGAACAACTCACGGAGATGGTGTTTTCATACGTGAAGAGAAACTTCAGGCTTGTGGATAGTCATTGCCGCCATAAGCGCGGCTCTGGACCATGGCTCCGTTATCAGGCTTCCTCTATTGAGTGGAATTCCTTATCGAGAAGGATAGCTATCAGTTTCCGGAATCCGCAGGCTTCGGTGCCACGGTGCCTTCCTTACCAAAAATGCTCACCATCCCAATCGTTGCTGGCTTCGGCCTACTCATCATCCTCCTGTACAAATACCTCCTCTATCCGGTGTTCCTATCACCTCTATCAAAGATCCCCAGCGCACATATTACATCCTCCTTCTCTCCTCTATGGATTTTACACAAAAGACGCATTGGCGCGGAAAACAGAGCGATCCACGCAGCCCATCAACAGTACGGACCTATCGTCAAATTAGCGCCTGATCAAATCAGCGTCAACTGCATAGATGGAGGGATTAAGACCGTTTACAGCGGGGGCTTTGAGAAGTCCAAGTGGTATCACAACATGTTCGATAACTATGGGTAGACATTCCAGTGCCACTATACACATACATTTTTCTGAACGCAGTCAGCGTACCATGTCTGTTCTCCATGACCGAAAACAAGCCGCATTCGATCCAAAAGCGCATGGTATCCAATGTTTATTCCAAGTCATACTTGCAGTCTTCCCCGGAAATGCACAAGCTCTCTCAAGTCATGATTTTCGAGCGCCTTCTGCCGATCGTGGAAGCAGCCGCTGTGAAAAAGATACCAACAGATGTACTTGAGCTCAATCTCGCGGCCGCAGGGGATTTTATCAATGCCTATCTATTCGGCTTGTCAAGTAGTACCAATTGGCTCCAGGACATTGAGACCCGTAAGTTCTGGCTGAACAAGCACCAAATCCGGCAACCCCACAGGTTCTGGCCTCAAGAGCTCCCAGGCGTTTCAACTTTCCTCAACAGATTTGGTATTCATATAGTTCCTAAATGGATCGATGCGGCAAATCAAGAAATTGAGGCCTACAACCTCCAAATGTGCGAAGCGGCCGAAAAGTCTACCACAGAAGGACCAACGCCACAATCAGACGACGAAAAATCGTTTACCCCCCCTGTCGTCTGGAGGCAGCTATCCGACTCCCTCGTCACCACCTCCTCCAAGCTCCCCTCCTCAACCACTTCACCCCATCCCCACACCCTCCGCATCGCCACCGAACTCCTTGACCACTCGGCCGCCGGCTTCGACACCTCCGGCATCACCCTTACCTACCTCTTCCACGAACTCTCCCTCCGCCCCACCTTGCAAACCTCCCTTCGCACCGAACTCCTTTCCCTCTCCCCACATCTCATCTACCCCTCGCATTCCCACTCTCTACCCTCCCCTCGCGCTCTCGACGCTCTCCCCCTTCTGCACGCCATCCTGATGGAAACGCTCCGGCTGCACAGCGTCATTCCTGGTCCTCAGCCACGCATCACGCCTTCCACGCCGACATCACTTGCCGGATCGTCGCCGCTGCCGGGAGGTATCAGAGTCAGTGCGCAGGCGTATTCGCTGCATAGGAACGAGGAGGTTTTTCCGAGCTCGGAAGAGTGGAAGCCGGAGAGGTGGCTGGATGCCGGGAAAGAAAAGACGGCAGAGATGATGAAGTGGTTTTGGGCGTTTGGGAGCGGGGGGAGGATGTGTATTGGGAGTAATTTCGCCATGCAAGGTAAGCCATTATTCTCCCTTCTTTCGACGACGACTCTCATAACCTCTTCTTCACCTTTCCAGAAATCAGACTCATCACCGCATCAATCTACACAAACTACACCACCCACGTCATTGACGACCGAGGCATCGAGCCCATTGACGCCTACGTCACGCCTCCGAAAGCGAACAAGCTGATCCTGGGGTTTCGACGAGTCGAATAGAAATACGTTACGCATGCTTTACCGTGAAAGTTGTTAGGGAGGAATGATTGTGAATATGGGGGAAGGATGGGCGGATGAAAGGGGCTTTACGTAATTATGGGTTTATGTATGTGTGCGGATCTGGTGATATATCGGGTGAATGAGGCGAGCACGCTATGTTTGAGTGGGATGGTTGTGATAGAAATTCTGATTGAACGTTGACGAAGTTTTTCCAGTAGCACCCGAGACGGACTTGCAATCCGCGCTCATGACGCCGTACGACACACAGCCTCCGTAGCTCGCATGCGTACTGACACAAACACGTGAGAAGCCACCCGAGCCCCCAACCCATATATACATCACCTGCCTACTTGCAAGCCTACCTTCTATTCTTTCTTCCCATCTCTCTTCTCTTACATCCCCCGCTTAAAAGCCGCCACCACATCCTCCTTCCTCCACTCAATCTCCAAACTCCCCTCATACACGTCCTTGACCACTCTCGCCACCCTCTCGCCCACGCCTAGATACCTGATCTCGCACTCCCGCAACACCTTCGCCACAAGCCCCCTGCTCAGATTCAAATCATCGGCATCCCCAATGTGCTTCTCTACTCTCTTTTTCAAGGTCTCGATTCCCCTTCGTATCTCCTTCGCATCGTGGGTGGATAATAGTTTCTTAAATGTGGAGCGCGAGTGACTAGCGCGCGTGGCGATGGATGTAGGGTTGTCGGGGTGCGCGCGGAGTAGGGATTCGGTGCTTTCGATGAAATCGAGAAGCTTGCCTAAAGGACGGCGTATCACGGCACTGAGATAGAGGTCTAGGTGCTCCGTCATCTCCTCCAAAGCACGGGCTTTCCATTCGTCAAGGACGGGGTTTCCTTTCACAAGAACTTCCTCGATATAATGATTCATATTTTCTATTAGCAAGATATGGTAGTTCAACGCCTCTTTGTCCTCAGGATCACCTTGGGAGCCACCGGCTGCGGCCATGGCGATTGGGGATTCCTTGGCAATGAACTTGAGGGACTCGAACATGGCTTTATTGATGGAGGAGTAGGCTGTATTGACCATAGTGCGTATGGGAAGGGTGTCGAGGCCACGGGAGGGAGGAAGCATGGTTTCGATCGCCAAGGAGAAATTTGGGAAGGTTTTGATGAATGCAATGACGCCTTTCCGTTTCTTGATTTTGACCTTCGTGTCTTCGATGCCACGGACTTGATCCTCCACAAAACGGGAGAAAAGGGTAGCAAGACGGTCGTGGATTTTGGAAAGGGCGTGGATGAGGAATTCCTGGTTTGTTTCGTCGAGTTCGGATAGCTGGGATTCTAGGGCGAAGAGAACGCCAACGCCTTGAAGGGGTTCTTGTTTGATGACCCAATCAACTAAGTTTTGGAGTTCGGGGGGCCAGAAAGAGTATATGTCTTCTATGATGCTTTCTACTTTCTTTGCCATATTGCGATCGGGGTCGAATAACTTCTTGTCTAATGGTCCTCCACCGTGTCTGCGGTCCGGTGCGGTAGAAATTGCGTCTATGAAGTCCGAGTTTTCAAGGGAACTGACATGGAAGAGGTCGACAACGAAGTTCTGTTCAACAAAAATCATCCGAGCCATTTCACTCAGGGCACCTGCAAAAGCTTCGTAAGCGGTCACCTTGCCGTCTTCTGGTTTTCCACCACTGGAATTCCGACTCGCATCACCAGCTGCACGAACAGTCTTGGATCGCTTGACGGTCAATTTGCGAGCAACAACGCTTTCGCTTTCCTTCTCCTGCGTTGTGAAAAGGACGTCTTGCTCATCGCCAGCAGCTTTTCTGGTGACGCGTTTCCAAGCAAACATGTTGTCCCTAAATTGGTCTGCATATGACTTCTTCATGGAATTTTCGTACATTCGCATCATATCCTCCCATTCCGAAGGCTCAATCTCACGAGCAAAGAGCATCAATGGCGAGTAAAGCCACAGCTCTTGCTTGGGCTTCTCTCGAAGTTGATAGTCAAGTTTGGTAGCTAGATTAGATGCAATGCTCTTACGCCTGTTGTCGATGGCTTCCACAGTCTGTACTTCGATTTCCTTGAACCTGGCCGACAGGTAATGCTTCAGACGTTGGATGAAATCAATACTTTCCCTGCGATACCCATCTTTCTTTTCGCGGACAGCTCGCATGGAGCTCAACTGGGTTCCCCTTGGGCCGCTGCTGGTTCTTCGGTCGACGCTACCTTCTTCAGAGGTGTTGGGCCGAGTGCCGTTTTGGCGCAGTCGTGGATCGATAGTAAGCATGGCGGTGTACAGTTGGGCAAGGGTCGTTTCTACGGCCTGTAGGCTTTCTAAATTTGTCAGAGAAGCGTCTCTTAGAACCCTAAGTTCTGAGGTAGAAATCGAGATGGTGTCCAATAAGGTCTTTAGCTCTGTGTGTAAGAGTTTCTGATTGGCAGTCTTCACTTGTAGGCCCTGCGATTGAGCCTCGATGTATGCAACGTCTTCACTTAGAGTCTACCGAGTGTTAGCCAGTCATATTTTCGTTGGCTGAGATATGGCCATACCCCTAGTTCGACGTTGTATAATGTTAGTAGGCCATCGAGTTCTTCACATTCTGCAACTACTTTGTCCATCATCTCGCCCACTGCCGCCACTCGCTCATCATTGTTCTCTATGGCTCCCAGCCAGCTCCCAGCCTCGACTCGGGCTAGCTCCTTCCGTATTCCTGTCTGAAGCTCTTCGAACGTGTTCCTATCACTTCTCTCTTCTCCCCAACCAAAATCATTCAGCACAGATTCTATCTCGAAAGTACGACCTTCTAGTAGGCTAGGATTAATACCCAAAACCTTGGCATATTTAGCAGAGTGATCCGATCTCCTTTTCCGCCGAACCTCGTCGGGCACCTTCTCCGGTATTGGTGGAGGTTTGTCAAAGGGGGGAGTCTCTAATCTAGGAACAGGAGGTATAAATGGGACAGCGGGTTCTGGAGCCGATGTCGTGATCTGGACTGTAGGTGTTTCCTTCTTTGGTTCGAGCGGCAAAAGTTGTTCAATATCACTCTGATCTATGGTCGCAGTCTTGACCGTGTCTTGGCTTTTACCCCGAAGTAGAGAAGGAGCTGGGAAAACGCCAGATATTCCATCTGCCTCACTGGCAGCTTTCTCCTTGTCTTGCTGGAGTTTCTCCACAGCACTTCCCGCGCGAGGCTTGAAAGCATTATAGGCAGTTGCGGCTTTGCGAAGTTTATTAGCAATCTCAGCATTCGATTTTTTCTTAATCATTGGGCCAAGGCCAGGCCTATGCTGTTCTTCCTCGGCAGGTGGCTCGGGCGGTGGGACTGGGGACGCTGTAGTAGTAGAGTCCGCTACACTTGAGATGCTTCTATCGACAGTAGAGATTGATGAAGAGCCGTCAGCGAGGACTGCGTTATTAGGATGGATGTCAGCTTTAACAGCTGTTTGTGGTCCTGAATTGTTTGATGAGCCTACGATGGGAACAGACTGATCGATCGCAGATGACGAGTTATTGCTAGTACCTTCACCGTGCTCAGATAGTGGTGGTACTTGCACATAATCTTCTGGGAGGCCTGGCGTAAGATTAGCCGTTGGGAACTTTTCTAGAGTGTCAGATCCGTCTCGCTGTGAGGATTTGAGTCCTCGATCCAGCATCGGAGGTCTGATACGCTCGGGCACTGCGGCTTGAGGAGGAGGCGATGCGCGTCGTCTACCGGGTCTTAGTCCATGAGGCACATTTCGGTCCTCTGGTGTAATCGAGCGTTGTTCAGTTGGTGGTTCCATTCGAGAAGTGGCATTATAGCTTCCATTCTGACGAATTCGTTCGCCACTTGGTCGCGGACTTGGCTGCTTATAGACGGAGGTACCATCTCGGAAGGACTCGATACTTTGAGCTCCGTTTAATGGCCGAATCATTGAATCAGACTGTAAGGAACCATTCGTACGTATGGACTGGTTTGCAGGTGAGTCTGATCTCTGTGATCCGAATTGAGGTTGTGAGTTTTGAGGTTTGAGGTTACGAACAAATTCAGAAGATGGAAATTGCCCTGGCATACGACGTATGCGATCATCGCTTTCTACTGTTCGCAAAGGGCGTTCACGGGGCTGGCGCTCTTGAGACTGGCGCTCTTGGGGTTGCCGTTCCTGGAAGTGTCGATCTTCTGCCCATTCTCGTGGCTGCCGCTCTTGTGAGGGTTGTTCCTGTGATGGACGCTTGTGCCCGAGGCGTTCCTGTGAGGAATTTTCCTGTGACGAGCGTTCCTGAGAGGGACGCAGTCGAGCATCCCTGCTACTCTGCTGACTTGGCTGAGTTACGGCTTGAGGTCGAATTTCACGCAAACGTGTAAGCTCTTGTGTCGGAGCAGCTGATTCAGCTCCAGGAGCTAAAGTGGGTGGTATTCTCGATTGAGATACGGGCTGTGGACCAGCAGCGCCGGCGAGTTGTTCAAGTTCTTGCGGATCGAAGCCGGACAATTGCGGTAATTTACCCCCCGTGTACTTCTTATAAATCTTGATCATGCTATAGATAAAAAAGTCTTTCTCTTTTGTAGTACTAGCTTGCCAGTAATATGGTTTCTGGATTGTGACGAGGAATCCAACCCCGCCCGCCCGCTCTTTATTCTGCTGTTCTTCGGCATTTGTAGGCATGGAGTTTGTGTAGGACTCGATCTTCGTCAGATCGTCCAGGTTCCATGTCTTCCCAATCGAAAAGGTTCCATTGCTATTCTCCCGTGCCTTGTGAACCCGTACACGCCCTGATCTCCGGACTGCTACAACAATTATTCGGGGCTTCTTATTCTCCGGTGGGGATAGGGTTGGCGGAGGGGAGGACGGGAACGCAGCATCCTCAATGATTCGAATATGAGTGATGTAGGATTCCGATACTAGATCTTAGATCAGTATACTACATCCCATATCCGACGCGCAGCATACTTGATCCATCAGGCTCCTTCTTTCCAAAGCAGCTTTCAACAATGCGCCTCTTCTCGTCCTCAAACTTCTCCGCGCGGCTCATTGCTGCACCTGTCGAAGCGGAGCCTCCGTTACGCATCTCGGGAGCTGGTCTGGACTGTTGACCTGCTGATCCGTTCGGAGGACCGCGCACGCGCCTGTTGGGATCATTGATATTCATGGCGGAGCGGTGCGGCGGGGACAGGAGGTGGTAGAACTTAATCGCACCGGTGTCCGTGTAACTCCAGATGAACCGCTCTCATCGGTTGCGGTGGGTAAGAGGGTTATACTTCACAGCTTTTAGGAAGGTTACACTTGGGTAGCTAAGCACCTAGGACTGCCTGGTACAGTAAGGCATTGATTCCTGCAACGATGAACCCTCGGGATATGTTTGACCGGCAGCCAATTGAACCACGCTAGTCTCGAATCGCAAATAGCGCCCGCTTTCCCACTAAGTTTTTGTCTGTCAAAAACAAATTCTGATGTCTTCGTGCATCTCCTTACAATTTGCAAGGACGAAAACTCGTCATGGCGTCAGATTCTGTCAAGATGCGCTCGGAATCTGGGAAGAAGAAGAAGGAGAAGCACAGCAAAACTGCCGCTGACAAGCCACAGCCGGAACGGTTGTTCACACCAGATGAGGATAATCTAGTTCTGAAGCCCGAGTCAATGTCGGAGGAGCAAGATCACTTAATTAAGGCCTTGAACTACAAATCTGTCACCGCACCAATGAAACCTCCACCACCAGCACAACTACTGACTCTCGTTGGCGCATTCCTCACTTCTTACGGTTTGATCAGTGCCTCTCGATCATACACCACTGAAGTGGCTGCACGAGCCAAATTGGAAGCTTGGAAATCAGGGCTAGGCGCGAAGTTACCAAAGGGCTTCCCTGATCTAGTAAATATTTACGACCATTGGTACAAAGAACATGGACAGAGGACAAAGCTTGACGAGACAAGTAGCGATGAAAATGGCGACCATGCTACCGTGCAGGCTAAACAACCCAAAAAGAGCAAGAAGGACAGTAAAGCCAAGGTGGAAGCAGACGTGACAAGTAGTAGTGGGAGCAGCAGTGGCAGCAGTAGCGACGATAGTGGGTCAGATTTAGAGTCGGAGGGCGTTGTATCTACGTCAAAATCTACCAAGAAACAAGCTTCTGCTCCAAAGCCTATGAAAACAGTAACAAGTCCAAAATCATCATCTGCATCGATGTCAAGTACAAGCTCCGATAGCGACGCCGATGACGAGAAGGAAGCCCCTGGCGCTAAATTGCCCTCTGTGACACCCACTGCCAGCAACCCGATTAACAAGCTGAAACGAAAGGCAAGTTCCAGTGGATCGTCAAGCTCAGAGACTGACTCCGAATCCGACTCGTCGTCATCTGATGAGGCTGAAGCACCTCCAGCAAAGAAAACAAAGGCAACGCCCGTTAAGAAGCAATCTGCATCCGTCGCCGCACCGGTTCCGAACAAACCCTCTGAGGAACCAGCAATAAACTCCTCATCATCCTCAAGCGGATCTTCATCCAGTGACTCAGACGATCAAACCCCGGCAAACAAAGCTCTCCCTACATCGCCGTCAGATTCTAGCTCATCCAGCAGCGACTCGGATGCGCCAGCACCAGCCAAACCCTCGAACTCGACAACCGCCAAAATCAACAAAACCCGAGCGGCAACCCTACCTGACGACTCCCTCAAGTCTTCAACCGACTCCAGCGCTACCCTGGAAAACCCTTCCGCCAAGAAAACCTCCAGCTCAGACACAAGCACGTCCATTACTTCCTCATCATCCTCCTCGCCTCCGCCCAAGCTCGAAGCCCCATCGTCTCAACAACTCGCCAAAAAGCGCAAACGCTCCGCCTCCCCCACAACGTCCGCAGCACCAGAAGCTTCTACCCCTGAAGGTCCTCCCACCCAAAAACCTACCAAAAAGCAGCCAAACGAGCGATTCAGCCGTATCCCCGCGGACGTCAAAGTCGACCCCAAGCTGGCCTCGAACGCGTACATACCGAACGATTATGCGGATCGCGCGTTCAAGGATCTGAGTGTGACGAAGGGGAAGGGGTTTACGAAGGAGAAGAACAAGAAGAAGAGGGGGAGTTATAGGGGGGGTGTTATTGATGTGGAGGGGAGTAAGTCGATTAAGTTTGATTGAGAGGGGAGCTGTATGTAGGCTGTGTTTTGTGGGATAGACGATGGAAGATTGGAGAACGAACCTTGGAATGCGGGATAAGGCATAGAAGTACCTCCAAGGCCTCTCGGGATAATCATAGTCATTGTTCCAGAGTTCAGGAGCTAGATATTAGTACCATAAGCTTACAGAAAGTATGAAACTAGCCTACTACATAGATCTCTTCCCCAACCCCACCATCCCTCCCCATCAAAACCAAAACAACAACTCCACCACCACCATCGTTTCCATCCTCGTGCGAAACACATGTAGCTCCCTCCATCACGTGTCTAACGCACGCAATTCGGTAACATAGACATCACCAGCCATGAACCCAAAACCTATCTTCCATCAACGGAATGGATTTTTTTTTCCATCATCGATAGGGCCCCCTTATTGAGAAAGAGAGCCAATGAACGGATTAATCCGCATCTGGGGGTCTTGCATGTCATTTATTTTCGGCGAGAAGGTGTTATTTTTCAATGACGGGTTATACAACGGTAGAATAGCGAGATGATTGATTTGAAATATCTCGCGGTCGTTTTTCGTTGCGCTCTCTCTTTTCTTACGCGTGCCCAAATTTCTACTGTATTGGAGCTGAGATGAGCTAGGGGAACGTTTCGCTGTTGTTTTCACTTACTCTTTGGCCTGGGTGTTTTCGAATGGGGGGGTCTGGAGTGTGATTTAAGCGGAAGAGATGGGTGGGTTGGTGCGTTGTTCGTGGAACCTGGGGGTTTTAATTGAGGATGGGGCTGTTTGAGCCATGGATGGAAAATTTCAGCGTGTCCACGAAGACTGAGGGGCTCGTCGAGCAATAGGGGATGGTAATGTATTTCATCAATGGACGACGAGAGTCCATGGTTCGCTTGCAATATGTAGTTGAATCTTGATTTGTTGTTTCCATTACGGAAATAAGCGCTAGTAGAATCCTCTATCTGGATATTCCGGTAGGTGGAAGAGGGGTTTAGATTCGATGTTATGGTCTCCGAGGAAGGGCTAGGTCATGAATCCTCATCCACATAACTAGTGGTTGTTTGGAGTTTGCTCTGTTCGATAAGAGCGCTGATGGATGGCTAGCAATAGAAATTTATGAGCAGCTGTTGAATGCTCAATCACAAGATCGTGTCTGGACTGTGGAGGATACGATTACGTCCAAGTCGGCAGGCCGGTCTCGCACTATTCATTCATGCAGTTGCTACTTTTCTTGGTCATCCAAAGCCGCCCTGGCTTCGGTAACAGATTTCTTTGGGAGTGGCTTCGCTGAAGTGGTTTGGAGATCTTCGTTTCGGAGTGCTATGCATCTACCGATTGTTTTGCAGTTGCCGCAGAAGTAATGGTGGCAACTCACACAAGCTTCGGCCTGGATAGCAAAATGATAGGGTGTACGGCACTGGCAACATATTCGTATTATGGAGCTTGGAACCGATTGTCCTTTTAGGGTGTGTGATTCTGCTTCGTCTGTAAAAGGCGTTCGACCCTCGGTCCTGGCTATTTGTCGGAGCTTGTTCGCTATTTTTTGGACCATTCTTGGCCGCTCGAAACTTACAGCTGTCAATAATGGGGTGCGCTCGGCATCGTTCACTACTTGCAATCTAGCCCCCCAGCTTAGTAACTTGTTCAATACGTCCTCTCGACCCATCTCGATGGCTTCAAACACTGGCGTCCAATGGTCCCAGGTTTGAACATTGATGTCGCTACCTGCTTTATAGAGGAGCTCTAAGATCTTGACAGAGCCTCCACGAGCTGCACGGTAGAAGGCCGTAGTTCCAGAATGGCTCGTAGCATGAATCGAGGCTCCTGCGCTGATTAATACCTCAACCACATCTTTATTGGCTACTTCTGCCGCTATATGCAGTGGTGTAAGAGCCCTGGTCCCCATTCTAGCCTCGAGTAAAGCTCCCTTAGCAACGAGGATCCTGACTAGGTTTGCATGCCCAGAAAAAGACGCAACGTGAAGCGCGGTCCAATCATTGAACCCAAACGGACCATGTTCTACAGGGTGGATGCTGTCGATTCCGGTCTCGAGAACGCTATCGTTGACGTCGACTCCGGTTTCCAGGAGGTATTCCACAAGCGGCTCAAGACCGAATAAAACTGCGTAGTACATTGCCTTGATTTCTTGAACAGTCGAGGGAAATTGGTAAGCTTGTCGCCAGGAAGCGTAGTGTTGCTCTACAAGGTCTGTGCTCAGGAACCATCGCAGACTCCTTATCAGCTCATCAATACTGAGGCTGCCATTATCTAACGCCCTCCTGACTTGGACATGCCATTGTTGAGCGGCAGATCTCAGAAAAGGGTATGCTTGTATTCGCGTTTCTAGATCGGCTTGTGATAAGCACGGTAATTTGAAGTCTAAGAGTTGAAGATACTGAATGGAGGTCTTGGCGAGCCTTGCCACTGTATCGATCGGGTCCAGGTAGAATTCAGCTACCGGGCTTCCTAGAATACGAGGAGATGTTATGTATTCCTGAATTGAAAGATGCGCCAAGTGGACAAATGGAGACCTAGAACGCTCGTGGTGATCAACTCTGACTAGGCTTCTGCAGAGAGTAAGAACGTCCCGTGGATCAGTGGCAATAGCGTCAGAATCTCGATAGGTATCATTTGGCTCGATTGATATGGCTTCTGCGAGCTGGTCAAGGGTTAGAGGATTAGCGCTTCCTACAAGCCAACGCAGCATAGCTTTCACGCTTTCAATACTATCGGGGTTCTCTTCCTGTATCTTGTGCAGGATTTGGATGTATGTCTCGTCCAAGCCTCGTGGTAGATTCCCAAGTGCATTCTTTATAGCTCTGTCAGAGTGCAGGCGTGATAGCTGATCAAGTTGGATCGCGGCCCATAGAAACCTAATAGCAGGTAGATAAGCATGATTGCGCTCCGCAGATCTATAGAGGGTACTCACATGGTGCCTGCTCGATCACTAATTGTGGAGATGATTTCTGCCTTCAAGTGAGCATTCCTCAACTTCAGGATGCCCCTTGCTAGCCGATGTTCTACTTGGTTTGTAATGTAAAGACGAATGTCGTCGTCCACGTTTTGCTCTCGACTCAAAGAGATGTGGATTCCATCCTTTGCGAGAAGCTCAGTCTCTATCACCAAGTCTTCTCTACTCGTGACTAGCAATTGTACTGTAGCCTGAGATGAAGATTCGCCGTCGGATTCTGTTGCCAGTTGCTGAAGGCCTCGGGCAAACTCAGCTACTTCTTGACATTCATCAAGAGCATCAACTACAATGATGGTCCGTTTGAAACGGTAAGATATTGATTGCAGCAAGGCTTTGAGATCGGATAGATTTAGGGTTGGACTCGTACTTGTTCCTTTCTTGAGCCTGTGGTAAATTCCTTCGATGTCATTCATGCAAGAAGCGTTTTGTTCGTAAAGCTGGTAGACAATGGTAGACAGAAATGTTCGAAAGGTCTGTTTGTCTCGGTTCTTATGGTCACAAAAGAAGTATGCTAGGCCAATGTCTTTGCCCAAGCGCCTCAGATACTCAATAATAGTTGCTGCAAGCACAGTCTTACCGCTACCAGGAATACCGGAGATCCAGAACAGCCCGTTGCTATTCTTCGTCCATGCATGGAATAACGGCAAATCGAAGAACCAATTCCCCGTCCCAGATTCCCGCAGCCGTAAAGCATTTTCAAAATTCTCCTCCACATTGACATGGACTGGGCACAACCATCCTAATATTTCCTGTTGATCTTTGCTGCACTTCAGCTCGCTGACGTCTTGCGCTATTGCGTTGGTCTGATTTTCAATTCGCTGTACAACAACTGCTGTATCCACAGATAGTGCTGCAGTAAAGGTATCTTTAAGCCGGCGAAGCCTTGCAAGAAGCGTCTGGGTTGCCCCCTCTTTCAGAGGCCAGAAAAGGGTTTTCCCAAAATTGCGTTTCCGTTGTCCAGATACCTGTTGACATGTTGCGACAAGCCCCTCGATTTTCTGGAGAACTTCCAAACTATCTGTTATGGCGCCGCTGTTGACTAAGGCCTGAAACGCAGTTGACGCTTGACCACTGCTTTCCTTTTCCACGAGCGTCTGCAGTCGGTCGAACAATATATTCAGCCCAGCAATCTCACTTAGGAGACAGCGAAGTTGTGTAGGAGCTTCTTGAACACTTTTGATATAGTGATACCCTTCAGCTAATATTGTACCGCTTAGACTGATAAGACCAGCGGCTCCGGCAGCTATCGACAAAGGATCCGCCATCGCGATGTGCACATACTGGTCACTGGAGTCGGGGATTAAGGGTAGAGCTTGTATTAACTCTGATATCTCCCTTGATAGCACGAATGGTGACTATTTATACTTATAGTGTGGTGGGGTGTAAGAATTAAGCATAATACATACCACCAGCAATTTATCGTCTTGCCGTCTTAGGTACTTTATGTTATTAAATTTTCATGTAGTCTACAATGATTAAAACGAAACAACAAACATCTGTGCAAAGCAAGATCAATATAGAAAAGATAAAGAATTAATTGTTCAAACTTCAGAAATGTCGAAGAGCACAGTTGAATAAATGGAAGAATTCACATGCGAGACATGGTCGGTGAACGAAGATGCTTCACTTCGAGATTCCAGGCGCCTTGTCTTATATGTTTCATTCAGAGTGGGCTCTGGAGATTGAGATGGAGATGGGGACGGTTTGGTCATAAGAGGGGGAGCGGGGTGCGATAAGGTAGACGTACGGTGTATGAAGTGGAGGTGTAAATGAAGTGGGATAGCACAGTCGATTAATTACTCTTCTAGCTTAAAGTAGCACTCTATCGCGAAACATCCTTGTGTATCTGTGTCTAGGATAAGGGTATCACCGCCGCCCCTTGAGCCCTTGTAAACTCCGTCGCTAAACGCAATGCAGCACATCTAAGAGTTAATTGGAAGCGTTTTGAGGGAAACCATAGCCAGGCCCTCTCACTCTATCTGTCAAAGTTCTCTGATCAAAAGAAGGTTCTCAACAGCTTCCCGAATCAGCAGAAGTGTAATTGGTAGATCCTGTAGGGCACATGGTCTCATTGCACTGTTTGGCCAAGTTCGCATTCGGGATCCAGACTGGGAGGGCGTCGGTAGCGTTGAGCACGTTGCCCGCGGCGTCCTTGGCCTCAGCGTACACGTAGCGGTTAAAGCCCGCGGGACTCAGCGTGATGTTTGTCTCGAACCCGGTCTTTTCGGAGCCGCCCGCAAGATGGAAACCGGTATCGGTGCTGTTTCCGGCATACACGCTCCAACTCTTGACGTCTGTCGCGCCGTTCCAGGACATGTAGGCAGTGATGGGCGCGGAGCAATTTTGCGCGTAGGCGACGACATCTGGTCGCGCGGTTGGGTAGCCGGACCAGGGGGCGCGGAAGGCGCGGTAGCTGTTTTGGGCGAAGCGGGCGTGGTAGAGGACGTCTCCGTTTGGGGCGTACTCGCTCAGAGCGGCGTCGGCACCCCAGCCGAGGAAGCGGTTGCCGTTCGAAAGGAGCTGGAAGGAGCCTTGGCTTGCGGATATGTGCCCTTCGGGATGGATGTACTGTTCTAGTAGCGCCGCGGTTTTCTTGTCCGTATCCAGGGATACGATCATGCCCGAGGAGGCGCTGACGGTGGTGGGGGATAACCCCCCATCGGCGCCATTGTCGAAGAGAGAAATGTTGGTCACAGAGCCGGAGGTGCCTTGGAAGCGGGCCATGTGCTGGCGCGAAAAGTTGAAGGAACCTTCATTGGTAAAAGAGTTGTTCTTGCCGCCAAGACGCCAGATGACATCACCCGGGTTCGAGCTCTTCATGCCAGCAATCTTGTATATGGCATCACAGTGACGGGAGGAAACCATGTAATCACCGTTCTCGTCCTTGTCGATGGAATTAAGGTGGAAGTAGTCGAAAGGTTTGCTCTTCGTGTCAGCTTTGGGGTCAAACGGAAAAGTGCTCTCGGTGACGGGAATGTGATCCAAGGAGCACCACTGGAACGTTTCGTTCCTACTGGCAATGTCGATTTCCTGGAAACAACCTGAGACCGCAAATCCATCTTTGGCACCACCGATAGACGACAAATCTGCCGGGACAGAGTGGTAAACATCCTGAAGAAATATTTCTCCGTTATATCCGTTGGGAGTATGCAGCTCATGAAGATCTGGACCTTCCAAATTGTTGACAGCAGTGAAATTGTCACCAACTGGGTTGTACGTTTTGTCGAGGAACTTGATAACACCAGCCGTAAATCCCGCGCCCGATTGTGGGTCACCGTCATTGAAGCAAAGATGATCTCCCGAACAACCGAGGTAGTCGCAGACATGCAGGTCCATGGCTCTGTACTCGACACTATCAGAGCCTTTCCAAACAAGGGTCTGGATTAAGTCAGCACTCTGCACTGCCGTGACTGGAGACGATTCACTTACCCCGTCGCTCTCGAATATATGAGGGCCGCCAAGAATGGCAGTGTCCCCGTCGGCATATGGAGCTACGAAGATGTATCCGGGATCCAGTTGGTTGGGGCTGTTGTTGGTTCTTATGTCTAGGGCAATTGCTTGCTGGCCAGCTTTCTGTTGATCGTCAGCAGCTGGGTCTCTTCCATATTTTCGACTACACTGTTCACAGGGATACGCTTTTGATGCTGGAAGGGGTGGAAGAAGAGCTTGTGAATATTACTTACAGTCATGAACGTTTGGAACTGAGCTTGACCGAGGCCCAGTAGAGCAATCACTGCAACCAAGTATCGAGACATCTTTTGAGACACCGATGTAGAGCAGATGGTAGAGTGCAGATGCTGAAGTGAAGGTCAAGGAAGTTGGCGGCGCTTTTTAGATGAGCCAGCCGAAACCAACACAAGCGTGGCGGGGGTGAAGAAGTGAATGAAGTGAAATTAGATGATAGGGAATGACAACGACTTAAGAGATCTATTTCACGCTGCCCGCTGTAGAATAATGAGGTACAAGAGAGTGGACGAGTTGTTTGCCAACGACTCAAGGAGAAGAATATATACTTGAAGAAAATCCGTGTCGAAGGAAGGATGAAAAAGACAAAGATAAATTTGGGGTATCCTAAATCCTGAATCCTGAATCCCGAATCCCGAATCCCAAAAGAGCATTCGGGACTCCGCCTTATTCCTCAGCCCGGTGAAATTGTCAAGTTGCAGTGTTTCAAGATCAGGGGCGGGGTGGGCCCAGGGCTGCGGGTTTGGACCCACCAACGACATTCATTTGGAGCATTCGAAGCTTTGTCATTTATTACCTGTACCCCTACCTCCATCCTTGGGCTTTGGCGAGATCACGAGAGCATCAGGAAAGGGAGGTACTTTAGGTATGTACCTGGAGGCTGAAGTCATCTTCCAGGGACTTCTACGAGCGATATCATGAAATCAGCGGGCGGTCTAAAGTACTCGTAATCCGGACTCCGGAGGGGCAAAGAAGCTTCGTTAATCATGATGCTGGACGTTGCAGCCTGGATCTCTGTTTGCGCGTACGGAAGTACTCTGTAAGTGGCTGTAGGTTTTGCATGTGTAATATTCTACATACTACGCGTACAGAGTACGGAATATGTTGTTCAGCTTTCTGTGCTTATCAGGCGTGGGGTCGGGCCAGCAAAACCTTCGGATGTTAGCGGACCGCTGCGCCATACAGCCGCAGTCATGGCAAGTTCCGTGGCGAGTACAAGGCATCAAGCGAGATTGGGAGGACAACCGCAAGACCAGCCTTACGATCATCTTTTCTCTGTTCTCCAATCAGGATCTAAAAGTCGCAACTCGTCACCTACAGCCTACAGGGCTGCAGAAGACAGCTTGGGGGGAATCGATCCGTGCACTAGTTCTAGGTAGTGTCTCGGCCCCTCATCACTCTGAAGTCGGAACTGAACTGGAACTGGAGCCGGGAGGTTGTGGCTTCGTGATCAAGGTTCGTTCACACAGCACAGCAACAACAGTCTATCTCGGGTCTATCGCGTGGCTCAAGACTCTAATTTAACGATGACTCTGGACTCTGCAAATTGCAGGTCGTTGAAGGATTCCCACCAATATTCTACCTGTCAAGCTGTCGTGCTGATTTGAAAATAGCTCACGTAGGTAGGCAGTGGGTGGTACGCAGCAGCACTCCCACCGCCTCGACAATGCCAGCGCAAGAGGACGTCGGAAAGATCCAAGCAGCACGATGCAACGACAATCGCTTATAGGAAAACTCTCACGGAATACTTGGTTTCAGATTCGGCCAGAGTTGCAATTTTCCGTGCTGCATGTGCATCGTACATCAGGCGTTTGCTAATACTGCAGAATGGCGTGAGCAGAACACATCCTCTATCTTGTTTGTCTGCCGGGACCTCGCACTCCTCTTGCACCAAGTACCAATCAACCACAATCGCTGCGACCGGAAATCTGACCGGTGGAGATTGCAGGAAGTATCATCGGATACGAATTTCAAGGCAAACGAAAGCTTTGGTCACATTTCAAGGATGCTTTACTCGCCAGATAGGCTGTAATAGCATCATGGGAATCCCTTACATCAGGCTACCTGCTCCCCGAAGTGGCCAATGTGAAAACCCTGGCAGGCCGCAGCAGCTCTGACCGTATGACGCGGAAGCATTGCTTTGATCCAAGACTTTTCAACACATGATCACATCTATGGCAAGACACCGTACTTGTTTTTCGACGGAAGTCCGCCGCACTGGAGCCGACCAAATCTCGGATGATGAGCCACGCTAGGCTTCAAATAGCTTGAAGTAACTGGGAAAGGCTAGCGTATTAATCCTCCGAATCCGAGAGTGCGGCTCCGTAAGTAAAAGATTCATCAATTCTTGTTGTTGAATTCGATGGCCAACGCAATTACAACGGCCCAGCTACGTCATCTTAGCAATATCAGGTGCCAGATTTGGCATACCGCAACCGCGTCGACCGTCTACAGTGGCAAGAAAGCACTGCCTTGAGTAACTGACCTCAAGCGAAAAGATTGCCACCTGTACATGGTTATGGTTGGTGCTTAAACTCAGCACTCGTCAGCCCTCAACTTACGACTCACCCAAGATATATTTGATTCAACTGATTTACAACTTTGGTATGGATACGAGAACGTCCAAGTAGCGGACGCTCTACGTCTCCTAGCAGACTACCTATTCAAGTTTATCGACCGACTTCTGACACGATGATGCTCGCACAAAGCTTGTGCCAGTGGTCAATTCCCCCCAAAAACGCTTGGAAACCCCTATCAGGTTCCATGCCTATGCTACAGCAACCTCAGCACATGTTTCTTACATGGTTGGTGGGCATTGGCTCCCTACACCCTCATCCCTTCTCCACCAACCCCCATCTACCTTTCCCACTTCACCATACACACCGTCATCGTACCACGGCACGCCCAGATGACAGATGGTAGTGTATCTTAGGGCTAGAGGAGAAAGCTAGGCCCGGGGGGCGGGGCCGGGGCTGGAGAGATAAAGGAGTTGGGTGGGGGTTTAGAAAAATCAACCTCTACGTTTAAAGAGTGCAGACCTATGCGGTACATATGTACATAGCAGAAGCACAGCTTTAAAAAAAACCCAAACAAAAACCGACACGTGTAAAGACGCCGTACCATCTCCCAAAGAAAACCACCCACGCCGCGCATCAAGAACATCCTCCTCCCTCAAAATTCCCCACTACAGTAACCTTCAAAAAAAACCCAGCAAGCACGCACACCCCCTCCCCCCTCCCCCGTCATATCTCTCCCTCCCCCTCTCCCTCTCCCTCTCCGCACTTCCTCTCCGCTCTCCCTCTCCCTCTCCCTCTCCCCCCTCTCCCTCCCCCGCCCCAAGCTCCCCCCTCCCCCCACCCCCACCCAGTTCCACCGCCACACATCCATCCATCGCCTTGATATATATTTTATTTTTCTCAATTCCAGCTTGAGACGATTTTGTGTTCTCTGCTGTGTGTGTGTGTGTGTGTGTTGAGGTTGAGGTTGAGGTTTGAGGGGGGGTTAAGGGTTGGGGGTTGGGGGTTGGGGGTTGAGGGTTTGAGGGTTTGAGGTTTGAGGGTTTGGGGTTTGGGGGTTGAGGTTGAGGGTTGCGGGGAGGGGTTTGAGGTTTGAGGGGTTGAGGGTTTGAGGGTTTGAGGGACGATGAATGGGATAAGCGGTTTTTTGTGAATAAATGAGTAAATAAATCAATAAATATAATTGTAATTGTAATTCATACACCCTTGTGACATCGGTTTAGATCCGATCCATGGGGGAAACTATGCTATGTGTATCGAACGGACAAAACTCTCTGAGGGAGAAAATCGCTCGCCGACTACACGATGACTTCACGTCGTCGAAACAATAAATTTGACACTATGTTATCAGTAATGAATCTATAGCTTCTATTCAGCGCGTGACGCTCAAGTAAACTCTTAATGAGTGTCTGTGCTGTTTGATTATGACGCATCGTCTTTGCTCTGCTCTTCATTGACGATATTCTATACAACGATGTCTCGATTCGATTCTCGATTCAAAGATGAAAGACGTTTTCTTTGCATTCATGATGCTCGTGATTATAACGTAGAGACTGTGTTCTCTTGCTCAATGATTGTCATTCATTGAACAAAGAAATATGTGATGAAAGAGAGATGTGTACGATGAGAAGATAGAGTGCGATTGTATTGAGTAACTCTATTCTGCTCTTGAATTGACTTGTGTCACGTAGACGTTGAATGAATTGTTGATATAGACGTGCGATCGCAATCGTTCGATGCATGACTCTGATCGATAGTAGAGAATGCGTTCTGATCGTTCTCATAGACTCTCAATTTTTCACGTAGATAGATGTATGACTTGACGTCAAGTAAAGAAGATGAGCTCAAGTCTCTTCAGTATATCAGCGTGATCGACGAGTCACTACTTCTTCGAGCACTGTAGTCACGACTCTCAGACTCATCATTTGAGATGACTATTCTATCTGATATCTTTTCATCAATTACTCGACGACACTGTCGATGTGATGAAGACGTTTCGATATCGACGCAGTCGACGAGTCGCAAATCCTTCGATCACTTGTAGTCACAACTCGCAGACTCTTCATCTGAGTTGTCTTTTTCACTAGTAGTATCTTCTCATCTCTTACTGACATCGACATGTCATTAATCTTCTTCGTAGATCGATTGTGACTGTTAGGGAGAGTGTTGTCGCGTGGGTGAAAACTCTGCACGACGGCTTTCCTGATCACGCAACGTCCTAACATCGTTCGAACTGCGTCGGATTGAGATCTCTTGGCTCTTCTGACTTCTATTCGAAACAGAATAGAATCAAAAGGTTCGTAGCCGGCACCACGTACAGGTGAATCTCGTTGCCAGCCATCAATAAATATAAAAGAGATAGAAAGAAGATAGAAAAGAAATTCTTGTGGGCTGTTTAAAAGGGGGTGGGTACAAGTAGGTGGGCGAGATATATATAATGCCTACTCCGTCTGTCTGTCTGCTACCGAGGGGGGTAGGGGAGGGAGGGTGCGTGAGAAGTGGGCGAAGAATAAAAGCGGAAAAGGATGAGCGAGTGATTTTGTGATGTGTTGTGTATATTGCGATAGTGATGGATCGAGTCTAATTCCAAGAGGTCAGAAGAAACAGAATAAGAGTTTCGAGGACAAGCAATTGGGTATCGTAGTATTCACAGCGCTCGCCTGCCTGCACCAAACGCCCCCAAAGAACCAGAAACCAGAAACCCGAAAAGGACCAACTCCTCCTCAAGCCTACCCACTCCCCACCGCGCCCTGTCTACTTCCTCCCCTTCCTCTTCCCCCTCCCCCCTCCCGCCACTGGTGCATCCCCCACACTCACCACCCCCTCCCTCACTTCCTCCCCACCCACCTCCTGCAACTTCTGCCCGCCACTAATAAAAAATCCCAAATCTCGATTCTGCTCCTCCAGCTCCGTCATCTCGGTCTTCAAACTCTCAACCTGGCTGCCCAGATGCGTGATGCGCTCCATGAGACTCGCGTTCACGGTCTTCTCCTCGCGCCACTCCTTTTCCAGTTTGCGGGCCATGCCTTCAAATTTATCGGCGCGGCGGGTCGCGCGGTCGCGGTCGCGTTCCAGTTGCGGGAGGGTGTCCTTGGCTAAGGTTTCGTGCTCCGTTCGTAACCTGATTAAATCGTGACTGGTGCTTTCTGCCAGCGCGGTGGCTTTCTCCGCAGCCTGGCTCGCCCGTGACGCTTTATCTGCGGCCCTCTCGAGGATTTCCTCGAAATACATGCGCTGGCTGTCCAGCTGGGAAGTCAGGAGGTGCGTGTATTCCTGGCCGATGTTGTCGAGTTTTTCGCGGGGGACGTAGTCGTCAAAGTCGTCGTCTCGAGAGCCAAGCGCAGAGTGGTTGGGTGTGGTATTGGGGGGCAACTGCACGAGTTTGCCGTCAGATTTGGATTGGACGATACGGTGGACGTAGCCGTCGGATGCGTAGTCCCAGATGCGCTGGGTTGTGAGGTCCATAGCGAAACAGTGGGATGATTCTTCATAATGTGCAAAGGCGTGAGCAGCATCATAGCGGCCGCAGCCGACATTACCGCAAATTAGGCAGATCCACAGGTTTTGGTCTGAGCGACAGATGGTGCACTCATTTAACGCTGCATCTTCCAAGGAAGTACTGTGTATGCTTTTCCCCGGATCGTCTTGGGTGTATCGGCAGACGGGGCAGCCGCTGCCGCGCCATTTTTTGAGACATGAGCAGTGGAAGACATGTTGGCAGAGGATGGTAAGGAGACCGGTGGATTCGTCCATGCGTTCCAAGCATACGGGGCAGGTTGGTAGCTCGATCAGGGCAGGTGTTGGGGGTGCTTTAGGTTTTGTACTGCGGGATGCGGAGGGTAGAGATGCTTGTGTGGTGGTGCTCATGGAGCTGGGATTCTCTGGCTTCTTGGATGGGGTGAAGGGGTCGTTTGTCATGTCTGGGAAAGAAGAGTCTTGACCGGCTATCTCATTGATTCGAAATTCGATGGACTTGAGGAAGACCACATGGCAATTCTCTGGCTAGATAGTCCTCAGTCAGCCTCTTACAACTTTCCAGGATCAACATGTGAACATACCTCCATACCGTCGAAAGCCTTGCCATTCCACTCCTTCCGCCACTCCCTGGCTTTCTTTCCACTTCGAAACTTCATGAGCACCATGTATCTGTTCCCTCTTTCTGTCCTGATCATTCGGAAATGACTGACCTCATCTCTCGTCTTTTCCCCAACAAAACCCAGGAAGTCCGAGGGCGTAAGATACGAGGGTACGGCTAGTATGCATAGCGTAGTGCAGTCCTCATCTCGATATACTGCTTCTTCGCCATCTCCTTTTCTCAGCGAACTTCGGCCACCCTTGGAGCTTTTGCTGACCGAAACGTTATCGTACAACCCCGGCGTTTCTTTAGCATCTCTGTAAAGCCGTACGATACCCCAACCCATATCATCCTGCTCGAGATCCAAGGGCTCGTATCTGCCCTTTGTTGCAAGGCCACCTGGACTGGCGCCAAGTCCGTTGTTAATGTGGCCGTGATGCTCTTCCTTGCTCTCGTTCTTCTGTGCCCCTCCTATCTGTGCCATATCGATACTCTGCACGGCGATTTTGTCGTACCGCCAGTCATCGATCCTTAATGTTGATGCCTTGGCCGTTGCCGTCTCTTCCTTCCCGTTACTTATGTGAGGAACAAAGTCACTTGTTCCTTTTGGACGCAGCCCCGGCCTTTCCGGACGATATTCTCTGCGACCACCCTGCTCTAGATATCGAGCGACAATTAAGTGTTGAGGTCCCTTCTTCTCCGACTCTGTTGGCTGTTTTCTTGTGCTCTTTGAAGGGATCTGGAACAAGTCCGCACCTCGCAACAAGCCGCAAGTGTTTGGGAAAGGCGCTTCGTAGAGATCAATGGCAATGTGAAAGAAAAATGACGGCATCAGTTGTCGATCGGTGCAGTATCATCGCCTTAGTAAAGGTGCAATCTGGTATAAGATGGAGAAATTGAAGGATATTACTGTGGCAAATATACGGGGGTCAAGTAAGAAACCGAGTCTAGAACATTCACATCACTACTGCACTCATCGTGGTATCAAAGGTGTTACTGCAAGTACATATGGTATTCGGAGCGGTTTTTAGATTACAGGAACGATGACTACCAGTATCACCAAGCAAGGAGAGAATTGTAGCTCAATAAGGTATGTGTCTGTTACTGGCATGAACTAAATATTGTCTCGCCACACGAAAACCATGGAACGCCTTCATATAAACCCAGCCAACCACCCGCTAAGGCGCAGGATACAGAAAAATACGCTCCATTTACTGACCACCTCGAAGTCTAAGCACCAGATGTAGCGTGCTCTCCTTCTGGATATTGTAGTCAGAAAGAGTCCGGCCATCCTCCAGCTGCTTGCCAGCGAAAATCAATCGTTGTTGGTCCGGTGGAATACCCTCCTTGTCTTGAATCTTCGCTTTGACATTGTCGATTGTGTCAGAGCTCTCGACCTCGAGCGTAATCGTCTTACCTGTTAAGGTCTTGACGAAGATTTGCATACCTCCTCGTAGTCGGAGAACAAGATGTAGAGTAGATTCCTTCTGAATGTTGTAGTCCGACAGTGTTCGGCCGTCCTCCAGTTGCTTACCAGCGAAGATGAGTCGTTGCTGGTCTGGTGGAATACCCTCCTTGTCTTGTATCTTGGCCTTAACATTGTCGATCGTGTCCGAAGATTCAACTTCCAAAGTAATAGTCTTTCCCGTGAGGGTCTTTACAAAGATCTGCATACCACCACGCAGACGCAGGACAAGGTGAAGGGTTGACTCCTTCTGGATGTTGTAGTCGGATAGGGTACGCCCGTCTTCAAGTTGCTTGCCGGCAAAGATAAGACGCTGCTGATCAGGAGGGATGCCTTCCTTATCCTGAATCTTCGCCTTCACATTGTCGATGGTGTCAGAAGACTCCACCTCCAAAGTGATGGTCTTGCCAGTAAGTGTCTTTACGACTATCAAGGCGTTAGTAATGCGGGTACAGAATCGTATCAGGAAGGAGCTTACAAATTTGCATGCCTCCACGGAGACGAAGGACTAAATGCAAAGTAGACTCTTTCTGAATATTGTAATCAGAGAGAGTACGGCCGTCTTCGAGCTGCTTGCCAGCGAAGATAAGGCGCTGTTGATCAGGCGGGATTCCTTCCTTGTCCTGGATCTTCGCCTTGACGTTGTCGATAGTATCACTTGATTCCACCTCAAGGGTGATGGTCTTGCCAGTTACTGAAGGAGAAAGGGTTAGCTAGTGAGGGTGGCGATACGACAGACGCTGCCAGGGAGCGGGGTCAACTTACGAGTCTTGACAAAGATCTGCATGATGATAGATATTCGGGAGATGTAGTTCGAGTAGTGAGTGACTTGCTGGTGTAAATATCCTGGAGTTGGTGTGAGGTTGTATGTGGATGGAGAAATAAAGAAGATGGAGGGATGAGGTTGGGGAATTTAAAGAGGTGGGAGACTCTGAGGTGTTGGAAAGAGCGGATGACACAGCCGGATTACATACGTATTCACCTAGGCGCTAAGTAGGCTACCGTATCACACAAATGGAAGTAACGAGAAATCACCATCAGCTTTTGCCACAGTGCCTAATGCTTCACAGAGGTTCATGAGCAATTTTGGAATGCCTTCATCTGTATCAACACAACCACCACCATTGAAGCAACACTCGCCATGGACAAGACAAGGTCACGGGGCAAGATAATATGAATGCATTTGTAGGAGACCACTACCAAATGCTACCCCGCTTCATCTCCTGTAGCTCTGCCTCAAGGAAACAAAAGTCAACTAGAAGAGTTGGATATAGCACCAAACATGCATGACAGTAGGTAGCTTCATCGTCAGAGCTACCTGATCCAAACCTTGGCCCAGCAATGACTCGAACAATACCAAGTACATCCACATGCTCCAGAATTTCCAAAAATCTTCAAAGATCCAAAATGTCGATTCTATACTGTTCTTCTCAAGGAAAAACGAAAGGTGTAAACTAATGCCGTAATGACAGAGTACTGTCAATCCTTTTTGGCTCATGGAATCGTGTTCATGAGGCATGCGAGTGTCTTGAAGTCATGAAATAGTCGTCCGCTGTGTGTTGGGTTCAACTTCGCTTAGTAACAAGAATATCCAAAAATCAAAAGAGGTTGGTCTACTAGGACCGTCCCAGTAGAGACAACAGCTATGCTCGAGTTGCTTATGGTGAGTGATGTCGTTGTTCCGTATGAAAGCCGTAAATATCGTCAGGTCATACCGAGTTTCAATTCGCGCGGATTACAAGCTTAGAAACAAACTTGCTGGAAAGTGAGTCAAAATCATTTCGGTCAAATGTCGCCCTCGATCGGCCTTTAAGATATGCTTCTGTACTGGAGTTAGTCCCGTGGTTGAGCGAAACTAATAGTCATGATAGCATACCATTTTGGGTTACGTGCCCTCGGACTTCGGTCATTGCCTGACATACAGATGGGTTCGATTGTAGGGCTTGGTGGTGTTTACTCGTTTCCCATTCAAGGAAGGATGGAAGCTTCTGAGAGATTGCTGAGAAAAGGCCAACGATGACACCAACCGGTGTAGACTCCATGTCATTGCAGAACTTGTTGACAACCTCCTTATCCTACATGTGATATATTAGCAATGTGCCTTTATGCTCTTCCTCGAGATGGAGCTTACTGGGATTCGGTAATGGCAGTCAAACTGCATTTCCTCCCATACGCCGAGTAATACGGACGCAACCATGAAGATTGTAGGCCAGTGCTTGAGCTTGTCGCGCGTGTAAACACTTGAGTACAAGTGTGAGAGTTCTTCCAATATTTCTTTCTGCAATTCTCGCCACTTGTCTGCCATCGCACATTTGATTTGGAAGTTGATCATCACCGGAGCTACAGTCTTGCCCTTGAACTTCGAGTTCTCATCTGTGATTTTGCCAAGGAATCCTTCCTCATCTGGTATGCCTTCAACCATGGTGACATGCTGGGTAAGGTTGTAGGCAAGAAGCAGTTTTAGGGACTTCCGAATGATGGGGGTCCTTTCTTTGAGCCAGAAATGGTAGGCTGTTTTGAGCATTTGCGTCAAGAACGGCGTGCCCTCAAAATACTCATCCACAAAATTCTCAAAACCCCCATCAATATGCCGGTCTAGGTAGTCTGACAGCAGAACAGTCGAGACTCCGTTTTCGCCGGCTGATAGCTTAGCGGTGTTGACCGAGTGTTCTTCCGGCGTATTCTGTGGCGTTTCCACCCAGTCGAGGCCGAAACATCTTTCATCACGGACAAAAACTTCACGTGCACGGATTGGAAGCATGTGGCCATATCCGTGTGTGATGAATAGCGTACGCTCCGAATCCCCGAAGCCTTTGATGTTACCAATAGAGAAGCCAAGGCTAACGTGTCTCTCGTAGTCCGCCCTCCAATCTTTCATGAAGTATCCAATCTCTTTGATGTCAATTCGGGTACAAGGAACTTGCCATAGGCGCGCGTGGGACGGTTGACACCCAGAACATGGTTCTCCCGGATCGCACTACTCTACTTTAGCGGTGGAAATCGATGGTAATGTTTCCGAGTACTTACAACTTTCTTGAGAAATTTGCAGCGAAGGCAGGCCCCCAATTTCCTGATTTCACACGCTTGTTTCCTCTGTTCCGGACGAAGAGGCCCTTTCCTTCTTCCTACCCGTTTCTCAGCGTCCGACTTCGGCGGTTGAGAGGGTCTCCTGATCATCGCTTTTGTTGCTTTGATATTGGTATTTTTCCGTGATTGCCGCCTGGTGGGTGGAGACCCGCGACCTGACGAGACAGGCGATCTCTGAGGCGATGAAGGCTTCTTGATATTTATCGGCTTTACCAAGCTTGAGGTCACGACGACAGGACGATTGGGACACTCTCTTTCGTCACCTTGGTGATACGTTTGGTCTAGGTAGTTGCCATTATCAGAGTTAAAGTCCATATCACCAATACTATCGGTCCCGGGTGAGCCGATCGCATTGGGGACCTCTACGAAACCGCTGCTCCAAGACTTGTGAGACTGCTGTTCGATGTCAGAGTACGACGAGTCGGAGAATGTTCGGCCATGAAGGGTTTGGCCTGGGTTGAAGATCGCTCCAGCTTGCAGGTCCGGGTACGATGACGAATCAAGAGGCTGGTGAGCGTAGTCGACAGTATTCCAGCCATTATCGCTTCCTGAGCCAGAAAGAGAGCGGACTTCCAGATAAGAATTGCTGGGAGAGTTTGCGGGCGCCGCCTGGTGTTGAATACTCATATCTGGCAATCCGTGTGGTGGGGAAAATCCCATGACATCGTTCTGGATTTCCTGCCAGGTGGTGAAAGTTAAACCGTCCATCTGGTTGCCCAGCGGAAGGTAGGAGCCATCCATCGGCAGACACCTCGAGGCAAGGTGTGAACTGGTTGACACGAATTCCGTGGGCGAAGTCTGGAACGGCAGTGAGTAGTCGTCGGTGAAGTGCGGTTGCGAGAACGTAGTCTCCAGCGGATATCCAAACTGCGAACCCAATGGCTGAGGGATACTCCACTCCGGCATCAACGCATGGGTCTGATGATCTATCCGTTGTTCATATCCTGTTCCGAGGGCGTGAGCAGGAGTCGTTGACCGCTTGACATTGGAGTTGGCGCTTGGATGGGGTGCGGCGCGGGACGTATGACTTTGCTCGGTGGGTATTGGCGGCCAGGAAAGCCTCGACGAGTACGAGGGATATCGCGCACTTCGAGGATCCAAGTCATACCCAGCCAGAGGGTCAGCAGACAAATCGACGGCCGCCATGGTCGGGGGTACGAAGAATGCGTATTCTCACTCAATGGCTATTGTCCGAGAGGGAGGATGATGTGATGTGATGATGAAAGCGTGAGCGAGTAATGAGGCATTCGGGAATCGGGAGCAAGTCCAGGGAATGGGCGGTGTCACCTGTAGAATACTAGGTACTGTGCACCAGGGCAGGCTGTTGAGCGTCTCGGCAACAGGGGACTAGGTGGGGGATGAGGGAGGGGGGGGGAGGGGGAAGACGGGTGCTTGCCCCAGAACGAGCGAGTCAGGTAAGAGAGAGAAACCGAACTGGAGGTGGCTGATGTTGTTGTTGTTGTTCCCATTTCCTGAGTCCTAACAGGTAAGAGTTTAGAGTAGGTAAGGTAGAGAGGATTATGGAGCAAGTAGCGGTGAAGAGCTCTAGGGTAAGGGTAAAGGTCGGTAGTCAGATAAGTAAATACAGTAGTACACAGTAGTAGCACGCTTTCCGGACCTTTTGGCGGGCGGGATCAGCAGGAGGGGTAAAGTGGTAGTCCGGAGTCGCTTTTTCCTGACGGTTGTGAGTTGTGACAAGGTCCACGCATGCGCGAGTGCATGAGAGTGGCAGTATCAAGCACTATCAAGCCAATCACTGTCTAATTCATGCAAGTAATCCCATTCGATCTTCTATGCAGAACCAATGACTCTCGTCTGTGGCGGCTACTGTGCTACCTACCTTAAGGTACATAGATGGTGATACGGAGTACGTACCTCCGGACTGTGGATTCACGCAAGCGGGGCAGGGGTCTTGTTCTAATGATTAGCGACCATTAAGGTAATTGGGGGGATTGGGGGGAACGTGACGAACTGACGATGTTTCTCCCTGCCATGTTTTTTACTTGGTTCAAGCATGCTTTCTCCATCTGCTTCAGGGTCTTAGTAGGGAGTACATACTTACGAAGCACAGAATCTGAAGAGACACGTCGGATGAGGACCCAGCATCGCATCATCGTGAGATTCTCCGCTGCCCTTGCGTGGAGCCTGCCTGGTTTCGGCATGTACATGAGGGCCCCCCACTGTTTTTGTGCAACGTTGCTTCAGCCCAGCCCGCCACCATGTTTCTTCCCCAGACTATGATGACTCGCCATCTACGACAGTACGACAGTACGACAGTACAAAGGTACAAAGGATGGCCTGGTGCGACATCTAGGCAGCTAAAGGCATTTCACTACTTCGTGAATGCCGAGACTGCATTCAGCCTGCGTATGAGTAAAAGTAAAGTACCGTACCAAGATACTTCGTAAGCACAGATTCGTCGCGCTAGACGCGTACAGCAAATGAAAGCAGTTCCAAGATAAATATAATAGTTGTACTTCGTAGGATGAATTGCATTCGAGATGTTTGTTGGGAGAGGCGATGACATTAACCGTGGGCTTAGCCTCCTCACAATGGGTACTCAGGTTTCTCGTAACCGTGCGTGTTTCGGGAGAAATTTCAAATTGGTGATGAACGTATGAGTCGATTGAAGCTGGCGAAGACAATGTTTGTCAAACTAGAACAATAGTAAGAGGCTTTTTTGCCGAAAAATGCCAAACCCAGTCAAAGCAAAGGCAAAGCGGCGCAGAGCTGTCTACAAGCCCCGGGCCAGTGTTATCACATTAGCTAACCATACACCGGTTTCACCTCAAGCGCTCTTGAAGAACTTCACGAAGAGTGTAAACATGTCTCAAGCTGGCGAAGGAAGGGAGAACCTTGTTGACACGACTAAAGTCTGCGATGAGCTTGAAGTATTGGTGTCCGACGACGACAGCGCCGACTACATTTACTCCGAAAGAAAAGTACCCCATGGAGCTCAAGAAAATAGGCCACTCGTTCCTGACTTCTTCACCTCTGCGCCGCCAATCCAAGATTTCTTGAAGACCGAGACGTCGGTGAGACAAGACTACACAGTCCAAGAATGCCTACCCTTCCTCGCCGGACTCGAAGACTGTGGCAGGAGTCTGTTTGATTACAATGAGTTCGGCGTACCGAGACTCGATCGTGACCGACATATTAGATACCTACACGATAGTTTTGATGAGCTACCGGCGAGATTCGTTGCGTTCGATGCAAGTCGCCCGTGGCTTCTCTACTGGGCTTTGACAGGTCTTTCTATACTCGGAGAAGAGGTAAAGCAATATCGACAAAGGTGGTACATAAAGAATTTCATAATAAACCTAATCTCCTCACACGGTTCTGATGGGCTACATCGACTAATCCTGTTTATGCACAGAGTCATTTCAACTTTCTCACCGATGCAGAATTCTGAGGGGGGGTTCGGAGGCGGTCATGGCCAGATCTCACATATCGCGGCAACATATGCCGCTGTGCTAAGTCTCGCTATGGTTGGCGGTGCTGAAAGTTTGGAGTTGATTGATCGTCGAGCGATGTAAGCTCTGAGGTCAGACACCGCTTCCATTATTCTAACCTAGCTCCTTATAGGTGGAGATGGCTAGGTGAACTCAAGCAACGAGACGGTGGCTTTACAGTTTGCGTAGGGGGGGAAGAAGACGTTCGGTATGGGCCATGAAGCCCGTGCCCACTGGCTGAGGGACTCACATAATGCAGCGGCGCTTACTGTTCGATGACCGTATTGTCGCTGCTTGGGCTACCTCTTGAATTGCCTCCGAAAGCTCCTGCAAAAGGGAACGCCATCGACTCGTTCACGGATGGTCTACCAGAATACCTGTCACGGTGTATGGGAGAACGTTCAACCTTATCAACAATCAAGCTAATCCTATGTCCAGGCCAGACTTTTGAGGGTGGCATCTCTGGGGCGCCACAAACTGAGGCCCACGGAGCGTATGCCTTCTGTGCGCTGGCATGCCTCTGTATCCTTGGACCACCCCATGTGATGATCTCGAGGTGAATGCTGTCTCCGGATCAAGACACGTCTCCACTAATCCAATTTACTTCAGACATCTCGATGTTCCGATGCTGATTTCTTGGCTTTCTTCTCGGCAATATGCTCCGGAAGGGGGCTTTGCCGGTCGGACTAACAAGCTTGTCGATGGTTGCTATAGTCACTGGGTAGGAGGCTGCTGGCCATTGTTAGAAGCATCATTAAACGGACCACAAGAAGCAGGGCAACCTCAACGTGGTCTCGCAGGTACGATGTACAGTCGACAAGGCTTAATTCGGTATATCCTCTCGTGTTGTCAAGGAAAGCGTGGAGGGTTGAGGGACAAGCCGAGCACGTAGGTTCCTGAGAACGTCCTTCGACTGTCAGCTACTAATCCAGTCTCGAAGACATGTGGATACTTACCACTCATGCTACGTATTGGCAGGGCTTAGTTCTGCGCAACATTACATCTATTATTTGAGTGGCAGAGAGACAAGCGATTCATCCCCCCTGGAATCGGCACGGCACTGGACACATTCGAATCATATCCCCTCTCTGCGAGCCAACCCAGAGGAAGAGATTTTTGAACCGGAAGACAGGGTGAAACCGATACATCCCATATACGTAATTCCCTGGGCTGCTGTTGAACAGACTGAATCGTGGGTCCAGCAAAGGAAAGGATTTTAAATGATTATCAGTATTTCTTTACGGGCATACGATGTTCGATAGGAACGATACTGGTTATATACCCTACCTTAGTCCCAGTATTATCTGTCACCACTTGAAGACCAGGACGGTGGAAGTATCTAGTTCGGTAATCAACTCCTGTGCTCGCTACTGTAGACTCTGAATATGTGGTCCTATTGAACCTTTACTCCGCACAGTTTTAAAAATCCGTGCAAGTTGATGTAGAATGTTTCCGTCTGATGATCCTTAATCTGCCTTGATCATCACCACCTCTAACGTTCGCTTTGTTAATCGTCATTGCAAGTCTACCTTATCTACAACCCGGAGACGCAATGGTGCTGCAGTCTCTCAACACTATGCCGTCAGCGCAACGGGCTGATGCAGCATCGGCGTCTAGCTGCATTGGCTGCGTAAACGAATCCTCGTGCAAGGATTGCGAAAGGATCTCAATAATCTCACCTACGCTCGGCCTGGAGATCGAGAACCTTGCGACACGCTGCAATCATTCTGAGAGGGAAGAACATGCCTTCGAGAACCTTTGTATCAGAGTCGATGCCAGGTCCACTACCCCACCGGTTCCCAACGCAATATGTGGGCACAGGCGCTACATCTGGTATATCTATAGCTGGGACCGATCTCACGGGACTCGCCGAGCCCAAACGAATTTCACGTCTTAGAGAGCCGTTAGCTACGGAGCACACAAATGATGTCCGTGTTCGATAGCCGTTCCTGGACTTCAGCGCATACGTGGAGTGTCAAGCGCATTGCCAACTCATCAACGCATGCATTGCTGGTCAAGTTGGAAATAATACGCCCAACTTTGCTTGCCTGCTTATCCAATACAACACGAGGACAGGACGAAAGTTACGGCTTGAACGACCCTCGATGGGCTGACCTAACATACCTACATCACGAACATCTCGCATCTCGCAAGGCTGGTCCCTTGGCGGCGTTCGGTGCGCTTATTCAGGACTGAGAGCGGAGAGTCAATGTTTGGGGATGACCCCGGCTCCAAGTTCGTCCATGCTACCACCACCTGTGCTGTTCCTGGGATATACTCCACGCTAGCCACGAAGCTGTTCTCCGCTGCGTCGGTCACTGGTACGTTAGGGCCTAATCTCTCTCCAAGTGCGCTTACTCAAGATTCTCTCGCATTAGTAGAAGAGGTCCAAACATCAACAGCGCAGCATACTCAATGAATCTACTATTCATCTATGACAATTGCGGGGTCTGAATACCGAACTCTCCGAGATGCTGCCTATGAGGAGCTCATGTTTATCAGACCGATGAGCTTGTCCGCCACTGACGCGCATGTTTAGGGTAAGACGGACAGAAAACACATGCCGAACCTGCAAGTCAATCATCGCACTTATATATCTAGATCGACGTTGGACATACATCCCGCAACCTTTGGTTAAGCCCCTGTGTGCTACACTGAGTCTTGAGGTTTTCTTACTGGCAAAACTGCTCGCCAGCGCATCGTGCCCCAACTTAGTCAACTGAGCCGCGGACAAGGACTATGCTGCAGCAACAGTTTTCATGTCCAATCTGCGTCTACCGTGAGTTTCTCCACCTTGGAATTGACTGTCGGTTGAGAGCATTTGCATTGATATAAAGTTCCGCTGGAGTCAAGATTCCGAGAGCTTGGGTTTCCTACCACCATTACAAATCTTCCGTTTAGTATCCCACTCTAACAGAGTTTCATATCTATTGGGTCTTTCATCAGATATCGTCAATATCTAAACACAGCCCTACCAAAGATCAAAGATCTGGGTACAACCTCATCCACACTGTTTCCGTCAAGCCGGAGCATTGGGCATCAACGCCTCTTTCATAATCACCAAAGACACTTATCGCAAGGGTGACGCTTGTTGCTCCCGGGTTCCAATTGCAAACCATCTCTCAAGGCCCTGTCTAGCACACCAACATGTTCTACATCCAGTACCTGTCCAGTCAGTCCATCCCTCGGTTCTACACCCAATTGCTTCCATACTCATCAAAGTCGCACCCTATCTCAAACTGGTTGATCAGAGCGCCGTCCTAAATGTATTCGAGTTCAGGGCCTTCTATGCAAATACTGGTGTCATTGGTGGGCTCCTGTTGCCCGTCCGCTTTCCACATATCCTTACCGTTTTGATGTGATGGAGGCTCTACCCAAGTTTTCAATACACCCAATAATGCCAATGCACGTTTAAGTGCCCATTCATCGAGAGCGGCAGATCCGCCAAGGAGGGCCTTCCGCTAACAAGCGCGTTCTCTAGATTTGTGTCGCCGTCGTCAATGGCCCCAACCCATGTACCAGTCGTACGGCACTAGTACTGGTTACGCCTGCGTGGCACGTGTCAATAACCGCGAGTATCAGACCGATACAGTCTACCAAAGCGAGCTTCTCGCCCGTGAGAACGCCGCTATGCGGGCCTACCTAATATGCCAACATTTTTCTGTGAACGATGGGATGTATCCTTCGGGTCATAAGAGAGGGGCTGTTCTCCAAGGACTTCCGGTGGCCATCGGAACGGAACGACGAAGCATATACACTGAGGACCCAGATGCCTCTTCTAGCACGGGGACCCGCAGTGGTGAGAGCAGCCCGAGGAGCTTTGATGGTTCCAACCCCTATGGAGATAGCAGACGAACGAGCCGTGGTGGCAGGGCACCAAGGTATAGCCGTCAGTACTAAGGCTATGCCACCCGGCTCCGTGGACAATTTCAAAAATTTAGATAACGAAACCCCAGCCTTTCATGTCAAGTCATGCCATTACGACCCTCGCTACTACGACTTTACGATCGATATGATTTAGACGAGCCTAGGAACGAGGAAAGCTTACGAAACGATTTCCATTCGATGCCAAGCGTTCCATAATTCTATTCATTCGCTGTATACAAGGCATGTGGTGGATAGATGCTCCCACCCTTTTCACAGCATAGCGGCGGTTCGCTTCATCGGCTTAGAGATCAACGTCAAGCAGCTGTATTGTACTTTGAAAGAATTAATGCATAGAGTAACGGCAATGTGCCTTTGCTCCTGACACTGGACTGTTTCGAATGATCAAAAGTTCTTCCAATTGAGCCTTCTGTGAGAATCTGGTCCTTGGGACTCCCTGTTGTCTGACTGTAGCAAAAGGGGTTCTGCATACCCTTACCTGGTTCAGGCAAATTGGCAAAGATTACCAAACAGGCAACAACTACGATCAATGAAAACGACAACGACCTTCTTCATGTTTGTATAAGGTACTGTAGACTGTAGTACGCACAAGTGGAAGACCACCTCAGCATGAGGTAGTAAACGATTACGTAACTTAGATTTTATTGAGATGCACGCCGAAATTGAGTGAAAATCCGACATACGTACGAAGGGATTAGCGACCTATCCTGTACTTGATATCAGTATTACCTCACACTGTAAATCTTCCATTCAGTGCTCCACCCAGTGTTCCATCGAGTGCTCCATCGAGTGCTCCATCGAGTGTTCCATCCAGTGTTCCGCCCAGTGCTCCGCCCAGTGCTCCACCCAGTGCTCCACCCAGTGCTCCATATTTGCTCCATATATGTTCCATCCAGTGCTCCACCCAGTGCTCAATATTTGCTCCATTCAGTGCTGCATCCAATGTTCCATTCAGTGTTCCATCCAATATAAATCATACAAGAATAAGCAAAGATAAAGATGTTCGATCACCTGACTGCGGGTCGGGAAGTCACGTTACTGCCTTTTTGTGAACCAATCTGATTGAAGATTCACGTTTCTATGTTCTATTAATATTATAGATTTTATAGATGTATTATAGATGTATTATAGATATGTTATAGATGACGGCCCTGGGCCCCTTGACAGCTGGTGAGAAAAGAAGTCATGTCCAATCATGACTAAGCGTATCTTAGCAGAGAAATTGTGTAAATCCGGATTCGGGTGACTTCATTTCCCGTTAATGAGTTCATCCATTCACCTTCCTCAATTCAAAGCTTCGGAAATGTCTCCTTTCTCCATAAAACGAGCCTGCCCTACCGCCGAAGCCCTGACAACATGCAGCGGCTTTCTGCGCGTGTGATTGCGTTTGTAGGGTCGCCGGTCATACCAAAGTCACTGTCATGTTGTGGGGATGTCTCTACCTATAATGGCAGAGCTGCAGTACAACAGAAGTCGTGGAGCTATGGACACCTACAAACGCGTGCATTTGGAAAATGTGTAATTCGTTCGAGGAATGAAAACTATGCGGAAGCGGCGAAAAGCCTGAATCAGAAGGGTTTAGAACATGAGGAGTCAGAGCTGAACGATACTCTTGCACATGAGAAAGAAAGGCAGACCAGAGCGCCATGGCATCGGGAAGGATCGGATCTGCCGCCTGTTGCACGACAGCGCTCAGCTGGGGCGATGGTCAAGGGTGCGGAGCACTTTCAACTTTCGGTACTCAGAGCATCTACTAACCTAACTCTAGGCAAATTATTGACAACGCCTTCCCGCTTGCTAAAGCTCATACTACCTCTCACAATCAATGACAGGAACTCGGACCGAAAAGACGTCGAACCTCTGGCGCTGCTTGTACACTCTCAGCAACCCTTGTCCTACCTAGAGCGCTTGATACAGTCTGAGCTACCGACTATTAAGAATTCAAAGGGAGAGGAGAAGTTCCCCGCTATACACTTCAGAGCGGAAGACTCACAGCAGGATGAGATCAAGCCTAAATCCAAGACTGCACATGAGGAAGCTGAAGCGTTGGAGAAGGAGCAAAAGGAGCAAAGTGACCTGGAGGAAACCCATTTTGACGGACAAATCGAGAAGACTGGAATATTGAATCGAAAGAAGGAAAACGAAATCAACAAGACGCGTTTGGGTGATGGAGGGGTTGAGAGCTTCAGTGGGCTGGGTCACGAAGCGCCTTCTCCACAACAGCAAGACCGGCGGTTCGTTCGCTGGTCTTCTTCTACTGAGATCGGAGACTTCATACGTGACGCGGCTCGAGGCAAGGAATTTGCTGTAGAAATCGAAGGCGCTCCGGAAGAAATTCGAGTAGCCGTACCTTCGTTCAACGACAGAACACACTACCTACGAATGAGACTACGTAAGACATCGACAAAATTAATGGACATGGCTAGTGTCAAGCAGGAATGCGACATGGCAGCGCACCGAGGTGCACAACGCGTGGCATTGGGAGGCGCAGGTCTGCTAGTCGGATACTGGTACGTAGTTTACCGATTGACATTCGAGACTGACCTTGGCTGGGATACGATGGAGCCTGTCACGGTAAGCTTCCATGGTATGTGAATCAATGTAATGTCCTGACAGGTCGTCAGTATCTTGTCGGGCTGTCAACTCTGATCTGTGGTTACCTATGGTTTCTCTATCATAACCGAGAAGTATCCTATCGCTCGGCCCTCAATCTCACAATAAGCCGACGGCAGACCAAATTATACCAAAATAAGGGGTTTGACATACAGAAGTGGCAAACCTTGATAGATGAAGGTAATGCTCTGAGAAGAGAGATCAAGGCAATAGCACAGGAATATGACGTCGACTGGGATGAGACTATAGATGAGAAGGACGAAAAAGTTACGGAAGCCTTGAAGCAAGTTCGAGATGAGAAGAAGGGAAAGCGAAGTGGGGAGAGTAAGAAGGAGGATCAGGAGGATGATTAGTAGCAGTAATTGGCGTCCAGCATCCAGGCATGGTGGCATAAGCGTACGTCGGTCTGTCTACTGATACCCACAGTGCATTGTTTTGGAGTGGTCGGTATAGCCAAATGTGGCATTCACGGAACATGTTTCTCAATGGTGACCTTCGTCAAAGATAGTGTGCAGGTACTTGTTCCTTCAGTGGTGTACGCCGAAAGCTTTACACATGCACAAAGACACCGATTCGGCTGAGAACAAGCGATGCTTTCTGAAAGTCTTTTGGGGGAGTGTAAAGATTGGATGAAGTGATTATGCTATGCATATCGCCGGTATGCTTGATATGGACCACCATCCCCTTGTAAGCCGATTCTTCGATGTGAGTCGTTATTAAAAAGATGTCAAGCGAGGTTTCGCTCAGTTTTTTATAGATCGTATCAGATTGGACTTTTTGTGTACTTGGAAGAGTAGACTGAGAAAACCTCCGCTGAAACGCCTCTGTAGCTTAGAATTAGGCCACCTCAACCACAAAGCCATAGGCTTCTCCGAGCCTCGTCTATCGCCTCCATCGGTCCATTCAACACTATCTGGTTGAGCGATAGCCGTTTCTGGCTGCGTCATAGTACACAGAAGCTGTATATGTAGTCGCAGTGGTGTATTGTGTCGTGGTTGGGCCTATACATGTCAAAAATCAACCATACGGGAAACCTCAAGCCATATAGACATATTGCTTACCTTCGCTTGCGATATCATCTAGGTTATCATCGTCATGGAAATTACGCGAAGTTGCCCTGGCTTTGTTGCGGTTATCACGATACCGGCAAACATGGTATAGCATCCACAGAATGACCCAGTTGTCTCCATTCTGGGCTTGGCCTAAAGCATACCATCCTCTCGTGTCCTGGCTTGCATTCGTCCAAATCAGACGGACTATTCTGTGAAACGCCGCTTCCGTGTACTGTGCTGCAGCGAACGGCGGTGGTTTGTGTGCGTGTTCTGGTCTTAAGAGGGCACGGTTTTCTTTCATCTCGGTTTCGTACGCGCGGATTGCTTCTTCCTGGAATCCCTTAGCTTCGTGGGTCTTCCTGGGATTTTAGAGGCGGTTGGTTACCTTCATCAACCAGTAAAGAGCTTGGTGGTTAGGATCGTTGCTATTCAAATGCAGTGCCTGAAGGTATACCCCTTTCGACGCACTCTTAATAACGGGCATGTATGCCATGACCTCGTTTGAGCGGCTTCGGAAGATGTTGAGGATACTTCGCTATGCAAAACTCGGAGTCGCATACACTATGAATAAGCCTCTAAAGCAATCTGCTGTGCCGAACGCGTTGAAATTTTCTATCGACTCTTCACGGCCACTATTACTATATATGTTCGAGTATACACACGCTAAGCAGAATCCCGAGTCCGCACTACCCGAACAGTTCGTCTGGTAGTAGCAAACAATACCTCGATAAGCTCAGGAGTCCGCAAACATCGAGTTCTGTGCCTTCAAGTTCTCTCAAGTCAGAAGTTTCAGACAGGATGCAGCCGGGCAAGCGCTTCCGACCCAGGCATTTTCCGTATATTTCAGCAAAGGTAGCACGGCACTCCCGCTAACGCAACGCACTGAAGATTGCTTTGGCCTCATCAAGATTAGTCAACTGTGGAGTTCTGCTCGATACAGAACATTTCGTGTTGAGTGTTTTGATATATCTTGAAGCTGCTGGAGGGGCTGCAGGTTGTGATATCCTAAGCCAAGCTCATGGAACATCGTTCTATGGCGGTAATCTCGCAAGGGCTGATATGACTGATGTGGCTAGGCTTGAATGGAGCGTCAGTACGACCTGTATGTCTCGGTTCGGCAACATTGTCCTTGTGTTAGGTTCTCATGCATTTGCCCGAAGGGCACGCAGCGTGTGGAGAAAGCTAGAGTATAAGTCTTAGGAACTTTCCAGTTCCTCTGACAAAGAGCATCTGAAAACGCTTCTGATGCTGGAAAAACCGGTGCAGTCAATGTGATATGCATCCTTAAGGTCACATGACGAGGCCCGGAAGTGCAGGATATCATTCTCCAAACCTTCTTCGACTTGATCCAACTTCCATAGCTGAAGCAATAAAATAGCGAACAGGGATGCCTTGCCCTGAGAAAAGCTGTGACACACGTCATGTGTCTGTCAATATGCATGCAGCCGTGCATACCCGGTCTCACATCAATTCTCAGGTTTTCTTCCTCACCATAAACCACACTACAAACCATGCTTCACCGCCATCTGAATGTAGCACTTCAATGCCGTGCTCGAAGCGGAAAGGTACTCTGGGCTCTTTCATCTGTTTACCACGTGTCGGAACCCTGCACTGAAAGAGCGGTGGCCAGAACTTACTCAAGTCGCCATTGAAAGTGAGAAGCACCGTCGCAAATCTCTCATACTGATGTCTGAAAGCCACCCTTTTCCATAGACTTCCAGATAGCTCGAGGACCAACCTGAAGGGGAGAAGGGCTTCAACGGCCATGCATTCGGGTACCTACGATACGTTACAGGACAAAACGCCTGGTGTGGCCAGTGTTCTCGTCTCACCATCAGTCGAGTGTACAAACGCGGGATTACACAACATACGCGGCGGCTCGGGACGACGGTTGAATAAAGGATACCTCTGAACCCATGGCTTGCAGCATGTATTCGTAGCCAAAAAAGATTTCGAGACCCGCCTTCGAGAAATGATTTTATGTTGTAGAAGGCCGGCATGTCTGCAAGTTCTTGCATATTTATTCCCGCTTGCGATACTGTACGCCGAACAATCTGAACTTTCCATGAATTGTGCATTCCGGTGCTTAAGTGGGTACTGGACACCTAGCCAAGAGTTGCTGCCCAATGACTGCCACGCAAGGCATCTCATCAATTCTAGTTGACTGCTCCAAGGTCTTTGCACTGTCTCCGAAAGTCATGCTCATCGATGTATGTCCACTTAGCTTACAATACGTAAGATTTCTTTAGCCGCAAAGCATTCCGACCAACAGGAGAGTTAAATTGCTGCTTTGAAGCTCTGCGAAGCCCTAAGGGACGTCTCTCTTGGCGCCATGCCTGCTAATGTATGCTGCACTCAAGGTATTCTAGATCTAAGAGATGCCATTTATGGAGCGGAGGTGACGAATTCTAGCTCGGTGGTTCTGCTCTGGTCGTGCCCTGCCAAGATGCATGAAACTCAGGTGGCTCAAACCGACATTGTGCAAGAGATCTAGTATTTTTCCGCCGCAGGAGTAAACGTCAGATGAAGCTGGTTGAGGTCGAAGAGCGAGTCCAGCACAGGCGCTACTCATGGGGACCTGTGCGACTATCGATCTCCTTAGATTATATGGCGAAAGTAGGTCTATCATGTCTAATATATCGAAGTAACACTGAGTGAGTGGATATGACCAATGTTAGGCTGCTATTGAGATCCAAAGAAGAACTGTCTGATAGTATGGCCTATGCACAATCGACGAGCAGCAATCACCAAGGTGATATAGTTGTTTGTTGCCGAAAGAGGATCACAACCAGTATCTGATGGATTGGCTGCTAGAACAATGGGCAGATCTATGAAGGTCGTCCCCTCTCCCAAAGGTATCCTTTTCTCTTTGTCACACATGCTCTGGATTGGAATTTGATTCGCTAACTTTCTGTTTTCCAGAGTGTCCCAAGGAACGACAGAACCCATATTCTGACGTGAAACATAAGAGCATTGCAACAAGATGGCGATGTTGCTCCTTGTTTCTGTAAGCAGCCTGTTAAGCGAGCATCAAACCCTAAGTGGCAAGTAAAAGTCTATGGGTGTCGAAGAGTAGGGATTCATTTGGTAAGCACAAGACTCATGCAGTTACAGTTGATTCCTTTGTGTTAAGATACCCCCCCGTCATGGTTAGCCTCGCCCACTAAGATCAACATGTCAACGTCCTCATCTTCGCATTTCTGAACCCACCTCCTTTAACTTCATCACAGCGGAATCAGTTCCGCACCTCCTTAATTTCGATACTTAATTCCGTTGCCCATCATGTCGTCGGACCTCAGACCTGGAGCAGAAGACTTTGGAATCAGACGCCAGGCTGATCCCTACCGCCTTTCTGACCCACCTGAAGCAAGGGCTGCATACCTTTCAGGATCCGTCCTCTTGGTTACGAAAGCAGTTGAGCGAGCATGCCATATCGATTCAATGATGCTCATACACAAACAGTTCTTCTACCAAACAGTTGGGGAAGATGGAGAAGTTATTACAGCCCTCAGACATGGCGCCTTCGTGTTTCTGTACAACCCATTATCCGGTATCGTACGGACCCTTAAGAGCATAGACAGTAATGTGAATCGCTATGCATGGTTGATCAAGCGTCTAAAGATAGTTGGGAACTCTGAGCTAAGTGAGCATTCGCCATCCCCTAGTTGGAGACCGAGACACTTCAGCTTGCTAATACAATTCTCTTCAAGAGATGCACTTGGATTCTGGAGAGCACACCGACGTAGAGAAGCTTTATCAATTAAAGCTTTACTTGGACCTTTATCGTATTTGAATACTCAACCCCCTGCCTGACCTTCTTACTAACCCCTTTCTTTAGAAGACGTGGAGAAGAAACCTTACTCCGATGTTTTTCATAAGCTAATCAATCAATTCGATTCCTCGATCGCTGAAATTGAGACCCTTATATCCCTTCTCAGCTCGATTTGGGAGGAAGGCAATAGGCTGCCCGTGGCTAATACTGCTCCGACAAACTCTCCTGCCGACGCCATGATCACAGATTCTAATGCCGTTGATCTGGAGAGCGAAGGCAATGGAGCCGTGGACTCCAACGTCATCGACCTTGAAGACGAAAGCAAAGTTGAAACCGAAGGTGATAAGGGTCCGGGGTCTCCGCAGTCGCAATCAGGATCCACCACACCTACGCCTACCAATCCAGGGGCCCGTGCGCCCACTCACGGCTACGCAGAATCATACTGGAGCGAAACGTCTACCGTCCGCCCGCGTCTTCCATCCCCGCCGTCGCCCTACCGCCGAACCCCCTCGCCCAAGCTGTTCGACTACGCCTCTCAGTCCCCACCTCCCACCTTACCAAGGACTGGCTTTGGCTACAGCCCTCTCCCCCAATTCCCGCGAACCCCGTCCCCGCCCCCTGATCCCAGGACCCCGTCCTGGAAAATCTACCTAAGTAAGAAATATCGAATCGAAGAGCTCTATGTTACAGAGCGTGACCTCACCATCTTCGGCGAAGCACTTCGACTAGCGCATATTGCCCTAAGGGAGATGCAGAGGGTTCAACGGGTATGTGTGCGTCTTGATAATTGGTACTGGCGCGCCAATGAGAGTTACGCCGAGTTCAAGAAAATGTATGTGAACGCGGACCCAGAGCTCGTGGAGCAGGTGTGGGAGCATTTGGAGATGGAGAAAGAGGGTGAAGAGAGGAAGAAGAGCGAGTCGCAGGTTCGGAAGCAGCTGGGGCTCGGTGCGGTGGGAGCCGGAAAGGGGAAGCGGAGCCAGCTGGAGACGGTGGTGGAGGAGGACGAAGTGGAAGAGGATGTGAAGACGATCGGGGAGGAGATGGAGTTGGAAGAGGAGCTGGGGTTGGAGGGGGAGGACGAGATCGATATGGACGACGAGGAGGCGCAGTTGGCGCACGCTCTGGACCAAATTGCCGCCATGGAGGCACGTGAGGCTGGCCAACCAGCCAGCTTGACCGCCGCCACGTCCAGGTTCAGCCTGGATGAATAGCGGAACGGCTGGGTGTCTGTTGGGGCTTGTGGATTTTCTTGTGGCAGGATGAGAGCAAAAGTTTAGCTAAATCGAGCAGGAAGGTTGTTTTTCCTTTTGCAATTTTCGGTAGTCAGGACAATGAAATTGATGTTTTGCAAGGTGTTTTCATGCGTAATGCTGATTGTAGAAATTTGTATGATGAGATGAAGAATGAGGAAGAAGCAGGGAAAGAAGAGGGGAGAAGGGGAATAGTGGATCTAGTAACCCCGGTCAACTTGACTGCTTTCAGGCCAAGACTGTCGATGGGCGAAACGACACAGTGTCGTTAAAACACGTCGATTTTCAGGTGAGAATAAAGAGATTCTGTTTCAAGAAATCAAGACTAGTTATTGATGCGTGATTTTCAGTATTAATGAGAATATTAAGGTGAAAAATAAGTGACAGAATTTTGACTTTTACGTTTAATATAGTGAAATATAGACGTGCAAAATTCTTCCGCTGAAGTCCCCATCTTTTCATGATTTCTCTATCATTTTCCACCAATCTTCTTACGCTTTTCCCTTAATCTTCAGAAAAAACTCTTCTCGCTTTTAAATCAGAAAAACAATTTAAAAATCCTTAAACCCTCAGCTCTCATACATAGCACTCATGTCTTCATTCTCAGACTAACATCAATCTCGTCGTCACTTTTACAATCACAACCATCGCCGTACACCCCACTGCTATTTTCCTAACACGTCAAAGGGAACGAGGATTGCAATCATGAAAAGGCCGAAGGGGTCGTTTTAAAGATGAGAGAGAGTAGTAGATTGGTGTGATGGGTGCGAGATGCAGTGTGAAAGACACAGAGAAGCGAAACAGACAGTTATCGACTGAGGCTGAGAAAGAAAAAAAAAAGGGTGAAAGCTCGGGATACTCGAATGAGGGGGGAAGATGAATGAGGAGATGGGATGGGAAGGAAGATACTAGGAAGGAAGAACCTATTCAAAAAACCACATATGGTTTTGATTTCTGATATCTTTTGCGGAAGGAGTAGGTTTAGGATAGTATTTTTTTCTCTCAATATATATGTCATTATCGGTTATACGAGGTCGAGATAGAGAATGATGTTTTCTTTTCTTGGACTTCTACACGCGCTTAGGCTAGCCCTGCCTGCGTCTCACCACCACAGCTCGATAACCTACCCTCCCTTTCGACTTCTCGCTTCTCCCTTCCGCCTTCCCCCTTCCTTAAACTCTCAGGGAATACTGCGGCGTAGCACTCTCATACTTTGTTGATGTTCATGATCATGTTTGTCTTGCTATTTACGATGGGATTCCTGATTCCGATGACCGTGAGATTGGGGTATAGGGAGGGATGGGGTGGGTTGTGATGATAAGGGGTTGTCATTTCGGCAGTGGAGTGAGGGGAAGCGTGGGATAAGTTTGATTGCTCTGAGGTGAGGGCGGGGTTGTGGATGGGTATGATCGAGACGGGAGCGATGTAGCGCAGGAGACGATAAAAAGGAAAATAATACTTTATATCGGCGGTTGAACACTTCGTATCAAACCTCCTCAACAAGGTAAGAAGAGTACAAGTTGATATCTTGATGTACACAAAAATTCAACACGTACAACATGAAACACTAACACGGATTTTTTTGTGCAATGAGTAAAGTGAGGTTAAGAGATGATAACAAGTTCACATTGTCGTTTTTACGTCCGAAAGTACCCGATTTTTAAATCACAAGAAAGCAAAATTTTGATTACTAAGAACCCCTAACCCCTTTTATCTGCCTTCGTCATTCGAGAGTATAAAAGCTCGCTGTCGGAAAAAGTAAACCGAAGAGATTCGTCGACGCCTTTCGGAAGAGAAGATGTAGCTAGTTACGCTAGTAGCCAATTCGATCATCGAACGACCCAGGGTAAGACGGGATCTGGTAGCCGTAACAGTCGATATTATCGAGACATTCTCGCACAGTAGGTTGATTTGAACCGAGCGCCATGTCTTCACCCTTCTCTCCAACCCCCATCGCCAAGTGGTCCACAGCCTCTGTAAATCCCCTGATTCGAACGCAGCTTCACCCACCACGGCCTGGACTGCTGTGTCGAATAACTCCTCGAGTACTTTCGTGGCTTCTTGCTCGGCGTCTCCCTTGTGACGCTTCTCCGCCCTCACCGCTACCTGCTTCATTTAATGTATGGCCTCGGTCGCTGCATGTCTTGTCGCTCCTTCAGCCTGGACGTTGGCGGCACCTTGGGGGTCCGTGAGCCTTCCTACGATACGGTTGGCGATGCCACGTTTTTCAATTGCTGTGAAGCGCACGTTTTGTATACTAACTGTGGAGGGGTCCGGATTGAATTTTCGTAGGATTTGGACGTGGTCGCTGGCAATGACAGTAAGCTGCCTAAGATCTAGCATTCGGAAGCGCATGATGCCATTAAACCAACCGGCATCGACTTCGACGGCGTCGTTGTCTCCGTTGATGGCTTGGCGGCGTCTCGTAATATTGAAGCAAATGTTCAGGGACTGAAGCCCGCAAAGCATTTGAATGTGTGCCACCTTGAGGTACCGAGTCCAGTCCCTCGTCAAATTGCTCGGGATGTACCTCATGTTAACCCAAACGATGTTGAAGTGCAGATGGGCAACAAAGCGCCATGAAACCATTCGCCATGGAAGAAGAACCGCTTATAAACCCTGCCATCTTCGCATGGTTAGTATTATGCTATTCTATGCGTAATGTTGCTGTGGCCTGAACAGCTACAAAGGCATGAATACGTACCTGGAAATAAGCAGGCAAAATTGATTGACTGCTGCCACTGTCAGGAGAAGTCGTTGAAGAACCAGCCGTAGTATCTCCCATCTTCCTAGGTGGGCTTTCAAGGGATACTAAGACTGTGAGGATCCTGACGCATACACTGTATCATTTGGCTTTTAAAATATATTACTAAACTTTGAAAGTTTTACCCGGATAGTGGGACACGAAAGGTTTTTTCTCCAGTTCCAGTTACGGTCGCCAACCTGAGCTGCTGCTGCTTTACCCTGAGCTGAGGGTGAGGCTGCCTGCGCAAGGAGGCGAGCCATTTCCGGCCCCCCGTTTCTGCCCAAGACACAACGAAAATATTCTTCTTTCGTTGTTCTTCATAATCTAGTGCTACAGTATACTCTTGTACTTTCAGCAAACGAATGTAATGATGTTCTTTCATCATCGCGCGGACAAAATGAATCTCATGACATGAATATCAGATTAACGATCTTCTTTTGGACTTTTTCGTTGATATAAATTGCAACTATAAAGCGAACTTGAAAAATGTTGATTTAAATTGAAAGCTGAGTGAAACAAGTTTTATTTAAAAACCATCATTAAGTCTCAATCAATATTACTCAATGATTAAAGAGACTGATCATAACTCAGTCTGAAGAAGAAACTTGAATTAATTGAACGTAAGTTCTTGCAAGATATTTCCAATGATTGAAGAGAAGAGAAATTATTATAGTGCATTCAGTAGAGTTTCACTAAGACTACAAGAATCAAACTTAGACTCACTCACTGTATATCTGACAAAAATACACTTCTTTGCACTCAGACGTGTAACATATAGACATGTTTGAAGTATTAAGGCAACGTTTCAGCCACGTTTTCGACCGAGTTTGTCAGCAGTGCCGCGCGGCGCAACGTTGATGCCCGTTAGCGTAGCACGGCTTAAAGATTTCATGATTGATATGATGTGCCAGAGTAGTGGAAAGCTTCCTGGAACTCGGACGTCATGTTGAGTGATAATATGAAAAGGAGCCAGCTTGCGATCATTGCACATCAGGCAGATCTATATTTGGTGTTACGAGCTGACGAATCGCAAAGGGACCTTCATTCTTTAAGTCTGGGACCTCTTACCATTCAACATTGCTTCTTATGCTCTTCCTTGCGCCCTCGTCCTGATCTCAACACTTGGGAAGAGAATCAAGTTCACCAAAGATAGGCAAGCTGGTGAAGCCGAGTCAACCATGGGGTCTTACTTCCCAAAGTCGTGGGATCCGTCGACGGGTATCCCGGACCTTAGTGGGAAAGTAGTTATTGTGACTGGAGCAAAGTTCGTTATTGACCCTGACGGAAGTTGTTGAGTAACACACGCAAACAGCTCAGGAATTGGATACACCACAGCCGAGCAACTGGCTCGTCATGGTGCCAAAGTGTATGTGGCAGCGCGAAGTGAAGCCAAAGCGCATGCGGCGATAGAGAAGATATATGTGAATAATAAGAAAGTCAAAGCAGGAAAGCTGATCTTTTTGCCGCTTGACCTGGCCGACCTCGACAGTGTTGCGAAAGCGGCGGAGATCTTCCTCAAGCAAGAAGACAGACTTAACATCCTCGGTACGTTTTACGAATCAACCTGAGGATTCAGGTAGACGCTTGATATTGTTAGTGTTTCTAACGGAGCATAGTTAACAATGCTGGTCTGCTCACATGGGACTACCAGACCACCAAGCAAGGATTTGAGCTAGCCACTGGAATCAAGTGTGTTGCCTTCCAACCCATCACAGACGGCTACCTCAGACTAATACTATTAGTCACGTCGGGCATTTTCTGTTCACTGCCAAATTGTTGCCGATCCTGAAGGCTACAGCCAACGAAAAAGGTTCAGACGTGCGAGTAGTAACGGTACAAAATTCTGTTCCCCTCATCAAACCGCCACTAACCACCATGCTCCTCAGGTCTCCTCCGCCGGCCACGCAATCATGATGCCGGACCTCACCTTCACGCTCACCTCCGACTTCACTTACCCCGGTGTCGCGCCCTCCCCGCCCGATAGCACCGGCGTCCGCAACCAAGTCTCCCGTAACGCCGTTAGCAAATCCGCCAACATCCTCTTCGCCTCAGAGCTGCAGCGCCGCATGGACGCCGAAAACATCCCCATCATCTCCACCTCCTTGAATCCCGGCATTATCGCTACTGAGGGGCAAGCGGGACTGACTTTTGGGTTGTTGGGGCCTGTTTGGTGGCTGATCAAGACGTTCGCGAGTGGGAGTCCGGAGAAGGGCGCGGTGCCGAGTTTGTATTTGGCGGCCGCGGAGGAGGTGAGGGAGAGAAAGGGGGAGTTCGCGGGGAGGTATTTCGAGACGAGTTTGAAGGCGGTGGCGCCGAGCAAGCTGGCGAGCGATCCGAAGCGTGCAAGGAACCTGTGGGAGTTGAGTGAGGAGACGGTTGGGAAGTGGACGGCGACGTAGGATGGAAATGTGAAGGGTCAAATGGCTCGGGTGATTCCTTTGCGGGCGTGGGAGTGCTAATGTGAAGCAGTGACGGGAAGATTCTGGATGCTAATCTCTTTCCTTCCCACGTCTATTGTTGACTCTGCTGTTCAGTCACGAACCCAGCACAAAGCTCTCAAGTGTACTTGCGACTCGCTTCAGGAACTACCTGAATTTTGATCCTTCGAATATTCGAACGTATCCTCCGCTTGCTCAAATGTGAACCCAGCGGCGGCGGAATTATCTGGGTTAATGGCATACCTGGACAATCAAGACCTCTGGTATGAACTTTTCCAAGCTGGCGCCGGCGACGCACCGTCGTGGTGGGTTGAGGTGCTGACAAGCCTGGCGAGGTTCACTCGGGCGATGTCGACGCTGCATAATTACTCTCTTCTCGAAGTGAGCGAAGGACGGTATAGTCTACACACGTGCGTCCATGATTGGACGCTAGAGTATCTAAATCACCAATTAAATGCGGAGAGGTGCGGGATTGCCATTCACTGTGTGGCGGCCAGCGTGAGCTGGGAGTCAGAAGCTGACTACTGGGTGAAGAACCGTTGTGTGCTGCCACACGCCCGGCGGTTCCGACACGTTAGATCCAACGGATTGATTGATTGTAGTCAAACCGAGCCTGAGGATCTGCTTTCTTTAGCGGCTCTGTACAACGAAAATGACCTGAATGTGGAGGCGGAGGAGATAGGTATGCGAGCACTGCGAGGAAAGGAGAAGGCATGGGGACCGGAGCACACGTCGACGCTGGATACGGTCAACAATCTTGCAAACCTCTAGGCTGATCAGGGCAAGATGGTGGAGGCAGATGAGATGTATGTGCGGGCGCTGCGGGGATACCAGAAAACAGTAGGAAATGACTGTCCGACAACACAAAAGATTTCCCGCAACCTACAAGCCTTACAAGCTCGTAAATGATGTCGTGGCTGATCAAGGGAAAGGAGGTGTTGACTTTCCGGGTTGATAGCAGATTCGTTGTCGCTTCCATATTAATATGAACCACAGTGCATCACTTTATCGTGAAAGTTATGATCGTCCCAGACCCCATTCAATGCTCTTGACTTCTTCGATTTGAGATCGAGGTGACGCTTTGTAAAACGCTTGAGGCCATGTCTTGCCTCGCGGTCGAATACGGTCGTTCATGGTAGGGATCTGGAAAGAAGGGGCATGCTATATTAGAACCAGGAGTGTCAGGGCAAGCAAGAATCTGAGGTGGTGAGAATCTGCGTTTTTGAACATGCTCAGAATGCCGTGAGTGTGGCGCCGCACAGTATAGGTGTGGGAAGGTTTGTAAAGTCTATGATCATCATAGAACGAAATTTCAAGCCTCAATTTCATATGCAGCGTAACTGACCATCATTGCAAAATGATTTTGCAAAGTTAATAAAGGGTCATAATTCTCGCGCACACACGGGTTTCCGCGCACTCTAACCTAGAAAGGTTATTTACAGATAATATAGGGTTTAGCGTTCTAAAAAGGGCACTAACATGATTAGTCATAGTTAGCGTGCGCGGAAACCCAGTGTGCGGGAAGACCCCGTCACCACGCCCGTGCATACAAGTACCCCGTAGTGTGAACATAGTTAATATGTGCGTATGTTCAGTCACAGTTGTCGATAGCCGCTGGCCAGACAGCTCGTTGATGGCCGAAAACTCTCCGACCAGTTGGTCTGTCTGTATATGAATCCTCTGCTCGTCTGCGTATTTGGTTGAAACGATGCCGAACTTGAGCTCTCGCTCCGCAACTTCATGACCACTGACGCGGCTCATCACCTTCCTTCAACATGCCCGCCGGCCTTGTGTTCCGCGATGCCGATCCTTCCGAGGATTACGAGCTAGCACGCATCATGTACAATAGCTTCCTGCCGATCTGGTTCGTCTTTTCATTCTTTTGGAAATAACCCGTTCCACTAATTACCAGCCCAGGCTCCACAATTGGTTCGCATGCTTGACCGAGCCTATCCCTGCCATCTCCCGCTCCTCCGGGCCCCTCTTGCCGCTCCAAGCCCGCCGTCTCGACTTCTATCGCGCGTGGATCAACCTCAACCGAGCGCACAATGGGGATGTCATGGTAGCCTACACGCCCACCACTACTCCCGGCCCCGAGAATTCCTCACCTTCCATTCCCTCCGGCCCCATCGCCGCCGTCGTTCTCCTCCTTCCACCCCACGCCCGCCCTTGCTGGTCAGAGTCCCTTCTCGCATGGCGGACCGGCTTCCTCCCTGGCCTCCTGAAACTCGGGCTGCGGGGGTTTTGGCGCGCGGTTTTGGTGTTTGAGGGGAATGTGGGGAACATGATCGCGAAGGGACTCAAGGATGCCGATATTGAGGGCGGGAACGAGGTCAATCTTGTTTTTGTACAAGCGTGCTGTCGCAATCCGGAATGGGAAGGCGAGAGCGGGCCGGGGCGAAAATTGCTTGATTGGGGCATACGAAGGCGGTGGCAGAGGGACAGGAAGATACCTGTTTGGCTGGATTGCTTCAGTGATGATGCCGAGGCTGCCTATAAACATATTGGGTTCAAGTTACTCGGCGATTGCATGGTCGATACTGGTTGTGACTCTGAAGGGATCAAATTGAAGACAGATGCTGGAGAGAAGAAAAGAGAAGAGGGGAAAAGAGTTGCAAAGCAGAGAGTTATGGTTAGGATACCCGAGACCTAGAAGCGAACTTACAGACTTACTGCTAGTCGCTGCTTTTGGCTAGAGCTTTTACTGGAGCTGTAGGGTCCTGGAGCTGGGACGCCTTAAGCTCGGTGAGGCTTCTTTTAGAAGGTTAAAGCGCTCTAGGGTATTGACCTGCTTATAGCATCTTGCCCGAGTGTTCATCGTTCACATGTCGAGATCACTATTTATATAGAGAGGTTCTTGTACCGCTACTAAACACCTTTTCTTTAATTTATAGCCCGAGAGCTAAATATTTAATCAACGGTGCCTTTGTCATTAGAAGGGGCATGCAATCTGAGTCTCTTCACCTATCTTCAACACTATTATGAGTCCTCGCAGAACTGACAGCGCAAGTCTATGCCTCATAAGAAATGTCAAGTGGCTAGGGCCTGTTCTAGTAGCGATCTCGTTGCTGCCTCGAATGTATATCGCTTTTTCAGATATCCACTTGGGCAGCTTACCGCCATGGATTCAAAGCGGTTGAATCCGAGGAGAAAGGATATGGTCTTTGTTTCGGAAGGCTCATATTTAGTTGAATCTTCACATACTCGCGGCGGAGAATGTCAAAATAAGGTTGAATAGACTCTTCATTTACTGTCCCATCAAAAATGGGACGATCCCCTATTCTATATACACGTTCAGGGGTGGCTGCGAGCCACCTGGTCACTCCACATTCAACATAAGCCGCATGTGCGCGAGGGCCGTCGAGAGACTCAGGAAGGCACGCTCCGCAAATCGTTCTGACCTTCGTCTGATGGAGGACGATAAGCGGACCGAGTGTTCTTCCGCCAAGACTACAAAGTTTGCCTTCCGATAAGGTATCCACGTCACCCTAGGAGCGATGCCTGGAGCTTCAGAAAGAAGGATGGTGCTACGCTTATTGTGCCTAGCGCTTAACTTGTAGATAGCTGGGTCCAAAAACAAGTAATGAAAGAAGATGTAAAAAGAAGTGATGAGAAGAGTGGGATTCGAACCCACGAAGATTTCTCCACATGAATACACACTAGTCGCACTAGTGTAAGCTTAAAGAAGGCTTGAGTCATGCGCCATAACCGCTCGGCCACCTTCCCATTTAATTTATATATTGTTCATTATTCAATTTTTACAGCAAAGGCAAACGCAAACCTCAATATAAAAAAATTTCTTTAAGGTCATCGAAGAGACGGTGACACGACCTGTGTCAGATCATTCTGATCTATGTCATTATGACATCTATTCTGACACACTGCTATAATGAGAACAGCTTAAGCTTATGATTGCTTCTTCTGACCCTCATACCTCGAGATAAACCATCTGCCCCGAAATGTGAAATCGATGGGGTTGTGCTCGAAAGATCTACCCGAGAGATGTACATGAAGCGTATATCAGACTATGGTACTCGGAAGATATACTGAAAGATGTGTTGCAGCAATCGGGATAGAGAAAATTACATACCGTAAAGCCAGAAAACTTCTCTTCAGCGATCAGCTTCTCGCCTATAACTCAGGTCTCTTGATGCTAAGGCCGAAGTTTGGCACCGAGGGCTTTACCTGGCTTACAGGGTTCTCTCAAGAATGAAAACTTCGCTGGTTGCAACCATCTTCTCCGTAAGTCGACTTCGACTCGTGAGGCTGGCTGCTTGATTGATAGTACTGCTGAAACCAGTCCTTGAGGAACCGCTCATAAATCCTGCCATCTTCGCATAGTCAGTAAAACACTGCCTGATCAATCAGCTTTCGTTTCACCATCGCTTACCGCTTTCTTGTCTAGGTCGTTTGTCTTTCGCTGTGTCCTGTACGTCTGATTGCTCTTGCATGATGAAAACAGAGTCGAGCCTTTTAAGCCAGCTTAGCACAGCGTGTCTATATGCAGAGAATAAAAACGTGGGAGGAAGGACCACTGACGATATCCTAGAAGCTACGAGCAAGGAGGCTGAGGATGAAGATCACAAAGAAGAAGATCCACAATAATCGGATCTTCAAAAGTCTTTCTCTCCAATTGTCTGAGATCCTAAGATACCAAAGCCCAAAAAAAAATTCGTGTTAACTTCGAGCATAGTATCTTCAAAGCCATTTAGCGGCTTAGGCTGCTAATGAGATGTTTCCATTGTCGCAAAGAAAACAGCGCCTCCTGCCTCTGCATTTGCCTAGACTGTGGGTCGAAACCCTATCACAAAGACTGCTGGGAAAATATCACCAAACACCAACCAACAGATGATTCTGGAGTCTGCGGACCTCCATCGGACTTCCTCCAGTATCTTTGGATATCTAACCTAAGACTTAATGCCCTTATTAAACAAGCCCAAGTATTGCGGGATAACAGACCAGTAATCGAATAATATCCGCCACTTTCTTAAGTCAAACATGCCAAACGCGATGGTTCTGCGAGCTCCGTGTACTTAGGAGCTCCTTACACTACCCCTACTGAGAGGCTGAACCTATTACTTTGATCAAAGTAGATCTCCACTCAATCATGTTCAGAAATCGCCTTGATCCAACTCCAACTAAACTCATCCTATTCAATAAAATGAGATCAAGAGGCGCAGCTCTTATAAGCAATAATTCTACAGCCTCTGTGTGGGAGCAAAGGCTCCGTGCCTATCAGCAGGTAACTCCCACCGCTCGTGGCCACTCAAAAGCTCGTTCGGTACCGTGATAGCATCTTTCTCTTGGATTGGGTACCTCGTACTATTTGGAGGCGTAGCCGCTGATGGCATGCGAACATCTTGCTCCGATAATCTTTTTTTTCGCTGCCATCGAATCCAAAGCATGATAAGGAGAGCTGTAACGAGAATTCCTAGGATTATGCCGAGGACGATGCTGACGATATAGCCACCTCGAAAGGATGAGGAAGTTTTGGCGGTTGACGAGGTGAATGTGGGTGGCTGAGGGATGGTGGAAGATGTGACGGTATTTGATAGGGATGAGAGGGTCGTGGATGATGGAGAGGTGGTCGGTGCAAATGGTGTTGATGTTGATGCTGCCTGTTGAGATGATGTCGTTGATGGTGAAGAGCTAGTGAGGGCATTCTGATTCCATGTAACGGCTTTGGGCTGTGTGGGATCGTGATTGATAGTAAAGATTGTGCCCACTATTTTTTGGTGGCTACCGTCTGGATCGACGTAGTTTAAATTTAGCTGGCCGAGACCGTCCGAATCGATATAATTCAAGGGTACTATTTTCGTGCCGTTGAGAGATACGGTTTGGTTCAGTTCTAGCCAGCATGATATTCCTCGGTTAGTTTTTAATTCTAGCATTGGGCTGAGAAGACGTTGCTGCAAGGGAAGAAGGTTTTCGAGTACGCACGGCTTATCCATTCAGCGCTTGGACTAGAGTAGCTATAGAAATATAGCGAGAAGAAGCAAGGGTCTTTGCAGAGCTCGGGAGTTACCCAGGAGGTCGCGAAACTATCGATGTAGTTGAAGTGGAGTTTAAGGTCTCCTGGTGGGAAAGAAAAGTTGGCTGACGGTGGTGGTACTTGTACTGAACTCATTGCCCTCTTGTATTCACATAATGTTCCGATTCGTAAAAGAAGAAGAAATCATCCCGGCGGTGGTTGTTATAAGCCCAGATATCCAGCTGTGTTCAGCCATGTTTCACATTCATCTGTTGTGCTACATTGGCACACCTGTAGAAATCCTGAAAATGATGACTTGGCGAGATGTATCCATAGAGCGTTATCTCGCTCTGTTCTGAGGTCGGCGACGCAATTTGCCGCCTCCTTACATTGTCAGCCTCTCACACAACCGAGCCAATTACTCAGTTTCTCCGCCCTCCTCAGCTGGTACCCGGGGATTCAGGGATTTGAGACAGAAATTGAGAAGCACTACTGCCAATCGCCCACCTCAATTGTATTTTGGCCAGGTGGGCTACCTGGGCTCTGGTACAGCATCAAGAGCGCGATTTTGTTAGATGCGAAACGCGGTCGGTTCCTTGAACCATCTTTGGATCGCGGCTCATGCAATTCCTGTCTTGTTCCTCACTTTCGCCTTCGTTATTCTCTGCATCGCATCATCGAAGGCATTGAGGTTTGTGAGAGACTTTGACTACCCTATAGCTCCATCTAAGTTGAATTATACCGCGCCGTGGTAACGCTATGAAAGTTGTAACTCCAAGCCGTACGTGCTGGCTAAGCCGATGTCGATGTCTGTACTCACATTTGTTTTCTTCCCAGTAATATTGACCATTTAGCTGCCTGAGAATACAATGGAAAGATTTTTGGAGTCAAAATAACATAAAGTGGCCGGTCTTGCTTGTTACATTTATATTGCTGCTTCTTCTGGATCGCTGTACTCTAGCTTTTATAGCATTTTTCACTGCAATGATCTCTGTGCACCTCGCCGCTCCCAAAAGGCCTGGTAAGTACTTCTCGCTGTGCGGTGAATTCGGCACTCCGACTTCTGTCGACTGCGCTGAGGAATCACTCGACGGGTCGAGCTCATATTTAGAGCCCAATGTTGGCCAATACAAAGCGGTCCAGGGATTGTGTTACTGCTATGTGAGCTACACATGCCACAACGCTCTATAGGAATATGCTAACATGTTCACAAAGTGTCCTCTTGGGCGGAATGCTGGCAATCCTTCTATAGAGGTATCAGCGAAGATCGTCAAATACCATGTCTGGAACCATGACGCAGGCAACAGGGCTGCATGAGATATGAAATCAGGACAACAAGGGTATTTTCACATTTTCCGTTTGCGGCCCAGGATAAAGTCACCCTCATCTCGAGATCTAGCTATTGGTATATGAGGTGCAGATGCCCCTATAGGGCGCGGAGCGGAGATTACTAACCATAAGGGTAACGGCACTGTTCCATGTTTCCAACACTAGCATAGGCTGAAGAACAGATATAGGAATACAAGGATTGTGTTTAAGAGACAGAAGAGGGGAGGGAAAGCATGCGAGATACCTAAGAAGAGAGTGTAACAGGTTGAAACCTGATTTGGACTTGGCACTGCTCCTTTAGTTTTAGTGCCTTCTTGGCATCGACGATATTGCTTGTGCAATAATCTCATATTTGCCTAGTTATCTCGACAGGGTTTCTACTTCTCTCTCAAATGGACTCTTCTTGTAAGTTGTACATAGGGATAGAACCAATCGAGCACATTGTTCTAAACCTTCACAATCATATGGCTTTGCGGTACAACTTGCGCAACAAAACATTTGTTGAGATGCTTATACTAGAGATAAGTAATATATACAACTGGAAACCACTTCATATCGATTCAAGCATGATATGCTCAGATCTTAACGGAGAAGAATGTGATGCTGACTCCCGGCAGCAGGCGCCCAGATCCTCGATTAAGATTAATGTGGGGCAAGTGCGCTCCTGCACTGTCGCATGCGGCATAGGAGCTCAGCTTGACCTCGGTTACAGGGAGAGGCTCCTCGCTTCGTGCTCCCCTGCTCCCTCGGTGTTCACTCCAAAGCGGCCATACGGAATACTCCCTTCCTTCCCACAACAAAAATGGGCAATTACCAATCCTCAGTTTGGGGTGTATGTAATTTAAATATATCTACATCTACATGAATGCTGTCAAGGAGTATGAAGAAAGAGACAAAGCAAGTCAGTGCAGTATTCTATATTGCTTGGTTGTTGCTGGCTGTGTCACGGCAACAGCGGATGTCGGCACCTGCGGTAGGTGACGGTGTTGAATGGACTGGAAGAGACCGTAACAGCATGATGCATGGTGCATGGGAAGGTGCTTCCATAGCTCTCTTCGCCCTGCTCTGTATGTCGTGCGACAGCATGGTTTCTGAGGGGGCGCGTAACACCCTGAGCTATCCCTTAAACCGTCGTTATGGCCAGGATTAAGAAAGCTAAGCCTATTTAGGCACCCCACCAAAATATTTGCTTACTGCAGTCTGCACAGTTCCTCTACCTCGCACTAGGAAATCTAAATATTAATCTCCAGATCCCCATTGGCCTGGTTAGTCATCTCCCGTAGCTCCCTAGTACCCTAATAGGTAAGGTGGCCGTATACCTGGGGCAGGCTCTAGGGCACGAACATGTTTAAAACATGTTTATTGACTAACCAAATAAAGTTAGTTAAAACATGTTTTAAACATGTTTATTGAAGCATGTTTTAAACACAGGGGTAGCAACAGGGGCACGCGGGGAGCAAAAAAAGCCGGACTCACAAATTTTCCCCGCACCCAACCACCAAATTTACTACTGAATTAAAAGAGATATATTATATTTCAATAGCCTGACATTCTACCCTCTCCTTCTATAACTGCTTTTAATCGCTCTGGCATAGTAGAAACCTTCTCATTCATGTACTTCTGTGAGACATGAAACCATCCTTCGTAAATCAGCCCCTTCGTAGTGTGATCATCCCATTGAAGTACGGTATGTTCATTCGCTCGCAGAATTTAATGGCCCCCTGAACTTCAGCCTTAGTAGGAGTGTCATGATGGTCTGGTTCTCGGAAAAATGAGTAGTAAATTCGATGGTTGAAAATTTGTGAGTCGGGCTTTTTTTGCTCCCCGCGTGGGCACAGGGGGGAATATATCTATAATATCAACTAAATTGACTGTTCCATGGGCACGTGACCATCGACGGAGCTATGTAGACTGCCATTGCTGTCGTTCGATTCAATGCTTTAACCACTGCGGTAGATAGTGGTTTAACTGCTGATGGTAGCATCGTTTGAACTAGTGCAGCTGGCCCATTGAAAGGCCTGTTGATGTAAGCAGTGCTTTGATTCAGATGAGTCTGCTGACGACTGGTTCCGGACGTCATTTGAAGGTGACAGTATAAGCACTTCACTGCAGGAACGATTCGGTTTGGTAGAATTATGCTCTGAAAGGCACAGTAACAGCCTGATTGCGAGGTTTGCCATCGCGTTGAGGAGGCATGGCTGGTGGTAGGAAGATAGATCTACCTACTCCATAGTCGTATGAAGCAATGATGACAGCGAGGTCAAACCCCCCGAGCTAAACCAGCTGGGTTTAGCTTGCTTACATAATATAAAACCAATAAACAAACATGAATATACCGCTAACGCGTTTTAAACACGTTTATTGTAGAATAAACGGTTTTATTCTACCCCTAGGGGCAGCCATAACGACGGTTCAAGGGATACTCCGTACGGTGTTGAGGTTCAATCAAGCTCAGCGGAATCAATTCCGCTCCTTATCTATAAGGATGTCCTGGCGGCATTGGGTCCCTTGGCACATTGACTTTTCTACCTAGAATAAGGTAGTGAAGTCCTCTCACCAAATTCCATTTCCGTCTTTGGACTGCAGCTTGATAGGGCTAAGAATTCGGAACGGGAGAACTCTGTTTCATCGGCGAGTCAATCTGCCAATTTGTCGACGATAACATCAACAACAACAGAATACCGCCTTCTGTCGAGTGTAGCTTGTCCAACACTAAATTGCAATCTTATCCATTGCACTGAAATCCATCATGAGTGCACAGCAATCATTGCAAACCACGCCTCCCGAAAGCTTCACGAGTCCACCAACGCCTCCTGCGACTGAGGAGAGAACCTCGACATCTATCCCACAGATTCTTGCAGCGGTTAGACGACACAGAGACGGATATAGACTGCCTGCTGACGAACACTGGCTTCGATTTTCGTTAGATGTGTATCATTACAGAGATCTTCAGCGCCAGCTCCGAAAAGTCATTCTCTGGGATCACTACGTACACAAACTTCGGTATGTAAAGGGCACTCATTTACCGCTACTTGGCTAATGCGATGGCAGACACGATTACTTCCCGTCGGCTAAGTTATATGTCCTCCGAATGCCGGGTTCATTGCACGAAAGCCTCGAATCTTATATCACGCTAGAGGTCCTACTTCAGTTACGCACAATTGCTCAGAGCGGCAGTCCTTCAGCGATATTTGCAGGAAACATAGAGAACAGTGCATCTACAGAAATTAACTTTGAGGATACGAACTACGGTCCACATGAGCCAGACGCCTCGTTCCAACATTATGAAGCACAATATCCAGGCGTCATCCTTGAATTGTCCTACTCGCAAAAGAAGAAGGATCTGTCACATTTAGCAAATGAGTATATTCTTGGGTCAGATGCCAATATCCGCGTCGTAATCGGCATCGATGTTGAGTACAAAGGAAGCAAGAAGGCATCCATTTCAATCTGGCGTCCACATATTGGAGTTAATGATGTGGGAGAGAAAGTATTATTCGTTCTGCAGACAGTTACAGACCAGGTATGCTCGCCAATAAACCTTCGAAAAAGCGATATCTTGTCTAACGCTACTAGCTCTTCCGCGACGATGTTGGAAACCTTGTTCCTGATCCTCAAGCAAGCCTGCAACTGCGAATCGAGGACTTTGGTACTGAAGCTTTTGGTGCGAAATTCACTGATCTGACCCAAAGCATATACATCTCGGCGGAAACGTTATTTAACTTTCTCGAGCGCGCCGAAGCTAAAGCGAGGAGACTGAAACAACGTGAAGGGCTGGTCAGGAGCACCAAACCTTGGGTAAGAAAACGGCACAGAGACATTACACCACCAGAGCATCTTGATCCAGACCGGGAAGGCATATTCGCAGAGCAAGAGCAGAGGGCAGTGGAGAAGGCTATGATGGATGACGTTTCTTACAAGGCCAGCGCTTCAGAGGCAGAGTTGGAGTAATGCATGCTCTTTATCTTCACGAATACCTTTGAGGAGATACTGTAATCGTAGGTAGACATCATGAATTTGGAAGCACCGGGTGGATCGGTTGCTGGAAACATTCATTTTATTCGTCACATTCCATTCACATCAAGCGGTTGCTACATGACACATTGATTGCGCAAGCCATCTATAGATTGTGAGAAACCACTCGACTCCACTCGACTCTTGCGTATGAATGTCGTAACCTCCCATCCGACTAAATCATACTGGAATGGTCCACTAATATATAGCCCTACGTCGACAGCTCCATCAAACGAAGCTGGGCGCTATCTGATCGTTGAACAGCCACATATCCGCAGTCATCCTGCGATATGGTACCGAAGTACCGACTTTCCAGCTGGTACTTCGGGTGAGCGGATTTGAAGGTCTTCATAAGAATAAGTCTTGTTAAACACCGTCCTCCTCTTCACTCTGCTTCTCTGTCGTGCGATATAGCTTCTCTTGCCCGCGAATCAAATCACGGCGTCGAACGTAGTCTCGGAGCTCTCCCAACCCTCCTTGATATTGAGGCCAAATCATTAAAGGATTCCCTAAACAATCTCTTCCCTCGACTAACATCTGTATCGCTACCTCGTAGTATGAATCGATCTTTGAATATGAATACTTTGGCAATATCGGAATGAATCGCACAGCATCTCGATGATGCCATTCAAGGTAATTTCGAAGTCGAAGTTGGACTGCAAACCCTTTTTTTGGTGTTGGCGAGATGGGGACGTAGTCGCTGTCTTCCTTCAATATTGAGGTAATTTGAAGGAGTTAGCAGATGACTATTTATCGTTGTATCCGAAAGTCTAGTTCAGTTTTCGGGTTTTAGCGAATTTGGCGGGGAAAACCCACAAATCAGCCTCAAATTTGGTGCAAATAGAGCAAATACCTAGATATCATCCCCACACCCCCAAAACACCCCCAAGCTTCATTTTTGAAGCTATACAAACCTCAGCCTCACACGGAGGCAATCCTAGATAGTCAGAATGCCCCTCAGGCGTACCGGACGCAAAAGGGCTCCCTTCAAGGCTCTGCTTCATCTAGATGCATTCAAGGCTTCTAAGGCACGCAAAATCGCCCTCGTATCTAAGAATTCTATCGTATCTAAGAATTCTATCGTACTTTCTTCAGAGACAGAGATCTTCTCACCCTCGACGCTTTCAGATGTAGAAGACCTTTCTTTGCTCAGGCTTAATTCTCTCAAGATTTCTCAGCTTAACTCTTTCAAGATCTCTCAGATCTCTCAAGCTGTCAACGTAAACGCACTCATCTCGAGCGAGCTTGTGATCTTTGTCATTAAGACTGCTGCTACTCTTGTTGCTTGAAGAGCGTGTGTGTCATCATCAATGTCATCATCAGCGAAGCTTGACTGATTTGAAGATGAGAATGAGAATGAGAAGAATCTAAATAATAATCAGTCTAAGATTCAAGCAGCTTCAAAGCAATTCACGAAGCTCACTGCATCAATGAAAAGACGAGAATCAACGAAGTCAAAGTCATCGCTATCGCTAAAATCACTCAGATCATTTATGAACATGACAGTCAAATATGAAGTTACTTTCATCATCAATGATGTCTTGCAAATTACTATAAATGATGAAAACGATGTCAATCTTCAAGATCTGCGTCAAGAATAAATGCATAAATGCTCTGAGCATGTTGATTTCATCAATTTAGAATGTATGCTAGTATTTATAAAAATCATTATTGTCTGATATTTAATAAAAAAGAATGAGTGAATGATTCTGACATTGCATGATTTTTGAGAGAAAGTAGCTTTGAACATTCAACAGAAGTATTCAACAGATAAAAAGAATGTAAACATTAATTTAAAATTCATCTTCGATCATGATAAGATTGATATCACGTCTTTAATGCTCATAACTGAGCTTTCAACGATGAAAATATCACTCACTTAAACAGCGAAGCTGAAGAAGAAAGTTGATGAGTATGATCAACTTCATGCAGACATTGTAGAACAGATGAAAGTTCTTCAGATGAGTCAAATTTGCAAAGAAAACTGTCACAATAAGAAAAAGTATTGCTGAATCAACGAGTCAGACATTTCATCGACAGTTTGTAAAGTGAACTAAATTTTAAAGTTTAGCTAAAGTGACATTTGTTGCTTAAAGCTGAATAAAATCGAGATTTTAGCTGATCTCGCTGAATTGAGTTTTGCTTTTGTCAATAAAATCTGCATTTATTCATATGTCATTGCATTGAATCTTGCTTTGATTGATATAATCTGCATTTGTTCATATGCATTGAACTAAATTCAACTAACTCAGTTAATTCAGCTAATTCAGCTAAAATATTTATCTACATGCTCATCACTTTACATGCTCATTTACTCGCTCATTTACTCGCTTTATTTACTTGCTCATCTACTCGCTCATCTACTCGCTTATTTACATGCTCATCACTTTACTCACTCATTTACTCGCTCATCTACATGCTCATCATTCTACTCGCTCATCTACTCGCTCATCTACTCGCTCATCTACTCGCTCATTTACATGCTCATCATTCTACTCGCTCATCTACTCGCTCATCTACTCGCTTCATCTACTCGCTCATCTACATGCTCATCATTCTACTCGCTCATCTACTTGCTCATTTACTCGCTCATCTACTCGCTCATCTACTTGCTCATCTACATGCTCATCATTCTACTCACTCATTTACTCACTCATCTACATGCTCATCATTCTACTCGCTCATCTACTTGCTCATTTACTCACTCATTTACTTGCTCATTTACTCACTCATTTACTCGCTCATTTACTCGCTCATCTACATGCTCATCACTTTACTCACTCATTTACTCGCTCATCTACATGCTCATTACTCTACTCGCTCATCTACTCGCTCACTTACTCGCTCATCTTCTCGCTTTATCGAATTTTCTATCGAATTCTTTATCAAACGCTTTATCAAATACTCTATCAAACGCTTTATTAAATACTCTATCAAACTTTCTATTAAATGCTTTATCAAATACTTTATCAAATGCTTTATCAAATACTCTATCAAACTTTCTATCAAAAGTTCTATCAAATACTCTACTAAACGCGTTGATCGAGTGCATAACACAAGTCAAACAATGCTTCAAACAATGCTTTTCACTGAGCTATTTACTGAGCTATTTACTGAGCTATCATCGTCTTTCTACTAATCTTTCGATCAAGCTTTCTATTGAGTTATTTACTGAATTATCATCATCTTTCTACTGATCTTTCGATCGAGCGTTCTACTGAGTTATCGATTGAGCTTTCTACTAATTTTTCGATCGAGCTTTCTATTGAGTTATCTACTGAGCTATCATCATCTTTCTACTGATCTTTTGATCAAGCGTTCTACTGAGTTATTGATTGAGCTTTCTACTAATCTTTTGATCGAACTTTCTATTGAGTTATCTACTGAGCTATCAATTGAGCTATTTATTGATCTTTCTACTGATCTTTTGATTGAGCTTTTTATTGATCTTTCTACACATTATTCAAGAATCAACTTTGTTTTCTATTGAGCATCAAATATAATTTTATCATACATTCTACGTGACTTCATATTGAACATTCTACATGACTTTCTACCTCATTAACTTCTTCATTAACTTTCTCATTAACTTTCTCATTGACTTTTTCATTGACTTTCTCAGCGCATATATTAAACTGTGTAAATAGCTATTATTTAGATAGTCAAATTAATTATTTAACGTTGCAACTATCAATGCTACAAGTGTCAGAATCATGTTTGTTGAATTAAACATCAAAGATGCATACTACGCTCATAGAAGTTCTAGAAATGTTGATGCTTTTATGAATATGCATCAGCTAAAAGTGACGCAAATCTGAGACATGAGATTAAATGAATATTTGAAATATTGATCATTAAAAGCGTTAAAATCTGTCTCTGTCACTCTTTACAAATTGCAGATGTCATCATTGACTGACTGCTAATCATATAATATGCTGATCAGAAGCAATCAGTAGAGACAATGAGTCTGCGTCACTTACTAGATCTTCAAGAACGCTGATTAAAGTTTTGATGACAGTGAAATCTTAAGTCAAGCATGTCAATTCTTTCTCAGCATCTTCTTCAATCATTACATCATTGTTTACTTTTATACTGTCATCGCAGATCACGAGTGAATCAATCAGCATAACAGACGTATTGACGCTGCAAATGATACAAAGAGCAACAGTTGAAGAAGAAAGAAAGATCGAAGAGCAAAGAATTAGACAAAAGAGAAAGAATCAACAAAAGCAGATGAATAGTTGCAATAAGCTGAAGATGCTCAAGAAGATTGAGACTTCTTTTATGCTCGATTGACATCAATATACATTGTCTGTTCATTCTAGCAGTTTTGTTCAGAGCAATGATCTTCATGATTATATCTTTTGATATGTTTTTAAAGTTAGTAGCACTCAAGCATGTTCTTTTTGACACGTCTTCAATGAGCTGAATGTTCAATATTATGATCTACAAACAATACAAAGCTGAAAAGAGCGCGATGAGAGTCATTGAAAGAGTTTAAACATATCTGCTGTCAGAATTGTGTCTAAATAATACAATCAATGAAGATCAGAGTTGATAGTGCTTGATCTTTAGAAATAGCTATAACTGAATATTAAGTGTTACGATTCTAGCTACGCATCTTCGTTGATAGCTATGTTGATAGCTATGTTGATGACTATGTTGATGACTATTCTGAGAGCTATCGCCGATCGCTCGCCGCTAGAGCATAGGCTTGTTCCGAAGTCAACTCTATTCAGGATTAGCTTATGTTCTTCTGAGTCATATAGATAGTCGACTCTTTCCTTCTAGATACTTTTCTTTCTTAGCATTTATATACTCGTTACATTACATTCATATGACTCGCTCTATGCTGATTTCTAACATTATATAAATGCTTCTTCGTTACAGACGAAGTGAAATAATCTGCATCGATTTCTTCGAATGCTTCTGCTAGTAGTTCTTCAACCCTCTATCGACTTTGGTCTAGCGACTTGCGTTCGTGCAGCAGCACTCATCTTTCTTCTCTCGTGAGCTGATTCAGCGAGAATAAACAAAAGATTCGAACTCGTGCGCTGATCAGCGAGTATAAACAAACGATTGAAACCATTCGACTAGGTCAAAGATCAGCGAATTAATCGTTCATTCAGATTCGCAAGGAATTCTTCGAATTTGTTGAACAATCAAACGAGACCAGTCATAGAACTGCGTGAAGTCTCTATCTCGAGAAGCAAACCCTCAGTGAGTCTGCTTCAATGACATCGTCAATGCGATGATCTATTCGCTCTCATCGCTCTATTCATCAGTGAATCTGATCATACGTTCACGTGCAACTAGTGAGTCTGCTACAATGACGAGCTCAAAGTTGACCTCTTCGATGAGCAAGTCGATCAGTGAGTCTGCTTCAATGACACTGTCAATGCGATGATCTATCTTCTCATCATTCTACTCATCAGTGAATCTGATCATACATTCACGTGCAACTAGTGAGTCTGCTACAATGACATCTTTCGTCAATGCGATGATCTATCTACTCACATCGCTCTATCTATCAGTGAATCGGTCTGTCGACTCGTTCGCGTGCAACTAGTGAGCCTGCTTCAATGACACTTCTACCTCGCATAGTGAGCCTGCTACAATAGGCATTTCGATTCTACACAAGACTAAGAAAATACATTCATGCGAACATGAATCGTTGAAGAGAGAAAGTAATGTTACGATTCTAGCTACGCATCTTCGTTGATAGCTATGTTGATGACTATGTTGATGACTATGTTGATGGCTATTCTGAGAGCTATCGTCGATCGCTCGTCGCTAAAGCATAGACTTGTTTCGAAGTCAACTTTATTCAGAATTAGCTTATGTTCTTCTGAGTCATATAGATAGTCGACTCTTTCCTTCTAGATACTTTCCTTCCTTAGCATTTATATACTCGTTACATTACATTCATATGACTCGCTCTATGCTGGCCTTTAACATTAAGAATACAGAAGAAGATTGATACAAAAGCTTCTATTTATGTAATGTTCAGAGACTGCGCTAGGCTCGAAAGAAATGTGTTTGTGACATGAAAAGAATGTGATGTAGATGAACAAGATGTTGATGAAAGAAAAGAGTGCTGAGAAAGAAAAAGAGTGTTGAGTCATATCTGAGTCATATCTGAGTCAAATCTGACTAGCTCGCTGATTAGTTCTAATCATTACACAGAGAACTCGCTAGCGTTCACTGCGAATTGATTAAAGCTTCAATCTTGTTCAGTCTTGATACGCTCGTAACATCTGCTGACATTGACATACAACTGACTCATGATGTCAGCAAGTATGCTCACTTTAAAGATTCTGATTCAAATGACAAATTGTCATTCAAATCAATGATTAAAGATACATTGACAGCACGCTCTACATCTTTTACATCAGCTCAGCAAGCTTGTACTTCAACAGTGCAAACATAAAGTTATTTATATAATTCTCAAGCTCAAAGATCTGCTTTAAAGTTTTAAGTCAAGATTTCAGTCTTGCAAATATTGATTGAAGATGAAAGTTTGAAGAAAATAAAGCATTGACAGTTTGTAAAGAATGACAGAGACAGATTTTAGCGCTTTTAATGATCAATATTTCAAATATTCATTTAATCTTATGTTTCAGATTTGCGTCGCTTTTAGCTGAAACATATTCGTAAAAGTGCTAAAATCTCTAGAATTTCTATGAGCGCAGTATGTGTCTTTATTATTTAATTCAACAAACATGATTTTGATACTTGTAACATTGATAGTTGCAACGTTGAATAATTAATAATTAATATGACTATCTAAATAATAGCTATTTACACAGTTTAATATATGCGCTGAGAAAGTTAATGAAAAAGTTAATGAGAAAGTTAATGAGAAAGTTAATGAGAAAGTTAATGAGTAAACTAATGAGATAGAGAATCATGTAGAATGTTCAGTAGAAAACAAATTTGATTCTTGAATGATGAGTAAAGTGATGAGTAGAATGATCAGTAGAATGATCAGTAAAATGATCAGTAGAATGATCAGTAGAATGATCAGTAGAATGATCAGTAAAATGATCAGTAGAATGATCATGTCAAAGACTGAGCTAGACTAGAAATACTATCAATATAAAAGACTGGTATTATTATTATTACTTTGATAGAATCTAGATACAAGACAATACATCAGATAATGTATAAGATGAAAGACAAAGAGTGTTATGATTCTAGTCTTCGTCTACTCTTTCTCATCTTCGCCTTGATTTCATTCTAATCGAGTCTAGTGAGCATTCGAGCTAGAAGTGATGTCATTGAAACTCTGCATCATATGTGTAAGACGTCAATTCAATCGAGTCTAGCACAGAGCTGAGAAACACACATATAAGAATCGAGTTCTTTTCTGTAAATACTTTTCTTTCTTAGCATTTATCTATTAGTTAAATGACATTCATATGACTCGCTCTATGCCGATTTCTAACAGTAGATAAATGCTAATCAACTACTCTGCTATCGACGTGTAGACGATACGAAATAATCTACTTCGTTTATTCAGAAAATTCGCAAGAAATTCTTCGAATTACTTTCATCAAATTTACTCAAATTTATCAAATCACTCACTACACATTCACATATTTATCTGTATCTTCACCTTCAATTTCTCATCATGACACGCGACTTCAAATCAGTCGAATCTCGAACGACTCATCTGCTTAGAAGCACTGCAAATAGACGAGTTTTTCTTCTTTCTTTCGATGTCTCAGCTGAATCTCAGAATGTCACGACTTCATGAAACATCAAGATCGAAGAACAACTACGTCAGTGAGCTCTTGATCAGTCGAACGAGATCATCAAGATGTTAGACGAGCTAAAAGATCAACGAGACATGATTCTGAAATGCAACGAGCACTGAATCGTTCTACAAGTCAAACATACTTGAAGACTGAAACAGCTAAAGATCAATCGCACGACAATGAACACTCTAGAAGAGATTAACATTCGACTACAAGAGACAATGTTGAAACTCAAAGAGAAACAGCATTCAGCTGATCAGCTTTGATCTTGACAGTCTATTGAGTCTCGATCTACTATGAATCATCTATTTCAACAAGATATCGAGTCACATGCTTCTATTGAGAATCATACTTGACGAGAGACGTCTACTAAGTTCATCTCATTCGAAAATGAACATCATCGATTCTACAAATTTTCGAATTTCTTTATATTCATTGATGAAGATGAATTGACTTGAGAAGATTAAAGAAACAAGATGAACGACAAGCTGATTGTCAATGTCGATCAGTTTGATAATGAGACTATCTGCATTGTTTATATGTTGTCTAGATCAGAAGATGACGCTGCTGAGCACATCTACGCTCGACGTCGTCATGATTCTTCTCGTTCATACTACTCGATCTACGAGCTATTCGAACATCTGAAAGAAATATACGATGAAGTGAATAAGAATTGAAAGTGTCGTCGCGAATACAACGCTCTGAGACAAGCAGACAAGTTCTTCAATGTCTTCTACTTCGACTTTATAAAGCTATTCAGCTATCTCGAATATGACGATTGCACTCTGATGAACAATCTTCAGAATAAAATCAATAATCGCTTGCAGAACGCTCTATCAGTCTGTCTCGAAGATTTCACTTCGCTTCATTGACTAAAGATCTTTCTTCAAGATGTAAATAGTAAACAATGAGTCAATTATCAGCTTCGCAGCGAACGTCACACTGTCATCATCAAAGTCACTGTCGTATCTGACAAATGCACTACTACTTTCTTGTCAGCAGTGATGACTTTGATAATCGATTATGTTAAGTCGACTATCTTTTCTACTTCTGAGTCAGCGAGATCATCAATCATCTGCTACATCTGCAAGACTTCGAATCACTTGTTCAAGAATTGCTCTCAGCTGAACAAGATTGACATCTCTGCATCTCAAGCTTTCATTTCTCGTCTACATGAAATCATCATTTTGAAAGATAAAGAGAATGAGAAAATGTCTTCTTTCGAGAATAGCGAGGCAAAAAACTAGTGACTTTCATCAAAGACGTGATGAAAGATGTGTTAATTTCTTCAACAATGAGCATGTCAGATGATTCTTTTGCTTCTGAATCTTTGACTACTGAATGTGTACTTTCTAGCAAAGAAATTAGTTACTCATTGAAGTCATTGATTGACATTGAAGCTGCTGACTATTCGTTCATTGATGAAGTGATCGCGCAGATTGTTAGTGATCAGTTGCAAATCGAGTCTCTGACTTTGATCAAAGCAAAGTCAATACGAGAATTCAACGATCATTATGCAAAAAAACTCATTACTCATGTCATCTATTCGAACCTGACAGTTCAAGATCATATGATTGACATCGCTTCTATGTTAATCACTCGATTAGATCAACATCAAATGATTCTCGAAAAAACATGAATGAACAAAATCAACCTAGTAATTGATATGCGAATCGATTCTCTTCGATTTTCGAATTTCAACTCTACTAGTCAGAAGTCGATTGCTTTATTCTCAAGCAATAAATCAATCACGAAACAGAAGAGCTTGACTTCTACTCATATACTAAAGAGATCTTTTACTTTGATTACATCTTAATTCAGTCAGAAATCACTCTCTTTCAGTCAAAAGAAGAGTTCAATCGAACAGTTAAAATCGCGCGACGCGACTTTAACTAGCGTCAAAATTTCTAAATCGACGTCAGGTTCAACGAACATTGCAATGATAGAGACTGCGACTTATAGAATGTTAGTCAAACGATCAGACGTGAAGACTTTTGCTGTTATCATCTCGAAAATTGATTGACTCATAACTACAGTTGAAAATAAGCTCGAAGAAGTGAATCTGCATGAGCTTTCACACGTCAAGATTCTTGAAGAGGTCAAAGTCAAGCTTCTCTTCGAGTATCATGACTATCTAGACGTGTTCGATCGAGCTATGATCGATCAGCTATCATCTCATCGTTTCTACGATCACAAAATTGAGTTGATCGACGAAGAAATGTTCTTTCGAAGCAGACTTTATCAGATGTTCGATCATAAACTTCAGAAGATAAAGAAGTATCTGATCGATCATCTAAACAAAGAATTCATTTTCTTCAGCTTTGCATCATACGTCTCGCTCATCTTGTTCATCGAAAAGAAAGACGAAAGTCTGCGTTTCTGCGTTGATTACAGAAAGCTCAATGCTTTGATCAAATGAGATCGTTATTCTTTGTCATTGATAGACGAGACTCTCGCTTGTATACAAGAAAGCAAGTATCTGACTCAATTGAACATCATTGTCACGTTCAACAAACTATGTATGCATTCAGATAGCGAAGATTTGACTATCTTTATTATCTTCTTCGACTCATACAAATATCATGTAATGCTTTTTGAATTAACAAATGAATCGACGTTCTATCAACACTATATGAACGACGTGTTGTTTGAATATCTACATCAGTTTTGTCAGATCTATCTAAATGACATTATCATCTACAGCAAGATTCTGAAGAAACACAGATGACATGTACGATTGATCTTGCATCGATTACAAGAGATCGATCTACAGATAGACATAAACAAATGCGAGTTTCATGTGCAGAAAATCATCTTTCTAGAACTTTTGATGTCAATCGAAGAACTGAAGATGAACTCGCGAAAGATGCAAGCAGTCGTTGATTGATCTACACTCAATAATCTCACTCAGATGCAGTTCTTCATTGACTTCTGCAATTTCTATCAACGCTTCATCAAGAACTTTTCGAAGATTGTTCATTCAATGATTCAACTCATTCAAAAGAAGATCATATTTGAATGAAATGAAGTCTGTCAGATCGCCTTCAATCATATGAAGAGACGTATGATCGAGACTTCTATACTACGTCACTTTGATCAAACTCGTGAGACTATTCTCGAAATTGACTCATTCGACTACGTCAACGATGAAGTTCTCTCTCAATATGATGACGAAGAAGTACTACATTCGATTGTCTTCTATAGCAAGAACATGTCTTCTGCTGAATGCAACTACGAAATATATGATAAAGAACTTCTGATCATCATTTGAGCATTTAAACACTGACGACTTGAACTGAAGCTAACTGACATTTCTATCAAGATGTTCATCGATCATCAAGCGCTCATCTCATTGATGAAAGATAAAGAGCTGAGCAGACGTCAGATGCGCTGAGTTCAGAAGCTCGCTGACTTCAACTTCAGAATAATGTATCGATCTGACAAACAGAACATCAGGATCGATGCATTAACTCGTCGAGCTGACGTCGTGCTCAGAGATTCAGAAGATGAGCGCGTTCGCTATCAATGAATCACTATTCTGACTTCAAATCGAATGAAAATTGCTGATCTAGAGAAGAACATCAGTGAATCAATCTATAAACAGATTCTTGAGACTAATGAGATCGACGAGAATTGTACGCTACTTCGCGAAGCAATAGCAAGAGACGAGACACAATATGAAGATATCAAATTGAAGAATTATCAAACTCAGAATAAAATCTTGTATCATGATAATCAGCTATGAGTTTCGTTCAATGAACTTCTACAAATGAATCTGATTCGTGAAGTACATGATCAGTCATCGATGAATCATTCTGATATTCTTAGAACTGTGAAGATCATAAAACGAAATTACTATTGATCATTCATGCGAAAAATGATAGATCGATATATTCGAAACTGCTATATCTGTCAACGTTCAAAGACATCTAGAAATAAATCAAACGACTTGCTTCAACCTCTATCGATATCTGAACAGCGATGACAGAACATAGTCATGAACTTCATTATCGATCTATCTGATTCGTACGACTATAATGCTATTCTGACTGTCATCTGCAGATTGTCAAAAGAAAGGCATTATATCTCTTGCATCACTGATGATGAAGATATCACAGTCGAAAAAACAGCTGAAATGTTGCTTCAATGAATATATTGATCTCACGATCTATCAAACTTCATTGTGTTCGATCGAGATTCTCAGTTCATCTTCATTCTCTGAAAGTCTCTTTGCAAACGACTGAGCATTTTTCTTCGATTGTTCATCATCTATCATCTTCAGATCAACGATCAAAGCGAATGAGTCAATCAGAATGTCGAAAGATATCTTCGTTTCTTCTGTTCGTACATGCAGAATGACTGATTCAAGTGATTGCTCATGATCGAGTTTGATGACAATAACGTCTTGTCTTCAGTCATCTTCTTGATCTTCTTCTTCATGAATAAGAGTTTTCATTCTCGTATGAGCTTCGATTCTGACATCATCGAGTATGAAAGCACTCGCGAGCGCTTGCAGATCGTCAGAGTCGAAGATATATTCGATCACATGAACAAGACATTGATCTTCGCTCGCGAAGCTCTGATCAAAACACGAGAACGAATGATGAAACAAGCTAACAAGCATAGAAAGAAGATCAATTACAAGATCGAATCAAAGATGTTTCTGAACGAAAGAAACATCGTTACAGCGAGATTCTTCAAAAAGCTAGATGACAAGATGCTCAATTCATTCAAGATCACAGATTCTGTTGACTTCTTCTATAAATTGAAACTATCAGACACTATGTGTATACATGATGTATTTCATTCAGAGCTTCTTCGTTCTGTCGTTGATGATTCTCTGTCTGATCAGAAGAATGAACTCTCGAGATCAATAGTGATAAACGATAAGAACGAATGAAAGATCGACGATATATTGAACTCTCGACGATATCGAAGACGACTTCAATATCAAGTTAAATGAAAGAGCTATGACAACGATCTCAACTGATATAACGCTGACGACGACGAATTTATGAATGCTCAAGAGATGATTGATGACTTTCATATCAAATATTCGAGAAAAGCGCACTAAGAAATAACATTCATGCGAACATGAATAGTCAAAAAAGAAGAGTAATGTTACGATTCTAGTCTTCATTTATTCTTTCTCGCCTTTGTCTTGATTTCATTCTAATTGAGTCTAGTGAGCATTCGAGCTAGAAGTGATGTCATTGAAACTCTGCATCATATGTGTAAGACGTCAATTCAATCGAGTCTAGCACAGAGCTGAGAAACACACATATAAGAATCGAGTTCTTTTCTGTAGATACTTTTCTTTCTTAGCATTTATCTATTAGTTAAATGACACTCATATGACTCGCTCTATGTCGATCTCTAACAATAAAAGCAGTTGATAACTTCTTCAACTTTCATAAAAGTGATGAGAACTAAATGTTTCATTTTGATAAGACAATCAACGAAAATTAGAACATATCTATATGTGATACTCATGAAGATACTGAGCGATAAAGAATTTACATAGTTCATGAAAACATCACATCAACGACGTTCGAGATTTGAAAAAGAACACAATCATTCTTGAGTTCGTTGTCTAGAGAGCTTGAAACGTGTGCACACGTGACAGTTTCATACGAAGCATTGAACATACTTATAAATGTTTGATCATTAATAGACTCAACTGATCAGTTCATAGCTTTTTGCTCTTTCTGAGTGATCATCGATGACACTATCATGAGAGAGCTGAATGATACAAAGACGTAGTTTATTTAAGTTGAGCACGTACTTTCTTTCTTGAAAGTACAGATGATTCTCGTGTTCTTTACACTCAATTAGAGAAATCTTATTGTGATGTCGTGCTTCATTACAAAGCACTTCAATTATCTGAATTGCAAATTTGTCATTGATTTTGACTTGCTTTCACAATGTCTGAGTGAAAGTGTCAGCAGAATCTTTATCAAGATTCAGAGTGTCTTGATTTAGCTGAGACTTGATGTTTTCAACGTCGAATTCTTCGATTTTTAGATTCATGAGAGCTAGAATTTGCGAAAGTGCTGAGATAACTGAAAACAGATGTAACTGAACTGAATCTAGAGTGATGATTTGTGACTGAAACTTCATGACTTTGATGTTGAAAACATCAAGAACGAGATTCTTAACAATATTGAGATCTAAAACATGAGTTTTCAAAATTGTCTGATGTTGATATTGATGTCAAGAATCGAATGTATCTCTCTCTTTAAAGAGATCTTCTGAGCGACGTGTCAAAGCATTCAACTTATCATCGATCTTGTCGAGATGATAAGCGATGTGATAGTTGAATCTAGACAGAAACTCGCTTCAACGAGCTTGATGACGACTCAACTGCTTAATTGACATGAAATATTCAAGATTTTTATGATTCGTGATCATTTCAACAGAATAAATAAAGTCTTCAAGCTCTGATCATCATTTCTTGAAAGCGCAAACAATGATCATGAGTTCTTTATCGTAGATCTCGTAGTTACACTCGACTGAGTTATGCTTTTTTGAAAAGTAAGCGACTGAATGAAGAATCTTGTTCTCATTGTATTGAGAGAGAATGTCTTTAAATACATAGTTCAAAGCATCGATTTCTATCACAATTTTGTGATCTGAATTATAATGACGAAGAATAATCTTGAAAGTGAAGACTTTCTTAAGAATGTTGAATGCAATCTGACATTTCTGAGATCAGACAAAGAGTACATCTTTTCTGATGAGACGAGTGAGCGAAGTAGCTATTCTACTATAGTCATAGATGAATCTTCTATAGAAGTTCGTGAAATCTAGAAAACTTTGAACGTCTTTAATGTTGATCAAGATGAATCAGTTGACAATGATGTTTATTTTAAAAGAGTTCATCTTAATCTTTTCAATGATGATTATCAATTCTAAATACAAGACTTGAGTGACGTGAAACTTGCATTTGATTATATTTATTTGAAGATCTAATTCTTGCAGCTTTCGCAGAATGAGCTTGACATGAATCTTGTGCTCGAGTTCGTTGTCGAAATAGATCAAGATGTCATTCAGATAAGCTGTACAGAACTTATTTAAATGTTCACAAAGAATATTGTTGATGTACTTCTGAAACGAGACAGACTCATTACATAAATCAAAGAGCATGATTAAATACTTGAATAATTTAAATCGAGTGCGAAAGACGATGAGAATTTCATCTTCTTCTTTGATTCAAAGTTGATTGAATGCAGAGATGATATTCAGCTTGATAAAGATTTTAGCTCAACTTAGATGATTCAGCGTTTCTGAGATTAAAGACAGAGAATATCGATTCTTGACTGTGATAGCGTTCAGATCTCAATAGTTCATGCAGAAGCAAAGTTCTTCTTCGAATTTCTTAACAAAGAGAACAGAGATAATCATCTGAGAGTGACTGACTTGAATGAAATCTTTGCTCAGATTCTCATTCAGATAACGACGAAGTTCTAGAATTTCATCACGACTCATGTTGTACAAAGCGAAGACTGAGAATTGAGCATCTTCTTTAAGATGTATGACATAATCATGAGCTTAATGCAAAGACAAGATATCAACGTTCTTCTTGAAGAAAACGTCTAGAAACTTGAAATATCTGAACGATAAAATTGTGACTGAATCAACGTTCTTACTTTGTTGATAGACTTCAAGATCTTCTTGTGTCGTGAATGCAGTCAAATAAAATTTCTTTTTTATTTGATGAAGATTCAGACGATGATTCTTATCATATGTACTGTCTTGAGAGCGAGATGAGAACTGAGCAAGAGTTGAGCTGTTCTTTGAACAGACAGTCAAAGTCACGTGACGCGATTTTGACTCATCAGAGTCTAGACTAGAAGACGAGATTGACTCAAGATTCAAGAAGACATCGATTTTCTTTAGAATGACGTTAAACACTTCAATGTCTTTGACATGAACAGCATGATCAAAGCTTCAAGCTCTCAACTCAACTATGTCAAGTTGTATAGAAGATTGATCAAATTGATCTGCTTGAAAGACAACAGAAGTTCTAAAGAGAAAAGAATTTTGACACTTGATTTTTGATGAGTATTCTTTTTGAATGACTTGAAGAATACAACTAGAAACTTCTTGTTTCAGACGAGAGACAAGACTGAACGAGATTTGTTTCTTGTGAATGAACTGAGTATTATTTGACTTTTCATGAGCGAACGAAAAGTTATATTGCTTCTTGTTGTTAGAGATCAGCATAGAGCGAGTCATATGAGTGTCATTTAACTAATAGATAAATGCTAAGAAAGAAAAGTATCTACAGAAAAGAACTCGATTCTTATATGTGTGTTTCTCAGCTCTGTGCTAAACTCGATTGAATTGACATCTTACACATATAATGCAGAATCTCAATGACATCATCTCTAGCTCGAATGCTCACTAGACTCGATTAGAATGAAATCAAGACGAAGACTAGAAAGAATAAATGAAGACTAGAATCATAACATTATCTTTTCTTCTTGAATATTCATGTTCACATGAATGTTGTTTCTTAGTGCGCTTTTCTTGAATAGTTGATATGAAAATCATCAATCATCTCTTGAGCATTCATAAATTCGTCGTCGTCAGCGTTATATCAGTTGAGATCATTGTCATAGCTCTTTCATTTGACTTGATATTGAAGTCGTCTTTGATATTGTCAAGAGTTCAATATATCATCAATTTTTCATTCGTCTTCATCATTTATCACTATTGATCTCGAGAGTTCATTCTTCTGATCAGACAGAGAATCATTGACGACGAAACGAAGAAGCTCTGAATGAAATACATTATGTATACGCATAGTCTCAAGTAGTTTCAATTTATAGAATGAGTCAACGAAATTGATGATCTGAAAAAAGTCGAGCATCTTGTCATTCAATTTTTTGAAGAGTCTCGCTGTAACGATGTTTCGTTCGTTCAGAAACATTCTTGATTCGATCTTGTAATTGATCTTCTTTCTATGCTTATTAGCTTGATTCATCATTTGTTCTCATGTTTTGATCAGAGCTTCATGAGCGAAGATTGTTACGATCCTAGCTACGCACCTATGTTGGTAGCTATGTTGGTGGCTATGTTGATGACTATCGCCGGCCGCTCGCCGCTAGGCTATAGGGTTGTTCCGAGGCCAACCCTATTCAGGGTTA